>Ga0256841_1002481_pt1 | contig 14623 bp, 11 predicted proteins | sample 356308metaG_FD_185971 | JGI IMG/M metagenome (GOLD analysis project Ga0256841, IMG submission 185971) | Hydrothermal vent microbial communities from Mid Atlantic Ridge, Atlantic Ocean - 356-308 | ecosystem: Environmental > Aquatic > Marine > Hydrothermal vents | place: Atlantic Ocean: Mid...
TCAATTTTGTGCCGGTGGATTGTGTTGTGCCGACAGATGCAAAAGCAGCTCCTCCATTTTGGATAATATAAGGTACACAGGCCAAGGTTTCAACATTGTTAACTACCGTGGGTTGACCAAATAATCCTGAGACGGTGGGAAAGGGAGGTCGGGTTCTCACTTCCGGACGTTGTCCCTCGATGGAGTTGAGGAGCGCTGTTTCTTCTCCGCAAATGTAGGCCCCTTGAGCAGGTACGAGATACAATTTGAAGGAAAAACCGGTTCCATCAGCTGTAGGTATTTCCCCGAAAGTATGAAAGGTTTTTATCGCTGCACCGATGACCTCCATGGCATACGGATATTCAGCGCGTAGATAAATGGCGCCTTCTTTTGCACCGGTAATATAGCCGGTAATCGCCATACCTAAGAGCAATAAAAAAGGTTGTTGTTCGAGCAAATATCGATCAGAAAAGGCTCCCGGGTCTCCTTCATCGGCATTGCAGACAATATATTTTTCCGGAGTATCTATGTTTTTGACAGATTCAAGTTTGATATGCATTGGAAATCCTGCCCCACCTCGACCTCTCAATTTTGAAGCTTTGATTTGTTTTAGTAGTTCATTAGGAGTGGATTGGAGTGCTTGTGTTAGTTGAAGAAGACATGTCTTCGCATCCAGTGCTTCTCCTGTTAGAATCGTAGTTCCTCGAGTATAAACAGGGATATCGTCGTTTCTCTCAGGGTATTCCCCATCGAGGATGGCAGTCAAATGATCGATATCGGATCCGGAATAGTTTTTCCCTTTGTAATGAAAAGCTTTATTTTCGTGGCATCTACCGAGACATACCATTTGACCGACTGCCTCTTCGCCTAATTTATGATGGAGTTTATCCTGTATTTGTTCTACGGTACCGGAAGTCATACAAGAGGAACCTGTACATACAAATGCTTTTAAGCTTGCTGAATCGGGTTTAAGAAAGTCGTATGCACTGGCGGTACCATAAATTGAAGCGGTTCCAACGAGATATTTATCTGCAAGCGATTGTATATCTTCTCGAGATATAGTACCTTTCTCTTTTTTTATCTCCCCTAATGCGTGAAAGAGAAGATGATTTAGTCCATGGCGTCGGGCCAGTTGTGATAAATTTGTTGACATGTTTTTCCTATCTTTTTAAGAGTCTAAAGATAAATGAAAATTTAGAATTCGAAGTAAAATATTTTTTCAAACCCCTTGTAGGCATTATTCACTAACCCCTTGTGGGTGAATAATAGAATAGAATGGGGAAGTGGAAAGGCATTTACCCGGGTTTTATCTCTCGATAAAAAGAAGATGAGATCAGGCTAAAACCCTGTTTAAACAGGGAGTGGCGTGGATTTGTAGCAGAGAGGAATTGCTAAAATATAAACCGGAGGAAAGAGAAATTATTGACGTTTTGAAGACCTGGTTTAAGTAATGTTAAGATAAGACCCGGTCTTTGTTAATTCCATCGGAATTGGGAAGAAGAACAAAGTGCGATAGATCGCATTTGAATGAATGAGGTCCACTGTGGGAAAGAATTTCTAAACAAATACTAATATTCCCTTACCTTTGTGCCCGATTTGCAACATGGAGCGACACTTTTGCGTTTCAATCGCCTATACTTTACAATTTCATACATGGATATACTAATTATCATCTTACAGTTTTTTTTAAGTTTGAGCATCTTGGTCGTATTACACGAAGGGGGGCATTTTGCTGCTGCCAGGTGGTTTAACACTAGGGTAGAGAAGTTTTATTTATTTTTTGACCCATGGTTTTCTATAGCCAAGAAGAAGATAGGGGATACCGAGTACGGAATCGGTTGGCTTCCGCTCGGGGGATATGTAAAGATCTCCGGGATGGTAGATGAGAGCATGGATCTTGAGCAAATGAAGCAGCCGGCAGAGCCTTGGGAATTTCGTTCTAAACCAGCTTGGCAGCGACTGATAATCATGTTAGGTGGTGTGACGGTCAACTTTATTTTAGGATTTTTGATTTTTGGTTTGATATTAGTAGTTTGGGGAGATTCCTATATCCCTTCGAGTGTAGTGAAGGAGGGTATATATGTGGATTCTATCGGTCGCTCGATCGGACTTCAGGATGGGGATAAGATATTGGCTTTAGGGGGCGCTCCATTTGAAAAATTTGATAGTAGAAAACTAATACGATCGATTGTAATAGATGGGATTTCGTCTATAAAAGTACAGCGAAATGGCAGTGAAGTAGATATCCCCATAGATAAGAAATGGGTCACAGAATTATCGAGTCATAAGAATAAAGGGGTTCTTATCTTCGGACCCCGGATGCCGTTAGAAGTCCAAAAACTCGTTAAAGGAAGTCCTGCGGAATTAGCAGGTATTCAACCGGGAGATCGCATCATCTCAATTAATGACGAACCGGTAAAGTATTTGCATGAATTCAGTCAAAAAATTCATCCTGAACCACAGAAATCTTATGTTGTGACCGTCCTGAGAAACGGTAATCCTAAACGGTTGGAGATTACGACGGATAGCAAGGGAAAATTTGGGATGTACTGGAAGATGTTGGATGTAAAAAAAGAGAAGTACAGTATTTGGAAGGCCTTGCCCATGGGTGTTACCAGAGGCATCAAGTTTCTCAAAGATCAATTGGTGGGATTTAAAAAGATGTTTAGCGGTGAGATTAAGGCGTCGGAGAGTTTAGGTGGTTTTGCTACGATTGCACAGTTATTTCCCACGACTTGGGATTGGGAGCAGTTTTGGAAGATTACCGCCGTGTTGTCTCTTATTTTAGGGTTTATGAACCTTCTTCCCATTCCTGCATTGGATGGGGGCCATGTGATGTTTTTATTGTATGAAATGGTAAGCGGTAAAAAACCTAGTGACAAAGTGATGGAAGTGACGACGATGATCGGGATGATACTCCTCTTCGGGTTGTTGCTCTATGCCAATGGGATGGATATAATCCGGTATTTTAAATAAAAGAAAGCATTGGATTTTTTCGAATTTCGGATAAAATAAATATCTTTGCGCTCCTTATTTGAAAGAAGTATGCCGACGTGGCGGAATTGGTAGACGCGCTGGATTCAAAATCCAGTTCTGGCAACAGAGTGGGGGTTCGATTCCCCCCGTCGGTACTTTTTTAAGTGTTATATCCCCTCTCTTTTTTTCTCACAATTGTATACGATATATCGTTTGTCCTGACCTAAGATTTGAACATCATCAAACCATTTAACCAGGTGGGTTTTGTAGTTGAGATGTCTATTGGCTACGAGGACAAACCTGCCCTTGGAACGCAGGCATCTATGTGCCCCTCTAAAGAGGAGAAGAGCGATGTCTATGGTATTCTCATATTCGAAATGAAAGGGAGGATTGCATACAACTAGATCGAAATAATCGCTTTCCAAAGACTCTAATGTATTTTCCCAATGGAAATGGGCCTTGCCCGTAGTAAGATTGAGCTTGGCGCTTTCCACGGCCAAATAATCATCTTCCAGGAGGTGGAGTTCTATTTTGTCGTCTTGGTCTTGGAGGTGGGAGGCAAGTACTCCATTGCCGGAAGCCAAATCCAATACATTTAGATCTTCCGGTCTCAATTCTAAATGTGAGAGTAAAAATCGTGTGCCCAAATCAATTTTTCCCTCTGAAAAAATACCGGCATACTGTTGCAATACCTTTCCTCGGCCTAATCTTATACTTGTTAAGCGAGGACCTGTCGTAGCAATAGTTTCTTTTTTATTTTTAAGGAGTATCAAACGTGATTTCTTTCGGGCTTTGGATTGAGATACATGCTCAAAATAGCGTTGGGCAATGGATAGTATTTTGGGATTGAAATGGCGGGTCATAAAGGCACAAGCGATAGTGGTGTCAGTATGGATGGAAGGCAATAGCTGAAGGATCATTTGTTCGAAAAGGGCACTTGATTTGGGAACTTTTATGCAAGCGATGTCTATTTTCGATGGGAAAGGTTGAAGGGGTAGGACGATTCTGTCTTTATTGATCTGCTTCTTGTTTAGAACCATATTGGCGGCAAAGGCTTTTTCTTGACTCTTATATTGGATGAGGGTGTAAGGAGCGAAGTCATGAAGCACAATGCTGAGAAAGCCAAAACGGTCATTCAAAATAGCCAGGCTTGCCTCCGGACTTGTATTTGATGATTGTAGGAATTGTAAGAGGTATTCATCCCCTGCATTCCAGGCTCTGAGAGATGGGTGCGCCGTATGTGGGTAACGGGAAATATAATACTTGTGGTTCTTGTATTCAAACTGCATAGGACAGATGAGTTGTTTATTTCATACCAAATCCTAAAACGTCATTCTCTGAATACGTACAGCATTCAAAATGGCTAAAAGAGCAACACCCACATCCGCTATGACGGCTTCCCACATGGTCGCCATACCTAAGGCACCTAAGATAAGTACGATGATCTTAACACCCAGTGCAAGTACGATGTTCTGCCAGATAATCTTGTTGGTAGCATTACCAATATGAATGGCAGTAGCTATCTTGGAAGGTTGGTCGGTTTGGATGATGACATCTGCCGTTTCGATAGCGGCATCCGAACCCAATCCTCCCATCGCTATCCCCACATCAGATAAAGTAATAACAGGGGCATCATTGATCCCATCACCTACAAAGGCAATGGTTCTTCCCTGTGCTTTCAATGCTTCGACGGCTTGTATTTTGCCTTCTGGAAGCAATTCTCCTAAGGCTCGATCTATATCTAGCTCCTTTGCGATGGTGTCGACAACGGACTGTTTGTCACCGGAAAGCATAATCACCTCTTTGACGCGATCGATGTTGTGGAGTGCCTTGATGGCTTGAACGGCATCTTCTTTGAGACTATCCGCTATGGTGATATATCCTGCAAACTGACCATCGATAGCTACATATACGACGGTATCAGTGATATTTTGAAGCGATTTGTCGATAGGAATACCATTGACTTTGAGTAGTTTGGCATTTCCGGCCAATACTTCGTGATTTTTGACCGTTCCTTTCATTCCGTGGCCGGAAATTTCTTCTACATTTTGGGTGGGAATCTGAGAATTATGGGATTTTTGTTGACTGTAAGATACAATAGCTTTCGCAATGGGGTGGGAGGAATTTTGTTCCAAGGCACTTACCAATTCAAGGAAAAAGTCGAGATTTAAGTCTTTATTGATTTGTATTTTTTGTACTTCAAACACACCCTTGGTAAGGGTGCCGGTCTTGTCCATGACGACGGTATCAACACGTGTCATAAGGTCGAGATAATTGGAGCCCTTGAAGAGAATTCCATTCTTGGAACCTGCTCCAATCCCACCGAAATACCCAAGGGGGATAGATACAACAAGCGCACACGGGCAGGAAATTACGAGAAAAATCAAGGCTCTTTGAAACCACATTTGAAACTGGTATGCATCGCCGAGAAATAACATAGGGATTACGATTAATGCGATAGCTAGCCAAAAGACTATCGGTGTATAAACTTTAGCCAATCGGCTAATTAGGAGTTGGGTTTTGGCTTTTCTGCCGACGGCTTCCTGTACAAGTTTAAGGATCTTTGAAAGCTTCGTGTCTTCAAATAGGCGGGTTACTTTGATTTCGATCACTCTATTTAGATTGATCATGCCGGCCAGTACTTCGTCTCCTTTTTTCTTGTTATCCGGTCTGGATTCTCCGGTGAGAGCAGCTGTATTTAAGTGAGCAGAATCAGAGAGCAACACTCCATCAAGTGCTATCTTTTCACCGGATTTTACTGATATTATTTGATTTATTTCGACATTTCTTGGGTGTGTAATCTGTTTTGATCCGTCTTGGAGTAGGGTGACTTCCTCTACCTGTACCTTAAGGAGCGCTTCTATAGATTTTTTAGCTCGGTTTACGGCAGATTCTTGAAATAATTCACCTATTACATAAAAGAGCATGACCGCTACCCCTTCTGCATACGAACCAATGATAAAAGCCCCGATGGTAGCGACGGACATTAATACAAATTCGTTGTAAATATCCCCTTTGGCAACTCGTTTTAAGGCTCTGAGGACAATAGGTCCCCCTACGACTAAATAAATTAAACCAAACCAAATGAGTGGAACCGGAAATTTGAAAAATGAAGCTTCAAAGGTATCTAATGCTATTCCCAGCAGTAAAAATAAGATACCGATAGAGGGGATTAGATAATCGATATTGAATTGAATGCTTTTCTTTTCTTCTACTTCTTTAGTAAAATCTATGGCACACGCAGTACCTTCAGCGCAATCCTCTGCATTATTTTTGTGTTGCATATTATGTGAATTTAATAGGCTTTGGCTATCCAATAAGGGATTAGGAAGGACATTTTTTATCGAGTTGTAGTTTGAGGATTTTGAGGTTAATTTTATCTGCGAACTCTTCGTTTAGATTGCTACTGAACTGCATGAGATAATCATCTTGACAATGACCTTTTTGCATGGCTAAATGATATGGGATGTCTTCTTGGAATGTGACAAGTGCGTATTTGGAGTGATAGTCTTCAAAGGTTTGTTCAAGGGCTAGATCCAATTTTCGTTTGATGACGAATGTAGTATCTTGAACTTTATCTCTCATTTCATAATAATTCTCCTCAGCCATATCCCCGATGGCGTCCGCATCTCGCTTACGTATAGACTCATACCGCTTGAAGAGCTTTAACCAATCTTCATCGAAAGAGGTTCCCATCAATTCATCCAGGATTGTTACGTCTTCAAAGGAAGCATTCATCCCTTGCCCATAGAATGGAACTACAGCATGGGCGGCATCCCCTAGGAGTAGGGTCTTGCCATGGGTCTGCCAGGGGAAGCACTTGATAGTAGCAAGAGCACCTGTAGGATGTTCGAAGAATTCTTTGGACAAGTTGGGCATATGTTCTAAAGCGTCAGGAAACTCTTTTTTGAAGAAAGCTATGACTTGCTGAGGGGATTGTAATTGTTCAAAACTATTTTCTCCTTCAAACGGAAGGAAGAGGGTAACTGTAAAACTTCCGTCTAGATTGGGGAGAGCAATGAGCATATAGCCTCCTTTGGGCCAGATATGCAGTGCGTTTTTATCCATACAATGCTGTCCTCCTTTCCATGCGGGAAAAGTTAATTCCTTGTATCCGTGTTTCAGAAACTTTTGGGAGAAACTAAATCTCAATGATCCACTGTGTCTCATCATACTATTGCGCAAGGCAGACCCTGCTCCGTCTGCACCAAATATGGCTTGTCCGGCAATTTTTTTTGTATTTCCTCCCCGATCCCTATAGTGCACAATGCCCTTTTGTAGGTCAACATGGGTACAAGGACTTTCAAAAAGAATTTTTACTTTACCGGACTGTTCAGCAGCATTGAGCAGTTTGATATTTAGGTCTTGCCTGGAAACAGATCGTATGAAATGGTTGGCTCTACCGCTATAGGATTGAAGGGTGGTATTGCCTTGTTTATCGTGTATTCTTCTGCCATACATAGGGATAGTGAGATCGAGAATTTCTTGTTCTAGTCCGATTAAACGCAGGGCTTTGAGTCCTCTATCGGATAAAGCGAGATTAATAGATCTACCGGCACTGATATCTACTTTTCTCATGTCGGGCCGCTTTTCAATGAGTATAACATCATACCCTCTCTGTGCCATTCGAGTAGCTAAAAGTGTTCCACTAAGTCCCGCTCCAATGATGATAATTGGGAGATTCTCCTTATGTACAGACATGTTAGACATTTTTTTAGTTAAGAAGACAAAGGTACGAATTAAACGAGGATGACTTTGGTTCTACCAACGTCAAATCTTATTTTCCCTTTGATTACGGGTAATTTGCACCAAAAGAGTCTAGGGGAACAATCTACCCAAAGGAACGTTCTTTAAACTCTTTATCTTTGTGTCGCTACAAGATTCCTTAAAAGCTATGGAATACCATACCTAAAATGCGCATTAAAACATGTAACAGGGCGTATTTATTGAAAATTTGGTTCCAAATAGCCAGAGTTTGCATTCTTCGATATAAGATCTCTTGAATATACTGTTCGAAGGTATGATTTGGGTAATAGGACAAAATCACTTTTAAGGAGTCCCACTTCATGTAAAGGGTGTATCGATTAAAACAAGAATGAGTTTAAAATGAAGGCAAAATGGAAAAAATACACATTGAACTTTAGGATTCCGGCAGGAACCTCTCGAGGAATATTGAAGAATAAGGAGACTTGGATTTTGTATTTGGAGGATGAATTGGGAGGGCAAGGAATTGGGGAATGTGGCTTACTAAAAGGATTGAGTTGGGATGACCGACCGGAGTATGAAGAGATACTCACTGAGCTTTGTTCAGAGATAACGCAATCGGGAAGGATACCTGCGCTCGATAACTACAAGGAATGGCCTTCCATTCGATTTGGGTTGGAGATGGCAAGGTTGGACTTAAAAAATGGAGGGAGTGGGCGATATTATGCGTCTGCTTTTACCAAAGGGAAGCAAAACATCCCAATCAACGGCTTGATTTGGATGGGGAGTAAGGAACAAATGTTAGTCCAAGTGGAAGAAAAGATTAAGATGGGTTTCAACTGTCTCAAGATGAAAGTAGGAGCGATAGATTTTCGAGAGGAGCTCGATGTATTGCAGTTTATTCGCGATCGTTTTAGTGCCGGTGATCTTATTCTCAGAGTGGATGCAAATGGGGCTTTTACCCCAGGAAATGCCATGGATTACCTTGAAGCTCTTGCAGAATTGGAATTGCATAGTATCGAGCAACCTATTCGACCGGGGCAATGGTATGAAATGGCAGAATTAATCGAAAAATCACCTGTGCCTATTGCATTGGATGAAGAGCTTATCCCTATACATTCTTCGCAAGTAAAACAGGAAATGTTGGATATTATTCGTCCTCCCTATATCATACTCAAGCCTAGTTTTACCGGAGGATTTGCGGCCTCCGAAGAATGGATACAAATGGCAGAAAGGAAGGGAATCGGATGGTGGATCACTTCTGCACTCGAATCCAATATTGGATTGAATGCGATAGCACAATGGACGGCTACTCTACCGACCGAAGGACATCAGGGCTTGGGAACCGGAGGGCTATATACTAATAATTTTGAGGCTCCATTATCCATTGTGAATGGGGAATTGCATTATACACCTGATAAGTAGTCTTCTCAGAATCATTAAGACAAAAAAGACTTATCTTTGAGGAATGAAATCATTTCTGACGGGACAATAACCATCGCATATGGCCTATAAGATTTACACCAAGACAGGAGACAAAGGAAAGACCTCTTTATTCGGTGGAACACGATTATTCAAAGATGACATACGAATTGAAGCTTATGGGACTGTAGATGAACTCAATTCGTTTATAGGGCTACTTATCAGTGAATTAGAAGTACTAGATATGGAGGGACTTGAATTGCAGAGAATTCAAAACACTCTGTTTGATATTGGTTCACAACTTTCAGTGGCCCCCGATAAAAGAGAACAGTTTAATCTTCCGATGCCAACGGATCTGGATATAACAGCGCTAGAACACGCCATTGACCGGATGAATGATGAATTACCTGAGCTTAAGAACTTTATACTACCCGGGGGGAGTCGTGCTTCGGCTACCTGTCATATTTGTAGAACTGTATGTCGTCGGGCCGAGCGGAGGATGGTTAGTATACAGCGTTTAGGGGAGGAGATAGATGCGGTTTTAATCCGGTATATGAACCGACTTTCCGATTATTTATTTGTCCTTTCCCGCTATATTATACATAGACAGGGTGGAAAGGAGATACTATGGAAAAAGTGAGTTAATTTTTGTAGTGTATCAAGGTGAAATAAAGACAAGGAAGGCTACCAAATGGTAGCCTTCCTTGTCCAAAACTGTAAATGAATGGTCTATTCTTTAATGTTATTTATATCTAATAGAATTCATTTATTATCGATAAAGTTTCAAGGATTAATTGTTGAGTTTAAATTTGACAGGGAGGATAAACTCAGCATTGACAGGTTTTCCTTCGACGGTGGCCGGGCTCCAGAATAATTGGGAGTTGGTCGTTTGCAAGGCGTAAAGCACATCCAGGACACTTTGGGATAAAAAGGGAGAAGGAGAGCGAAGAATAGTTACATAGGGAACCTTACCCTTTTTGTCGACTATAAATTTTGCAATAACCATTCCCTCGATTCCTTTGTCTTTTGCTTGTTTGTCGTAGGTAATATGTTTGAATAGGTATTGAATGAGCTTTGTAGTTGTCTCTGCATCTGTTAATGGAGTGCCAAATCGATCCAATAATACCGGTCTTGAATCCGGGTTTTTATAGATGTCATTAATTTTATTTGTTTCGATTGATTCTGTCTCTTCATACGTACTTGCATCAAAGGATATCACAGTGTCACGGGTGGTGATATTGTAGGTTTTGTAGGGTTTTCGGACCTCCGAGTCTACTCCTGAATGGATAGAATTCACACAGCCCTGTACTGCAGTTAGCACCAATACAATAATGGGGGTGAACATCCAATATTTGCGAAAGGATCGAGGGGATTGATTTTGAAATAGCATCATAATTCTAGATTTTATAGGTGATTGATTAAAAGTATTGACGATGGTGTTGGTTTTAGAAGAGGAGGCGTATTTGACAAGGATTCTTCCATACTCTTCCGGTGTTGTCTTTGTAAGGGACATCGCCTCAGCATCCGCTTTGAACTCATGGACTTCCCGGAGGTAATCTTCTAAGAGATAGATCAAAGGACTCCACCAAAGAGGTATTTTCAACAGGTGAATCAATAAAATATCAAGTGAATGCCTTTGACGGATGTGCACCATTTCATGCTGAACAATTATCTTGAAATGAGATGTTTCTTCCGTTGTATGCTCCGGTAAATAGATCGTTGAAAAAAAGGAAAACGGAGTCTTTATTTTTTTGTCATGAAGAATGGAAAATCCTGCCTTTTTGTAAGCAGGATGGGTCAAGTTAAGCTGCACAAGGTAGTATGCTCCCGCTAGTAGACGCGCTGTTTGTCCGATGGCACCAAGGAACCATATCGTTAGTAGAATGGAAGACCAGGACCAAGAGTAAGCTGGAGTCAGGCTTTGTAGAGGACCGTTTGATCCATTGATAACGAGCGGTTCAAGCAAGTAGGTGAGTGTATTAAAATCAGAGTTAATGGATATGAAATGCAAAGGTAACCAGGGGATAATAATACTCCATACTAAGGCAACTAAAAGGTAGATTCTATTGTGGGTAAACGCTGTAGATCGACGAAATGACCATTGGTAAGCCAAAAGAAATACGCCGAGATTAATATGTAGGAGAACTAGAAAATAATTCATGATTCTTTGTTTTTAAGTTGGTCAATCAAGTCATTTAATTCCTTGGGATCTAAATCATTTTGCTTAACGAGAAAAGAGACAAGATGAGCAGGAGAATCGCTGAAATATTTATGTACCAGGTCTTTGAGAAAGGAGCGCATATAAGAAGACTTTTTAATTTTAGGGCGATAGACAAAGGTTCTACCATAGGCTTCGTGTTGTAGGAATCCTTTTTTATTGAGGATGCGGACGATAGATGAAATGGTCGAATGAGGTGGGCGAGGAGGACCGAGTTTATCCATAATTTGCCCTACACTACAAGGGGCAATCTCCCAGATAATCTGCATAATTTGCTCTTCAGCTTGCGTGAGTCTTTGCATGGTTATATATTTTAGATACGTTATATAACGCAAAGATACGTTAAATGTTGTAAAAAGACGTTAATTTGTTAAAAAAAGGAAAAAAATTATATTAGAGAGAAGCAGAAAGTATGCGTGCTCCGTTGATAAACATTTGTACAGCAAGCATTACGAGGATCATTCCCATGAGTTTTTCTAAAGCAAGGAGGCCTCTTCTTTTTAAGATTTTGATGAGTTGAGGAGCGATGATGAGGATAAGAGAAGAGCCTCCCCAGGCGAGAAGGAGAGAGATAAACCAATGAGATAAGCCTTTGGGGTCGCTTTGAGTCATAAGAATAAGCATAGCGAGGACAGACGGTCCTGCGATCATAGGAATAGCGATCGGAACTAAGAAGGGTTCTCCGTCGGGTTGGTGCCCCATAATACCTTCCGGTTTAGGAAAAATCATTCTTAGGCCTATAATCAATAGAATAATGCCACCGGAAATGGTAACTGCTTCTTGTTGAAGGTGCATAAATTCGAGCAGAGGTTGTCCGGCTACGAGAAATATCAGAAGAATAACTAGGGCCATGAGAACTTCTCTAACTATGATTTTGCGTTGTCTTTTCGGAGGGATACCCGATAAGACAGAAAGCAGGACGGGTATATTTCCGAGTGGATCCATGAGGAAGAACAGCATGACTGCTGCTGAAAGAATGGTATTTCCGGAGTTATCCATATCGTGAAGGGTTACAATTTTGGGTACAATAGATACACAATATTATATTCAACTTGCATTTATGGCCGAATTGCATTTCGGCATGAATGTTAATACGTGAATTATGCATAAACAAACCAGTGGGTAGGATGTTTTATGAAGGGTATAAAATACTGCCCTATAAATGGGTGCAAGTACATGCTAACACCATGAGTCTAGAAATAATAACACACTAGCTAAAAGTCCTAGTCATTATTTAAAGTGATAGTAAGTCAATTGAGAAATTTAAACGTATGAATTTTAAGTATCTAGGTAGGAAGGAATTAAGAGTAAGTGAAATCTGTCTTGGGACAATGACATTTGGAGAGCAAGTAGAAGAGCGGGAATCACACCGAATTATGGATGTGGCGTGGGATTTAGGAGTCAATTTTTACGATACGGCTGAGATGTATTCGGTGCCAGGAAGGCAGGAGACACAGGGTCGTTCGGAGGAAATACTAGGAGCATGGATAAAGAAGAGACAAAGGAGGGCGGGTCTCATTCTTGCCACAAAAATTACCGGCCCTTCCACCGGATTATCGTATATACGTAACCCGTTAAATTTTAGCCGAAACCAGATATTTGAAGCAGTAGAAGGAAGTCTTAGACGCCTGAAGACAGATTATATTGATATATATCAATTGCATTGGCCGGAACGGAAGGTCAATTCATTTGGGAAAAGGGGATTTATATTTGATCCGGAGGATCCATGGGAGGATAATTTCATATCTATTCTACAGACCATGCAGGAGTTGAAGGAGAATGGAAAGATTAGATATTTTGGTATATCCAATGAAACCCCATGGGGTTTGATGCACATATTGGAGTTGGCAGGTAAGCATAATCTAATCAGACCAGTGAGTATCCAAAATCCGTACAATTTGCTTAATAGAACCTATGAAATAGGACTAGCTGAAGTATCTATCCGGGAGGATGTTCCTCTATTGGCTTATTCCCCAATGGCATTTGGATTGCTCAGTGGAAAATATGACAATGGAGATCCGGGTGCAGATGCTAGGCTCAATAAATTTTCTGTATTGTCCAGATACAATAGCCCCAATGCACGTGAAGCCGCCAAGAGATATAATACATTAGCGAAAGAATACAGTATTTCTCCAGCGCAATTATCCCTTGCCTTTGTCAATAGACAAGTTTTTGTGGGAAGCAACATCATAGGGGTTACTTCAGAGGTACAATTGCGAGAGAATATAAGCAGTACAAAGGTGAAGCTTAGTGCTGAATTATTAAAAGAATTAGAAAGTATCCATGAGTTGTATCCAGATCCAGCCCCTTAAGGTCGTTTAGGTAAGGATGAGTTCATCGAAAGGAATAACGGTTGGGTAGCCTTTAGATTGAAAGTATTCAGTGGTATCCATTTTGCCGTTACCTGTTGCAAGAATCATATCTCCTCCCCATGCACCTAAAGATTTTACAGCGCCGGTAAAATCCTTGAAAAGACGTTGTTTTATCGGTGTTTCACCCAAAATATTACCTACAAATTCTTCATGCTCCTGTATCAGTTCGTTAAATTGAGTAAGAGAGTTAGCTTCAAGCATTCTAGCAGTTAGAGAAGAGGCTTTTTCAATATCTTGTTTGCGGGTTTTCTTTTTCAGGAAAGAGCGGACTGCAGCTGATGAGTCTGCCTTATTTCCGAGGGGTATAAAAAATAGTTGATCCTTAAAAGGCGGATTAAATTCCACTGGAGAAATATCTAATGAGTCTCCTTTGTACGTGTATAGCAGTGGGCTTTCGGCTTGTGTAGCTGCGATATCATATCCCGATCCGGATTCCAAGTCAAAATACATGGAATAGGGATTGGCCTCCGCCCATTGGGCAATGAGATAAATTAAAGAAGCACTTGACCCCAAGCCCCATTCACGTGGAAATTCGAGTTTGGTTGTTACTCGGTATTTTTTCCATTTGGACAGAAAGTCAGAATTATCTCTACAAGCAGAAGTAAGCACCTTGGCGAGTTTACGCGCTAGAGTTTCATCTGAGGATTTGATAATCTCAAATCCCATTAAGTCAATATTAGCAGTGAACCATTCCTTGCCATCATGATCAAGCGCTTTCCAGACTACTTCAGATCCTGTACCGGTTTTGAGTTCGAATTGCTGTCCCTTACGGGTCGGTAAAGCTAGGGCAGTGGCGCCCTTAATGACCAAATACTCGGCCGATAGTAATATTTTTCCTCGTGCGTAGTGTACTTGTGCGATGGTTATTTCGATTTTAAAGGTGCAAAATTAAAACTTTTTGCATATATTATTGCCTTATTTTGATGATATTATCAACAAAATAATGATATTT
>Ga0256841_1002482_pt1 | contig 14619 bp, 12 predicted proteins | sample 356308metaG_FD_185971 | JGI IMG/M metagenome (GOLD analysis project Ga0256841, IMG submission 185971) | Hydrothermal vent microbial communities from Mid Atlantic Ridge, Atlantic Ocean - 356-308 | ecosystem: Environmental > Aquatic > Marine > Hydrothermal vents | place: Atlantic Ocean: Mid...
GAGAACCGCCAGCGCGAGGCGGAGGCGGAACAGCGCATCGCCAGCCTCAACGGCGAGATCCGCGACCGCGAGGCACGGCTGCGCGAGCTGGAGCAGAAGCTGGGCGTCGGACAGCAGCGTATCCAGGCGATGAACAGCGAGATCGCCCGCCTCAACCGTCAGCTCGCCAGCCTCAAGGATCTCCTCGGTAGCCTCGACCAGAAGCTGCAGGAAGCCGATCTGCGCAACCAGCGGCAGCAGACCCGGATCGCCGATCTCACACTGCGCCTCAACACCGCGCTGGCCAAGCAGGTCGAGGAACTCAAGGAGTACCGTTCGGAATTCTTCGGCCGGCTCAAGAAGGCGCTCGGTGACCGCCCGGACATCAAGATCGTCGGCGATCGTTTCGTCTTCCAGGCCGAACTGCTGTTCCCTTCGGGCTCGGCCCAGCTCGATCCCGCCGGCGAAGCCGAGCTCGAGAAGGTGGCCGAGAGCCTCAAGGAGGTGGCGGCGACGATCCCGCCGGACATCGACTGGGTGCTCCGGGTCGACGGCCACACCGACAAAGTGCCGCTCCGACCGGAATCGATCTACCGATCCAACTGGGAGCTGTCGACGGCACGGGCGCTCACCGTGGTCGAATTCCTGGTCGATCACGGGATACCGCCGAACCGCCTGGCCGCGGCCGGCTTCGGCGAGTTCCAGCCGATCGATCCGGGCGACAGCGAGGCCGCCTATCGCCGCAACCGACGGATCGAATTCAAGCTCACCGAGCGCTAGGAGACCGGCATGTCCGCACGCGCCGTCATCCTCGACTGTGATCCGGGTCAGGACGATGCGGTGGCCATCTTCCTGGCCCTCGCCTCGCCCCGAGAGCTGGAGGTGCTGGCGATCACCACGGTGGCCGGCAACGTGCCGCTGGCGCGGACCGAGGCCAACGCCCGCAGGGTGGTGGAGGCGGCCGGCGCCGATGTGCCGGTTCATGCCGGCTGTCACCGCCCCCTGCTGCGCCCCCTGGAGACCGCCAAGCAGGTGCACGGGGAAACCGGCCTCGACGGTTCCGGCCTGCCGCCACCGGAACGCCCGCTCGCCCCCGGCCATGCGGTGGATGCCATCATCGAGCGGGTGATGGCGCGGCCTGCCGGCAGCGTCACGCTGGTGCCCACCGGCCCGCTCACCAACATCGCCATGGCGCTTCTGAAGGAGCCGGAGCTGGCCGGGCGCCTCGAGGGAATCGTGCTGATGGGCGGCGCCATCGGTCTCGGCAATGTCACCCCGGCCGCCGAATTCAATTTCCATGTCGATCCGCACGCCGCCGAGATCGTGTTCGCTTCCGGCGTGCCGATCACCATGTTCCCGCTGGATGTCACCCACAAGGTGCTGGTCACCCCCACCCGTCTGGAGCGCATCGACGCGCTGGCCACACCGGCGGCGCGGGCGGTTGCGGGGATGCTCGACTTCTATCGCCGCCACGGGCGTACCGGCGGCGCCGAGCACGGTCCCCTGCACGATCCCTGCACCATCGCCTGGCTCCTGGCCCCGGAACTGTTCTCCGGTCGCCACTGCCATGTGGCGATCGAGACGATGAGTCCGCTCGGCATGGGACGCAGCTATGTGGACTGGTGGCAGAGCAGCGGACGGCCGGCCAATGCGCTGGTCATGCAGGAGGCGGATGCCGAGGGTTTCTTCGATCTCCTGGTGGAGCGGCTGGCGCGCCTTTGAGCCACCCGGTCCGCCCTATGGCTTCGGCTGCTGCTGGGTGATGCAGTGGATGCCGCCGCCGCCGGTGACCAGATCGAGAACCTCCACCTGCACCACCTCGCGCTCGGGAAAGGCCGCGGCCAGTGCCCGATAGGCGGTCTTGTCGGCGGCATCGCCGAAGGCCGGCATGACGATGCCGCCGTTGGCGATGTAGAAATTGACATAGGAGGTGGTCAGCAGCACGCCCTCCCGACGCTGGCGCGGCTTGGGCATCGGCAGGGTGAGGATCTCGAGACTGCGGCCACGGGCGTCGGTGGCCTGCTGCAGGACCTCGAAATTGGCCTCGAGCGCCTCGTGATGGGGACCGCCGGGCTCGTCGCGCGCGGCCAGCACCACCCCGGGACGGGCGAAACAGGCGACATTGTCGACATGGCCGCGGGTCTCGTCGTCGACCATCCCGCGGGGCAGCCAGATCACCCGCTCGATGCCCAGGCAGGCGGCCAGCTCGGCCTCCACATCCTCGCGGTCGAAGCCCGGATTGCGGGCGGGATCCAGCGCCGCCGGCTCGCAGACCAACGCCGTTCCCTCGCCGTCCACCGAGACATTGCCGCCCTCGAACACCAGCGAGGAGAAGAAGCTGCGGGCCTTGACATGCTCGAGGATGCGCCGGGCCAGTTCGGCGTCCTGGGCGTAGTCCTGGTAGAGTTCGCCCCAACCGTTGAAACGCCAGGCGACGCCACCCAGGTTGCCCTCCGCGTCCAGCAGGAAGGAGGGGCCGGTATCCCGCACCCAGCTATCGTCATGGGTCATCGGCAGCACCGACACGCCCTTGCCGAGATAGAGCGAGGCATCGGCCGCGAGATCGGGGCGCACGATCATCGTCACTGGCTCGAACTCGGCGATCGCCCCGGCGACCTGGGCGACCGCGCGGCGGGCCGCTTCCAGCTCGCCATCCCAGATCGATTCGCGGCAGGGCCAGGCCATCCAGCAGCGCGCATGCGGCGCCCATTCCGGTGGCATTGCGAAGCCGAGGTCCCGTGGTCGCTCCACCCTACCTCTCCATCTCCTGCCCATCATGTTCAGGTTGCGACATCCCCACATCCATGGCAACCACGGCGTAGCAGAGCGGGCGCCACGGGCGTCGCCAATCCGCGGGGGAGGAAGCTGCCATGACCAGTGCCATCGAACGCCGTCTCGGGGAGCTCGGCCTGACTCTGCCGGAAGTTCCCTCGCCGGCGGGCAATTACGTGCCTTGGGTGCGTTCGGGCAAGCTCTTGTTCATCTCCGGCCAGGTACCGATGACCGAAGGGCGCATCGCGATCGCCGGCAGGCTCGGAGACAATGTGAGCCTCGAAGAGGGCCAGCGGGCGGCCAGGCTGTGTGCGCTCAACATCCTGGCCCAGGCGCGGGCGGCCCTCGACGGCGCGCTCGACGGGCTGGCCCGCTGCGTCAAGCTCGGCGGCTTCGTCGCCTGCACCCCGGATTTCACCGACCATCCCAAGGTCATCAACGGAGCCTCGGATCTGATGGTCGCGGCGATGGGCGAAGCCGGCCGCCACGCCCGCTTCGCGGTGGGTGCCCCGTCCCTGCCGCTGGGCGCGGCGGTGGAGGTCGAGGCGATCTTCGAACTCCACTGACCGGTGCCGGCGCGCGGGCTGCGCCTGCTGGGCGGGATCGAGGGTATCGCCGCCGGCCAGTGGGACGCGCTGCTCCCCGCAAAGCACCCCTTCCTGCGCCATGCCTTTCTCGCGGCCCTCGAAAAAAGCGGCTCGGCCAGCACCGAGACCGGCTGGCAGCCCCTGCATCTCCTCGCCGAGTCCGGGGGGCGAGTGCGGGGTGCCGTGCCGCTCTACGCCAAGAGCCATTCCTGGGGCGAATATGTGTTCGATCATGGCTGGGCCGAAGCCTTCGAGCGGGCCGGCGGGCGGTATTATCCCAAGCTGCTGGCGGCCGTTCCCTTCACCCCGGTGCCGGGTCCACGCCTGCTCGTCGAAGAGGATGCCCCGGAGTTGCGCCGGGAGCTGGTGGCCGGGCTCACCCTGACCTGTCGCAGGCTGTCCCTGTCCTCGGTACATGTCAACTTCTGCACCGCCGAGGAGGCCGAGCTGCTCGAATCCTGCGGCTGGCTCCTGCGCCGGGGCATTCAGTATCACTGGCACAATCGCGGCTACGACAGCTTCGCGGACTTCCTGGCCGCGCTCAGGAGCGGCCGCCGCAAGACCATCCGGCGCGAGCGCCGCGAGGCGACGGCGATCGGGCTCGAGATCCGCACCCTGGTCGGCGAGGAGGTCACACCGGCGGTGATGGAGGAGTTCCATCCGCTCTATCTGGCCACCGTCGAGCGTCGCTGGGGCGGCGCCTATCTGACGCCCGAATTCTTCCGGCTGCTGGCCGAAAGACTGCCCGCGATGCTGGTGCTGGTGACGGCGCGCGAGGAAGGCCGTCTGGTCGCCGCCGCCCTCAACCTACGGGACGAGAAAGCGCTTTACGGCCGCCTCTGGGGCAGTCTCGAAAGCCACCGCTTCCTGCATTTCGAGCTCTGCTACTATCGGGCCATCGATTTCGCCATCACCCGCCGCCTGCAACGGGTGGAAGCGGGCGCCCAGGGCGAGCACAAGCTGCTGCGGGGCTACGAGCCGGCCTGGACCCGGAGTGCCCACCACATCCGCGATCCCGGCCTCGCGGCCGCCGTCGCACGCTTCCTGCGGCGCGAGACACGGCTCCTGCGGCACCGCTTCGCGGAGCTCGAAAGCCTGCTGCCCTACCGCCGCGATCTTCAGGAGGAGAGCAGCACGGCATCCTCGGGTCGGAAAGAGACGTAACAGGCCATCCCCTCGGCCAGCGGCGTCTCCTCGATGCGCGAACGGTTGTGGCGGATGCAGATCAGCCGCAGCCCGTCGCACTCCACGAAAATGCGGCTGTGATCGCCGAAATAGGCGATCTGCCCGATCCGCCCGGCGAGCTGCAGCGGTCCCGCCTGCGGCCCCTCGGTGCGCACCTCCATCTTTTCCGGGCGCACCGCCAGCGCCACCACCTCCGCCGGCGGCTCCCGCTCGGGAACCTCGATCTCCCCGAGCCCCTCCACCATCACGCGCACGCCCGTCTCCCCGCGGTCCAGGAGGCGGGCATCGAAAACGTTCACCTGGCCGATGAAGTCGGCGACGAAACGGGTCCGCGGCCGCTCGTACAAGCTGCGCGGATCGCTGATCTGGAGGATGCGCCCCCGGTTCATGACCGCGATATGGGTGGCCATGGACAGGGCCTCGTCCTGATCGTGGGTGACGATCACGAAGGTGATGCCGACCTCGTGCTGGAGGCGCACGAGCTCGAGCTGCATCTCCTCGCGGAGCTTGCGGTCGAGGGCCGAAAGCGGCTCGTCGAGGAGTAGCAGCTTGGGCTTCTTCACCAGCGCCCGGGCCAGCGCCACCCGCTGCTTCTGCCCGCCGGAGAGCTGATCGGGCCGGCGTTCCTCGAAACCCTGCAGCCGCACCATGGCGACGGCCTCGGCGACGCGCCGTTCGATCTCCGGACGCGGCACGCCGGTGACCTTGAGCCCGTAGCCGATGTTCTCGGCCACCGTCATGTGGGGAAACACGGCGTAGGACTGGAAGACCATGTTCACCGGCCGGCGGTTCGGAGGCACGGCCGCCATCTCCTCGCCGTCGATCAGGATGCGGCCCTCGCTGGGCTGCTCGAAGCCGGCGAGCATGCGCAGGAGCGTGGTCTTGCCGCAGCCCGAAGGTCCGAGGAGGGCGAAGAAGGCGTTACGCGGGATCGCCAGGGAGACCGCATCGACCGCGGCGAAACTGCCGAAGCGCTTGGTCACCTGTTCGATGCGGACGATCGGCGGCGCATTCATCGGGTCTCTTCCTCGCGTACCGGCGTCTGGAGCCGCATGGCGATCACCGTGAGCAGCAGGGTGATGGCGATCAGCACCGTGGAGGCGGCGTTGACCTCCGGCGTCGCGCCGAAGCGCACCATGGAATAGATCTTGATCGGGAAGGTGATGGTCTCCGGCCCGCTGGTGAAGAAGGTGATGACGAAATCGTCCAGCGACAGGGTCATCGCCAGCAGCGCCCCGGCGACGATCCCCGGCTTCATGAAGGGGATCAGGACATGGCGCAGGGTCTGCCATTCCGATGCGCCGAGATCCTTGGACGCCTCCTCGAGGGAACGATCGAAGCCCTCGAGACGGGCCCGCACCACCACCGCCACGAAGGGAAAGGAAAAGGCGATATGGCCGATCACCACCGGGGTCAGGCTGACCGGCCAGGAGATGCCGCCCATCAGGCCGATGCGGCTGAAGAACACCAAGAGCGACACCCCCATGCAGATCTCGGGGATGACGATGGGCAGGGCGTTCGCCCCCTCCACCGCCGCCTTTCCGGGAAAGCGGAAGCGCCACAGCGCCATCGCCAGCAGAGTGCCGAGAATGGTGCTGACGACGGTCGAGATGAAGGCGACGATGAGGCTGTTGGTGAAGGCTTCGATGAGCGAGGCGTTGGCGATCGCCTTGGCGTAGTATTTGGTGGTGAAGCCCCGCCAGACGATGTTCCTGCGGCTGTCGTTGAAGCTGAAGATCACCAGGATGACGATCGGCGCGTAGAGGAACAGGAAGGTGGCGGCGAGCCAGGCCCGCAGCCACAGCCGGCGGGTGTATTCGAGCGGCCCCGGAGCGCCGCGCCGCTCAGCCATGGCGCGCCCTCCTTCCCGCCAGCCAGGCGCGCAGCGCCAGCACCAGAAAGGTCAGGTAGAGGAGCAGGAAGGAGAGCGCCGCGCCCAGCGGAATGTTGTTGGCGGCCTTGAACTGGCGCTCGATGACATTGCCGATGAGCTGGCTGTCGGGACCGCCCAAGAGATCGGAGATGAGGAAGGTGCCCAGCGCCGGAATGAACACCAGGATGATGCCCGATACGATCCCCGGCCAGGCCAGCGGCACGGTCACCGAGAGAAAGCTGCGGATCTGCGACGCGCCCAGATCGAGACTGGCCTCGATCAGCGAGCGGTCGAGCTTCTCGAGGGTGGCATAGAGCGGCAGCACCATGAAGGGCAGGTAGACATAGACGATGCCGAACACCACCGCGGTATTGTTGTAGAGCAGGGAAAGCGGCACGAAGCGCTCGCCCAGCAGGTCATCGAGCCCGAGCGGGGCGAGGATCGTCTTCGCCGCCACCCACAGATATTCGAGCCCGTAGTTGAGATAGCCCTTGGTACGCAGCACCGCGATCATCGAATAGGTGCGGATCAGCAGGTTGGTCCAGAAGGGCAGGATCACCAGCATCAGCAGCAGCGGCTTGCTGCGCCGGGGGGCGAAGCTCACCGCAAGCGCCACCGGGAAGCTGACGATCAGGCAGACCGCGGTGGCCAGCGCCGCGATCCAGAAGGATTTCCAGAACAGGCCGAGATAGATGGGCTCCAGCGCCTGGCGGTAATTGTCGAGGGTCCAGGTGATGACGATCTCGACCGGGCCGGCCCGCTCGCCGAAGGCCAGCACCCAGACCATCGCCAGCGGCACCAGGAAAAACAGCAGGAGCCACAGGCCTCCCGGCAGCAGGAATGTCCAGAACACCCAAGGGGCCGAGCGCCAATCGTCCAAACTTCCGCCCTTCCGTCCCTACCCTCGGCGGCCAGAGAGTGCCGCTCCGGCCGGTCTTGTCAACGTCGCCCTCATTCCCACTCGATGGTGCCGGGCGGCTTGCTGGTATGGTCGTAGACCACCCGGTTGATGCCGCGCACCTCGTTGACGATGCGGGTGGCGGTGCGGGTCAGGAAGGCGGAATCGAACGGGTAGACATCGGCGGTCATGCCGTCCTCGGAGGTGACCGCCCGCAGGGCGCAGGCCGCCTCGTAGGTGCGGGCATCGCCCATCACCCCGACGGTCCGCACCGGCAACAGCACGGCGAAGGCCTGCCAGATCGAATCGTAGAGGCCGGCTTTGCGGATCTCCTCGAGGAAGATGCGGTCGGCCTGCTGCAGGATGGCCACGCGCTCCGGCGTCACCTCGCCCAGGATGCGTACCGCCAGCCCGGGGCCGGGAAAGGGGTGACGGCCGACGAAAGATTCGGGCAGGCCGATCTCGCGGCCGAGTTCGCGCACCTCGTCCTTGAACAGCTCGCGCAGCGGCTCCACCAGCGCCATGCGCATCCGCTCGGGCAGCCCCCCCACATTGTGGTGGGTCTTGATGGTGGCGCTGGGGCCCCGGAAGGACACGCTTTCGATGACATCGGGATAGAGCGTGCCCTGAGCCAGGAAATCGGCCCCGCCCAGCCGCTCCGCCTCCTGCTCGAACAGCTCGATGAAGCTGCGGCCGATGATCCGCCGCTTGGCCTCGGGATCCTCGATCCCGGCCAACCGCTCGAAAAAGAGCTCGGCGGCCTCGACATGCACGAGCGGAATGTTGAAATGGCCGCGGAACAGGCCGACCACCTCTTCCGCCTCACCGGCGCGCATCAGCCCGGTATCGACGAACACGCAGGTCAGCGCATCGCCCACCGCCTCGTGCACGAGCAATGCGGTGACCGCCGAATCGACCCCGCCCGACAGCCCGCACAACACCCTGCCGTCCCCGACCCGGGCACGGATGCGGCGGACCACCTCGGCATGGAAGGCCTCCATCGACCAGTCGCCGGAGAGCCCGGCGATATGGTAGCAGAAGTTGGCCAGCAGCCCCTTGCCGATTTCGGTGTGCACCACCTCGGGATGGAACTGCACACCGTAGAAGCGTCGCTGTTCGTCGGCGATGGCGGCGAAGGGCGCGCCCTCGCTGCGGGCCACCGCGACGAAGCCCGGCGGCAGGGCGACGACCCGGTCGCCATGGCTCATCCACACGCTGGCCCGGTCCCCCACCCGCAGCAGCCCGTCGAACAGATGGCATTCGCGCACGAGCTCGATCTCGGCCCGGCCGAATTCGCGCTCCCGGGCCGGCTCCACCGCGCCGCCGAGCTGCGCGCAGATGGTCTGCTGGCCGTAGCAGATGCCCAGAAGCGGCACGCCTTGGGCGAACACGGCGTCGGGCGCCCGCGGCCCCGCCTCCTCGAGGACGCTGGCCGGGCCTCCGGAAAGGACGATCGCCCGCGGAGCGAAATCGCGCACGAAGGCGTCCTCGACGGTGCAGGGATGGATCTCGCAGTAGACCCGGAGCTCGCGCAGGCGGCGGGCGATGAGCTGGGTGTACTGCGAACCGAAATCGAGGATCAGGACGCGTTCGGTCATGGGATTTCCGCTCGGCTGACGGGTCGCGCCAGAGATAGCGCCGCCCTTGCGCCGGCGCCAGCGGCGGCTGCGACAGGCGGTCTTCGCCAGCCGCTTGAAGGGTGGAGCCGGCCCCGCTAATGTCCCGGCTTCCGGAAACGGCGGTCTGCGCCGGGGAAGGCTAAACTACGGGAAACGCAGCGTGAAAGAAGAGGATCGACACACCGGCGGGTTGGGCGAAGTGCTGCCGCCCCTGAGCGAACACGAGGCCAGGGTCGAGGCGTACCGATGCCTGTTCTGCTTCGACGCGCCCTGCACCCAGGCCTGCCCCACCCACATCGACATCCCGGGCTTCATCAAGAAAATCGCCACCGGCAATCTCCGGGGCTCGGCCCGTACCATCATGGAGGCCAACATCCTGGGTGCCACCTGCGCCCGGGTCTGCCCGGTCGAGGAGCTGTGCGAGGGAGCCTGCGTGCTCAATGCCGAACACCGTCCGATCATGATCGGACGGCTGCAACGTCATGCCACCGATCACGTCTTCGAGAACGGCATCCGGCTGTTCCGTCCGGGCAGTCCCACCGGCCGCAAGGTGGCGGTGGTGGGCGCCGGGCCTGCCGGTCTCTCCTGTGCCGCGGAACTCGCCCGGCTCGGTCATGCCGTCACCCTGTACGAAAAGCGCGAGATGCCGGGCGGCCTTTCCACCTACGGCATCATCGTCCTTAGGGAACCGGTCGAGGTGGCCCTGGCCGAGGCCGAGATGATCGCCGAGCTCGGGGTCGACATCCGGACGAACAGCGAGCTCGGCCGCGACATCACCCTCGATTCCCTGCGCGAGGAATATGACGCGGTATTCCTGGGCATCGGTCTCGGCGGCTCGCCCGATCTCGGCATTCCCGGCGAGGAACGGGTCGTCGACGGGCTCGAATGGATCGAGCGCAGCAAATTCGAACCCGAGAAGATGACGGTCGGCAACGAGGTCCATGTGGTCGGCGCCGGCAATACGGCGATCGACGCGGCCACCATCGCCCGGCGGCTGGGTGCCGAACGGGTGACCATTCTCTATCGTCGCAGCGAGCGGGAAATGCCCGCCTACCGGCACGAATACGAGTTCGCCCGGAAGGAAGGCATCGACTTCCGCTTCCTCACCCAGCCGGTGGAGATCCTCCTCGAGGACGGCCGGGTCACCGGCATTCGCTGTGTGCGCATGCGGCTCGGAGCGCCCGACGCCTCCGGCCGGGCGAGGCCGGAACCGGTACCGGGCTCCGAGTTCACCCTGCCCGCCGATCAGGTGATCAAGGCGATCGGGCAGAAGAAGCCGGCGCTGATCGAGGCGCTCGGTCTCGCCACCGAGAAGGGCTTCGTGCGGGTCGACGAGGACTACCGCACGAGCATCGCCAAGGTCTATGCCGGCGGTGATTGCATCCGGGCCAAGGGCGCGGCATCCACCGTCATGGCCACCCAGGACGGCAAGCTCGCCGCCCGGGCCATTCATCAACAGCTTGTCGCGGCCGCTGCCGCCGCCGAGTGAGGAGAGGCGCCATGGCCGATCTGTCGATCGATTTCGCCGGAATCAAATCGCCCAACCCCTTCTGGCTGGCTTCGGCCCCGCCCACCAACAGCGGGGCCCAGATCCACAAGGCCTTCGAGGCCGGCTGGGGCGGTGCGGTGTGGAAAACCATCGGCGCGCCGGTGCTCAACGTTTCCAACCGCTACGGCGCCTGGCATTACAACGGCCACAAGATGCTGGCCATCAACAATGTCGAACTGATTTCGGACCGCCCGCTGGAGGTCAACCTCCGGGAAATGGCCGAAGTCAAACGGGCCTGGCCGGACCGGGCGGTGATCGCCTCGGCGATGGTCGAGTCCAATCCCGAAGCCTGGCGCGACATCGTTCGCCGCATCGAGGACACCGGCGCCGACGGCATCGAGCTCAACTACGGCTGTCCGCACGGCATGTCCGAGCGCGGCATGGGCAGTGCCGTGGGTCAGGTGCCCGAGTATTGCGAACAGATCACCCGCTGGGTGATGGAGGCCGCCTCCATTCCGGTGATCGTCAAGCTCACCCCCAATGTCACCGACATCGTACCGCCGGCCAGGGCGGCGGCGCGTGCGGGCGCCAATGCGGTGTCCCTGATCAACACCATCAATTCCATCATCGGCGTCGATCTCGACAGTCTCGAGATCATCCCCAACATCGGCGGCAAGGGCGGCCACGGCGGCTATGCCGGGCCGGCGGTCAAGCCGATCGCCCTCAACATGCTTTCCTCCGTGGCCCGCGATCCCGAGATGCGCGAGGCGGGCCTCCCGATCTCGGGGATGGGCGGGATCGCGACCTGGCGGGATGCCGCCGAGTTCCTGCTCCTCGGTGCCCGCAGCCTGCAGGTCTGCACCTCGGTGATGCATTACGGCTTCCGCATCATCGAGGATCTGGTGGAGGGCCTTTCCGCCTGGATGGACGAAAAGGGTTTCGCCACCATCGACGAGGTGGTGGGGCGCTCGGTCCACCGGATCTCCGATTTCAAGGATTTCGATCTTTCCTTCCGGGCGGTGGCGCGGATCGATCCGGAGCAGTGCATCCGCTGCGATCTCTGCTACATCGCCTGCAACGACACCGCTCATCAGTGCATCGACCTGGTCGACGGCGAGGGGCGACGGGTGGAGCCGCGTGCCTGGGGGCCGCGGGCCAACGGCAGGGAGGAAGCCACCGCCAACCGGCCGCTGCCGGTGGTGCGCGAGGCCGACTGCGTGGGCTGCCGCCTCTGCTACAATGTCTGCCCGATCGACGGCTGCATCAGCATGGTGGAGGTGCCCTCGGGGCGGCCGCCCGTCACTTGGGCCGAGCTGACCGCCGCGCGCCCCGAAGTGGGCAGCGACTGGGAGGCGATGAAGCGCTACCGCGAGGAAATGGGGATCGACATCCACTGAAACGCCGGACAGGCCCGGCCTCATGGTATCGGAGGGAGAGCAGATGCCGCTCTTGATCGAGAATGGCGAGATCGTCACCGCCGATTCGCGCCAGCGCGCGGACATCTATATCGAAGACGAGCAGATCACCCGTATCGGCCGCGATCTGGAAGTGCCGCCCGGCACCGAGGTGATCGACGCTGCCGGCAAGTATGTCTTCCCGGGCTTCATCGATCCCCATGTGCACATCCATCTGCCCTTCATGGGCACCTTCGCCAAGGACAGCCACGAAACGGGCAGCAAGGCGGCGGTGATCGGCGGTACCACGACATACATCGAGATGTGCTGCCCCAACCGCAACGACGATGTGCTCGAAGGCTACCAGCTCTGGAAGGGCATGGCCGAGGGCAAGAGCGTCTGCGACTACAGTTTCCACATGGCGGTGCCCAAGTTCGACCCGAAGACGGAGGGGCAGCTCCGGGAGATCGTCGCCGACGGCATCGCCTCCTTCAAGGTTTTCCTGGCCTACAAGAACTTCTTCGGAGTCGGCGACGAGGAGCTCTACCAGACCCTGCGGCTGGCCAAGGAACTGGGGGTGATCACCACCGCCCATTGCGAAAATGCCGAGCTCGTCGCCCAGCTCCAGCCCAGGATCCTCGAGCAGGGGATGACCGGCCCCGAGGGACACGAGCCGAGCCGACCGGAGAGCGTGGAGGCCGAGGGCACCCATCGCTTCGCCACTTTCCTCGAGAACACCGGCGCAACCGGCTATGTCGTGCATCTTTCCTGCGTCCCCGCCCTGAATGCGGCGATGGCGGCCAAATCCCGCGGCGTTCCGATCTTCGTGGAGGTGGTGATTCCCCACCTCCTCCTCGACAAGAGCTGGGCCGAGCGGCCGAATTTCGAGGGGGCCAAATACGTGATGTCGCCACCGCTGCGCGACCGCCGCAACCAGCCGGTACTCTGGGAGGGGGTCAAGCGCGGCTTCGTCGATACCGTGGCCACCGACCACTGCCCCTTCGATCTCGAACAGAAGGACATGGGCCGCGGCGATTTCACCAAGATTCCCAACGGCATGCCGGCGATCGAGGATCGCGTGAACCTGCTCTGGACCTACGGGGTGAGCCGCGGCGGCCTCGACATCCACCGCTTCGTCGATGCCGCCAGCACCCGCGCCGCCAAACTGTTCGGCCTGTTCCCGCAGAAGGGGACCATCGCCGTCGGCTCGGACGCCGATCTCGTGATCTACGATCCCAACTGGCGCGGGAAGTGTTCCGTCGAGACCCAGCACATGAACAACGACTACAACGCCTTCGAGGGCTTCGAGCTCGACGGGCGGCCCGCGGTGGTGACGGTGCGCGGCAGGATCGCCGCACGCGATGGCGAATTCGTCGGCGAGCCCGGCCGCGGTCGGCTGCTGCGCCGCGAGCCCGCCTATTTCTGAGGCCGTGCCGTGAACACTACCGCAGCCACCGAGAGGCCGGTCCGCACCGGCGACGCGCTGGTCTCCGTGCGCAACGTCACCATGATCTACGGTGGCGGCACGGTCGCCCTCGAGGATGCCAATCTGGACATCGCTCGGGGCGAGTTCGTCAGTCTGATCGGCCCTTCGGGCTGCGGCAAGACGACCTTGCTGCGGCTGCTGGCCGACCTCATCGAGCCCAGTTCGGGTAGCATCAGCATCGGCGGCAAGAGTCCGACCGAGGCCCGGCGCGACCGCTCCTACGGCTATGTCTTCCAGGCGCCGACGCTGATGGAATGGCGGACGGTGATGGCCAATGTCATGCTGCCGCTCGAGGTCATGGGGTTCGCCCGCGAGGAGCGCCAAAAGCGGGCCGAAGCCATGCTGGCGCTGGTCGGCCTCGACAAGTTCGCCGACAAGTATCCCTGGCAACTCTCGGGCGGCATGCAGCAGCGCGTGTCGATCGCCCGGGCGCTTTCCTTCGATCCGCAGCTCCTCTACATGGACGAGCCGTTCGGGGCGCTCGACGAGATCACCCGCGAGAACCTCAATCTCGAACTGCTGCGCCTGTGGCGGGAGACCGGCAAGACGGTCATCTTCGTCACCCATTCGATTCCCGAGGCGGTGTTCCTGTCCACCCGCATCGTCGTCATGACTCCGCGACCGGGGAAGATCGAGACGGTGATCCCGGTCGATCTGCCCCAGCCGCGCGATTTCGAGACCCGCGAAACGCCGCGCTTTTTCGAGATCGCCACCGAGGTGCGGGAAGCGCTGCGCAAGGGCCACGGCTACGATGTGGAGGTCTGAGGGTGCGTGACTGGAGAGGCGGCTCGGCCGGGATGCGATGGAAACGGTAATCAAGCAGGCGCGTGTCACCGGGCGCGACGGCCTCGTCGATATCGGTATCGAGGACGGGGTGATCGTCGCCATCGAGCGACGGCTCTCCGGCCAGCGGGAGATCCCCGCCCAGGGCAATCTCGTCTCGCCCAGCTTCTACGAGATCCACATCCATCTCGATGCCATCCTCACCGAAGGCGATCCGCGTCCCAACGAATCCGGCAGCCTGTGGGAGGGCATCGCGATCTGGGCGGAGCGGGTAAAGCGCCTCACTCCGGAGGACATCCGCGGCCGGGTCCTCAAGGCGCTCCCTTGGTTCGTCGCCCATGGCGTGACCCACATCCGCTCCCATGTCGATGTCTGCGATCCGAAGCTGACGGCACTCCGGACCCTGCTCGCGATCAAGCGCGAAGTGGCCGAGCTCATCGACATCCAGCTCGTGGCCTTTCCGCAGCTCTCGGTCTACTCCTTCGAGGGCGGCGAAGAGCTGATGCGCGAGGCGGTCGCCCTCGGCGCCGATGTGGTGGGCGGCATCCCCCATT
>Ga0256841_1002483_pt1 | contig 14615 bp, 11 predicted proteins | sample 356308metaG_FD_185971 | JGI IMG/M metagenome (GOLD analysis project Ga0256841, IMG submission 185971) | Hydrothermal vent microbial communities from Mid Atlantic Ridge, Atlantic Ocean - 356-308 | ecosystem: Environmental > Aquatic > Marine > Hydrothermal vents | place: Atlantic Ocean: Mid...
CTTATTCCAGAAGACGCCGTAAATACGTCTGTGTAGGCTTGATTGTGTCATCCATGACACATACACCTCTCCCATAAGCTACTGATATTTAAAAATTTTAGTTAAATTAAATACGCTGAATAGTTACGTCCATCACAAAAACTGACACACTCGAAACGAGGCATTCTGTAACGCGAAAGATAATTAACTCGGAGGGAAAAATAAAAACCAGTAAAAATCAGACAAATTCGCTGGCCCACTGGTTGCGCTTACATGAACTGGCTCTAATGCCGTCTATGGCTTCCTTGGATGGAAGAATTTAACGATTTTTTAAAAAATCATTCTGTGGCTGATTAATATATTGACCAGCCAAGCGAACCTCCAATTACTTGGAATTCACTCAACTGGTCAAGCATCAATCAACCGAACAGGCTATTGCAGAAAAAAGCTCTACTTTACTTTCTCGCATACTTAGTCAGCTATAGTAACACCGACAAGTATTGAGAACTATTTTTGCATTATGATATTTACTCCTTTCAACAAGGTAAGAGCCTCATGCAGCGCATAATCTTTTAGATCCAGCTCTTTCTGTTTGTCTTTTTCAGAAATTTTGGCCTTTCCTTCTTTTTTATGTCCATTCCCATTGATCAAATGATGTGATAAATCTGATTCTTTAACAGGCTTGAATTTTGGCGCATCTAATGCCTCTAATTTTACCCGTTCCAACTTTATATCAGGCTCTATGCCTTCTGCCTGAATGGATCTGCCTGATGGTGTGTAATATCTAGCGGTTGTCAATTTCACTGCACCACCATTGCTGGTAGGCAAGATGGTCTGTACAGAACCTTTACCAAAAGATTTTTCTCCCATAATGACAGCTCGTTTATGATCCTGAAGTGCACCGGCAACAATTTCTGATGCTGAAGCAGAACCTGCATTAATCAAGACTACTATCGGAGCACCATTCAGGATATCATCTGGAGACGCATTAAATTTCATTTCGGAATCTTTTATTCTTCCCTCGGTATAAACAATCAAACCTTTTTCGAGAAAAGCATCACTTACTGATACTGCAGCGTTTAACACACCCCCCGGATTATTACGCAAATCAAGAACAATTCCCTTTAAAGCATGTTTATTTTCTTTCTGTAGCTTTTTTATCGCAGTTTTTAAAGCTTCCCCGGTTGGCGATTGAAAACTGCTAATCCTCAAGTATCCAAAGTCCTTTTCTAACAACCGACTTTTTACACTTTGGACTTTAATGATATCGCGCTTAATGGTGATTTTTAAAGGAGTCCCCTCACCTTCGCGAACAATCGTTAAAGTAATATCGCTCCCTGGTTTACCACGCATAATTTTGACTGCATCCGTCAAGGTCATTCCTTTAACCGGCTTTTCATCAAGCCTGATAATTAGATCTCCTGCCTTTATGCCGGCTCTTTTCGCTGGCGTATCATCAATGGGGGAAACCACTTTTACATAGCCATTTTCCATTGTTACCTCAATTCCCAGGCCACCAAACTGCCCGGTAGTGCCAACCTTCAATTCCTTGTACTGATCACTATCCAAATAAGAAGAATGAGGATCTAGGCCTGTCAACATGCCTCTAATGGCATCTTCCAAAAGTTTTTTATCTGGCACCGGCTCGACATAGTCTTTTTTTATCCTGCCGAAAACTTCAGTAAAAGTTCTAAGATCTTCATAGGGAAGAACATCCATTGCTGCAGCTTCAGGTGCGGAAGCATCGCGCTCTGCCAAAACGGCCGTGCCAGTACTAATTAAAATTCCAAGCACAAGGCCCAACATTAATAAAATAAGATTTTTCTGCTTAAGCATTAGTTGTAAAACTCCAGTATGCGTGTTCATTCCCAAAAATATAATTAATACCTGAATCCGTGGCTCCACTACGGCACAGGTGGCAAGTTCTTGATTCATCGCAGGTTGAAAAAATGTCCGCTTAACCTAAGGGTGAAGCTAAGATTTTTTCAAATCCCGTGCCAAACCAGTATCTTGCCTCCTATTATCCGCATTAAAAATCACGAATTCAGGTTATAGACTACCTGTAACTTGTTTTAAACCGTCTATTCAACAACGAAAAAAAATTGGGCTAAAATAATAAACCAATTTCTTTTAACTCACTTTCCCTTTACGTATTTTTCTACACCATCGAACAGGATTTAACGGTTTACCTTTCTTACGAATTGCAAAATAAAGCCCAGCACGATTTCGTCCTCCGCTTTTTCCTACGCTCGCAACGACATCACCCTGTCTTACTCGCTCATCAACTTTTTTATACAAACTCTGGTTAAAAGCGTAAAGCGTCATATAACCTTTGCCGTGATCAATAATGACCAATAACCCATAACCCTTAAGCCAATCAGCATAAACAACCCGTCCATTTGCGATTGAACGCACATCACTTCCTTCACTGGCTTCAATCAAAACGCCATTCCATTTGCCGGCACCTCTGCTGCTGCCAAATTTCCGACTTAGTTTTCCTTGCACAGGCCAAATCAAATTACCTTTCTGTAAAGCGAAAGGCTTGTCAGAAGCTGATACAATTGAATCATTGAAATGCTCTTGTTTTTGTAAAGACTGAATTAATGTTCGTAATTCTGATTCTCTACGTTTCAATAATCCTAATTTCTGCTGTCTTGTTTCCTGTTCCTTATTGAGCTTTGCCAACAAAACTGTTCTTTCCTTTTTAACGCTTTTCAGTTTAGCCTGCTCCATCCGTTTTTGCTCGGCAAGTTGGCGCAACTTCTCAACACCCTTTTTTTGCTCATCTTCCAGATAAGTCAAATCCTGCAACGCATCCCTGGCCAGCTTCAACTTCTCCATACGGTCTTGATTCAGATAGCCATAATACACCAATATCCGATTAAGTCGCGCCGGATCCTGCTGATTTAGAAACAACTTTAACTTTCCCGTTCTACCCATTACATATGCTGACCTGATTTGCGCATGCAACTGCCGGGTAGTTTTTTTTATCAGCAAATTTTGCTTAATAATTCTATCGCTTAATTCTCGTATTTGCTGCTGTTTTTTATGTCTTTTTACCTGAATTTTCTTCAAATCTCTAGCAATTATTCCAAATTTTTTTTCAATAACTGCCAATTTTTCTATCAGTTGATCTTTTTTCTTTCGGAAAAGTTTGCTCTCTTTTGAAGTATTTTCGATTTTCTCTAATACTTGATTTAACTCATCTTGCTTGGAATTAACACCCGGAAAAACCGGCATGGAAAAAGCAAAGATAAATAAAAAATAACCCAGCAAGAATAAATTACACCTCCTCCCCCCAGGCATAACTATTTTTTTTAACGAATTAATTTTTCAACAAAGAATGCCCTGTCATTTCCTTCGGTTTTTCAATATCCAAAATATCCAGCATTGTTGGTGCAATGTCTGATAGCCGTCCTCCCTCAGATAACTCGATGTTGCTACCAAAATAAAGTAGAGGCACTGGATTTGTTGTATGTGATGTCAGCGGCTGTCCAGTTTCCTCATTGACCATTTGCTCTATATTGCCATGATCAGCAGTAACCAGCATCTGCCCATTTACAGCTTTTAATGCATCGACAACTCTCTGCAATGAAGTATCAACAGCTTCAACTGCCTTAATTGCGGCTTCCCACACACCCGTGTGACCTACCATATCGCAATTGGCATAATTACAAATAATTACATCATATTTTCCGCCAGTTATCGCATCCACCAAGTGATCCGTCACTTCCGGGGCACTCATTTCAGGCTGCATGTCGTAAGTTTTCACTTTTGGAGATGGCACCAGTATTCTTTCTTCACCTGAAAATGGCTCTTCGATGCCGCCGTTTAGAAAAAAAGTAACATGGGCGTATTTTTCAGTTTCCGATAATCTTAACTGCGTCAACCCGTGATTTGACAATACCTCTCCCAAGCCATTTTTTAATTCCATTGGTGGAAATGCCACAGTATATGGAAAATCCTGCTGATATTCTGTCAAGGTTACAAACTCACCCGAATGAACCGGATATTTACGCTCGAAACCAGAAAAGTCTGGATTAGTAATGGCTTGAGAAATCTCCCTGGCCCGGTCAGCACGAAAATTCATAAATACAATGGAATCTTCAGGATCAAGCTTTATTGGCTGTTCATTATCACTTAAAACAGCCGTTGCACTAACAAACTCATCAGTTTCACCTCTCTCATACGCCAATTCCAATCCTTTCGAAGCAGATTCAACTTGATAAACCGCCTCACCAGCAACAATTAAATTATAGGCTTGCTCAACCCGCTCCCAACGCTTATCTCTATCCATTGCATAAAAACGGCCAATAATTGATGCAATTTGACCGAATCCTAATTCTGCAAATTTAGCTTCTATTCTCGCAATGGATTCCGCAGCACTTTTAGGGGCTACATCTCGACCATCCAAAAAACTGTGTAAATAGATTTTGGTTAAACCTCTTTTAGCAGCTAAATCAATCATGGCTTCGATTTGATCAATATGGCTATGCACCCCACCCGGTGATAATAAACCTAATATATGCAAAGCCTTGCCTTTATTTATCGCTTTATCAACTGCAGCACATAAAGCGGGGTTCGAAAAAAAAGACCCTTCAGATATTGCCAAATTGACCCGTGTTAAATCTTGGGGCACAAATCTGCCAACGCCAATATGAGTATGGCCAACCTCAGAATTTCCCATTTGTCCACCTGGCAATCCAACATCCAGCCCCGAACAATTTAATAAGGTTAGAGGCCAATTCTTTTGCAATTGATCCCAGCATGGGGTGTTAGCAGCCGCAATTGCATTGTATTTAGCTTCTTTTCTATAACCGAAGCCATCAAGAATCAACAATACCAGAGGTTTTGGACGAACCATCATATTATTTTGTCTCCAAAAATCAAATTCAAAAATTTAATTATTTTAATTGAAATAGCAGTATCTTTTTGTTACATTCATTAGATTTTCATACTATTCTTATAATATGCTAATTATACTACAGATATCATTCAAATGATCTTAAGGGAATCTTGAACTTACAATTCCTCCTCAAATTCAGCAATAACCTTTAAATCTAAACCACCGCCAAATAGAATCATTCTAACAAAATTGAAAAAATGGAAAAACAGGACGAACATTTACATTATAATGATGCCGACATCAAACGAGCTGCTCGCTGCTTAAAAGCCATGTCGCACCCTCTACGTTTAAAAATTTTATGTGTTCTTGGAAGCAATAAAATCAGCGTTCAAGATATCGTTGAACAAGTCGGCACAAGTCAAAGTAATATTTCACAACACTTGGCTATTTTGAGGGAAAAAGATATTCTTGGCTATAAAAAAGAAGCGAATCGAGTCTACTATTTTATTGATGATGACCGTATGTTGCAGCTCATTAAAATGATGCGTGAAGTTTTTTGCACTGATTGTTAACGATCAGTTTTATCATTTTTTCTTCTTAATTACTTTAGATTTATATGGATCGTTATATTGAATTTGTAACCAATCATTGGTTACTTTTTATCGCCCTGATGGTGGTTACATTTTTACTTTTGCAAGAGTTTTTTGAATCAGCACTCAGAAAATTTGAAATGATATCGCCGATTCTGGTTGTTGCCAAAATGAACAATGAAGACCCTGTTATTATTGACGTAAGGGAGGCAAATGAATTCAAAACCGGCCATATAGAGGGCGCCATCAACACCCCTCTCAGTAATTTCGACAAAGAGCTAGAAAAACTCTCTAAGTACAAACTTAAACCTGTTATTGTTGTTTGCCAAACCGGCACCCGCTCAACAACTGCATGTAAAAAATTAACCTCAATGGGCTTTGAAAAAGTATTCAGCATGATCGGCGGAATGCAATCCTGGGAAGAAAACAAATATCCCATTACAAAGTCAAAATAGAATTCCATTAATTTATTAACATAACATCTTGTCATGGCAGAACAAACCAATACTCCCGAAGAAAAACAATTTTCTATCCAAAAAATTTATACCAAAGACATTTCTTTTGAAACACCGGCAGCACCTAAAATTTTCACCGAAAAATGGGAACCTGCCGTAGAATTTAATTTGGGCACCAATGTTGAATCTTTAGACAATAATCTCTATGAAGTCTCATTGACAGTTACCGTTACCGTCAAAACCGGAGATAACACTGCCTACCTTGTCGAAGCTTGTCAGGCTGGCATTTTTGCCCTTAATGGTTTCTCAGAGCAAGAGGTGGGCCCTATGCTGGGGAGTTTCTGTCCAAATATCTTATTCCCTTACGCAAGAGAAGTTGTTTCTGATCTGGTTGCCAAAGGCGGCTTTCCACAATTACTATTAGCGCCTGTAAATTTTGATGCATTGTATGCCCAGCATCAACAGCAAGCGCAGCAACAAACTCCCGGCTCAAATTCGGTAAACTAAGCTATTGATAAACGACAATTAACTACCGTTGCCAGGCAAGATTTATTGTCTTTGCCAATTCGCATGAACCATAATAACAACACTTACCCATCATGCAAAACAAATTAGCAGTCCTGGGAGCAGGATCTTGGGGCACTGCTTTGGCAATCCTGGCAGCTCGAAATGGCTATTCCACTATGCTTTGGGGTCATAATCCTGAATATATTGAATCGTTGAAGAAGACCAGACTAAACCAACAATACCTGCCAAAAGCCCCTTTTCCTGACTTACTTAATGTGACACCTGAAATCGAGAGAGTTGTCACATTTGCTGATTTTTTACTTATCGCAGTTCCAAGTCACGCTTTCAAAAAAACTTTAACCAAAATAAACCCGTATCTAGTCGAGAGCCATAAAATTTCCTGGGCAACAAAAGGTTTTGGTAATGATTCAGGCGAGCTTTTGCACCAAACAGTTGCCAACACTTTTGGCACTGAAATCTGCTGCGCCGCACTATCTGGACCAACCTTTGCTTCTGAAGTTGCTGCAAATCTACCAACCGCAATCACTATTGCATCAGCAAACAGCTTTTTTTCCGAACAACTTGCAGAAATTTTTCGCAATCCAAGATTCAGGGTTTATACCAGCACAGACATAATTGGAGTACAAATTGGCGGTGCGGTAAAAAACGTTCTGGCAATTGCAGCAGGAATAGCTGATGGACTTGGTTTTGGAGCAAATACGCGCGCCGCACTTATTACCCGTGGATTAACCGAAATTCAAAGATTAGGGCAAAAACTTGGTGGCAAACCAGAGTCTTTTGTTGGCTTGGCGGGACTTGGCGACTTAATCCTTACTTGCACGGATAATCAATCCCGCAACCGCCGTTTTGGCTTAGCCATCGGGCAGGGACAAACCCAGGAATCAGCTAAAAAAGACATTGGTCAAGAAATAGAAGGCATTGCAACTGCAAAAAATACTTATCGACTCGCCAAACAACATGCTATTGAAATGCCAATTGTCGAACAAGTATACAATGTGCTATACAACAACCTTGAACCAACCATTGCTGTACAAAATTTACTGTTGCGAGAGCAAAAAGCTGAAATAATCAGCTAATTCTGTAACTTGTGTGATGATTTTATAGACTGATTAAATTCATACAAATCACCTAATTCTTAGTCTTTTTCCTGCCAACCTAAAACCGAAAGTTGCCCAAGAGCAGCATATAAAACAATAAGATATCCGAAACACTTATTATCATAAAATAAAAAAGCCAAATAACATAAATAATATTGCCTTTTAATTTATTTGTATTATCCTTGTAGTTTAGATAGTTAAAGGACTTACCTTATCTTCTTTATTAAAATAATTTTAATTTGGGTAACTTTATGCTTTATATCATTAAACAATATCCTGTTGACCCTTCAACTTTGAAAAAAACTACTTCCGGCGATACTGTAATACTAACCGAAAATGCAGTTTTAGCTGCAAAACGAGGCATTTTAAATAACCATTCCTTAGTCAAAAAAACACTTTCGCACATTAATTTGTGTGTCTTAAAAGATGATCTAAAAATTAAAGGCATCTCTACTCAGGAACTAGTACAAGGAATCTCAATCCTGGACAATCAAGATTTTAAATACATCACCAAACAAGATGAAGCCATCCGTTCATGGAATTAGCTGCGTTGACAGTTCAAAAGAATTCTGTCGCCATGCCTCATACAAAACTATTGCAACAGTATTGGATAAATTTAGGCTTCGGCTTTCTGGTAGCATCGGCAATCTAAGCCGATGCCCCTCAGTTAATTTAGATAGAATTGAATCCGGTAGGCCTCTGGTTTCAGGACCAAACAATAAAAAGTCATTTTTCTGATAGTCAACATCAGAATAACACTTCCTTGCTTTGGTCGTTAAACCAAAAAGTCGAACATTTTGATTGACCGACAAAAATTTAGCCCATGAATCATGAATATTTACTTCGGCATATTCATGATAATCCAAACCGGCACGACGTAATTTTTTATCATCCAGAGAAAACCCCAAAGGCCTGACCAAATGTAATTGTGCGCCAGTATTAGCGCACAATCTTATGACATTCCCGGTATTTGCAGGAATCTCAGGCTCATACAAAACAATCTGAAACACTAGATGTCTTTGACTGGCACCGGCGTTAACTTCCAGATTTCGTTATTATAATCATTGATGGTACGATCAGTTGAGAACTTTCCACTCGATGCACAGTTCAAAATACTCATTTTGGTCCATCGCTCTTTGTCTCGATAGGCATCCTCTACTCGTTTTTGAGCATCAATATAACTACGAAAATCTGCTATTGTCATCCAAGGATCATCAGAACTGGTAATGGAATGAACAATATCATCAAAAATTCCAGGTTCAAAACGATTAAAATGACCACAAGTAATCAAATTCATAACCCGCTGTAAATCCTCATCCCCATCAATGATGGCTGCTGGATCGTAATCTTTTTTCATTTCAACAACTTCTTCTTCGGTCAAGCCAAATAAAAAGAAATTGTCATCACCCACTTCCTCACGGATTTCAACATTAGCGCCATCCAAAGTGCCGATTGTTATTGCACCATTCATCATGAATTTCATATTACCGGTTCCAGAAGCTTCTTTCCCTGCCGTTGAAATTTGCTCAGATAAATCAGCTCCAGGACAAATTTTCTCCATCGCAGAAACACGATAGTTAGGCAAGAAAACTAATTTCAACTTATCACCAACATCAGGGTCAGAATCAATAACTTCAGCAACATTATTGATGAATTTGATAATTTTTTTCGCCATATAGTAACCAGGCGCTGCCTTACCACCAATCAATACGCAACGAGCAACCCAGTCATCAGTATCGCCGCATTTGATGCGATCATAAAGATGAATAACATGCAAAACATTGAGTAACTGTCTCTTGTATTCATGAATCCGCTTTACTTGAATATCAAACATCGCATTAACATTAATATTCAGGCCGTCGCCCATTTCGGCTTTTTTATAATCAAGTAAACGTTGTTTGGCATTTTGCTGAATTTCATGCCAGCGTTTACGAAATTTAGCGTCTTCTGCAAACGGCGCTAATTTATGCAATTGGGAAAGGTCAGTAACCCAACCATCACCTATTGCTTCAGTAATTAAATCAGCCAATTCAGGGTTACATGCTGCCAACCAGCGTCTTGGCGTCACACCATTAGTCTTGTTATTAAATTTTTTCGGCCATAATTCATAAAAGTCCCTGAAAAGATCCTGTCTCAATAACTGGGAGTGCAATTCCGCAACACCATTAACAGAAAAACTCCCGACAATAGCCAAAAAAGCCATTCTGACCTGCTTTTCTCCACCTTCTTCAATTATTGACATTCTAGCCATCCGAGCAAAATCACCAGGCCAATGGGTCGAAACCTGGTTCATAAATTGGGCATTAATCTCGAATATAATTTCCATCAACCGCGGCAACATTCGCTGCATTAAATTAACAGACCATCTCTCCAGCGCCTCGGGAAGCAAGGTATGATTCGTATAAGCCATGGTATTAGTCGTAATCTCCCAGGCTTCATCCCAACCCAATCCATGAACATCCATGAGTAAACGCATCAATTCTGCAACTGAAATACTTGGATGCGTGTCATTGAGTTGGAAGCAGTTTTTCTCTGAAAATTTATAAAAATCAGAACCATGCCTACCAACCCAATGCCCTAATACATCCTGCAAACTGGCAGAAGCCAGCAAATATTGCTGCTGCAAGCGCAACTCCTTGCCATTTTCATTTGCATCATTTGGATAAAGCACCATGGTGATATTTTCGGCATCGTTTTTTGCGGCTACCGACTCAGCATAATCACCCGCATTAAACTCATCGAGATTAAATTCTTCCGTCGCAGATGCCTTCCATAAACGAAGTGTGTTAACCGTACCATTTTCATAACCAGGAACAGGAGTATCGTAAGGTACGGCTAAAACATCATGAGTACCAACCCAGCTCACTTTTTCGCGACCACTCTCATCGATATATCGCTCCGTGTGCCCATAAAACTTGATTCGTTGGGTATATTCAGGACGTTCAATTTCCCAGACATTGCCATTACGCAACCAATGATCCGGCTTTTCAACCTGTTCCCCATTGATAATCATCTGGCTGAACATACCATATTCATAACGTAATCCGTAGCCAGTGACCGGTAACTGCAAAGTTGCGCAACTATCGATAAAACAGGCTGCCAACCTTCCCAACCCTCCATTACCTAATCCGGCGTCTGGCTCGCTCTCAATAATTTCTTCTATATCCAGCCCAAGTTCATACAATGCATTATGAACATCCTCAGTCATGCCCAGGTTCAGCATAGCATTGGTTAATGTTCTGCCCATTAGAAATTCCATGGACAAATAATAAGCACGCTTACAATCAGCATCTTTGTACGCGTTGTAAGTTTTCTTCCACCTCTCGGCAAGCCTGTCTCTTACTGCTAGCGCCAATGCTTCATAAGCATAGTGAAGACAACTGCAATTCTCATCCCTGCCCAAGCGATGACTGTAATTGTGTTTAAAATCTGATATTAAATGTTCTTTATCCAGCTCCAATTTTGGAAGCTTGGATATTTGAAAATTGGGTTTACTTTTATCAAAACTACCCGGCATGTTATACCCTCGAAAATTTTATAGAAATGTATTACTTAATTATTACCTAATGAAATGGGGCCACCCCACTTCCTAAACGACCTCAAATGGGCCATGATGAGAGTTTTATAGCAAACATCAAAACAGAAGTGAGGCAAACCATTCCATTAGGTATTAGGAGCCAGATATCTTATTCACCAACCGAAATTTAAGTTTCTTGCCGCGACATAAACCGGAATCAAATTCGGAATTAAATTTGTCATGCAGAGAAATATACTTAAATAAGTAGTGTTTTAAGGCAAAAAAGACAGCCGTTATTAGCATGCTTAAGTCAATTTACCATGACAATGCTTGTATTTTTTTCCTGAACCGCAAGGACACGGCTCATTCCTTCCGACCTTTTTATCTCCTCTAACAAAAGGCTGCTGTTGCTCTGGCTTTGCAGCAGCTTCTTCCACCGGCTCATCTGCAGATAAAGCACTTGCTTCAGCATGCTCAAAATGCATTTCCTGTGGAGCTTGGCGCTGCTCATCAATCGCCTGGACATCTTCTTCCTGTGCAACCTGGACTTTGGAAAGAATGCCGATAACTTCATATTTAATATGATCGAGTAAACTACGGAACATATCAAAAGCTTCCCGCTTATATTCCTGTTTTGGATCTTTTTGTGCATAACCGCGAAAATGAATACCCTGGCGTAAATGATCCATTGCCGCCAAATGCTCTTTCCAGCTATTATCAAGCACCTGCAACATAACTGATTTTTCAAAATGCCGCATGACATCAGGAGACAACGCACTTTCTTTTTCCTTGTATTTTTCTGTAATGATCGCAACGATTTTTTCACGCAGGTTTTCTTCGTGCAACGAAGCGTCCTCCTCCAGCATTTTAGCAATCGGAATATCCACATTGAATTCATCACGCAAATGATCTTCAAGACCTTTTATATCCCACTGTTCTTCCATCGTTTTCGGAGGAATATATTGGGTAATAACGGCATTAACAACGTCCCTTCTTATTTCATTTATAATGTCTGAAATATCTTCAGATGCCATCAATTCATTACGTTGCTCATAAATAACTTTTCGCTGGTCATTGGCAACATCATCATAAGCAAGAATCTCTTTCCGAATATCGAAATTTCTCCCTTCAACTTTCTTTTGAGCATTTTCAATTGAACGCGTCACCCAGGGATGCTCAATGGCTTCACCTTCACCCATTCCCAACTTTTGCATTAAACCGGCAACCCGGTCTGAGGCAAAAATTCGCATCAAATCATCTTGTAAAGACAGATAAAATCTTGTCGACCCAGGATCACCCTGCCGTCCTGAGCGACCACGAAGCTGATTATCCACACGACGGGATTCATGCCGCTCTGAACCAATAACATGCAAACCACCACTGGCAATAACTTTCTCATGCCTTTCCTGCCAATTCCGACGTACTTGTTCCTGTTGCTCCTCGGCTGCATCTTCCTCTAAAGTGGCGAGCTCTGCATCCAGATTGCCGCCTAACACAATATCAGTACCCCGACCGGCCATATTGGTTGCTATGGTAACTGATCCTGGCATACCGGCGCGCTCAATAATATGCGCTTCCCGCTCATGTTGTTTGGCATTAAGCACTTCATGCTTGATATTTTTCTGAGTTAGTATTTTTGAAATCAATTCAGAATTTTCAACCGAGGTAGTCCCAACCAAAACCGGTTGACCTCGCTTAACACAATCAAGAATATCTTCAACGATGGCTTGATATTTTTCATTGGCTGTCAAATAAACAAGATCACCCCTGTCATCACGAATCATTGGTTTATGGGTTGGTATAACAACCACTTCCAATCCATAAATCTTATTTAATTCAAAGGCTTCTGTATCGGCAGTACCGGTCATACCAGACAACTTGCGATATAAACGAAAATAGTTCTGGAAAGTAATTGATGCCAGCGTCTGATTTTCTTCCTGAATCTTGACGCCTTCTTTCGCTTCAATCGCCTGATGCAGCCCATCTGACCAACGGCGACCGACCATTACCCGCCCAGTAAATTCATCGACAATTAATACTTGATTATCTCTCACCAAATAATCAACATCTTTTTGAAACAAGGCATGCGCACGCAATGAGGCATTCAGGTAATGCATCAAGCGAATATTAGTCGCATCATAAAGACTGCCTCCTTCTTCCATCAAACCATGCTCTACCATTAACTGCTCGACCCGCTCGTGACCTGACTCTGTCAAATGAACCTGCCTGGTTTTTTCATCAACAGAATAATCACCAGGACCATTTTCCTTTTCCTGCTTTGTCAAAAACGGAATAATGGCATTGGTTTTTAAATAAACGTCCGTTTGATCATCAGTCGGCCCTGAAATAATTAACGGTGTTCTTGCTTCATCAATAAGAATGGAATCCACTTCGTCCACGATAGCAAAATTCAAATCTCTCTGAACTTTCTGTTCCAGACTAAATGCCATGTTGTCGCGCAAATAATCAAAACCAAACTCATTGTTGGTTCCGTAAGTTATATCAGCAGCATAGGACTTCTGCCGTTCTTCATGGTCCAACTCACTAACTATAACGCCAGTTGTTAAACCTAAAAAACCATACAGTTTGCCCATCCATTCAGCGTCACGACTAGCTAAATAGTCATTAACAGTAACTACATGAACGCCGTGCCCAGGCAAAGCATTCAAATATGCGGCAAGCGTTGCCATCAAGGTTTTCCCCTCACCGGTTTTCATTTCTGCAATCTTGCCATCATGCAGAACCATCCCACCAATCAGTTGGACATCAAAATGGCGCATTCCAAAAACACGACAGGAGGCTTCTCTAACAGCCGCAAATGCTTCCGGAAGCAATTGATCCAATGTCTCACCCTTATCCAGGCGCTCACGAAATTCTTGTGTTTTGGCTTGCAATGCTGCATCGCTTAACTTTTGAAAGTCAGGCTCCAAAGCATTAATTTTCTTAACTATCTTCCCTTTTTTCTTGACCAGCCGATCATTTCGACTGCCAACAATGGATTTAACTACCTTCCCCAGCATATTTTTTTCCGGTGTGAATATGAATTATTTAGGTCAACTGATTGCAAAATCGAGCATCCTTTCAGTTGGCGCTCGAATTTGTTGATCAGAATTTTTCCGATACCAAGCTATTCTTTGTGAAAAATGAAAGCTACCAATCAAAACTTTTGAATTATATACTTTTTTAAGACTATTCGATAGAATTAGTCAATTAAAACATCGGCCCATATTAAAATAATAGCAAACAAGTCTCTCAACACATTGAAACAAAAAGATAAAGAATTTAGTTTGGCAACGAGCTAAGTTTAGCTGTCCCAGTTATTTTTTTAATTTTTTTATTCGTTTCAAAGCAACCTAACAAAATATTACGTTTTCATAAAAATAAAAACATGCTATAGTGATCGGTTGCTATTTTCTCATTTTTCAGAGAATCCACACTTTTCCCTACAGGCCCCTAAATGACCAACAACACCGCAATGCAACCAGCATTTCATGAATTAAATCTTATCCCGGAAGTTCTTAAAGCTTTAGAAACCGTCGGTTATGAATCCCCTTCTCCTATTCAAGCACAAACCATTCCTCACATTCTCTGCGGCAAAGATGT
>Ga0256841_1002484_pt1 | contig 14607 bp, 3 predicted proteins | sample 356308metaG_FD_185971 | JGI IMG/M metagenome (GOLD analysis project Ga0256841, IMG submission 185971) | Hydrothermal vent microbial communities from Mid Atlantic Ridge, Atlantic Ocean - 356-308 | ecosystem: Environmental > Aquatic > Marine > Hydrothermal vents | place: Atlantic Ocean: Mid...
GTCACGGCGGCACAGTTGATCTGGTTCGACCTCGACCTGTTATTCACCTGGACGATCCCGCTGATCTTCTTCGCGCTGGCCTACGAACTGACCCGGCGGGAGGAAGCGGGCGGCTGGAGCGCGGCGGCGCTGATGCTGGTCGGCCTGCTGACGCGGGATAACATCGTCTACTATCCGGGAATCGTCGCCTATGGGCGCGTGGCGCTGTTCTCCCTCAATACGCTGCGGCAGATGTCCATCGGCGTGATGATGCCGCTGGCCTTTCTGGTCAGCTTCGCCTATCTGCATGACGGCAGACGGCGCGACCTGATCGCCGTCTTTCTGGCCGGGACGGCACTGGCGATGATGCACCCCATCCAGGTGATGCTGTACCTGCTGGGCATGGGCGCGACGCTGGCCCTGCGCTGGCTGGCCAGCCCCGACCGCCGCACAACCCGAACTGTGCTGCCCCTGCTGGTGGTCATGCTGGGCATCTTCACTCTGCCGCTTGTGCAGCGGCTGAACCGCTCCGGGTTAAGTGCCGTGGACACGCTGGCCGATACTGCGACAGCTTCCGGCGGGCAAACGGCAGCCGCTACGCTGGCGGGACCGCAGGCCGCGCCGATCTTCACCGCGATCCACGACCTGCCCCTCCTCGGCACGACGGTGATCCGCAGCCCGGAGTCCGTTTTCTACCATCCGGTGATTCTGCTGGCGGCCCTGCTGGGACTGCTCTACGGGTTCAAGTGGCGAAAGAGTCTTGCCGCACAGTATTTCTTCGCCACAACCGCCGCCGTGCTGCTGCTGTTCTTCCTGCCCGGACTGGCGGAGTTCTACAGCAAGGCCGTCTCCACAGTGGGAACCGTGCTGACCATCTTCGCTTTGCCCGTGGCCCTGATTCTGGGCGTCAGTCTGGATCAGGTGCTGACCTGGACCGCTGGCCGCCTCACCGCCGTCCGGCGATATGGCCTGTGGGCAACAGCCGGGATCGTGGCGGTGACAATCATCCTGCTGCTGTTTGAACCGCTCCCCATCCCGGCCAGCACCCGCGACCAGATTCGTGCCTTCAATGCCCTGCAGTCACTGCGCTATCTGCATCCCGCCCATATGCAGTTGGCCGACAGCCTGAAGACATTACTGCCGGATGACGAAACCAGTGTCCTGATGACACCCCATACAGTTGCCAACATCGCCATCGAGGAGCTGCCCCGCACACTGATCACTGGCGGGCGAGAGTCTCGCAACACCGCCGCCGCTGGTGACCGCCGCTTCTTCACGGAAAGCGATCCCCCGGCCCCCTGGCTGGACACGGAAGACCTGGCTTTCATGGCGCAGTTCGGCGTGACGCACATCATCATGGAGGCGGACGATACGCGCCTGCCACAACTGCTGCTCCAGCCGGAGCGGTTTGAACTGCTGGACACGCCCGCCGGGTTCCTCGTATTCCGCCTGCTGCCGGGCGCGACGAGACCCGGCCCGTTTGACGAGCGCTTCGCCCGCATGAATGCGCTGTACGGCGAGATGGCACAGCGCCGCTGGGGGCGCGATGGGTTCGCGCTGGTCGTGCCGGGCGATGCGGAGACATGGGAGCCGCTCGCTGCTGAGTGGGCAGACGCGCTCGAAGCACAGCCAGATGATGATCTGGCGCGGCTGGGACTGGCCTTCAGCCATTTGATGATGGGTGCAGACGAGCAGGCTTTACCCCTGTGGCAGGCGCTGCATGAGCGTTATCCCGACGTGGCATTGTTCACTGATGCGCTGGCCCATACGCAGCGGGTGCTCGGCCTGCCGGGGGATGGGGTACAAACACTGCTGGCCGCCGCGCAAGAAGCCGCGCCAGCGGCCCGCGTGCTGGCAGCCCGAACGCTGCTGACCGAATCGTTCTTCTATCTACTGGATGACGCCCGCCTGCAGCAGGTACTCGCCGTGACAGAGGCCTATCCTATCATCTGGGACCAACTGGCCAACCTGGATCAGCCGCAGGCCGTGCGGGAGCGGGTGGCGCTGCTGCTCAGCGCCGGGGACTGGGAAACGGCGCTGGACTGGCTGGCAGGGCTGCCGGAGCCGGAGCTTGCGCCTTATGACTATCAGTTGCAGGCGCTGGGGGCACTGGGGCAGGGTGACATTGACGGCGCACTCGACATCCTGCGGGCGACCACCGACCCCGACTTCATCGCGCCCAATGTGTTTCTCCACCCCGACCGCTGGCAGGAGAACACTGCCGCGCGGAGCTACGAACTGCTCAGGGGGGCGGTCGCTGCCCATGAGGGACGCTGGCGTGACGCCGAAGCGGCCTACCGGCGGGCGATAGATCGCGGTGCGACATGGGCCGGGCGCTATTTTCTGGCGCAGACACTGATCGCCGCCGGGCGTGAGGAGGACGGGCAGGCACTGCTGGCCGATGTGGAAGCCGACTGGATGGCAGGACATGATGAGCCGTTCCCCGAACTCGTTTCGCTGCTGGCGGTAGCCGATCATGGGGCGCTCTATGTGATGGATGCCGACGTGACACAGGAGGACGAAGCCCATAGGCTGACTGTCCGGGCGACCTACGGCACGCACCGCTGGCCCTATCCGGTGCAGACGTGGCATGTGCAGGTGACCAGCCCGGACGCGGCGCAGACCTACGCCGAACTGGGCAGGCCCGCCGTCTTTGTCGAAGGAGCGCTGACCCGCGCGCCGCTGACGCTGGCCCTGCCCGACGACCTGCCCGAACTGACGCCCGCGCGGGTGTTCATCACGCCGCTGTACAACGAAGCGATAACTTACCTGACGATATACCGCGACGTGGTGCTGAACCGTCCGGGGCCTGCCCAACCGGGGCCAGAAGCCGAAGCGGTGGGGCTGCATTTTGGCCCGGATATTCTATTAGACAGTTACGAAGTTGAAGTGAGTAACGAAGCGCTGCGCCTGACGCTGTACTGGCAGGCACAGGCCGTGCCCGCTGAAAACTACCAGATATTCGTCCATGTGGTGGATGAAGACGGGCAGATCGTGCAGCAGGACGATTCGGGGCCAGTGGAGGGCCACTACCCGACCGGGCAGTGGCGGACTGAGACGCTGATCGCGGACCCGCACGTCATCCCGTTCGAGTCCCCGCTGCCTGAGGGTGCGTATGCGGTGCGTGTGGGCATGTACCGCCTGTCGGATGGCGTGCGGCTGCCGGTGACGCCCGCCGACGATCGGGTGGCCGACAACAGCGTGACGTTGTATGCCTTCACGCGCTGAGGCAGAATCACGAGTCCAGGCGCACGATCCGGAAGCCGATAGAGGCGTAGAATACCTTGGGCTTCAGGTAATAGCAGAAGGAAATCCGGGCACGTTGGGCAGGGCCGAGGTACGACCCGCCATGCACGACGCGCTCATCATTGCTGGTGATTTCCGGTGTCGTGCTGCGATCGGCCTTCGTATTCAGGCACCACTCCCAGACGTTCCCGGCCATGTCATAGACCCCGTAGGGGCTGACCCCGTCCGGATAGCGCACGACCATCGTGGTCATCTTGAGCTTGCTTTCCAGCGTGTTGCAGCGGTCTTTGTCGAATTTATCTCCCCAGGGATAGACGCGGCGATCGTCGCCGCGGGCTGCACGCACCCACTGGCCCTCGCTCGGCAGGGTGATGGTCGCCTCCATGCGGGCGCTCAGCCAGCGGGTGAAGGCCATGGCATCAAACCAGTTAACCATCTCACGCGGGCGCTCATCTCCCTTGAACTTGGACGCCCTTGATTCGGGATGGGCAGCACGCCATGCACGGGCATGAGGGGAAAAATCCCACCATACAGCGTCGGCATAGCCGTCTTTTTCGTCCAGAAACACCTGGTACTGGGCATTGGTGATCGGATACTTGCTGATGTGAAAGGCATCAATGTAAACCGTCTGCTGCCGACCCGGCGTGTTCTCCATCAGCACATTTCCCGCCGGGATCTCGCACCAATCCAGCATCGGCAGTTCGAATGCCGGTTCCGCCTTACGGGGCAGCAGCATACTCGGCAGCAGCGGGGGAGTCTTACTGCAAATGGACGCCAGGTTATCCGGATCATAGTCCGGATAGGACTGGCTGAATGCCTGGAATGCCTTACAGCCCAGCCGGCGCGTCCGCCGGTATTTGACCAGCTCGGCGATCTGGCGGTATTCGCGCTCGGCCTCGCGCAGGTAGGTCTGCCGGGCCAGCTCCGCTTCGGCTTCCTTCAGCAGGACATCCAGATCAATGAACTGTGAGGTGAAGTTGTTCGACTTGGCCTGGCGAAGCAGATAAACAGCCTGGTCAAACTGATTCTTCTCCATGGCCGCGGCTGCCGCCCCGATCAGCGCCGCCGGTTCCTTCTCAGGCAGTCTGATCTCCTCCGGAGCGATGATCTGCTCCGGAGATTGCCGGTGGCCGTTCTGGCTCTCGGCCTGTGTGTGCTCGGCGAGGTAGATGGCATTGAGCAGCGTCTTGACAGCGTCTGGCGTGATTCCTTTGCTGAAGTCGGCATACTGGAGCTCGGCCAATTCTGGCGGCAGCACGACGCCGTTCTGAATCAGCACGGGGAAAATATGCCGCCCCAACTTCCGGGCCAGCTCAAATTCCCGTCGGCAGTATTCCGAGTCGAGCGACTCCGTTGATATCAGATAGATGAAGCCTTCGCACCAGTCAAGCCGCCGCAGGATTTCTTTCCACCAGTGCTGACCGGCATACAGCCGCTGATCGTACCAGGTTTCATGAACGTCCAGTGTGTTCACGACCTGAACACAGAACGGCTTGTCAACACGAGCATAGCTCACAAATAATCGCATTGGTTACCTCGCTCGAATGCATCCTGTCTCTACGACAGGGCCTGACGCAAGGATAATGATTCCCGTGCAGTCGTAACTTTCTGCCAACAATAATATGAACGGGCTACAATGTGAGCTGTGTGCTATTATTGTGCCCTAAATACCGCGAATTTCACATGAAATTCATGAAATTGTTATATTAATATACAAAGATTAAATTACCTGACTGAATACACTCAATTCTTTATTGTTAAACTATGGAAGACTCTCTTCCTGCTGACTGCGCCGCCACTGCGCCACAGCATCCAGTGCCTGTGGTGTCCCGATCCGCTCTAACGCTCTGGCAGCGACATCGCATACCTTGCTGTCTTCCCAGTACGGGCCGTCGTAATCCTCCAGACTTGCGATCAGCGCCGGGACGGCGGCTTCACTGGCGATATTTTCCAGCGCCGTCGCGGCCATCCATCTGATATGGCTGCTGCTATCGTCCAGGGCATTGATCAGAGTTGGGACTGCATTTTCATATCCCAGTTTGCCAATGGCCCGGAGGGCAGCCAGACGGACGAATTCCTCGGGGTCTGAGACGGCATTCACCAGCGCGGCGGCGGCAGCAGGGTCGCCCAGTTCACCCAGCGCCTCGGCAGCCGCTTCACGCACCAGGTCTTTGGGATCGGCCAGCATCTTGGCGATCCCGGTTACGGCCCGCAGATCCCCAATTTCCATCAGCGCGCGGATCACCGCCACACGGACAGTCCAGTTTGGATCGTCGAGCTGTTCTATAAGCGGCGGGACGGCTGCCGGATTCCCGATCCAGGCCAGCGCCTCCACAACCGCCCAGCGGATGGCCCAATCCGAATCTTCAAGAGCGGTCAGCAGTTGTTCAAGCACAGTGGTATCCTGCGTGCCATGCAGCAGCTTTGCATACTCACGCAGGGCCTGCGCTGAGTCCTGCCGCACGGCCCAATCGCTGTGATGCAGATTGGTCAGCAGTTCCATCAGGATTTTGCGGCTGCCCCGATCGTCAGTCTCCGGCTGGCCCTGCCGACTTTCTGGCTGTGGTGCCTGCAGCTCTGTTTCGCCGTTTGACGGGGCAGCAGCGCTGTGGTGCTCCACCGGCTGAGTCAGAATTCCCACCGCCCGCCACTGCTGAACGGCGTGCTGCGCTTCTGGCGTACCAATGGCTTCCAGAGCGCGTGCCGCCAGATCGCAGATGCGCTGGCTGCCCGTACGCGGGCATTCGGTATCAGACAGGCAGGCGGCCAATGCTGGCACACTGGCTGGGTCACCGATCCTCTCCAGCACTCTGATCGCCCCGCCCCGCAAATTCGTGTTGGTGCTGCGCAGCGCCCTGGTCAGATAGGGCACGGCCTCTGCGCCCAGGCGTGTCAGCGCCTCGGCGGCAGCCTCATAGACGGGATAGTCGTTATCCGCCAGCGCCCAGATCAGGCCGCGCCATGCTTCCTCCGTGTGGAATGTTCCCAGCGTTTCGACGGCGGCGACTCGCACTTCCACATCCGGGTCCTGCAGCGCCTTCAACAAACGCGGCAGGGCTGACATTGCTTCGGCAATATCAGGAGTAGCAGGGCTGCCCTGCGGCTCACTTTCAGCCGGTGGCAATGCCGCCTGCGTAATCCCCGCCAGACGATGCCGCGCCACCGCTGCTGAAGAGTCAGGGGGCGGCGTGCTGCTGCGCTGCACATGGGCCGGGTGCACGGAGCCTCCCTCCTCCCAGCGCTGCACCGCCGACCGGGCATCCGCGCGGCCACTTTTCTTGAGAATGCCCGCGGCGATATCGCAGATGCGGGAATTCTGCCATCGCGATCTGGCGGTGTCGGCCAGCAGTTCGATCATGCGAATGATAAACACGTCGCCCTCCACATTCTCAAGTGCTTCAACAGCAGCGCTGCGGACTTCCACATCCTCGTCATACGTTGCCTTCAACAACTCATCCCGGACGGCATGTTCATGCGCACTCTTGAGGGCGTTGATAACAGGTTGTCGCAGACTGCGTCCGCCGTTTCGGAGTTCTTCCAGCATCGCCCGCACGGCAGGCCCGCCGATCCAGGACAGCGCCGTGGCCCCGGCCTCCCGGACTCGCCGACTGGAGTGATGCAGCAGCTTCCGCAGCCAGGGGATGGCCTCCGGATCACGTATCCAGCCCAGGGCAATGGCCGCATCCGCACAGACGAGCTTCTCTTTGTCCTGCAGCGCTTCAATCAACGCCGGGACGGCCGCCGCGTCCCCGATTTCGCCCAACGCCCAGGCGGCCCCCCGACGCATGAACCAGTTTTCGTCGCGCAGCAAATGGAGCAAAGTCGGCAGGGCAGCCTCGCCCAGTTGGCGCAGGGCAGAGGCTGTCGCATCACGACGCTTGCGATCAAGCTCTTCCAGCGCTTCCGCCAGTTCTGGCAGGACCGGCATCGGTATCTCCCGCAACGCTTCCGTGGCCTTCCACCGCACCTCACGCCTGCCATCCCGCATGGCTTCCAGAAGCACAGATAATGCCGCTTCCGGCTGCGCCACAGCCAGCAAACGCGCCCCCGCCACCCGGCCATCCTGCGCATCCGTGTGCATGGTTTCCAGGAGATGGCTCACGATCAGTTCGCGCGTCTCCACCGTGACATTTGCACCAGCCAGGATGCATTCCAGCGCCAGATAGGGGTCAAGCCCGGCAATTTCCCGCACCCGCTGATCGGGATCAGTCGCCAGGCAGGCCAGAATGACGATCGCTTCATCCCACTTCTGGGGGAGCCGCTCACCATCCGGCGTGAGCCGGGGTGGAACCAGATAGTCCCTGATCGGCCCCCGGGCCAGATGTTTTGCCGCAAAGAAGCACTGCACAGGCTGATGGACAAAACGGACGTGGCCATTCACCACCTGCAGGAAGCCGCCGACATGCGCCGCATGAATCATCTGGTCACTGCCAACCTGATCCTGAGCGTACATATACGGCACGATCACCGGCCTATCGTCCCGCAGCATGGCAAAGGCCAGTCGGGACAGCGCAGCCTCGGCAGCTTCAGGCGACCCATACTGCCGCCAGCGCATGGCGACCAGTTGTCCGATCAACGCCCCGACGTTACGAGGAACGTCCGGGGTCCGCGGATTTTCCACGGCGGCGATCATGGCATTGATCAGGTAAGGACGACGTTCCACCAGATCGGAAAGCCGGACAGCGTCAGTCTCCGCGCCCTCCTCACTTTCCAAAATCCGGAGCAGCACCTGAGCGGCATCGGATTCCCGTGCGTAAGTCGCAAAAGCGCTGACCGTCTGTTCAGACCACCGCGGCACCCGCACCACAGGCAGGCCCAGGATGTAATCACCGCGATAGTCTTCCTCCCGACAGGTGATCACGGCACGGCGGGGTGCATGACGGCCATGCAGCCAGTCCTGCAGGCGGCGGATTTTCTCCGCAGCAACATCTCTCCGCTCGCTCAGACCGTCCAGATACAGCACAGCCTTGCCGCTGGCAAGCATTTTGATCGGGCGACTCCGGAACGGCCAGTGCCTGCGAAGAAAAGCGGGCAGGTCCTCCTCATCGCTCCAGTCGGCCATGTTCACGACCAGAGGGAGCGGTGCCCGACGCCGGGTTCGCCGCCGCCAGATCGCGGCCAGAACAAGATGGTATAAGACCGTCGTCTTGCCAGAATTCGGCGGCCCGATCAGCACAAAGCGGGGATGCTGCCTGGCAACTGCCCGGATCCCGGTCAGTGTCTCCCTGCCTGTTCCGGCAGCCAGGACTTCAAACGGGGCCTGCGCAATCCAGCGATCAGGCCAGGCACGCAGGTATGCCACTGCACCGCCTGCCTCGTCAGCCCAGAATGCGCTGTTCAGGTAGGCCAGTGTCTCCAGGCGTGCCCCAGTCTCGGCAAGCAGAGTCGTCAGGTAGCGTTCTTCGGAGCGGGGTACGGGACCAGACAGAAACGGGGCATGCTCATGCAGACTGTCCATGAGCTGCTCAATGCACGGAGCACAGCCATCAGGCTGCTGCCAGGCGCTGAAATCCACAGTCGGCAGCCCGACCAGGTCAGCAGGCCAATTTGCCTCCGGAGCAGCATGGCTGATGACAACAAAAATTGGCAGCCCGGCTTTCCTGGCCCACATGAATTCCCGCTGGCAGAGCCTGGCAGCAAGATACTGCGGACTCAGCACGACGATCATCGCGCCGCAGCCATCAAGGGCATTTTGCCGGACAATCAGCCGGTCTTCATCCGGTGCAGTGTCCAGCCGATCTATCCACAGGCAAATGCCGGCGTTCCTGAGCGTAGCTGCCAGCCGCAGTGCCAGCATCACATCGCTGTCATGATAGCTGACATACAGGGCCGGACAGCCGTCACCATCCACTGTATTTCCCCCTATGTGTGCAATGCGCGGGCACACACACCCTCTGCTCCGGATCAATATCGACATCGGGCCGCCCGGAGCAGCGCAACATGCTCAGTGGTTGTACAGGCATTACAAAGACATCAAATTCGAGTTACAGTGAACCGGTGACATACTACTCAACGAGGTTACAAAAGACAGCACTTCCACAGTCCCACCAAAAATCCAGATGCAGCCACCCTGCCTGCCATTATTTATGGGCAGCCACTGAACAAAACCGTAACAGAACAAATGCACTTAATTCATTTACAAAGTCTAACTTCTTATTTTCTTAGTATACTCCGGGAACGTGCCCATGCAAACGTTACAAACTATAAAAAACTTATAAATTAGTCGAGAAGCACACTCAAACTTAACAAGGCGTCATTATGAATCATCAGAGGGCCTGCACCGCCTATACCAACGGTGAATAATAAGCCCGCGCAGGGTGCAGGATTACCTCCCGGAGGCCTCTGTCTCCGCTGCCTCATACCTGCTGTTCCACCCAGGCCCGGACCAATGGTATCTCTATCTCGTACAGTCCATCCTCATCGCAGGGATGAACAACATGGCGTTGAATAAGCCCCCGCATGGCCGGGCCGCTGGCCTGGCGCGGCGAGACTTTCGCCGGGCCATGTGCCAGCGCCGCCAGGATTTCCCGCCCCTTCTTGCCCGCATCATCCCAGATGTTCTTGAAATAAAACTGATACGCGGTGAAGATGCCGGACAGCGCGGAGTTCAGCGTCGGCATCTCGATCCGCTTCAGGTTGTCGCGATTGGCAATATCAATGATCTTGGAACAGATAGCCTGAATCAGATAGGGCTGCCGATGCGTCAGTTGAAGGATTTCGCTGACTACTGCATCGTCATAATCGGGCATCTGGCCAACCTCAGGATTGGGGTCGCGGATCAGCTCTTCAGCAGCGGCGGCATCCAGATAGCCGATTTCGATGACCTGGGAACCGATGAAATACGAGGCTGCATTCGGCCCCAGTGATTCCAGCGTATTCCCCCCGCAGACCAAAAACGACATGTTTCCGCCGTGCTGCATGGCATGGCGCAAATAATCGAGTGTTTTTTCCGTCATCGCACCTTTTCTGATCGACTCCCCGACCTTCTCGAATTCGTCAATCGTGATCAGCAGGATCTGATCATCAAGCAGGGGGATGATCTCATCTTCCATCCAGTCGTTGATCGTGGTGTACGGATAAGCGCGGTACTCTTCCCGGTCAGGGCGCTTGATCCGTCTGCCGCCTGCCTGCCCTTTCATCTGCACGTAAATCGCACGCGCCAGCGAATAGAAAAAACTGGCATCGTCCTGCCGCGTGCCCGGCTCCTGCCCGTTGACGAACACCGGGATAAAGCTGCCCCTACCCTGCAGCAGGTTCTGCAACTGCAGCAGGAAGCTCGTCTTGCCCATGCGGCGCGGCCCATTGAGCACAAGTGTGGGCCGGGTCTCACTGCGCAGCGTGTCCACAATCTGCTGCGCCAGTTCTATCCTTCCCTTAAAAAGCGCGGCGCGCTTCGGCGGAATCGGCTTACCAACAAGATAGGGGTTGCGGTAGATTGCCCGTTCCAGTTCCTCTTGCTCCTTCAAATAGTCGTCCAGTATCATGCTGATGTTCTGGACGGATTCGGCCCATTGGTGCGGCTCCTGTGTGACATAGCGTGTGCGCAGCGTATTGCGGAGCTGAGTGCTCTTATGCTGCGCTTCCATCAGATTCTGCCGGTGATAATAGGTGCTCTGCGGCTGCTCAAGCGCGGCTCTTGTATCATTCCCGATGGCAATAAGCGCCTGGACGGTCTCCTCAATCATCGAATCGAAGCTGTCCCCGGCGATCACCGGCGTGACCAGCCGCTGCTCCAATTCAGCGATATCCTCGATGCTGTCAATCCCCTTGAGGACTTCGCCCAGCTCCCGTGCGACAAATGTGACATAGCGCATGTCTAACTGGCGGATGATCTCCAGATGATCCCGGATTCGAGTCGTGATTGTATGCCAGGGATTAATGTGCTCGACAATCGCCGCCAGGTCAGGATTCAGCACCATCCACTTCGGCGGCTGACTGCCCGCCAGAATCTGCAGCCGCCCGATCTCCCGCCCAAGCAGGGACTGCCGCTCATTGTAGTCCGTAGAAAGAAACCGATCGTTGATATGCCGGGCCTCCAGAATGAACTGGTGCCATTTTCGCTCGTTTTCCGGAAAGCGCGGGAGATCATCCTCAATCCCCCCCAGCATATCCAGAATGGCCGACATCTGCTGCAGAGCATCCAGGATATCCTGGCGAGGCTCATCGCCATGAGCAGGCAGCGGGAGCGGCTCCGGGATTTGGCCTGCCACTTCCTCCAGTGGGCGGTAAGCGGCCCAGTACTCGGCTACCTGCTCCGGATCAACGGCCTGAAAAACCACCTGGCTGATTCGTTCCAACGCCTCAATCTGCTGTTCCCAGAAAGGCGGGCGATCGCGCTCGGCTTCCTCCATGGCCTTGAGCAGCTCTTGCAGGCACTGGCTGTACGCCCGCACCTGCTCCACAGGCATACCACCCTGCTGCACCTTCTCCAGAAGGTCCTGAAGCGGGATGCCTTCGCCAATGACCGGATTACCCGTCGCGATGATTTCCCGCACATCGTCCAATGTGGCCGCGTCTCGCAGTTGCGCCAGTGCCACCGTCCGGATCAGATAGCGGTACTGTTCCTGCCTGGCCGGGTTATCGGTATAGGCATTAAAAGTTTCCAGAGAAAGATTATCAGCAGCAAGGGTCTGCAGCGCCGCGGTCAGCCCCAGCGGGGCCAGGGCAACCGGCTCATCTATGGCAGTGAGCAGCGGCCCGGCGGCTTCTTCGACCGTTGCCCCGGCAAGCCGCTGCAACTCATAACGACGGCGCAGCCACACCGTCCGCAGCGAGAACCACGGCCAGAGCAGCAGGCGCGTTCGTCCGAGGGCGTAGCCCAGTAAAATCGCGGCAGCCAGGAGCAAGTGGCGGGCCGGGGAGGCATGCCGGATGAACAAGTAGTGGCTGAATACGGCGATCTCCGCAGCAGCCAGCGTGAGCAGCGCCAGCACACGCCAGCGAAGCAGGGTATACAGCAGAAGCGCGGCGATAAAAACATCAAGCGGGCCGATGTGCAGCACCAACCCCCCGGCTAAGGTGACAACAATGCCCTCGACAGGCAGGAAGCCAGAGCCGGATACCAGGCTAAAAATGACTGCCAGGGCAGCGACAAACAACCCAACCATGGCGATTGTACCGGCGAAGCGCTCATCGGAGTGGCGCTTCTCAGGTTCCTCCTCCGATGGCCTGGCAGCGCTCCCAGACGACCGGAGCAAACGACCGCGTCCGGGGACTGGAATCAGCAGGCTGTAAATGCTGGCAATCAGGCGGGCCACAGCCTCGGGGGTCGGCCCCGCGGTGAAATCAATGTACGGGTAGGGCGCGAGATAATCCGGAATCTTGGTCCGGCGGTGCAGCAGGACGGGGATGATTGGCTTCCTCTTCTCGATCGCCTTGGCGGCTTCCCACTGGCATTCTTCGGACTCCACAGACTCCGGCGTCAGGACGTAGATCAGGGCATCCGATTTTTCGATGGCAGAAATCGTCTGCTGCCGCCAGTCCTGCCCCGGCAGCAGCCACAGGTCCAGCCAGGTTTCGTGCCCGGCAGAATCGAGCACGTTCACGATTTCCCGCACAACATCCCGATCAACACTGGCATAAGAAATAAAAAGACGCATTATTTCACACCCGGCAAAGGCAATGAATAGAAGAGAAAATGTACTCGTGCTGCCTATTCTGTCTGCTGTCCGACGGACTGCGAAGCGCCCTCTTGTGCCCGGACAAAATCGGCGAACGGCTTACAGAAGATATTTCCATCCGGAGTCAGCACGCCGCGGCGCTTGAGATCATCCCAGGCATCCTGTGGTGCTTCCGCAGCCGGTGCCAGGCCGAGCACTTCCTGAATCACACGCTTCTGCGCGTCCGGCTGGTGATTCCAGAGATTCGAGAAAATCGGGCGCGCCTTGTGCCTGTACATCCGCCGTATCTGCGCCTCATCCCACTGATGGTTCTGTGCATCCCACAGCACCGACCCGGCGATCTGGGTCAGGCTGGGATGGCCGCCCGCCAGTTCGCCGATCAGGGTAATCTGAGCCGGTGTCGCTTCACGCCCGCCCCGCCGGAAGGCGCTCTGCACCAGCGTCATCCACTCATTCTCCGGCATCAGACCCAGATAGACTGTCTCAAAGATGTTATAGAATGGAGAACTCAAACCGCCGCTCTCCGTCAGCTCGTTCAGATTGCGTCTCGTGGCGACCAGCATCCCGATCTGAGACAGCGAACCGGAGGCTCTCAACTGCTCAATGAGATCGTCCAGTTCCGGGTGCTCCATAACCCGTTCCCATTCATCCAGGCACAGCACCAGACGCACTTCCGAGTCGCTCAATTCCTCAAACTGCTCCGCCATGACCATCAGATCGCCATCGTCTTTTTCATCCCACAGGTCGCGCCCCAGGTGAAGGGCAATGCGCCGCCGCATGAGCCGCATGATACCAGCCACGGTATGCGCGCGCGCATCCATCATATCAATGAATACCACCGCCCAGGTGTAAGGGGAGTTGGCGCTGAACAACTGCCAGTGCCGTCTGGCGACATAGTACAGCAGGGAAGTCTTGCCCATGCGGCGGTTAGCGACAACAGAGACCGATTGCAGGTCATTGATGATGCGTCCGCTGATCAGATCCAGCGCCTCCTTACGGCCAAAAAAGTGCTCTGGCTTGACGGCGGTGCCGGTAATGAATGGATTGGGTGACGACGTGGCCTTCGATTTTCTGGTTCCGATCTGCGGCAGGCGTCCCCGTGCGATGGGACGCGCAAAGGTGTTAAATCCACTGAGAATCTGGTAGAACTCTTCGCCCTCCCCACGCTTGTCCTTGTAGAGCTTGAAGCTCTTCAAACGGTAACCACCGACTTCGGTATCAATTTCGGCAACGACGATCGGCTTGTCAAGCCGACTGAGGGCAAAGGCAACATGGAATTCTGTAGCAGCGCGTGACGTCGGGGACACCAGCACAACGACATAATCAGAGCGCTGCATGATCTGCTCCACCTGGCGGTCATGTGCAGCACCAACCTGGCCGCCCTGCGTCACGCCATGCTGCAGCCAGACGAAGAACTCCCGTCTTTTCAGGTAGTCCTCAAGACTGCGTGCCAGCGCCTTATCTTCCGGCCCGTGGCTGATGAACACCTTCCTGGTGACCGGGATCGTCATATCTCCTTGGGCAGGCTGTTCTTTCCTCTTCAGCGCGATCAGGATCGGCTCCTCAGGGGAAAGTGTGATGTCCAGTGGGGGGCGGTTTTCATAATCGGCATGACGGGCGCTGATCGGGCATGTCCTGCCAAGCCAATCTTTGTTGAAGAAAAACGACGCACTGCCCAGCTCATTGGTCTGGGCAGTGTGGATTTCATCCAGGCGAAGTTTGACCGTTGCATTACGCACGGGGGTGGTGGCATCCCCTTCTT
>Ga0256841_1002485_pt1 | contig 14606 bp, 17 predicted proteins | sample 356308metaG_FD_185971 | JGI IMG/M metagenome (GOLD analysis project Ga0256841, IMG submission 185971) | Hydrothermal vent microbial communities from Mid Atlantic Ridge, Atlantic Ocean - 356-308 | ecosystem: Environmental > Aquatic > Marine > Hydrothermal vents | place: Atlantic Ocean: Mid...
GTCCCCGCCCCCGGGGCCGGAATGATTAGCCCTAGGGCGAGGCTGGCGAGGTTCCGCGTCGGCATCTTGCCGGCGATTCTAGGCCCCCGGCCGCCGGGTGTCAAGCGGTCAGTTGCGGTAGACGACCTCCTCCCGGCCGAAGGCCCAGGCGGCGAGGGCCAGGGCGCCGGCGGCGTAGGCCAGGGTCGAGCCCCAGGCGAGCAGGTAGGCGGCGAGGTCGGCCTTGGCCCGGAGCACCGCGTCGAGCAGCATCATCGGGCCGGCCACCGGGATCAGGTAGTAGAGCGGACCGGGCTCGAGGAAGCTCGAGGCCATCCCCATGAGCACCGCCGGCAGCACCAGCACCATATAGAGGAAGCCCATGTAGGTCTGGGCCTCGCGGTAGCCCTTGGCGAAGATCCCCAGCAGGGTCATCACCCCCACCGCGAAGGCGGCGAAGAGCACCCCGGTGACCAGGGCGACGGCCAGGACCTGGGGGCCCAGGTGGAAGGCGAGGCCCGGGCCCCCGCCCCCCTCCAGCGCGAGGTCGCCGCCGTAGCGGAGGAGCAACCAGCCCCCAAGGAGCAACCCCCCCACCCCGCTGGCGGTGGAGATCAGGGCCGCCACCATCGCCGCCCCCGCCTTGCCGAGGAGGAGGGCGACGGGGGAGGCCGGTACCGCCAGGAGGACCTCGAGGGTCCCCCGCTCCTTCTCCCCGGCGGTGGCGTCGTTCACCACCGGCATCGCTCCGGTGAGCACGAACATCAGGAGCATCATCGGGACCAGGAACCCGAGCTCCCCCGCCCCCTGGGCCTGGGGCGGGGAGACGTCGGTGTAGGCCACCCGGAACGGCCGGAGGACGCTCTCGTCGAGCCCCGCCGCCCGCAGCCGTCGGGCGACGAGGGCGGCCCGGTAGCGCTCCAGCGCCCGGTCGATCCGCCCTTTCAGGACCTCGGCCTTCATCCCTCCCTGGGCCAGCGCCAGGTAGACCTCGACCCGGCCCCGGCGGTAGCGGAGCCCGGCGTCGGCCCGGCCTTCCCGCACCGCCCCCTGGGGGTCGGGATCGGGGAGCGGCCGGAGCCCCGCCCGCTCCAGCTCCCGGAGGAGCTCGTTCGGCGCCCCCGCCACCGCCACCCGCTGAACCTCGGCGGCGGCCTGGCTGCTGAGCCGGGCCACCAGGTAGGCGGGGCCGAACATGAAGACCGGCATGAGCAAAAGGGGGAACACGATCTGGTTGAAGACCGTGCGGCGGTCGCGGAAGAAGCTGAGGAGCTCCTTCCAGAAGACGTTCAGGCTAGGCGGCATCGGCGGCCTCCTGGGCGGCCCGGATGAAGGCGTGCTCCAGGGTGGGGGCCCGGTAGCGGCTCCGGGCCTCGGCGGGGGTGCCGGTAAAGATCAGCCGGCCCCGGTGGAGGAAGCCCACCCGGTCGGCGACCTCCTCGGCCTCGGGGAGGACGTGGGTGGAGTAGAGCACCGCCCGCCCCGCCGCCTTCTCGGCCAGCACCCGGTCCAAAAGCGCCCGGCGGGCGAAGACGTCGAGGGCGGCGGTGGGCTCGTCGAGCAAGAGGACCTGGGGCCGGTGGAGGAAGGCCCGGGCGACCAGGATCTTCTGACGCATCCCGCTGGACATCGCCTGCGCCTGGGTGGCCAGGGCCTCGCCCAGGCCGAAGGCGCGGTCGAGCTCGGCGATCCGCTCGGTCAGGGCGGCCCCCTCGAGGCCGTAGAAACGGCCGAAGAAGGCCAGGATCTCGGCCCCGGTCAGGCGGTCGTAGAGCCCCATGCCGCCGGTGACGTAACCGGTCCGCCGGCGGACCCCGCGGGGGTCGCGGGCGGGGTCCAACCCGGCCACCCGCACCCGGCCGCCGTCCCGCCGGATCAGACCCAGCAGGGCCCTCAGGGTGGTGGTCTTCCCGGCCCCGTTGGGTCCCAGCAGGGCGAAGGCCTCGCCGGGGGCGATCCGAAAGGCGATCCCCTTGAGCGCCGGCCGCCGGCGGTAGCTCTTTTTCAGCCCCTCGACCTCGACCCCGTCCGTCATCTCAGGAAAACAGGCGTTCCCAGTACTCGGGGTCGAAGCCGACCGCGTAGCGACCGTCGTCGAAGACCAGGATGGGACGGATCAGGAGGTTGGGGTCCTCATTGATCGCCCGCTGCCAGGCCTCGGGGCCCTGGCTCCTGAGCTCCTTGGCCCGGGGGTGGCGGCGGCGGAGCGCCCCCTCGCCGAACTCGGCGAGGATCCGCCGCACCAGCTCGGGGGGCGGGGGGTCCTTGGTGTAGTCGACGAAGCGGAAGGGCACCCCCTTGGCCTCCAGCCAGGCCCGGGCCTTCTGGCAGGTGCGGCAGGTCTTCTTGCAGTAGAAGGTGACCATGCCGCCATCCTACCCGTGGCTGGCGGTCTCGTAGTCGAAAACCCGCCAGGCGGCCTCGAGGGTCGCCGCCAGCACCTCGGGGCGGGAGAGGTCCTCCTCGGCCAGAACCACCCCGGGGACGGGGTCGGGCAGCCCGTTTAGGTAGATGGCGTAGTAGGCGTGGCCGGGCACCGGCTTGAGCACGACCTCCTTGAGCACGTGCCCCCGCATCCATCGCTGGATCCGCTCGCCCACCTCCTGGGGGCAGCCGGTGTGGCCCGACGGGGTCACCCTGCAGGTCCTCCGCATCATGACCACCTCCTACTCACGAAGGTTGAGCTCTTCGTAATAGATTCTAAGCGCTTCCTCGAGAAGGTCAAGCAGGGCGTCGGGATCCTCCAGGAACGCCTCCGGCACCCAGATCCCCGGCACCTCGCTGGGGCTCGCGTTGAACCGCACCGCCCGCCCGGGCCCCTGGGGCAAAAACTCGATCTCCCCCACCCCGTGCCGGGACATCCAGGCGTAGAGCGGCGCCTGCACCGAAAACGGCAGGCCCTCGGGCCAGCCCCGGAAGAGGGCGACCCGGATCCGCCTCACGGAACGAGCACCTCCACCCCCTCGGGGCCGGCCAGGTAGGCGGCGTCGGCCATACCGAGAAAGAGGCCGTGCTCCACCACCCCGGGGATCGCCGCCAGCCGATCGGCCAGCACCCGGGGCTCGGCGATCGGGCCGATCGCCAGGTCGGCGATGTAGTGGCCGTGGTCGCTCCGGTAGGGGCGGTCCCCGTCCCGGCGGAGGCGGACCTCGCCGCCCAGGGCGGCCAGCTCCCGCAGGGTGCGGCGGTGGCCGAAGGGGACGATCTCGACCGGCAGGGCGAAGCGCTCGCCGAGGCGGGCGACCCGCTTGGTGTGATCGGCCACCACCACGAACCGCCGGGCCGCGTGCTCGACGATCTTCTCGCCCAGCAGCGCGCCGCCGCCCCCCTTGATCAGGGCCAGGCCGGGCCCGACCTCGTCGGCCCCGTCGATCGCCAGGTCCACCCCCTCGGGTCCGAGCTCGACCAGGGGGACCCCGGCCTCCTCGGCCAGCCGGGCGGTGGCCCGCGAGGTCGCCACCCCCACCAGGTCGCGGTAGCGACCGGCCCGGATCCCCTCGCCCAGGGCCAGGATCGCGTACCTCACGGTGCTCCCGGTCCCCAGGCCCAGCACCATCCCGTCCGCCACCTCGGCGAGGGCGGCCAGGGCGGCCGCCCGCTTGTAGGCCTCAAGCCCCACCGGCGGCCTCCCTGAGGGCGGCGAGGGCCTTTTCCGGGTGCGCCTCCGGCCGGGCCCGCAGGATCGCCGCCGCCACCCGCCCCTCGGGGTCGAGGACGTAGGTGCGGCGGAGGGTCCCCTCGCGCTTTTTTCCGTAGAGGTTCTTCACCCCCCAGGCCTGGTAGGCCCGGATCACCCCGGCCTCGGGATCGGAGAGCAGGGGGAAGGGCACCCCGAGCTTCTCGGCGAACCTCCGCTGGACCTCGGGGGGGTCGGCGCTGATCCCCACCACCGCCGCCCCGAGCGCCTGGAACTCGGGGTAGCGCTCGGCAAAGGCCCGGGTCTCCCGGGTGCAGCCGGGGGTCATCGCCTTGGGGTAGAAGAAGACCACCAGGGGCCGGCCCCGGTAGTCGGAGAGCCGGTGCCGCCGGCCGTCGCTGCCGGGCAGGTCGAAGTCGGGTGCCGGTTCGCCCACCTTCATCGTCGCCTCCTCCTCCCCAGCCTAGCCGATCTCGCCGTCCTCTCCCCCCGGCTCCAGGCGGACCTCGATGGCGCCGTAGAGCTCGGGCTGCACCAGACGCACCCAGCCCCTGCGGGCGGCCTCCAGCAGCGCCGCCAGGTGCACCGCCCGGGGCACGAAGCGGCGGGGGGCCAGGCGGTCGAAGGGGGCGGCGCCCACCCCCCCTAGGAGCGCCCGGATCCGCCGCCAGGCCTCGCGGAGGCCGAAGCCGGAAAAGCGCAGGACGGGGAGCCGGGGCCTTCGGGGCGGGGCCAGCCGGGCCAGCAGCCGGGGGGAGAGCGGGGCCAGCCGGGGGTCGGGGGGCAGCGGCGCGGGGGGGACCGCCAGCACGCCGCGGCGGGCCTCGGCCCGGGCCGCCAGGCGTTCCATGGCGGCCTCGAGGTCGGCCAGCGCCCGCACCGCCGCCCGCGCCCCCTCGGGGTCGGGGGCCTCGGGGCGCTCGGCGAGCCCCAGGCGGAAGAGGAGCAACAGGGCGAGCTCGGCGGCCAGGGCGGCCCGGTCGGCGAGCGGCAGGGCGGCGGCCTGATCCAGCGCCTGGTCGATCAGCGCGCCGAGGGGGAGGGTCGAGGGGGAGACGCGGCCCTCGCGAACGGCCCGCAAGAGCTCCCCGGCGCTGCCCTGGAAGCCGGGGAAGGCGAGGGTCAGCCGGCGGGCTTCCACGGCCGGGCCCCCGGCCGGAGGAGCCCGATCTTCTCCCGGACCTCCTCCATCACCGGCTCGGCGATCGCCGCCGCCTGCTCGCGGCCGGCCTCGAGCGCCTCGCTCACCCGCTCGGGGCGAGCCCGAAGCTCGGCGGCCCGCTCCTGGATGGGGCCGAGCTCCTTCATCATGGAGTCGAAGAGCATCCGCTTGCACTCGACGCAGCCGATCCCCGCCCGCCGGCACTCGGGCTCGATCACCTCGCGGACCAACGGGGCCGGCGAGAAGTAGGTGTGGTAGCGCCAGATCAGGCAGCGGGTGGGCTCGCCGGGGTCGCTGCGGCGCACCCGGGCGGGGTCGGTGGGGGCGGTGCGGAGCTTCTCCCAGATCGCGTCGGGGGCCTCGAGGATCCCGATCGTGTTGCCCACCGACTTGGACATCTTGGCCTTGCCGTCGATCCCCGGCACCCGCGGGGCGTCCTTGTTGAGTTGGGCCTGGGGCTCGGGAAAGGTGGCCCCGAAGCGGGCGTTGAAGCGCCGGGCGATCTCCCGGGTGAGCTCGATGTGCTGCAGCTGGTCCTCCCCCACCGGCACGGTGTCGGCCTTGTAGAGCAGGATGTCGGCGGCCTGGAGCACCGGGTACATCAGCAGCCCGGCCCCCACGAAGGACTGGCGGGCGGCCTTGTCCTTGTACTGGGTCATGCGGGTGAGGTCGCCGACCGGGGTCTGGGTGGTGAAGACCCAGGCCAGCTCGGTGTGCTCGGGTACCTGGGACTGAACGAAGAGGATGACCCGCTCGGGGTCCAGCCCGGCGGCGATGTTGGCCAGCGCCGCCTCGAAGGTGCGGCGGGCCAGCAGGGCGGGGTCGTAGGCCTGGGTGATCGCGTGGTAGTCGACGATGGCGAAGATCGCGTCCTTGCCCAGACGTTCCCCCAAGGCGATCCAGTTCTTGATCGCGCCCAGGTAGTTGCCGATGTGGATCTCGCCCGACGGCTGGATGCCGGAGAACACCCGCTTCATGGCCGACATGATAAAACGAAAGGCCCCCGCTTCCGGGGGCTTTCTGGTGCCGGGAGTGGGACTCGAACCCACACGCCCTTGCGGGCACATGACCCTGAATCATGCGCGTCTACCAATTCCGCCATCCCGGCAGACGCAACCTTAAGCTAGGGGGGAAAACCCCGTTTGTCAAGCGCCAAAGGGGCGTGGTAAGCTTGGCTGGCTGGCGGGAAAGCCGCCCACTGAAGGAGGGATGCGCGTGAAGCGAACCTGGCAGCCCAACCGCAGAAAGCGGCAGAAGACCCACGGCTTCCGCGTCCGGATGCGCACCAAGGCGGGCCGGCGGGTGCTCGCCCGCCGCCGCCGGAAGGGCCGCAAGCGCCTCGCGGTTTAACCCCTTTGCGCCTCCGCTCGCTCAAGGGCGACCGCGCCTTCCGCCGCCTCCGCCGGGGGCGATCCGGCAAGGGGCGGCTTCTGAGCGTGCGCTGGCGGCCCATCCCGGAACCCGAGGTGCGGGTGGGGATCGTGGTCTCGCGGAAGGTGGGCAAGGCGGTGGTGCGGAATCGGGTCAAGCGCCGCCTGCGGGAAATCCTCAGGCGAACCCACCTCCCCCCCGCCGAGCTCATGGTGGTGGCCCGCCCCGAGGCCGCCCAGGCCGACTACCACGAGCTCGCCCGCGACCTCTACCGGGCCCTCAAGAGGAGCGGCCTGCTCTCGGGGTAGAATGGCGGGCGGTATGCGCGGCCTGATCCTGGCGTTGATTCGCTTCTACCAGCGGTTCGTCTCGCCGCTAAAGCCCCCCACCTGCCGCTTTCACCCCACCTGCTCCCACTACGCCTACCAGGCGGTGGCCCGGCACGGAGCGCTTTGGGGCAGCTACCTGGCGATCCGGCGGGTCCTCCGCTGCCACCCCCTGAACCCGGGCGGCTACGACCCGGTGCCCGAACGACCCCCCCGGCTCTTCTTCCACCCCGGTAAAGGAAACCCGGCATGAAGCGCCTTCTGGCCCTCCTCCTCCTCTTCCTCCCGGCGCTGGCCCTAAAGGCCGGCTGGCAGACCCTGGACACCAACGGCGACGGCCGACCCGAGCACGTGGCGGTGACCAACCTGGCCGACCTCGCCTTCTCCGACGACGGGCGGGTGGTCGGGTGGTACGTCAAGCGGATCAAGGGCCGGGTCGTCCGGGACTACGCCCGGGCCTACAACCTCCTCCGCCCCGGGCTCCCCGCCCCCGGCCTCGAGGCCACCCCCTTGAAGGCCGAGGGCTTCAGCGTGGAGGACGGCCGGCTGGTGGCCCGCTTCGGCGGCCCCGGGGTCGCCCTCACCTACCGCATCAGCCCCAACCACTACACGGTGGCCCTCGAGGTCCGCGCCGAGCGGCCGGTCACCCTGGTCTGGAGCGGCATCGGGGGCACCGACCGGCCGACCACCAAGCTCCTCCCCAAGGGGGCCCAAAGCCCCCTCCCGGCCGGCGAGGGCCCCGCCGTCTACGCCGCCATCCAGAGTCTTCCCAACCGGGGCTACGCCTTCGTGCTCTGGCCGAAGGACCCCCTCCCGGCCAAGCTCGCGGTCAAGGACGGGGGGGCGGTCGTCAGCCTCCGGCTCCCCGCCGGCACCACCGAGCTCCGGGTCTACGGGGGCCAGAACGAGCTCGTCCGCTACCACGTCGAGGGTCTTTTGGGCCTGCCGGGGCTGTTCGAGCCCAACATCTGGGGCCGGCTCTCCCTCGCCCTCCTCTACCTCATGGAGGCCTTCCACCGGGTGGTCGGCGACTGGGGGCTCGCGATCCTCCTGCTCACGCTGGCGGTGCGGCTCCTGCTCTGGCCGCTGATGCACCAGCAGTTCAAGGCGATGGCCGAGATGCAGCGGATCAAGCCGCTGGTCGACGAGCTCAACAAGAAGTACAAGGACGACCCCGAAAAGAAGAACCAGGCGCTGATGAAGCTCTACGCCGAGCACAAGATCAACCCCGCCGCCGGCTGCCTGCCGATGCTGATCCAGCTGCCGATCCTCTTCGTGCTCTGGCGGGTGATCGCCAACTACGAGTTCGGCCAGGGCTTCCTCTGGCTCCCCGACCTTGCCCTCCCCGACCCCTACTACATCCTTCCGGTTCTCTACGTGGCGGTGATGTTCGCCCAGACCCTGCTGATGTCCCAGGGGAACAAGGACGCGATGCGCCAGAGCCTGTTCATGAACCTCTTCTTCGTCTACCTGGTGCTGCAGTTCCCGGCCGGGGTGACGCTCTACTGGGTCTTCTCGACCCTGATCGGGCTGCTGCAGCAGTGGATGATCAACCGGCAGCTCAAGGCGAGCCCGGCGGGGGGATAATAGGGGCATGAGCGAAAAGAAAAAGGACCTCGACGATCTCCTCTCCGGGCTCGGCATCGGCGAGGGGGAGGCCCCGCCGCCGGCGGCCGGCCTCGAGGACGCCCCGGTCGAGCCCGAGACCCCGAGGAGCCCCGAGGAGGTGGTCGAGCACTTCCTGGTGGGGCTCCTCCTCTACCTCGACCCGGCCTACACCCTGGAGCTGCGAACCGCCGAGGACCGCGTCTACGTCGAGATCCTGGGGGGCGACCTGGGCCGGCTCATCGGCAAGGAGGGGCGCACCCTCAAGGCCCTGGAGCAGCTCGTCAACGCCGTGCTGGCCAAGCAGTTCGGCCGCGCCTACCGGGCGGTGGTGGACGCCGCCGGCTACCGCCGCCGCCGCGCCGACCGGGCGGTGGACCTGGCCCTGAAGGCCGCCGGCCAGGCCGCCGAGACCGGCGAGGCGGTGCCCCTGCCGCCGATGCCCCCGGCCGAGCGGCGGGCGGTGCACATCGCCCTCAAGGACCACCCCCAGGTCTACACCGAGTCCCAGGGCCAGGGGGAGGACCGCCACGTGGTCGTCTACCCCAAGCCCCAGGACGACCCCGCCCCTTGACCCGGGCCGAGCTCCTGGCCAAGACCCAAAGCGCCCTGGCCGCCGCCGGGATCGCCGCTCCCGACGCCGAGGCCCGGGCCCTGGTCTCGGCCCTGCTGGGGGAGCCCCCGGAGGCCTTCTACGCCCGGCTGGGGGCGCCGGTTCCCGGCCCGGTCCTCGGCCGCTGGATGCGGGCCCTGGCCGCCCGGCGGGCGGGGGTGCCGCTCCAGCTCCTCCTGGGGAGCGCGGTCTTTTACGGGCTGGAACTCGAGGTCGCCCCCGGGGTCTTCCTCCCCCGGCCGGAGACCGAGGGGCTGGTGGCCCGGGCGCTGGAGTGGCTCCGGGACCGGCCGGCCCCCCGGGTCCTCGACGTGGGCACCGGTACCGGGGCGGTGGCCCTCGCCCTCAAGGCCGCCCGTCCCGACGCCCGGGTCTACGCCAGCGAGCCCGACCCCCGGGCCCTGGCCCTGGCCCGCAGGAACGCCGAGCGGCTGGGGCTCGCCGTCGCGTGGCGGGGGGAGGCGGGCCTGGCCGGGCTTTCCGGGCTCGACCTGGTGGTGGCGAACCCCCCCTACCTCCCCGAGGCCCGGCGGGCCCAGGCCCCGGTCGAGCTCGCCTTCGAACCCGAACGCGCCCTCTACGCCGGGCCCGACGGGCTGGCGGTGGCGCGGCCGCTAGCGCGCCGGGCGCTCGCCGCCCTGCGCCCCGGGGGCGCCCTCCTCCTCGAGCTCGACCCCGCCAACGCCGGCCTCCTCGGCCGCGAGCTGGTCGCCCTCGGCTACCGCGGGGTCTGCACCCTCCCCGACCTCGCCGGCCGGCCGCGCTACCTGCTGGCGCGCGCTCCGGCGGCCGAAGCGGCGGGCCAGCTCGACCTCGGAGAGGACCAGGGCGGTGGGCCGGCCGTGGGGGCAGACCCAGGGGGTCCGGCAGGCAGCCAGGGCGTCGAGCAGGGCCTGGGCCGAGGCCGCTCCCAATCGGTGCCCGGCCTTGATCGCCGGCAGGCAGGCGAGGCGGCCCAAAATCGAGCGCACCGCCCGCTCTAAAGAAGCCCCCGCGAGGAGGGCCCTTAGGTGCTCGGGGAGCCGCTCGGGGGCGAGCATCAACACCGCCGGCACCCGCCGCACCCGGAGGTGGCGATCGCCGAAGGGCTCGAGGTCGAACCCCTCGCCGGCGAGCTCCTCCCGCCGGGCCAGGAACTCGGCCATCCGCCCCGGGGCCAGGGCCAGCACCAGCGGCTGGGGGAGCTCGACCGGGGGCTCGCTCCGGTAGCGTTCCAAGAGCTCCTCGTAGATCACCCGCTCGTGGGCGGCGTGCTGATCGACCACGAAGAGCCCCTCCTCGGCCTCGGCCAGGAGGTAGAGCCGCCGGAAGGTGCCGAGCCACCGCAGGCGGGGAAACCGCCCCCGGGGGCCCTCCGCCCCCCCGGCCGGGGGTCGGAGGCCGGGGAGGGCGGGGGCGAGCGGGTGGGCGGCCAGGAGTCCGGCGACCGCCCGCTCGAAGAACGCCACCGCCGCCTCGGGGCGGAGCAGGCGGACCCGGTCCTTGCGGGGGTCGGTGTTGACCAGCACCTCCTCGGGGGGCAGGGTGAGGTTGAGGACCCCGAGGGGGTACTGCCCGGTGGGCAGGAGCTCGCGGTAGGCCCGGACCAGGGCCGAAAGGAGCTCCTCCGGCCACTCGACCGGCCGGCCGTTCACCGCCAGCAGGAGCCGGTCGCGGCGGGAGCGGGCGAGCTCGGGGCGGGAGAGGAGGCCGGTCAGGGCGTAGGCCCCCTCGCGGTGATCCAGGGGCAAGAGCCGGCTGGCCACCACCTCCCCCCAGACCGCCCGCACCGCCGGCAGGAAGCCGCCGCCCCCGAACACCAGCCGTTCCTCGCCGTCCCAGAGGAGCTTGTAGCGGACCGCCGGGTGGTGGAGCAGGTAGCGGAAGAACCGCTGGAGCACCCGCCGGCCCTCGGCCGCCGGTCCCTCCAGCGCCGCCCGCCGGGCGGGGAGGCGGGCGAAGAGCCGGGTCACCTCGACCTCGGTGCCGGCCGGAGCCGGGTGGAAGAACCGCTCGATCCCCTCGCCCTCGGCCACCACCGTGGCCCCGCCGAGCTGGTCCTTGGGCCGGCTGGTGATCCGCACCCGGGCGGCGTGGCGCAGGGCGTAGAGCCCCTCGCCCCGGAACCCCAGGGTGGCGATGCGCTCGAGGTCGGTGAGCTTGGAGGTGGCGTGGCGCTCCAGCGCCAGGGGGAGCTCGTCCTTGGGGATGCCGACGCCGTCGTCGGCGACCCGGACGCCCTCGATGCCGCCCGCCCGCACCTCCACCTCGATGCGGCCGGCGCCGGCGTCGAGGGCGTTCTCCAAGAGCTCCTTGACCACGTCCTCGGGCCGGGTGATCACCTCCCCGGCGGCGATCGCGCGCACCAGGTGCTCGGGGAGCCTGCGGATCACGATTCCACCCGGGCCTCGGCGAGCAGGGCGTCCTTGAGCTCGCGCAGAACGAGCAGGGCCTCCAGGGGACTGAGCCGGTTGAGGTCGAGCTCGGCGATCTTGCGGACGATGGCGGCGGCCCGCTCGTCGCCCCGGGCCTCCAGGCCCCTGAGGACCGCCGCGGCCCGGTCGACCACCTCGGCCGGCACCCCCGCCAGCCGGGCGACCTCCAACCCGTAGGCCTTGGAGGAGGGGCCGGGCAGGACCTGGTGGTAGAAGACCAGCCCGCCGGCCTCCTCCTTGGCGGCGACGTGGAAGTTCACCGCCCGGGGGAGGCGCTCGGCCAGGGCGGTGAGCTCGAAGTAGTGGGTGGCGAAGAGGGTGTAGGCCCCCAGCTCGTGGAGCCGCTCGAGGCTCGCCCAGGCGATCGCCAGCCCGTCGTAGGTCGAGGTGCCCCGGCCCACCTCGTCGAGGAGCACCAGGCTCCGCCCGGTGGCCCCCTCGAGGATCCCCGCCAGCTCCTCCATCTCCACCATGAAGGTGCTGCGGCCGCCGGCGAGGTCGTCGGCGGCGCCGATGCGGGTGAAGACGCGGTCGAAGACCGGAAGCACCGCCCGCCGGGCCGGCACGAACGCCCCGATCTGGGCCAAGAGGGCGATCAGGGCGGTCTGGCGGAGGTAGGTGGACTTCCCGCTCATGTTGGGGCCGGTGAGCAACACCATCCGCCGGCCCCGGTCCATCCTCAGGTCGTTGGGGATGAACGGGCGCCAGGCCTCGACCACCGGGTGGCGGGCCTCCTCCAGGACCACCGCCTCCTCGTCGAAGCGGGGCCGCACGTACCCCGAGCCGGCGGCGACCTCGGCCAGGGCGGCGTAGACGTCGAGCTCGGCGAGGGCCAGGGCGAGCTCGCGCACCGCCTCGAAGGCGGCCGCGACCCGCTCCCGGAGCTCGAGGAAGACCGCGTGCTCCCGGCGCTTGGCGGCCTCCTCGGCCCGCAGGATCGCCCGCTCCTTCTCCTTGAGGTCGGCGCGGGTGTAGCGCTGGCGGTCCTTCAGGGTCTGCACCGGCCGCCAGTCGGGGGGTACCCGGTCGTAGTAGGGGCGGGTGACCTCGAGGTAGTACCCGAAGACCCCGTTGTAGCCCACCTTGAGGGTGGGGATGCCGGTGGCCTCCCGCAGCCGGGCCTCCAGCCCGGCGATCCAGGCCCGACCCTCCTCGGCCTCGCGGCGCAGCCGGTCGAGCTCGGCGTCGGCGCCCTCGAGGATCATCCCCCCCTCGGTGACCTTGAGCGGGGGGTCGGGGGCCAGGGTGGCCTCGATCGTCTCCCGGACCTCGGGGAGCTCGGGCATCCGCTCGGCCAGGAGGCCGAGCGGCCGCACCCTCAAGAGCCGCTGCTTGAGCTCGGGGACCAGGGCCAGGCTGCGGGCCAGGGCGGCGAGGTCCCGGGGGCTCGCCCGTCCGGCGGCCAGCCGGGAGGCCAACCGCTCGAGATCGTGGACCTTGAAGAGCGCCTTGCGCACCGCCGCCCGCAGGGAACCGTCGGCCACCAGGGCCTCGACCGCGTCCAGCCGGGCCTCGATCAGGGCCACGTCCCGGAGGGGCCGGCGGAGCCACTCCTTCAACAGCCGCCGGCCGGGGGCGGTGCGGGTCCGGTTCAGGACCCCGAAGAGGGTCTTGCCCTCGTCGTCGCCGAGGGCGGGGGCGAAGACCTCGAGGGCGGCCAGCGCCACCGCGTCGAGCTGCAGGTAGGCCCCGGGGTCGTAGCGGAGGAAGCGGCGCACCTGCTTGAGCCGGCCCCGCTGGGTCTCGGCGGCGTAGGCCAGGGCGGCCCCGGCCGCCCGCAGCAGGCCGGGGGCCTCCAACCCCGGGGGCAGCCGGCCGAACTGCTCGGCGACCCGGGCCCGGGCGGCCTCGAGGTCGAAGCCGACCTCGGCCAGCATCACCGGGTGCCGGGCCCCCAGCGCCTCGGTGAAGGCGGCGTTGCGGTAGAGCTCGGGGGCCAGCAGGACCTCGCTGGGGCGGTAGCGGAGGAGCTCGTCGAGGAGCGCCGCCCGGGTAGTCAGCAGGGTGCCCTTGAACTCGCCGGTCGAGAGGTCGAGCAGCACCAGGCCGTAGCCGTCGCCGCTGGCCACCGCCGCCAGGTAGTTGGCGTCGGCCTTCAAAAGCCGCTCCTCGACCACCGTGCCGGGGGTTACGAGCTGGGTGACCTCCCGCTCCACCAGCCCCTCCCCGGCCTGGGGGTCGCCCACCTGGTCGGCCACCGCCACCCGGAACCCCTGGGCGAGCAGCCGCTCGATGTAGGCGTCGGCGCTTCGGACCGGAATCCCCGCCATCGGGGTGGTGAAGTCCTTGGAGGTCTTGTGGGTCAGGGTGAGGCCGAGGGCCCGGGCCAGCCGCTCGGCGTCCTCCCCGAAGGCCTCGTAGAAGTCGCCGACCTGGAAGAGGAGCAGGTAGTCGGGGTAGGCCTCCCGGAGCTCGACGTACTGCTTGAGCAACGGGGGCAGCGGTCCGCTCCCCTCCCCCTTCAGCCTCATAGGCCCATGATAACGGGAAAAGGCGTATATTCGAGGCATGGAAACCGCCGCCCTGCTGGAGGACGCGATCCACGCCGCCCGCCTCGCCCAGGGGATCCACCGCTACTACCAGGCCAAGGGGTTCGCCACCGAGAGCAAGACGGTGGTCTCCGACCTGGTCACCGAAGCCGACCGGGAGGCCGAGGCGGCGATCCGGAGCTACCTGCTCGGCCGCCACCCCGACCACGCCTTCCTCGGCGAGGAGGGCGGGGCCGAGGGCGGGGGCCGCTACCGCTGGATCGTCGATCCCCTGGACGGCACCGTGAACTTCGCCCACCGCTTCCCCTTCTACGCCGTCAGCGTGGCCCTGGAGCGCGACGGGGAGCTCCTCCTCGGGGTGGTGCTCGACGCGGTGCACGACGAGCTCTTCACCGCCGTGCGGGGCGGGGGCGCCCGCCTAAACGGCGCCCCCATCCGGGTCTCCCAGACCGCCGAGCTCAAGCGGAGCCTGCTCGCCACCGGCTTCCCCTACGACGTCGACCGGGTGCCCGAGGCGGTGGAGTACTTCCGCCGGGTGCTCGCCCACGGGGTGCCGGTCCGGCGGCCCGGGGCCGCCGCCCTCGACCTCGCCTACGTCGCCGCCGGCCGGATCGACGGCTTCTGGGAGATGAAGCTGAACCCCTGGGACGTCGCCGCCGGCGTGCTGCTGATCGAGGAAGCGGGCGGCCGGGTGACCGACCTCGAGGGCCGCCCCTACGCCCTCGGCGGCCGCTACATCGTGGCCAGCAACGGCCGCCTCCACGAACCCCTGCGGCGAACCCTGATCGGGGAAATGTAACCCGGACACCCTTTTCCCCCGCCCCGGTGGTCAAATACCCCCCCGTTTGGGGGTGTCCTGGGGTATTCTCCCTTTGTTAGGCTGGGTCGAAGAACCAAGGGGGAGTCGGTATGCATAGGGAACGAGGCATCGCGCTGGTGGTCACCTTGCTGGCCGCCCTGGCGCTTTTGGTGGTGGTGGTCGCGGTGGTGGCCGGGCTCTCGATATCCAA
>Ga0256841_1002486_pt1 | contig 14606 bp, 15 predicted proteins | sample 356308metaG_FD_185971 | JGI IMG/M metagenome (GOLD analysis project Ga0256841, IMG submission 185971) | Hydrothermal vent microbial communities from Mid Atlantic Ridge, Atlantic Ocean - 356-308 | ecosystem: Environmental > Aquatic > Marine > Hydrothermal vents | place: Atlantic Ocean: Mid...
TTTATGATTTCTTCAAGCTCTTTTTCATCAGTTATTCTTGGTTCTAATTCACCTTTCCATTTCATCATTAATGTAAAAACTATTGTTCCAATTATATGGGTTATAATTACTATTGGAGCTAAATTTACAATAAAATCGTTAAATGTAAATTTACCTATAGAACCAATAATTATATTAGGCGGGTCTCCTATTAATGTTGCTGTTCCACCTATGTTTGATGCAAGAATTGTAGCTATAACATAAGGTACAGGTGGAAGTTTTAATCTTCTTGTAATACCTATTAAAATAGGTATCATAAAAAGAACAGTTGTAACATTATCTAAGAATGCTGATAAAAATGCTGTTAGAAATGTAAATGTTAATAGTATGTTTAATGGTTTTCCCTTTGTTATTTGTAAAGCTTTGATAGATAAAATGGAAAAAAAGCCACTTTCTATAAGTACAGAAACAATTATCATCATACCAAGTAAAAGGAAGATAGTGTTATGGTCTATAGCTTCCCATGCATGCTCAGAAGATTCTATTCCTATGAATATAGCTAAAGCTCCCCCAAATAATGCTGCTGCTACTCTGTCAAAAAACTTTTCTAAAATTATCATTACATAGGTACCGACAAAAACGGCAATAGACATCCAGTAAAGAAATGTTTTTGAAACTTCTATTCCAAATATACTAAATAAAGTATGATGTTCCACTTTACCCCTCTCCTTTAAATAATCCTATTGATATTTCTGTATTTTCAATGAAAGATTTTTTATCCTCGTGATTTATATTTATTCCAAGAAGGTCATAACCATTTGTCATGGCAAAAAATGGAACTTCTTTCTTTGGGTCTCCTTTTATCACTTTTAGTGTTATTTCTTTTCCTATAGCTTTTGCTATTAGTTGTTTACTTTTTTCTATTCCTTCTTCATAAAGCTGTTTTATTATACTTTTAGCTTCAGCTTCAGGATGTGTTTTCATAAGTGAATACTCAAAATATTCTTCATGAAATGAATATATAAACTCAGCTAAGCTAACTCTTGATAATATTTCAAATGCTGATTTTATATATGCTTCTGTGTCGTTATTTGGGTCTATATATATAAGAGATTTTTGGATATCTTTTGTTTCTTTTAGTGGGAAAATTACATGAGTTTTATCGAATCTTTCGACGAATTTTTCTGTAATAGGATGTTTAAATATATGAACCATCGGGTCTATCTTTTCATGAGGAAGAACTATCATATCTGGACTAAATTTTTCAATATAGTCATTAATTTTTTCTTTTATTCCGTTTTTTTCTATATGAATCTGGTAGTTTATGTTTAACTGATTTAGATTTTCTTTTAAATTTGTTTCATCTATACTTTCTTTCTTCTCTAACACTAAGACTATTAATTTTGCATTAAAAGCTCTGACGAATTTTGAGGATAAATAAACAGTATTTTCTACAATTTGTTCTGGAAATACAAGAAGTATAGTATTTAAATCCAATGTTCCCTCCATATATGTTTATTAGATATTATCGTTTTCCTTTTTATTATCTTTAGTTTTATTTTTGTTTATCACAATTTTTCACACAGATTTTCTTTATACTAATTTTACCACCACATGTTGTGAAGCATATATCAAACTGTTCTTCACATTTACTACATCTATTTATACAGTTATTTTTCTCATCCTGTAATATTTTTTTGAAATCTGGAGGAGTTGGCTTGTTTGGTGGATATGGTTTTAAATATCTTAAATGTTCAAGTTCTGATTTTAATTGATTATATTTATAGCACGAATAGCTGTCTTTTTTATCTTTTTGGCATCTATCTCTATAATATTGGTAGCTATCGAAAATTAGACTATACTTTGAAAACCACTGGTCATATTCATGTAGATATTTATCAAATAAAGAATTATATATTTTTAGCTCTTTTTCATATTGTTTTACAAGTATGTTATAAGTTTCTTTAGCTCTTTTATAGGCAGTGTTTATACATTTTTCATATTCTGATTTACACTGTTTTTCACACTTTAACTTTTTGGTTTGACATGTTTTTATACATTCTTTGTTTCCATCTAAATATAATTTTTCAATTTTATACTCAGGAGAGGTACTACAGGAGAATAAAAATATTATTAAAAGGAAAATAGGAGACAGATATTTATATCTGTCCCATTTTCTTTGCAAGCTCATATAGTCTCTTTATTCTTTCTTGAGTTGGAGGGTGTGTAGAAAATAATGATGCTATAAAATCACCTCTTAGGGGGTTTACTATCATCAGGTGAGCTGTTCCTGGATTTACTTCATGTGAAGCTACAGGAGCTAATTGGGTTGCAGCCATTTCAAGTTTTTCAAGGGCTTTTGCAAGAGACAGTGGACATCCACATATTTTTGCTCCTGTTTCATCTGCAGCATATTCTCTAGAGCGAGATATAGCCATTTGAACGAGCATAGCTGCAATAGGAGCAAGAACCATCAGTAATACTGCAGATATAATACCACCTATTCCACTATCTTCTTCATCTCTTCCACCAAAAAGACTAGACCAAAAAGCCATTTCTGCAATCATTGATATGGCACCACCTATTGTTGCTGCAATAGTTGATATGAGTATATCTCTGTTTTTTATATGTGCTAATTCATGAGCCAATACTCCTCTTAGTTCTTCTCTATCAAGAATTCTTAATATCCCTGAAGTGACTGCTACAGCTGCATGGTCTGGGCTTCTTCCTGTTGCAAAGGCATTAGGTACGTCAATAGGTGCAAGATAAATCTTTGGTTTTGGTATATTTGCTCTTCTTGCTAAATCTTCTACCATATCGTGTAGCCACGGTGCTTCTTCATATGGAATTTCCTTAGCACCGTACATGGCTAAAACCATTTTGTCTGAAAACCAGTAGGCAAAAAAGTTCATAATCATAGCAAATATAAATGCTATTACCATTCCTGTTTGGCCACCTAACAATTTACCTATAGCTAAGAACAGTCCTGTAAGTATACCAAGCAAAAGGACTGTTTTTAAATTATGCATACTATCCTAACCTCCTTGTTTTTTATAAAAGTTTTTTTACTTTAAATAAAGTAAGATATATTTTATCAAAGTTTATGGTATGAATTATGTCAGAAAATACTGATAATTTTGAATTTTATCACCAGTATAAGACTATAGTAGAACATGCTGGTGAAGCTATAGTTATAATTCAAGATGAAAAGATTGTTTATACCAATCCAAAATGTTCTCAACTAACTGGTTATACACCTGAAGAGATTATGTCTACTCCCTTTATTGAGTTTATTTATGAGGAAGACAAAGAAAGAGTAATGAGAAATTTCAGAAATAGGATAAAAGGACTCCCTGCAGAAAAAGAGTATGATTTTAGAATTGTTCATAAAAATGGTAGTGTTAGATGGTTTCATATAAGACCGGTAATAATACAGTGGAATGGAAAGCCTGCCGTTTTGGATTTTCTTGTTGATATTACTGAAAGAAAACTTCTTGAAGAAAAACTAAAGCAATCTCTTGCCATATTAAAAGCTACTATAGATGCTACAGAAGATGCTATTTTAGTAATGGATAATAATAGGAATATCCTATCTTACAATAAAACTTTTTTAAAACTGTGGGAATTTGATGAAGATGACATGTCTTTAAATGGATATGAACTAATGGAAAAAATAAAGCCTAAGTTAAAAGAACCTGAAAAATTTATACAGGTTATTGAGCAGGCTTATAAGGATATAGATAAAGTAATGAAAGATTTATTTGAGCTAAAAAATGGTAGAATTTTCTCAAGATGCTTTTATCCATTTAAGATTGATGGAAAAATAAAAGGCACGGTATGTTATATAAAAGATATCACAGATAGCATAAATTATGAGAAAGAGTTAAAAAAACTTGCATCTACAGACCCTCTTACTGGTCTTTTAAATAGAAGAAAGTTTTTAGATATTTTAGAAAGTTTAGTCCAAAAAAGTGATAATCCAAATTTTTCATTGATAATGTTTGATATAGATGATTTTAAGAAGATAAATGATACTTATGGTCATCATGTTGGAGATATGATACTAAAAAAAGTAGCAGATAATGTAAAATCTGTATTAGATGAAAATTCTGTAATAGCAAGATGGGGTGGAGAGGAGTTTATGGTTTTACTTATTGATTCTAATCTGGAAAATAGTTTAGATGCTGGCAAAAAAATATTAACATCTATAAATCAAATTCAATATAACTCAAAATTCGTAAGTGCAAGTATTGGAATAACGAAGTTTTTACCTGGAGAAACGATTTATAATTTACTAAAAAGAGTTGATAAAGCTATGTATACAGCAAAAAAAACAGGAAAAAATAAATTGGTGGCGCTTTAACGCCACCTTTTTATTGAACTTCTGGTTCAATAACATCATCATCTCCACCTTCTTTTTTCTCTCCTGTGGTTGCACCAGCACCAGCTCCACCTTGATAGAGTTTTTGAGCTATCTTATTTGCAACAGAGGTTATCTTATCTATTGCTGCCTGGATTTGATTTCTATCGTTAGATTGAAGAGCCTGTTTAGCTTCATTAATTACAGTTTCTGCTTCTTTTACTTCTTCTTCTGTTAGTTTACCTTTATTTTCATTTATTGTTTTTTCTAAACTGTAAACCAGTGCATCAAGCTGGTTTCTTAGTTCTACAGTTTCCTGGAATTTCATGTCTTCTTCTTCATGTTTTTTAGCTTCCTCTATTATTTTTTGTATTTCTTCTTCTGTTAATCCACTTGTAGGCTGAACTGTTATAGACTGAGCTTTTCCAGTTGCTTTATCTGTTGCTGTAACATGCAGTATTCCGTCTGCATCTATATCAAAACATACTTCTATTTGTGGTACTCCTCTAGGTGCTGGAGGTATATCTGTTAAGAAGAATCTACCAAGAGATTTGTTTTCTTTTGCCATTTTTCTTTCACCTTGAAGAACATGTATCTCAACTTGAGTTTGATTATCTGCTGCTGTAGTAAATATCTCACATTTTTTAGTTGGTATAGGTGTGTTCCTTGGTATAAGTACAGTCATTACACCTCCAAGTGTTTCTATTCCAAGAGATAATGGAGTAACGTCTATTAACAGAACATCTTTAACTTCACCAGCTAATACTCCTCCCTGTATTGCTGCACCTACTGCAACAACCTCATCAGGGTTTACGCCTTTGTGAGGTTCTTTACCAAAGAATTCTTTTATTTTCTGTTGTACGAGAGGTATTCTTGTAGAACCTCCAACCAGTACAACATCATCTATATCCTGTGGTGTTAGTTTTGCAGCTTCAAGAGTCCTTTTAACTATATCCATTGTTCTATCAATAAGGTCTTTTATCATCTCTTCAAGTCTTGCTCTTGTAAGTTTTTTCTGCAGATGTAAAGGTTGATTTGTGTTAGGGTCTATTGTAATAAATGGAAGATTAATTTCTGTCTCTAATTTGAAGGAAAGTTCTTTTTTTGCTTGTTCTGCAGCCTCTTTTATTCTTTGAAATGCTGTTTTGTCCTGTCTTAAATCTATACCGTGCTCTTTTTTAAATTCATCTATAAGCCAGTTTATAATCCTTGCATCAATATCTGCTCCACCAAGGTGAGTATCTCCATCTGTTGCTTTTACTTCTATTACACCATCCCCACCTTCAAGGATTGATACGTCAAATGTACCACCACCAAAGTCATAAACAAGTATCTTTACATCTGATTTTTTATCAAGACCATATGCTAAAGCTGCTGCAGTAGGTTCGTTTATTATTCTTTTAACTTCCAGTCCTGCAATTTTTCCTGCATCTTTTGTTGCCTGTCTTTGTCTTTCATTAAAGTATGCTGGAACTGTTATAACAGCTTCTGTTACTTCTTCTCCAAGATAACTTTCTGCAGCTTCTTTTAATTTTTTTAGAATTTGAGCTCCTACTTCTTCAGGTCTTACTATTTTACCTGCATTAGGAACATCAAAAGCTGCATCTCCTTTTTCATCTGCGACGACTTTATAAGACACATGTTTTGCTTCTTCTTTTACTTCATCAAATTTTCTTCCTATAAATCTTTTTGATTCATATATAGTATTTAATGGGTCTAATACTGCTCTTCTTTTAGCAGGTTCTCCTACAAGGATTTCTTTCTCTTTTGTCCATGAAACGATAGATGGAGTTGTTCTAAATCCTTCTTGATTAGCTATTACTACAGGTTCCCCTCCAGCCATTACAGCAACTACAGAGTTTGTAGTTCCTAAGTCAATACCAATTATTTTTTTTGCTTTTTCTTTCATTATCAAAACCTCCCTTGAAACAATTTATTTCAATAATAATGATATTTCTTTAGTTTTCATTTGTCAAGATTTTTGATAAAAGAATTGTAAGATTTTTGCATATGGAATAACAATTAAAACAGGCATAAAATATATAGTTTGTATAAAGAAGTTTTAGGAGAAAGGTAAATGAAGTATTACATAAGAACTTTCGGTTGTCAGATGAATATATATGATTCAGAAAAGATGGCAGGAATATTAAAAACCCTCGGATATGAACCTGCAAGGGATTGGAAAGAAGCTGATGTTATTCTTGTAAATACCTGTTCTGTTAGAGAAAAACCAGACCAAAAGGTTTTGTCTGCTCTTGGAGAGTTTAAAAAGATAAAAAAAGAAAAACCAGATGCTATTATTGGAGTTTGTGGATGTCTTGCTCAAAGGGCTGGTTATGAAATACTTCAGAAAGCACCATTTATAGATATGGTATTTGGAACAACTAATATTCATCATCTACCAAAATTATTAGAAGAAGCAAAGTCAGGAAATAAAGCCGTAGAAATAATAGAAGAGATAGACGAAGGAGAAGCTGAATTAGATAAATATCCTACTGTAAGAGAAAATAAGTATACGGCGTATGTAACCATCATAAGAGGATGTGATAAAAAATGTACTTACTGTATAGTTCCATACACAAGAGGCAAAGAAAGAAGTAGAAGGATAGGTGAAATTTTGCAGGAAGTTCAATACTTAGTTGAAGATGGAGTAAAAGAAATTCATCTTATTGGTCAAAATGTTACAGCTTATGGAAAAGATTTAGGTGATGTTAAGTTTTGGGAACTTCTATATGCTGTAGCTAATGTTGATGGTGTGGAAAGGATTAGATTTACCACAGGACATCCAAGAGATTTAGATGAAGATATTATAAAAGCTATGGCTGATATTCCACAGGTTTGTGAAGCTTTACATTTACCTATTCAAGCAGGTTCTGACAGAGTTTTAGAAGCAATGGATAGAGGATATACTCAAAAAGAATATCTGCAAAAGATAGAACTTTTAAAGAAATATATTCCAGATATTGCTCTTTCTACTGATATTATAGTTGGTTTTCCTGGTGAGACTTATGAGGATTATTTAGAAACTGTAAAGGTTGTAAAAGAAGTTGAGTATGACCAGGTTTTTGCTTTTAAATATTCTCCAAGACCGGGAACACCTGCAGCAGAAATGGAAATGACTGAAAAACCAGAGGTTGTAAGTAAGTGGCTAAGTGAACTTATAAATATCCAAAAAGATATTTCTTTTAAGAAAAATCTTCAATACGAAGGTAAAACAGTTGAAGTTTTAGTAGAAGAAGAAAAAGAAGATGGTAGTTTAGTTGGCAGGACAAGGACAAATAAGCTTGTTCATTTGAAAGGTAGGAATAACTTATTAGGTAGATTGGTTAATGTAAAAATAACACAGGCAAATAGGTTCTCATTAGTAGGGGAAGTAATTTAAATTAAAAATAGATTTTGATAGAGAAAGGAGGAGCCTGTTATGATTGAAGTTTTTGTGCAGGGTATAACGTTAGACCCTATCACTAACATGCCTATCGTAGTTTTAAAAAGTAAAGAAGGTAAGGAAGTTCTACCTATCTGGATAGGAGTGTTTGAGGCAAATGCAATAGCTATGGAATTGGAAAATGTTGAAAGACCAAGACCTATGACTCATGACCTTGTAAGTTCACTTTTATGTAATCTTGGAGCGAATGTTGACTATATAGTTATTCACACCTTAAAAGATAATACCTACTATGCTGATATAGTATTGACTGTGAATGGAGAGCAAATTAGAATTGATTCTAGACCAAGTGATGCTATTAATATAGCTCTAAGATGTAAAGCACCAATATTTGTTGAAGAGCAGGTTATAAAATCGTCTATAGAAGATGTTGAAGAAAAAACCAATCTTGAAGAAGATGATATAAAAGAATGGCTTGAGTCTTTAAAGCCTGAAGATTTTAAAAAACTGGAGCATTAAACCTTAATAGTAAGTGCTCCCCAGGTTAAACCGCCGCCAAAAGCGGTTAATAATATATAATCACCAGAATGAAATCTCCCTTCTTCTTTTGCTTCATACATAGCTATAGGTATTGAAGCCGCGCTTGTATTACCGTATCTATGTATATTTGAAAAAACTTTTTCCTCTGGAATATCTAACCTTTCAGCAATAGCTCTTATTATTCTTATATTAGCCTGATGGGGAATTACAAGCTTTATATCATCTAAAGAAAGGCCTGCTTTTTCCAGTGCTTTCATTGAAGCATCTGCCATGTTCTTTACAGCTAATTTAAAGGTTTCTCTACCTCTCATTTTTATTTTTTCACCAACAGGACAGTATAAAGAACCCCAGTGAGAACCATCAGAATGCATAACAGCAGAAAGTATGCCTTTATCATTGTCTGTTTTAGATAAAACTACGGCTCCAGCACCATCACCAAATAAAACAGCTGTTGTTCTATCATTCCAGTCTACTATCTTAGAAAAGACTTCAGTTCCAACTACAAGAATATTTTCTGCCTGTCCTGAAGCTATAAAAGTTCTTGCTAAGGTTAGAGCATATATAAATCCACTACATGCTGCAGATATATCAAATGCCATAGGTTTATTACATTTTAATTTATCTGCCAGAAAACATGCTGTTGATGGGAAAATCATATCTGGTGTTGATGTTGCTACTATAACTACATCTATATCTTTTGGATGCATCCCTGCTTTTTCTAAAGCTTCTTTCGCAGCATAATAACCTAAATCGCTGGCTTTTTCCCATTCTTCTGCTATTCTTCTTTCTTTTATTCCTGTTCTTGTAGTAATCCACTCATCAGAAGTGTCTAAAAATTTTTCTAAATCTTCATTTGTAAGAATACGAGGAGGAACATACATTCCAAGTCCAACTAATTCACAAGCCATAATAAACCTCTTAAGATAATTCTTCTTTTAGTTCTTCAGGAAGTAGATGATTAATATTATCGAAAAGTTTTTCATTAAAATGAGTTTTTTCAAATTCAGCAGCTACTTTTAATGCATTTTTTATAGCTTTTGAATCAGCTCTACCATGAGTTATTATACAGGTTCCTTTTATACCAAGAAGAGGTGCTCCGCCATATTCTGCATAATCTGCCTTTTTCTTAAATCTTTTTATAGCAGGATATATTAGTAAAGCTCCAAGTTTTGTAATTATACTTTTTTTGACTTCCTGTTTTAACATTTCTAAAATAACCAATCCCAAGCTTTCACTTGTTTTTAAAACTACATTTCCTACAAATCCATCGCATACTATTACATCAAAATCACCAGTAAAAATATCTCTTCCTTCTGCATTTCCTATAAAGTTTAGCTTTGTCATTTTTAAAAGGGGATATGTATCTTTTACAAGTTCATTTCCTTTACCTTCTTCTTCTCCTACACTTAATATGCCTACTTTTGGATTTTCTGAACTTTTTAAAATTTCTTTTGCATATGTATGTCCCATTACTGCAAAATAGACTAGATGCCTTGGTCTTGAGTCAACATTTGCTCCTACATCTATCAAAACTGTTGGTTTTCCTTTTTTTGTTGGAAATGCTACAGCTATTCCTGGTCTTTCTATACCCGGAGATGCACCAATTATAAACTTAGCCACAGCCATAGCTGCTCCTGTGTTCCCTGCAGATACAAAAGCTTTTGCTTTTCCTTCTCTGACTAGTTTTCCAGCAATGTGCATAGACGAGTTTCTTTTTTTTCTAAAGGCTATAGAAGGTGGCTCATCCATTTCTATAACATCTTCAGCATGGATTATTTCTATTGGAAGATTTTCTCCTTTGTATTTTTTGAGAAGTTTTTGAAGTGTATCTTTTTTTCCAACTAAGTAAACACCTATGTTAAACTCTCTGACAAATTCAACAGCACCTTTGACTGTACTGGAAGGGGCATAATCCCCTCCCATAGCATCTAATGCTATATACAATTAGACAACCTCTATAACCTCTTTATCTTTATAATATCCACAGTGAGGACATACTCTGTGAGGTGGTTTAGGTTGACTACATTCTGGGCATATAGAGTATCCTGGTATAGATAATTTTTTCATCCATTGAGCTTTTCTCATTGCTGTTTTTGACTTAGATTTTTTTCTTTTTGGAGCTGCCATTAAACTATAACCTCCTTAGAGCTTTAAATAAACAAACAACAATTATATCAGATTTAATCATTTTTTTGAAATATTCTTTTTATCTAACAGGTGTTTTAACTTTGCAAAGGGAGAATTCTCTCTTTTTTGTTCTTCTTCGCAATTACATTTATTTTCATTTTTATTGCTACCACATATTGGGCAAATTCCCTGGCAGTTTTCATCACAAAGTGGTTTCATAGGTGTTTGCACTATTATTTCTTCTCTTACAAGTTCATTCACATTAAAGTTTTCTTCATCTTCTAAGTACTCAACATCAAGGTCTTTTTCCTTTAGTTCTTTATTTTTTCCAAGTTTTTTTGAGAAAACTATACTACTTGAACCAGATAAATCCATATTAAAAGGTTCTAAACATCTGCTACACTCCACTTTTATATCGCTATTTATATCTATAGATACAACATACCCTTCTTTATCTTTTATTATGTAAAGATTAACATCAACGTCTTTTCCGTTATTACTGTACTCTTTTGGTAATTCAAGGCTTTCAAAAGGTAGTTTTATACTTTTTTGAATAAAGTTCTCATGTTTCATTTCTTCTTTTAAATTCAGTATATATTTTTTCTTTTTCATTTTTCTCACCTACTATTTTTAATTTCGGCTTTAATTTATGCTAAAAAGCTTTTTGTTCAATTTTTATACCTGTAATAGTCTTCTGGAACAAGTTGTGAAATTTTCTTTACTGCATCATTTAACATAACCATAATAGCTTTTTCCATAGGTGTGTTTTTGTATTTAGATAAACCAACACCTAAAGGTATATGAAGTATACCGCCTATTATGGCACCTACGTTAAAACTTGATGCTTTACCTTCAACAATAGTTGAGTTTATTATTCTTCCGGTTCTAACATCAATAAGTCTTAGGTTTAAAGCTATATAAGCTTCTTTTAACTTTCCACTAACTCCACCAATTAGGGGAACTTTTCTAATAAGTCCTCCAACGGTACCTTTTATACCTTCTGCATTAGGTTCAAAGGCAACTATAGAACCAACTACAAGAATATCTGCTCCTTCCATAAGTCCTTTTTCAGGAGCTTTTTCTTTATTTATATATCCACTTTCAGAAAGTCTCATTTCTTCTTTTATTGCTCCTAAACCTTCACCTCTTTCTAAAACTATAAATTTGCCAGATTTAACCAGTGCATCTACTAACATATCTCTAATACCACTTCCAATTCTTCCATAGCATTTTGCTGCTTTACATTTAAAAGAGGCTACAGCTATCCTTGCTTTGGGACCTTCGTATTTGAGTGTTTCATTTACTGAAGTCTGAGTTGTTTGGATAGAAGTTGTTTTTACACCAGAACAGCTAAACAACATAATAATTGCAGGTAAGATTAATAAAAGTTTTCTCATGTTTTATCCTCCTTTATAGATAACGAATGATAATTAGTATTTTTAGAAGTTCTAAAATAAAATAATGTTAATAAAAATCTATTATAAAGCACAACATAAAAAGAGGTTTAAAATTATGATTTTAAATGATGGAACTTTGAGAAAACTTATACAGGAAAAAAAGTTGATAATTGACCCTTTAGAGGATTATCAAATTCAGGCTTCATCTGTAGATTTACGGCTTGGAAATGAATTTCTTATCTTTCCAGAAAATATTGGTATTATTGATATTAGAAGCATAAATTTAAATAATGCAATAGAAAAAATACAGGTTGATGATTATTTTATAATTCAACCTAAAAAGTTTGTTTTAGCTACTACAATTGAATATGTAAAATTGCCAGATGATATTACTGCTTTTGTAGAAGGTCGTTCTTCGCTTGGTAGATTAGGTCTTTTTATAGAAAATGCAGGCTGGGTTGATGCAGGTTTCGAAGGAAACATAACGCTGGAGTTTTTTAATGCAAATAGTGTTCCTATTAAGATTTATCCGGGAATGCGTATATGTCAGCTTGTTTTTGCAAAAATGGTTGAAAAAGCTCAAAGACCTTATAGAGGGAAATATTATGGTCAAAAAGGTACAACAATGTCAAAGATTTATATGGATAAATACTAAAATTTTCTGTAGAGGTATTCAGGTATGAAAATAAGAAAACTAATGTTTTTAAGTGGAATCTTTGCTTTGTTTTTATTTTCTACTGGATTGAAATGTGATTTAAATGACAATGGAAATGATAATAATAACGCTAATATGAATGGTATTGAAGAAAGCCCTTTAGGCTTTTCCTATATGCTTTATTTTACTGATTCAAATCAGTACTTTGTTTTAGACCCTAATAATCCCTCTCCAATTCAGGTTGAAGAAAATATTACAGAAAATTCTTTACAGCTTATAACTAAAGGAGATTTTGAGGATAACAAGATAAAAAATATAAGAAATGGTTATATGGTTTACATAAAGAATGGAAAGATATATAAAATAGACCTTGGCTTAGATTCAGACCTCGTTCCAGAAAGGGTTTCCTCTGAAGATGATGTTGATGTAGTATGTGAAACAAAATCTTTCACAGATTTTCTTTTAAATGAAAAATCAGCTTATTTATACAAAGTAGCAGACAATTTGTCAGATTGTGATGATGATTTTGACTGGTATTATGTTAATCTAGCAATGTCTTCAGAGGATAAACCTGTAAAAATAGGTGAGAAAGATATAATTATGCCACTTTACGATAGAGATAGTGGAACTATAGTTGGATGGCTTATTAGAGATGGTAAGAAGTTAAGGTATTGTGATGAAGAGTTTGATGATTGTGATAAAGTAAAATTTGTAGAAGAGAATTTAGATAAAGATTATTTAAAAAATATTAAATATTTAGGCTCTTTTACATATGTAGAAGAGGGTAAGGATGGAGGTTTATTTAACAAGGAATTATTTGCTGTTAAAGATAGACTTTATCTATTTATATACAATATAAACAGAACGGATAAATCTGTATTTTTTGAGATACCTTCTTATAAATTTAGATACGATTATGAAAACATAGTTCATCATCAAGAGGGAAATACTATTTATTTCACTGATGGAGGAAGAATTATAAAAATAGATATAAAGGAAATAGAGGGTAAAAAAACAATTAAAGTAATAGCTGACCTTGGAAGTACCAAAATCAAAGACTTTGTTATTACAGATGATAGAATTGTTTTTGTTGCAAGTATAAAAGACGATAATTTGGGAGATATTGATGCTATTTATTCTGTTAAGAAAAATGGAAAAGATTTGAAAATTCTTGTTCCTTTAGCAGGGGATAGGGTAAGAAATATAAATCTTATAACAGCTACATCAGATAGAGTTTATTACAATGTAAAAGAAAGAATTCTTCTAAACAATGAAGAGAGATTAATTGCTGGATATGTTAATGACGATGATGTCAAATCTATAAAAGAGTTTGAATATGCTTATTGGGGTGGCGGTGTTTATAAGGAAAGTGTCAAACCTTTTAATCAAGAAAGATTATATAGAATACTTAAAATTGAACAGTGTACTCATGGAGAGGATTGTGCTAATAACGGAGCCATTTTTTCATATGATGCAGAGGATTATAATGATGAAACTATAATAGGTGTTGTTCCAATTGACATTAAAAATCACGAAATACTCTATGGTTTTGGAGAAAAACAGATAGGAACAGGATATAATCAGGATTTAAAAGGAGATATTTTCTATCTTGATTTACTAAAAGAAGAATCGTTAACTAGAATTACGAACACTTCTGCAGTAAATGAAAAAGCAAATAGGATAGATACTATACCATTTTTGCTTAATTAGAATAGTCTACCTATTTTTGTGAACCACTCCTCAATAATATTGAGGAGCTTCCTGCTTCACAGCTGGATGCCTTGTAGACTATCCATCATTAGACATTCCGCCAACAGTGCCAGCTCCACAGGCTTTAGTTTGGACAGTTCCTGCCCTACCGCTCGTCAGGTGAGCGACCCCTATCTTGTATAGGTTTTTACTAGCATTTCCATCTCTATCATGCACAGTCTTACATATCGGACACTGCCATTTTCTTATTGATATGGTAAGCTGGTTATTTTTGTATCCACACACACTACAGGTCTTACTACTTGGATAAAATCTGTCTGCTTTTATTATCTTCCTTTCATACCATCTTGCTTTATACTCCAACTGCCTTATAAACTCATACCAGCTTACATCTGCTATCTGTTTTGATAGCTTCTCGTTTTGTATCATTTCCTTTATGTTTTTTTACTATTA
>Ga0256841_1002487_pt1 | contig 14598 bp, 11 predicted proteins | sample 356308metaG_FD_185971 | JGI IMG/M metagenome (GOLD analysis project Ga0256841, IMG submission 185971) | Hydrothermal vent microbial communities from Mid Atlantic Ridge, Atlantic Ocean - 356-308 | ecosystem: Environmental > Aquatic > Marine > Hydrothermal vents | place: Atlantic Ocean: Mid...
CCGGGAAAGCGGCACTGGCCTCGTTTTTCGGCTGGACCAACTGGGACGAGAATTGCCGCAAGGGCAGATTGTACGCGTGGCTTGACCGCAAGTTCCTGAAGCGGGCAGACGCCATGATTGTCGACTCCGCGCATATTGCAACCCATATGCAATGGTCGCAGGGCGAAGGTGCCCCGCTTGCGGTAATCCCGAACGGCGTGGACACCCGCAGGTTCGACCCGAACAGGGTTACCGATACCCTGAAGGAACCGTTCTTCAACGACCCGAATGTAGTTGTTCTGGGCATGGTGGGACGGATTCATCCCAACAAGGGGCAGCTCGACTTTATTCAGGCTGCCGCCAGCCTGGCGGCGGGACAACCCCGGCTCCGGTTCCTGGTCATCGGGGATGCCCCGCTCGGATTTGAAGACTACTACCGGGAAGTAAACGACCGCATTGCCTCGCTCGGCCTGCAGGACCGGGCACTGGTCACCAATGTCCCGTCCGCACAGATACCGGTTGTTATGAACTCCATCGATTTATTGCTTGCCCCCTCGTACCAGGAAAGCTTCAGCTATACACTGCTTGAAGCCATGGCCATGGAAACACCGGTTATCGCCAGCAACGCCGGGGGAACCCCCGAAATGATCTCTGACGGTGAAAACGGCCTCCTGGTGCCACCGGGTGATCCGCAGGCACTGGCGCAGGCCGCTGACAGGCTACTGTCGGATGCAAGCCTGAGCAGCAGGATGGGCAGTAAAGCACGGCAGATCATCCTGAAGGACTGGAGCATTGATATTATGGCCAACAGGACCATGCGCGTGTACGAGGAAGTACTGGCCTGTCGCAGGCAGAAAAACTGCGACCCGCTATCCAGGCAGCTCCTGCGCAAGCGGCTGGCAACCATCTCCAACCCCTGATTCGCACACGAATTTCTGAATAATAACAACGGCATGAAGATACTGCTGATCGAACCAGGCGGGTATGCGGCAACCTTCCAGTACACCCATAATCTTGCCAATGAACTGGCTAACAGGGGGCATACGGTTGTGCTGGGCACGGGACTCAAATTCGAGACCCGGGACTTCCCCCGCACCTATACTGCGTTTGAGATCTTCGACCGTTTTTTCCCCAGGCCGGGCCGCCTGCTGGCATTCCTCGCCCATGTCAGAAAAATGCAGCCGGATATTATCCATATACAGGGCCATTCCCATCCGACCAGCTACCTGCTGATCCGGAAAATGGTCGGCCTGGTATGCAAGGCAAAGTTCGTGTACACCGCCCAGGATGTTATCCCCAAGCAGGAAAGAAAACATCACCGGCGTTCACTGAAATCAGTGTATGCCAGGGCGCTGCATATCTTCGTGAATGCCAGGCAGAACAGGGAAATGTTACTGGAAGCGTTCCCGCAGACAGACCCCGGGAAAATTTCCGTTATTCCACTTGCCGATCTCACCGCGTTTGTCCGCAAGGATGCCGGAATACCCTTTCCCGACATTCCGGAAGAACGAAAAATCGTCCTGTTCTTCGGCAACATCGAACCCCGCAAGGGACTGCAGGTATTGCTGGAATCTTTCCGCAGCGTGGCCAGGTCAGTGCCGGACGCCTTCCTGCTGATAGTCGGCAAACCTTTTCACGATATCAACGCATACCTGGAACTGGCTGACAACCCGGATATTGCAGACCGGCTGATGTTCCATCACCACTACTACCCGCTGGAACAGATCCCCGCGCTGTTTTCGCGCGTGGACATTGTTGCCGTACCTTACGTGGAAGGCTGGAACAGCGCAGTCATTGCCACCGCATACGCAAACGGGCGCCCGGTGATTGCCAGCGATATCGGTGGCTTTGATGAAGTCGTGGAAAATGGCGATACCGGCATACTCGTCCCGCCCGGCGATGTACCGGCACTGGCAGAGGCCATCACGCGTGTGCTCAGCGACGACGAACTGTATGCGCACATGCAGAAGAATGTAAGGGAAAAATCGAGACTGAACTCCTGGCCGGAAATCGCGCGCAAAACAGAACAAGTCTATCTTTCGCTGACAGGCTGAAGTCCTGCCGCATTTTCATACCGGGATCGTGATCAGAAAGGCACCCGACATTGCACTACACCACATTTGGAACAACCGGGCTCAGGCCTTCCAGGATCGGATTTGGCTGCAGCCAGATTGCCTCCATATCGACGGCGCACCCCCGCCACGAAGTGACTGCAACCCTGCTGGAGGCTGTCGACCGGGGCATCAATTTCTTCGATACAGCGGACGTTTACGGCCAGGGCGACAGCGAACGCATGCTGGGAAAGCTGTTGCGCAGGAAACGGGACAGGCTTATTTACTGCACCAAGGCCGGCCTTACCCTGGGACTGTCACAAAACCTGATACGACTTGTGAAACCGCTGGCCAACCCTGTCATGCGCCGCTGGAAACACGGCCGGGAAAAGACACTCAAGACCCGCCGGGAAGTTGAGCACAAATGTTTCGACCCGGCGTACCTGGAAAAACGTGTTGCAGGAAGCCTGCGCCGCCTGAACACCGATTACCTGGACATCCTGCTGCTGCACAGCCCGGACCCGGAGGTCCTGGCGGACGGCCGGGTACTTGAAATGTTGCGTTCCCTCCAGGATAAGGGGCATATCCGTTACTATGGGGTTTCCTGCGATACAATAGCGAGTGCCCTGCAATTTTCCCGCAACGAGGACATCGCGTGTATCCAGTTCCCGGGAAATGTAACGCAATACCAGGCCCTTGACAGCGCACTCCCGCTGATGGAGGACAGGCGCATTGGCGTCATACTCAGAGAACCATTTGGTGGCGGCAGCGTATTTTCCTATCCACCCCTGCTGCAACTGGTACAGAACCGCAGCAACTCATCAGCGGCCAGGATTGCCCTGCAATATCTGCTGCAAAGAGAGGATAGTGGCGTGATTCTGGGTGGAATGACCTGTCGCAGGCACCTGCAGGAAAACCTCGACGCCTTCTCGGCGGAACCGCTCTCTGACCGGGAGATCGATCTGCTGCAACAAACCCGCACCCAACCGGAACAGCCACATGATTGAAGCAGCCGCCGGGATACCCTCAGGATCCACGATCAGCTGTGATATCTGTATTGTCGGTGCCGGCCCGGCCGGCATCACACTGGCCCTGGAACTGGCAAAAACCGGGAAAACCATCGTCCTGCTCGAAGCCGGTGGCCTGAAAAGCGCCGGCAAGAGCATGGAACTCTACCGTGGCGAAGTCGCGGACCCGGCACGCCACCTGCCCCTGGACGCCGATCGTTACCGGCAACTCGGTGGAACTTCCGCACTCTGGGGCGGGCGCTGTATACCGTTCAATTGCATCGACTTCGAAACCAGGGATTATGTACCCCATAGTGGCTGGCCCCTGTCAAAACAAGAACTGGACCCTTACTACCGGGAGGCGCATGCCTACTGTGAGTGCGGTGATTATCTATACCGCACCGACGAGGCCCTGCCGGACGCTCCTGCAGAAATGATCCCCGGTTTCAGGGGGCGGACGGTCACCAGCAATACCATAGAACGCTGGAGCCCGCCGACCCATTTCGGCAAGGCCTATAGAAAAGCCCTGCAGGACGCGCCAAATATCAGGGTCCTCCTGCACGCCGTTTGCCTGAATATAGACCTGACCGATGATGGCAGCAAAGTGAGTTCGCTGACAGCAGCATGTTTTAGCAAGGAACGCTTTACCATCCAGCCGGGGCTTACTGTGCTGTCTGGCGGCGGGCTTGAGGTAACACGGCTGCTGCTGGCATCGAACCAGGTACATAAAGACGGCCTGGGCAACCAGTCCGACTGGCTCGGGCGTGGTTACATGTGCCACATAAGCGGCAGCATTGCGCGCGTCAGGTTTGCGGATCATGTAACGCCGATATACGGCTATGAAGTTGACAGGGAAAGCGTGTATTGCCGCCGCCGGCTATGCATATCCGAACAGGCGCAACGGGAACACCGGTTACTGAACGCCTACCTGCTGCTGGATCGGCCGTTGTTGTCGGACCCGGAACATGGCAGCGGCCTGTTCTCGCTGACTTTCATTGCCAAGGCCATACTCCAGCATGACCGGACCAGGGCGCCTTTCAAAGGAAAGTATGCCCTGTATTGGCGACATATCATCAACATTCTCAGGGGATCCCCGGAAGTACTGTCTGTCCTTCCGCGCTGGTGCCGCAACCGCTTTGTGCAGGGGCGCAGGATTCCGTCCCTGTTGCAGAAATCAAAAAACAATGAATACCACCTTTTTTACCATACCGAACAGATCCCCGACCGCGATTCACGTATCACCCTGTCTGACAAGGTGGATACATTTGGAGTCCCCAGGCTACTGGTCGACTACAGGATTACAGAGCAGGATGTGGAAAGCATCTGCCAGACCCACCGCCTGATCGACGCGGAATTGCGTGACAGCGGCTGCGGTAAGCTGGTCTACGACTCCGACAACCCGGCCGAAACGATTCGCGGTCACCAGGCTATGCTTGGTCACCACATAGGAACAACCAGAATGGCCGCCAGGGCTGCAGACGGCGTCGTAGATGAAAACTGCAAGGTGCACGGTATAGAAAATCTTTTTGTTGCCAGCAGCTCAATATTCCCGACCAGCGGACAGGCCAACCCTACGTTGACCATTGTCGCACTAGCCATCCGGCTTGCTGCGCACATTAATCACGCCCCGGTCTGAGAGCTGAACAGCACGGGTACTGCGACCTGCCGCCTGAGCCGCCGGCAGGACTGCCCGGCCAGCGCAAGCCGTGGCTGCCCCGCTGACGCGTGCCGGCCTTGAAAAAACCTGTATTCCAGGCGGTTATGACACCCTGCCGGTCTTCCCCGACTTCGCTGCTGCGGCTATCATTGGGCCACTTTTAAAATGGTCCAGCCAATGCCCGGTAACAAAGCCCCCATAACGCGCCACACCACATGCGCGGTTTCTATCAGCCCGGTTACAGTAGGCGGTGATGCCCCCATCGTCGTGCAGTCCATGACCAATACCGATACAGCCGATGTAGAGGGCACCGTGCGCCAGGTTGCGCAGTTGGCGCAGGCCGGCTCGGAACTGGTACGCGTTACCGTCAACAGCGAAGAAGCTGCCCGGGCCGTCCCGCTGATCCGTGATCGGCTTGACGCCATGAGTCTGACTGTACCCCTGATCGGCGACTTCCATTTCAACGGCCACAAGCTGCTGGCCGGGTACCCGGACTGTGCCCGGGCGCTGGGCAAGTATCGCATCAACCCCGGCAACGTCGGTCGCGGCCGGAAGCGCGATGAACAGTTTGCCGCCATGATCGAAACCGCCTGCCGCTATGACAAGCCGGTGCGCATCGGCGTCAACTGGGGCAGTCTTGACCAGGAACTGGTGGTGCGCATGATGGATGCGAACACCCGCAGCGCAACACCGAAGGACAGCCAGGAAGTTATCCACGAGATCATGGTGACATCCGCACTGGAAAGCGCACAGCGCGCGCAACAGCTGGGCCTGGGCAAAGAGCGCATCATCCTGTCAGTGAAAATGAGTGCCGTCCAGGACCTGATTGCCGTGTACCGGGCACTGGCAAAGCAGTGCGACTACGCATTGCACCTGGGACTGACCGAAGCCGGCATGGGTACGCGCGGCGTGGTGGCCTCAACCGCAGCGCTGGCCGTACTGTTGCAGCAGGGTATCGGCGACACCATCCGGATTTCACTGACGCCGGAACCGGGCGGCAGCCGCACCCGTGAAGTACAGGTGGCGCAGGAAATCCTGCAATCCATGGGCCTGCGCGCCTTCATCCCGAGCGTGGTCGCCTGCCCGGGCTGCGGCCGCACCTCCAGTGATTATTTCCAGACCCTGGCACAGGACATCCAGGCTTACCTGCGCGCGCAGATGCCGGTATGGCATACGCAATATCCCGGCGTGGAAGATATGAAAGTGGCAGTCATGGGCTGCGTCGTCAACGGACCGGGAGAAAGCAAGCACGCCAATATCGGTATCAGCCTGCCCGGCACCGGTGAGCGTCCGGTCGCTCCCGTGTACGTAGACGGGGAAAAGACGGTTACCCTGAAGGGCGATCACATTGCCGAAGAGTTCCAGCAACTGCTTGATGCATATGTGGCCAGAACCTACGGAGAAACCCCCTGAACACACCGGTCCGGCCCTGCCGGTTCCCATGCGCGGACATGACGCCCCCCGTCCCGGCGCAACTCATGAACAGGATTGCGAGGGAGGAGACAACTGCGCACGCAGCCGGTGGTCGAAGGTCTGACAGATCCGGCCGAGTTCGCGGCATCCCCTTACCCGGATACGAATCGTACCCTGCTGCCAGTCCAGCCAGCCCTTTTGTTCGAAAGCATGCAATTGCTCTGTCTCTCTGGCAAAGAACTGCTTGAAGCGGATACCCCACTTATCCTCAATGGCGGAGACCCGGATATGCCCTGTCGCCAGTATTATGGTCATGATTTCCCGGCGCAGCACATCATCCGCCTCAAGCTCGATACCGCATACAACAGGCAGTTGACCGTCATTCAGTGACGCCTGGTAGGCCTTCCAGCCGGATTCGTTCCTGCCGTAGAACTCTCCGATCGATGAGACAGCACCAGGTCCGATACCGATCACATCGGGTGCAGGCATGTCCGTGTACCCCAGCGGAAACCAGTGCAGAAGCCCTGCTGCCCGCGCCTGTACAAACGGATCGTTTTCCCGCGCATACCAGCCCATCCCGATATTCTGATAGCCCAGTTCGGACAGGATCGGCGCGTAGGACTGCGAGAGAATAGTGGATGTATCGGCGTAGCGGATACGCTCCGGGCAAACCCGGTCCAGCCAGGCCTGCATCGCAGCTGGCACGGTTTCGGCAGACCTTACAGTGCAGTGCAGATCGAGCATGATCTGGCGGAACCCGGCTTGCCGTGCCAGGCCGATGGATTGCCCCAGCTCTTCCAGAACGCCCTGCATCCCGGCACTGTCAACCAGCTCATAACGTACGCTATTGAACCCCAGTGAGTGCAACAAAAGCAGCCTGTCAGCTGCCGGGATTGCGCTGCCGATACAGACACACCCGTTGCTGATACCGGAATGATGGAGCGGGAACGAATCCCGCACTACATCCAGCAAACGACGTAACGAATCATCGTCCCACTGCGTAACCATGGATTGCGACAGCACAACTTGTTGCAAGGGTCTGTCGACATCAAACAATGCGCCCTGCAAAGCGAGTTCCCGGCTGATTGCCGGAAGCAGTGACGCAGGCGCATCACCGGCTACACGCAAGCGGGCCGACGCCTCTGCGGAAAATTCCTGCATGTACAATGCCAGTGGTGCCGGCAACGGATCACCGTTACTCTGTTCCACCCACTCACGGTAATCCTCGGCACCGTAATCAGCGCTGAAGGAAGTGATGGTCGGATACAACCCGTAAGGTTTCTCTATCACCCCGGGAACAGCGTCTGCTGCGCAACCTGTATTTCCGGATAGCCCCATGGTTCGTTTTCTGTCTGGATGACGGGGCGCATACTAAGCCGTATCCACGGCAGTGACTTTGATGCAGGTCAATCGGTCAGAAACAACCGAAAAGATTAGAATATGCTGATTTTATGCCGAAACTAAACCGGCTACCAGTTCAGCGGCCAGTCCGCTTCTGCAAGCCCGATGGAAAAATCAACGAAGTCGCCAACAACGCCCATGTACCACATGCGCACCTTGTTACCCTCGATAAGCACCGTTGGCGCAATGGTTTCCTGCCCCTCGAAAGGTGCACTCGGTGCGATGATGGGTACCGGCTTGACCTCCCAGGGGCCAAACGGAGCCGAAGAGCGGGCCACACCAATCCTGTTGGGATCACCCGGGTTGGCTCCAGTGGTTGAGAAAAACAGGTAGAAAAGGCCGTCCGGCCCTTCCACCAGGGCGGACTCACTGACTCCCGCTGCAAACGACAGGCCCAGGTCCGCACCATCCAGCACCGGGGCACTTCTCTTGGTCCAGTTGACACCGTCGCTGGAAGTGGCGCCCAGCAAACGGAAACCGGTCCTGCTTCCGCAAGTGCTTTCCACGCACCAGCCCGTGTAGATCATGTAGTAGACGCCACCGCTTAGAATAACTGTCGGGCTGAACATAGCAGTGGCATCATCGCCATTGGGGTTGCGCGTCAACACCGGCGTAGTGCGCTGACGGGTGAAGGTCAACCCGTCCGTGGAACGCGCCAGGCCAATCTCGGCGTGTGAAATAACAGTGCCTTCATGCACGGTGTTGTTCCCTGGCACGTAACCGGAATAATACATGAGGTATTCATTGCCAACCTTGATAACATCAGCGGTCTCCAGCGCCGAATCCCAGCCATTCGGGTCACCGTCCAGAGCAATAGTCTCCGGGTTATCCACGGCAACCGGCGTTGATGGAGCGAAATTCCAGGTCACACCGTCACCGGAAACCGCCACCGCGATCGATGCCCGTTCCTGGCTGACCCCGTTGGAAGGAATGAACGCTGTATAATACAGGCGGTAGGCACTGGCATCCCGGACCACAGACGGATCACCGGCAACGACAAAACCTTCCCAGACCGGTGCAACAAGCTTGCTCCAGTCACCCGAAACCTGAACCGGGGTTACAGTAGATGATGATGAGCCACCGCCACCACCACCGCCGCAGGCCGTTAAAACCAAAGCCGCAAACAATACCGCAAATTGTACAAGCCTGAATGACTTCATGGTCTGTTTTCCGGGGTTAGTGCAACGCACTGGAGAGAAGTATCAGCTGAAAGCCGGGGTCGCACTGTGAATAGGGCCACAAAACAACAATGCCCCTGACCGATACCATGCCGGGGCAAGGGATATGCGAGTCGACCCACAAATAATGGTTCCCTGCCGGGCACAATGGCCGGACCACCGGCGGCGAAATAGTGCCACATCCGCATAACCGCAGCAAGTGCCGCCCACACTTCCGCCGCCGCCGGGGCTGGCCGGTATCCGTAAAGTGCACCGACATGCTGCAATTTAACGGGACCGGAATAACACCATGGTATGACTGGAATTATAACCACCTGATTACAAACAGATCGCGACAGCTACCTTATTTACGGTATCCCGCTTTAACGCTATGGCACAAAAGACAACCCGGCTGAAAAAACCGCAGTGCCGGTGGTTTGCATAGAACAGCCCCCGGCCAACAAGCTGCTCAACCTGCGCAAGCACAACGTAGTTCGCGAGGTACTATGTTGGCCAGCGCATTTACGCTGTCTGAAGCACTGGCAGACTGGCGAGACAACTGCGGACAACAGTATCTTTACCACTAGCCCGAATTTCTCACCGGGTTCTGTAGCGAGGCGGTGGCAGGTCGTGTGATAAGCGGCGTTCGCGACCGAGGGCCGCGCAGGCATAGTCGACACGATGTCGAGCAGCCCGACCGAGTGAACGCCGCCTGGCGCGCGGCATGACGCCGCCGCAGCAGGAAGTCGGTGAGAAATGCGGGCTAGCCCGCATCCTTGCGAAACACGATATTGTCGAGTCCATGCACGAACAGGGGATCCTGGCAGATCGTCTTACCGAACTCCACAATGGTATTTGCACACATTGGTGTGACATTGCCTGTTTCACCGATAACGAACGGAGAATAGCCGTAATGCCGCAGGACCTGGAGCGCCTCTTCGCTCTTGTCCGATGACTTGGTGAAAGACGCCTCCATGGTTATGATCGGCGAGCGTTCTGTAAGAAGCCGCTCGCCTCCTTTCAAAACCTCCGCCTCTGTCCCTTCCACATCCAGTTTTATGATCTTTGGAAATATATTATTCGAGAAACTGAAAGCGTCCAGTGTCGAACACTCTACCGGTACCGACTGGCTCTGGTCTGCAACCCCTGTCTCTTTAATATGCTCTCTGGATGTACTCGAACTCACCATGTGTACGCCAGGCGCGACGAAAAATTCAATGTCCCCTTCCGCCGCCCCCAGCGCCTTTCTGACAAGCTCTACCTGAGACTGTGCATCGACATTCGCCTGCAGTAGCGGGAAAGCTGTCGGACAGGGTTCAAATGAATAAACCTCGCCTTCCCTGCCGACCAGCTCGGCTCCCAGCAAACTGTAAAAACCGACATTTGCGCCCACATCAAAAAAGGTATCTCCCTTGTCCAGGTTCAGAAGCAGAAACCTGGTCAGATTAACCTCGGCTTTATCCAGGTAGAGGCCGTAGAGCCAGAGTTCCTGACAGGGTGGAACCGGCACCTTGAGTTCTGCTCCGAAAAAAAGCGTAGTTGAGAACAAGGCCTGGTGCTTCTGTCCCAGCACATGGTTGGCAAGGTGCCAGGCCGTGGATCGCCAGAGCGTGGAAAAAGGGTATTTCAGCAACCTTTTAAACCGGGGTAACCGGTGTCTGTCGTAGGCGCTATCAAGCTCATCCAGTAACCGATCGGTACGATTCATTATATTTCTACCCGGGGGATGTCTTCGTTATTTATTATTATTTCGATGCGCTACCGGATACTGACTCGGGGCACCTTAGCAACTATAGCACAATGGCTGACACTGCCTGATATGATAAACGTTCCCACATCAGACGTGGCACTGATTTAGGAGTACGGTCACCGGTGAGATCCGAAAATACCAGCCTGGACTGCGGCATACCCCGGAGCAATAAAAAAGGGCTTTCCGTCTCGGGAAAGCCCTTAAAATTCAATGGAGCCGGTGATAGGAGTTGAACCCACGACATCCTCATTACAAGTGAGGCGCTCTACCAACTGAGCTACACCGGCAATACCGCACTCGGCGCGGAAATATAATTGTAAGCGAGCAACCCCTTTACCGCAATTTATTCACAGCTCACGCGCTGCACCCGGATATCCGGGTACTCGGCCTGGATGGTGCTCCACAGGTCGGAACCAAGCAGCGGCTGCGCTTTCTCTACAATATCCAGCCAGTATACCGTGCGGGTCCGATAACGCTGATCGAGTACTGCATCGTAACCCAGCGATTTAATCCGCTCCAGGCGCGCACGGGCTTTGCGCTTGCTGGTAAAGATACCGAGCGAGATGTGGTTGCGCTTGCCGATGAAGTAGTCTTTCATCCCGTTCCTGTCCAGGTCACTGACGATGGCCCTCGCCTCGGCGGACGGCATTGCCGGCATGTAGACCCAGTAACCGGCCGGTTCGCGCACTTCACCGCCACGCACAGCCGGCTGGTAACCCTGCTGGTACAACTGCGCGGAAATCGAGGCGGCATCGTTTCTGTCCAGCAGGGGACCGATGGTCTGGCACACTCGTACCGGTGCCGGTTCGGTTTCCGGTTCCGGCGCAACAATTTCCTCCCGGCTTTCTTCGGCAGGCGGTGCGCTGTACTCGATGACAGGTACGCCTTCTGTGCCGGTGACTGGAGGCGGTCGTTGTTTTTCGGAAGCCTCAAGCCCGGCAGTATCGGCTGGCTGTGACTGGATATCGCGCCGTTCGGCGAGCAATACCAGCGGTTCGATCCCCGGGGCCAGGGGAGTTACAGCGCTGACGCGCGGCTTTTCGGCCGGGGCGTACTGGTGCCATGCAAAGTAGGCCAGGTTGGCGAACAGGAGCATGTAAACCAGGTAACGCATCAGCCAACCTCCCGTGCGTAGACAGCAAGCCCCTGTAAAACCAGGTCTGGAACCGTTTCCGGGCCACTGCCGAGCAATGGCCGTATACGTTCAGCATCTCCACCCGTAAGCAGGCGATGCGTCCTGTCACCGAGCTCGGCCTGCAAGTCCGTAAACACGCGTTCCAGCAATGCCACAGCGGTATACAGAATGCCACCCGATAGTGCAGCTTCCGTACTGCAACCCAGCAGCGAAACCTCCTCGTGATCGGTTTCTTCTAGCTGGACACCGGGCACATGACTGGTCAGGGCACTGCTCATCAACGCCATGCCGGGAACAATGAGACCGCCAAGATGTGTTCCGTCTCTCGCCAGCGCATCGATGGTGATGGCGGTTCCACAGTCAACGATCACTGCGGGCCCCCGGTAACGAGCGTGCGCAGCCAGCAGACTGGCCCAGCGGTCGGCACCAAGGCGTTGCGGTACGCGGTAGGCATTTTGCACGCCACACTGCTGTGCCGTAACCGGCAGAAATTCGGGGGCCACTTTCCAGCGTCGTTTTACCCAGGTGTGCACGGACTTGCGGTAGTCCTCACCCGCAACATTGGAAACTATCACCCGCTCAGGGGCATCCAGCTCCTTCCAGGCCGGCCGGGCGATATCCTTGAAAGCGCGGTTGTTACGCGGCAGTGGCTCACCGGTCGTCCAGCTGTCCGCACCCTGCAAGGCCCATTTGATACGGGCATTGCCGATATCAACGAGGAGAATCATATAATCAGTACATCCCTGTCATGAAATGGGGGCTTCAACCGGCCTGACACTGACTTCGCCGGCATGATAACGCTGTGTAATGCCGTTACTCTCGATCAGAAGTGCCCCCTGCCCGTCGACACCGCGCGCGATGCCGGCAACCATTACTGTATTATCATTGCGCAACTCGACCATCCGGTCTGCGATCAGGTCAAACCTGCGCCACTGCCGGACAAAATTGTCCAGACCCTGTTCGTTAAACAGCGCAATCGCGTTCAGCAGCGAATCCAGAACAGCGCCCGCCAGCCGGTTACGTTCAACCTGTGGACCACAGTGTGACAAATCCGTCCACGGCTGATCGATCTCCTGCGCAGCGCTGTCCGGTATCCGTACGTTGATACCGATACCCATGATCACCTGGTAACAGCCACCCGCTTCGCCGGAAAGGTCCAGAAGGATACCAGCGAGTTTACGCTCGCGGTAGAAAATATCGTTGGGCCACTTCAAACCGAGCCCTTCCACTCCGCACGCCTGCAAGGCGCGCAAGGTGGCAACCGCCGCTACCAGGCTGAGCCCCCCGGACTGAATACCCGGTTCGTCCATGGGTATTGCCAGGGAAAGATACAGGCTGGAACCGTAAGGGGAAATCCAGCGCCGCCCGCGTCTGCCACGCCCGGCACTCTGATATTCGGCAAGACAGGCGCGCACCCTGTGCACGTCATGCTGCGTCCGGGTACGCTTGAGGTAATCACTGGTGGAATCGACCGACCGCAATACTTCGAGGTCCTGCAGGCGGGCAGCGTTCCCGGCCGACAGTTCGGCCAGGATGCGTTGCGCCTGCAACGGCTGGCAGGGAGCAGTCAGCCGGTACCCCTGACCACGCACCGCATGCAACCCGACCCCGGCAGCGGATAAAGCGCGCACATGTTTCCACACCGCGGCACGACTGATACCCAGCCGTTCGCCAAGCCACTCACCGGAATGAAAACGACCATCCGCCAGTAGTTCCATTACCCGGTAACGCATCGACATGCGGGACAGTTTACCACACGAGATATAAGCTATCTGGCTATTTTTTATACGTTTTTACACATACCCTCGGCGGAGCGGAAGACCCCGCTCCGCACTGTGCTTCATCTTTTACATTTAACGCCGATAGCGCGTTAAACAGCGGTCGCCGGTCGCGGGCCAGGCGACCTGCACCCAGGCCACAATTGATGGAAGAGCACATGTTTCCAGCAGAAAAAGAAAACCGCGACAAACTCCCTTGCACGCTGCATACCGGTCCAGCGGAACCCCTGTATAAACGACTGCCGCGCGAAGACGAGCACGGCAAACCACTGACGGATTTCATGATGATTATCCCCAAACTGCGCACCCGGCCGCAGCACATCGTGCAGCAAACCATTCAGAAAATCGAGCGGGTGCTGGAACGCCATGCGGGGATCGTGGTGTTCGCCGACCTGAATCTCAAACTGAACGTACTCTGGGTAATCGTGCGCCCGGTACCGGGTAGCTGCTGGAACCTGCCGATGGCCATCAATCAAGAGGTGCCGGAAGCGTTGCTGGTCGCCCAGCCGGCATAACAGGTACCACCACAAAAAAGCCCCTGATCAGTGATCAGGGGCCGGAAATATAAAGCCTGGCGGTGTCCTACTTTCACATGGGACCTCCCACACTATCATCGGCGCAGAGCGGTTTCACTTCCGAGTTCGGGATGGGATCGGGTGGTTCACACTCGCTATGGCCGCCAGGCAAACTGGTTGCCAAAAGGGCTTCTACAAAGGGAACAGATTTATTTCTAATGAAATATTGCTGTCTACATAAAAGATGACAGAGAAAAATAAATCTGTCCCCTTTGTAGAAGCCCTTTTGGCGAATAAGAAAAGTTGTTAAAAGTCGGGTTGTTGCATACTTGAGAATCAACACCCAAATCGCTTGGGTGTTATATGGTCAAGCCTCACGGGCAATTAGTACTGGTTAGCTTCATGCATTACTGCACTTCCACACCCAGCCTATCAACGTCGTAGTCTTCGACGACCCTTCAGGGGAATCAAGTTCCCGGTGAGACCTCATCTTTGGGGGGGCTTCCCGCTTAGATGCTTTCAGCGGTTATCCCGTCCGTACGTAGCTACCCGGCAATGCCACTGGCGTGACAACCGGAACACCAGGGGTACGTCCACTCCGGTCCTCTCGTACTAGGAGCAGCTCCCTTCAAGTCTCAAGCGCCCACGGCAGATAGGGACCGAACTGTCTCACGACGTTCTAAACCCAGCTCGCGTACCACTTTAAATGGCGAACAGCCATACCCTTGGGACCGGCTACAGCCCCAGGATGTGAT
>Ga0256841_1002488_pt1 | contig 14598 bp, 12 predicted proteins | sample 356308metaG_FD_185971 | JGI IMG/M metagenome (GOLD analysis project Ga0256841, IMG submission 185971) | Hydrothermal vent microbial communities from Mid Atlantic Ridge, Atlantic Ocean - 356-308 | ecosystem: Environmental > Aquatic > Marine > Hydrothermal vents | place: Atlantic Ocean: Mid...
TCCACCATTTTGTCTTCATTCCTTTTGCCCTGCAATCCTGCAAGGTTGATCCAGCGCTAAGTATCCGTGCTAAACCTTACAGGATAGGCCTTACCGATTTACTAATTTCTTTCTTTAACCATTCCACCATTTTGTATTCATTCCTTTTGCCCTGCAATCCTGCAAGGTTGATCCAACGCTCAGTATCCGTGCTAAACCTTACAGGATAGGCCTCGCCGATTCAACCCCGCCTCACAAATATCCGTTTTCTTCAAACCACTTCAAAGTATCTTTCAAAGTTTCATACAGAGGACGGGCGGAAAATCCCAATTCTTTACTTGCTTTCAGGTTGGATATGTTTTTATTCGATTCTTTCAGGATTTTAAGGGAGTTATATGTGTAGAGAGGCTCCACGTTTGCAATTTTTGAGTATAACTTTATGAAAGGAACACCCATCATTGCAATGGAAGTGGGACAAACCAACTTCGGCGTTTTTTTGCCGGTTATCCCGGAGACCATCTCCGATATCTCTATCAGACTGTGCCAATTCCCGGAGATTATATAGCGTTCACCACTTCTTCCCTTTGTGATTGCAGCAATGGCGGCATTTGCAACATCCCTGACATCAACCCAGTTATAACCGCCCGGAACGAGCATCGGCAATTTGTTTTGAGCAATTCCAATGATTGCCTGACCAAGATAGGACGGATGAAAATCATAGGGCCCAAGAATGGCACTCGGATTCAAAGTTATGACATTTAGACCCGACTTAACGGCTTCTGCAACAAGTAATTCACCTCTTGCTTTTGTTGTCTCGTATATCATATTCGAGGATGTTATCAGCTCACGGTTTTCATCAACGGGTTTGTCAAGCGGCTTTGATTCAAGTGCATGAATCGAACTGAAATGAATAAAACGCGAAACACCTGCCTCAAGACTGCAATCAAGAATATTTTTTGTTCCGTCAACGTTCGTTTTTATGACCTTTTCGGTATTCACACCGTTTAATGAAATTACGGCACCGAGATGTATAACAATGTCGGCGTTCTTAACAAAGGTTGTTAAGGAATTTTTATCAAGTAAGTCACCTTTTACAATCTCCACATCAAGGTTTTTAAACCCTTTGTTGTCTTTATGAAGCAAGACTCTGACTTCATATCCGTTTCTTATTAATTCCCGGCATAAACATGCTCCAACATGTCCGCTTGCCCCCGTAATAGCAATTTTCTCCATAAGTGAATTTAAATAAGCTGTTGCCAAAAGTAATATTTAATTGCATAATTTTGCCGTTTTTGAATTATAAAAAGACGGAGGTAATGGAATTGATTTTTGCCATAGCATTAAAAACAGTAAGTATCACAGGGATGCTGCCGATACCTTACCTGTTGAAAAAGGCAGCCGGCAAAAAATATTTTGAGATATATAAGCAGCTGAATACTAATGATATCGGAAGTGATATGATAACTGACGAGAGAATTGAGGATATTATTAAGCTGTGCAACTTGTTAAGATTTGATGAATTAAATAAAAAGTACAATAAGAAGTATCACAAAACCGACTTCGGAAGTTTTTTTGAGAGTATAGATGAGAGTATAGATGAGAGGTTGAAAAAAAATATTCTTAGAGCGATTGACCTTAGGAAAAGTGAATTGTTGGATTTGATTGATAAGGAAAATGACATTCTGTTTATCAAAGATGATAAACATTCCGAAAACATCTATTTCGATCAACTAATTAATTTTTCAGACATTCCGCTTAACATCAAATTCGATTTTGAAAAAAAAGGAAGGTTTTATGTATTACAGACTAATGGTTTTGAAAGGCGGGGAAAAGTTGGATATAACATCCCCCCAAACATTTGTCCTTACAAATGAAAAACCGCTGCTAATCCATAAAAATACACTTTATCATTTTGAAAATGAATTTTTTAACGGAAACAAACTAAAGCCCTTCCTGAAAAAGGATGAAATAGTGGTGAATGAAAAACTGCAGGGCGATTTTTTCAGGAAATTCATTAAACCTGTTGTTAGAAAGTTTGAGTATTCCATAAACGGATTTGATCTTATTGAAAAAAAACCGGAAATAAATTCGCTTTTGAAAATCGAAAAAACATTTTTCGGCACTATTATCTTAACACCGGTTTTCCGGTATGGAGATTATAAGGTTGAGTTTTATAAGGAACAAAAGGTCTTTGTGGATGTTTTGGAAAAGAATGGGGAATATTATCTCGAAAGTGTTTTCAGAGATGAAGAATATGAATCCGGGATGCTTGAGAAACTTATAAATTTGGGTTTGAAGAGGGCAGACAAGTATTTCTATTTTGAGAAGGATTTGAAGGACAAGTATTCGTTTGTTGAAAGATTTGCCGCTTTTGTTCCCGGTATCGGGAATGCCGGATTTAAAATAGTCAACTATCTTTTTGATAGTGAAATTAATTATTCCACACCCGAGATAATACACGAAACCGTTAGGAAATCGGACTGGTTCGACTTGCATATCATCATCAGGGTCGGTAAAAATACAATCAGGTTTCCTCAGTTGAAAAAGCATATTCTCAACAGGATTCCGGAATACAAATTTCCGGACGGAACCATATTTGTTATTCCCGTTGCCTGGTTTTCCATGATGTATCCTTTAGCCGTCAGAACATCAAACAATACAACATCTATACATCTGACCCAACTTAAATTGCTTGAAAGTAATGAATTCATTGAGAGAGACGAAACAATAATCAACTCTCTTAACGAGCTGGATGCCATTGAAATTCAGGAGTTTCCAAAAAATATGACTGCCGGATTGCGCGATTATCAAAAGACCGGTTTTCAATGGCTTTATCATCACACTCAAAAAGGTTTCGGGGTTTGCCTTGCCGATGATATGGGGCTTGGTAAAACGGTTCAGGTGATTACAACTCTTCAAAAATATTTTGAAAACAAACAGTTTGACAAAACAACACCTGTAACCGGAGATAATACTCAGCTCTCATTATTTGCCAACGAAACGGTGGGTGAAGATGAAATTGCAAATATTCTAAAACCGGCTTTAATAATTGTTCCTAAGTCACTGGTGTATAACTGGATAGAGGAATTAAAAAAGTTTGCTCCCGAACTCAAATACAGAGTTTACGGCGGAAAGGACAGGCAAGTAAGGTTAAAACGAATGATGAACAGGACTCATATCATCCTTGCTACTTATGGCATTGTGCGACAGGATTTTGAATATTTGCGCGCTTTTGATTTCGGGTATCTTGTTCTTGATGAGAGTCAGGTGATAAAGAATCCGGGGTCAAAGATTCATAATGCAGTTAAATCTATTGTTTGCGAGTCGAAAATATGTATGACCGGAACGCCAATTGAAAACAACCTTTACGACCTTTGGGCGCAGTTGAGCTTCCTGAACGGTCACCTTCTTGGTAACCTGAATTATTTTGAGAAAACGTATGTGAATCCCATTGTGAAGGATCAGGATGTTAATAGGGAACAGGAGCTTAGGCACATGATAAAACCATTTATTTTGCGCAGACTTAAAAAGGATGTAGCACGTGAACTTCCCGAAAAAACGGAGCAGGTTATATACTGCACCATGAATGAACTGCAGAATGAAATTTATGAAACTGAAAAATCGGCTGTAAGAAATAAATTTCTTCTCGGTGAGGTGGACAAGAAGAATTATTTGCAGGTTTTCGCTATGTTGAACAGGCTAAGACAGATAACAATACACCCTGCATTGTTGGATGAGTATGATAACAATATCACTTCGGGAAAATTTGAGACCATAATCGCCACCATTGAGAATCTGTTGGAAGAAGGGCATAAGTTTCTTGTTTTCTCATCATTTGTCAAACATCTTAACCTGTTTAAAGATTATTTTATTGAAAAGGGAATCTCGTTTTCGATGTTGACAGGAAGCGATAATAACAGAAAAGAGATTGTGGAAGGATATCAAAACGATGAAACCGTAAAGCCGTTTCTCATATCCGTAAAAGCTGGCGGTACAGGGCTGAACCTGACAGCTGCAAGCTATGTGCTGATAGTTGACCCTTGGTGGAATCCCTTTGTCGAGCAACAGGCAATTGACCGTACTCACCGTATCGGTCAAACACAAAACGTTACGGTTTATAAATTCATAACCAAAGATACCATTGAGGAAAAGATATTGCATTTGCAAAAAGCCAAACGGCAATTAAGCGATTCTTTTATAAACGCCGATACAATGCAAAATATCTCTTTGACGGAGATTGAGGATATCATCTTACATTCGTGAAAAGAAATATGTGAATCCTAAAAACAGACTTGCCTGATTAAATTTTGCTTTGGCCGAATAATCACGCACCCCGTAAAGATTATTATCAACAGTTGGGGATGTGAGATTTACATATTGTTTTATGTTTCCTTTTATTCCGAAGGTGTAGCTTCCTCCCAGACTAAGGTCGAATTTCTCCCATCTCCAAACAAGTCCGCCTGTCAGATGGTAAAGATTCCAGAATGTTCTGCCCGGATAAAATTCTTTGTTTACATCAATGCTTTTTTTATTGAGGTAGTTGAAGTCGGTTTTAAATCCCAGCAGAAATTCAAATTTTTCCGAAACCTTGTGGCTGATGGAGGATGCAATATTAATAACAAACCTGTTGGCAAGAACCATATTTGTAAAACTTCCTATGTCCGGAACCCCGTTGGGAATATCAATATCGGTAGCTTCTCCGGGAATAAGTATTTTGTATTTTTTTACCGGAGCAAAAAAGGAAAGTTTTCCATATATGAAAGTTGCAGTGTCAAGAGGATATTCAATGCCGAGATCAACGGTCAGGGGTGATTTGAAAACCGATTTAACCTTGTTTTCCCAATATGATGCTTTTACGGGAGTTCCATAAAATTCATTATAAGGGTTATTAAGATAGTAATTCCTCTTGAGATAGGAGTTTGCCAGAAATTTAATGTTTATGCGGGGTGTTGTAATATTGACTCCAAACCTGAATTTGTCGTATTTCCACGTGGCGCCAATGACAAACAGTATTCCTGCATTCCGGTATATCATATTATCCTGTTGGAAAGTGTTGCTGATGATCTCAAGAGCCGTAGTATCCGAGTCGGGCAAATAAACATCTGCCGATTTGGTCATAAGCATTTCCTGTTCCCGGAATGTTCCGAAAACGGAAAACCCGAGCCCTAAATTGTTTTTTATCTTTTTACCGTACCCAAAACCGAACCAGGACTCTTTAATCCTGTTTGTGTATGTATATGAACCCACATACAATTCGTCACCCGGTATTTGCGGAATAACATCATACATCATTGTGTTGCGATAATCGGTATTGATGTATGTCGAATGCCTGTTTAAAGAGGCAAAAGTCAATGAGATGGGCAGCTTGGGAACTTTCTTGACGAATGAAACTATTTGAGGTTGTGTGCTGATATGGTGCGATTTAAGGTCGAAATTTGTTCCGGCACCGTTCTTTATGTTCAAAGCACCGTAATAATAACCGTAGCTTGAAACCGACAGACTTGAGTTGGTAATGTCCGACAACCCGCCGGGATTATAAAAAATGGCGCTGTTATCACTGATGTTGGATGTTATTGCCCCTGCAAGCATTGTTGATCTCGACCCCACTCCGTTACCCCAATAATTAAATTCCTGCGATAGTAATGAAAACGGGATCAACAGAAAAAAAATTAATGGATACTTCAATTGTTTCACAGTTAGAAATTTTTGCCAAAAGTAATAATTTTGAAATTATTTTTTCATCAATTATTAACATTAAGATAAGGCCGTGAATGTTTTTTTAATTTTGTGCCAAGTTTAGTAGTACGTTTTATGATCCCGGATGAAGATAGTTGCAGATAACAGAATCCCGTTTCTAAAGGGCGTTTTTGAGCCTTTTTCACAGGTCGTTTATATTCCGGGAAGGAGTATAAAAAGGGATGATCTGATGGACGCCGATGTATTGATAACAAGGTCGGTAACCAAATGTGATGCCTCTTTATTAAAGGATACCACAGTTAAACTTATTGCGACGGCGACAATCGGTGACGATCATATTGACAGGGAATTCTGTAAAAAAAACGGAATTGAGGTTGCTGCCGCACCGGGTTGTAACGCTTCGGCAGTGGAACAGTATTTTTTATCGGCATTGTTGACCGTTGCACGAAACAGGCATATTTCACTCAAGGGACTGAAAATCGGAATTATAGGTGTTGGAAATGTGGGGAAAAGAATAAAAAAGGTTTCTGAATTACTTGGAATGGAAACCATTATTAATGACCCGCCACGTCGTGAAAATGAAGGGGAAAACGGTTTTGCCGGTATTGATGAACTTTTGAAACAAGCGGATATCGTCACGTTGCACGTCCCATTAACAAACGAAGGAAAATATCCGACATGTCACCTGGCGGGAGAGGACTTTTTTTCGAAAATCGGTAAGCCCGTCATCTTTATTAATACTTCGAGAGGTGCCGTGGTGGATACTTCTGCTTTGAAAAAGGCAATTGCAACCGGTATTGTGGAGGCTTCCATTATAGATGTTTGGGAAAACGAACCGGAGATAGATGTGGAGTTGTTGAACAAGGTTGATATTGCAACACCCCATATAGCAGGATATTCAATTGAAGGAAAAACAAGAGCAACGAAGATGGTTGTTGAAGCGGTGAATAAATATTTTGGGTTGGGATTGACGATTCCGGTTACGGAACAAAAGGATAAAAGTAAGATTGTTGATTTGGATTGCAATGGTAAAAGCTTTCAGGATGCTGTTTATGAGCCGGTTAATATGTCGTATGATATATTGAATGACGACAGGATTTTAAGGAGTAATCCCGAAAGTTTTGAGCAATTGAGAAGAAATTATGAATTTCGCAAAGAGTACAACAATTATAGAGTAAAGTTGAACAATTGTAGTAAAAACATCGAAGATTTTTTAATGAAAATCGGATTTGAAATTGAAATGAATTATTGATTGTTGTTGACAAGCGTGGACGCTTGTCACAGGACGTTTGTCAATAAAAATAAAATAAAGAAAAAATGGACAATAAAACAGCAAAGAGAGCAGCCGATAACATTCGCATATTGACGGTTGCAATGGTCGAAAAAGCAAAATCGGGACATCCGGGAGGTGCTATGGGAGGTGCCGATTTCATTAATCTTTTATATTCGGAATTTTTGAATTTTGATCCCGATGATATGGAGTTTCCTTTCCGCGATCGTTTTTTTCTTGATCCCGGGCATATGTCGCCAATGCTTTACAGTGTACTTGCAATGGTGGGCACATATTCCGTCGAAGACCTGAAAAATTTCAGACAATGGGGAAGTGTAACTCCCGGTCACCCCGAGCTGGATGTCAAGCGTGGTGTGGAAAACACATCAGGACCCTTGGGACAAGGGCATGCAATGGCTGTCGGTGCTGCAATTGCCGAACGTTTTTACGTTTCACGTTTCGGTGAGTGGATGTCGCATAAAACTTATGCCTTTATTTCTGACGGCGGAGTTCAGGAGGAGATTTCGCAGGGAGCAGGACGTATTGCCGGTTATCTCGGACTGAGTAACCTCATAATGTTTTACGATTCAAACGACATTCAGCTTTCAACAGAAGTGGATGACGTAAGTTTGGAAGATACGGCAAAAAAATATGAGGCGTGGGGCTGGAGAGTTGTAACTATTGACGGAAACGACCCCGACGAGTTGCGCGGTGCTTTGCTCAAAGCCAATCAGGAAACTAAAAAGCCGTTTCTTATTATCGGAAAAACAATTATGGGAAAGGGAGCTGTTACGGAAACGGGAGAAAGCTTTGAACATCAGGTGTCAACCCACGGTCAGCCAATCGGCAAGGCAGGTGCTTCGGTTGAGAAAACCATTCTTAATCTCGGAGGCAACCCCGGTGAACCGTTTATGATTTTCCCGGATGTAAAAGAACATTATGAAATTGTGAAAGAGCAAAAGAGAAAAATAATTGCCGGGAAAAGGGAAAAATATCGTCAGTGGCAAAAGGAAAATCCGGAGCTTGCCAAGAAGCTTAATGGTTTTCTGAATGGAGATATCCCTGAAATTGACTATTCGAAAATCCCTCTGAAGCCCGATATTGCAACAAGAGCTGCTTCAAGTGCTGTACTTGCGGAGTTTGCAAAAAAGGTTGAAAATATGATTGTTATTTCAGCCGATCTCTCAAACAGCGATAAAACCGACGGTTTTCTTAAAAACTCAAAACCTTTCGCTACCGGTGATTTCAGCGGTGCCTTTCTCAATGCGGGCGTTTCCGAGCTCTCTATGGCGGCAATATCCAATGGTATGGCACTACATAATATCATTCCGGTTTGCGGGACTTTCTTTGTCTTTTCCGACTATATGAAGCCTGCCGTCAGAATGGCCGCTTTGATGGAGTTGCCGGTGAAATATGTCTGGACACACGATTCCTTCAGGGTAGGAGAGGATGGCCCCACTCATCAGCCTGTTGAGCAGGAGGCGCAGATAAGACTGATGGAGAAACTTAAAAATCATTCGGGACAAAACAGTGCTCTTGTGCTGCGCCCGGCAGATGCAGCAGAGACTGCAGTTGCCTGGAAAATGGCTCTTGAAAATAAAAGTACACCGACGGCTCTCATCCTTTCACGGCAGGGGATTAAAGACCTGCCCGCAGGCAAAGACACCGACAGATACTCCGAAGCATTACAATCCTGTAAAGGTGCCTACATTGTTCAGGATTCGAAAGAGACACCTGATGTTGTTCTTCTGGCCGACGGTTCGGAGGTGGCAACACTTATCGAAGGTGCAAAGTTGTTGAAAACGGAAAAAGGTTTAAAGGTGAGAATAGTTTCCGTAATATCCGAAGGTCTGTTCAGGCAGCAAAGCAAAGATTATCAAAATGATGTTCTTCCTCCCGCTATACCCCGTTTCGGGCTTACCGCAGGTTTGCCCGTAACTCTTGAAGGTCTTGTGGGTTGTGAAGGTAAAGTTGTGGGTATGGACCATTTCGGATACTCCGCACCTTATACGATACTTGATGAGAAATTCGGCTTTTCGGGTGAGGATGTTTACAGGGAAGTGGTTGAGTTTTTGTCTTAACGGATTCTTATTGTGCTGAAAATCCTGTATGGTTTGCTTGTAAGCCGGCTATTTGTTTAGCCAACTTATCCATATCCGGATTTTCTCCGTCTGCTATTATTCCGGCTTTCAGATAAAACGGTTCTCTCCATTCCAACTGTGTTTTGATAAACGAAAACAACTCATCCGGGCTTTTTCCGGCTATTAGCGGCCTTTTGCGTTTTGCAGATAAAAGACGATCAAGTATGGATTTGCTATCCATTTTAAGATAGATGGAAATGCCGTTGGCATTTATCAATTCCATATTATTATAAAAACAGGGAGTTCCTCCACCCGTGGATATTACTATGTTGTCGGTATTAAAAGTTTCGGAAAGAGCTTTCTTTTCAAGGAGTCTGAAAGTGCTTTCATCGTATTTGTCAAACAGGTTTTGAATTGTGATACGGTATTTGTTTTCAATCATAATATCAAGGTCGGCAAATTTGTAACCCATTTTTTTTGCCAGTTTTTTCCCTGCCGTTGTTTTTCCGCTTCCCATATATCCGATCATATAAATACGCATATCCGGTAAATTTGTACAAACCTAATACAAAAAATTAAATTCGGGACGTTAAGCATAAATAAATATTTGACATTTTCATACGGCCGCAAAACAAAGATTCCTTCTGTGCCGTATTACGACACATGAATCTTCATAAAGGAAGTAGCTGAATAATTATATATAAATATGTTCTCATTTGTGTTTGTTTATTTTCTAATTTTGCACACCATTAAAAAATAGATTTATAATGAGATATTTTGCTTTTATCGGAATATTCTTGCTCATTCTTACCGGATGTGGTGATAACAACAATAAAGTTTTATCAACCGACCTGGTGAAAAACCCTAAAACTGTTTCCGGATCGGAAGATATGAGTCAATTGCCTGTCATTGAGTTTGATAAGCTGACGCATGATTTTGGTAAAGTGACTCAGGGTGAAAAGGTGACATTTAATTTTAGATTTAAGAATACAGGGAAAAGCGACCTTCTGATAACAAGTGTAAACACAAGTTGTGGATGCACTGCTTCCGAATTTCCAAGAGAGCCCATAAAGCCCGGTGAGCAAAAGTCTTTAAGGGTCACATTCGACAGCGAGGGACGCAAAGGGATTCAGAATAAAACCATAACGGTGGTTTCAAACTGCCAGCCGGATATAACTGTCCTGAGAATAAAAGCAATGGTTGTAACAATGAATAAATAATTTAAAAGATTACGATATGACAAATTTAATGAACATCTTACTTTTTATGCCTCCGGCTGAGGGTCAGGAAAGCGGAGGGCTTATGAGTTTTCTGCCGCTTGTTTTAATCATACTGGTTTTCTACCTGTTTTTCATTCGTCCTCAAATGAAGAAAACAAAGGAACAGAAGAAATACAGGGAATCACTTAAAAAAGGAGATAAAATTGTTACCATCGGTGGTATTCATGGAAAAATCGTTGATGTCAAAGACACAACATTTACAATTGAAGTCGAAGGTCAGGTTAGATTGAAGATTGAGAAAAGTGCCGTTGCAATGGATGCTGCGTCACAGATAGGACAAGCCAAGTAATGCAATATTGCGATTAAGGTTGCAGGTAATTTCCTGCCGGAATATGGAATTTATTGTAAAATCAAAATCATGATATTTTGAAATTCGATGTAAATGAATTGATTCGAAGCGCCAAGGAGCCGAAAGATGAACATTTCAGGAGTCGAATTTATGTTTTTTTGGTTTGCCTTGTAATTTCAGTTTTTTTATGGCTTTTGATAGGTTTATCAAAGAATTATTATGGAACTGTTGAGTATCCCATCGTATATAAAAATATGCCCAATGGGCTTGTGCTTACCGATAAACCCGACAGTATTTTGACGTTCCGAGTAACTTCCGGTGGTTTTCAACTTGCAATTTTGAAGTACTTAACCAGAAAAAGACCCATTGAGATAGATTTAAGAAATCTGGACGTCAGGAAAGTTGATAATGAGAGATACGTGGCTGATATAAATACTTCGGATTTTTTAAGTGACATTCTGAATCGTCTTAACCTTACGGAAAAAATGGTTTCTGTCTCACCCCAAAATATTGAAATAAACTTTGAATCGCTTGCAAGGAAAATGGTCAGGGTTGTTCCTAACCTATCTCTTAAGTTTGAGAAAATGTATCAGTTGGTTGACAGCATCAGGGTATCTCCTGATAGTGTGGAGGTTGCCGGAAGTATGGATGAAATAAGAAAAATAACTTCTGTGCCGACAGTTAAGAAGGCTATTACAGGTATAGATAAAAATTTGTCTTTGAAAGTACCCCTTGATAAATCGGAATTGAGTCCCGATGTCAATATCTATCCTGAGGAGGTTAAGGTTGATATTGTAGTTGAGAAATATACCGAAGCAAGCATTACGGTACCAATCTCCGGTATTGAAAATGATACGATGAAAATTAAGACTTTTCCCGAGGATGTTAAAATAACATATCTTGTTTCGCTGAAGAATTTTAACAGAGTTGATACAAATATGTTTCTTGTTAATGTTGGTTATAACGGTGATAATAATTCCGGGAAAATGAAAGTCAGGATAGTTAATTCTCCACCTTTTGTTAAGATAACAAAAGTTGAGCCTGAGAAAGTTGAATATTTGGTATTTAAGAAATGATAAAAGTTGGTCTGACAGGAAATATAGGTAGCGGTAAATCAACTGTTGCCGGCGTTTTTGAGACGCTGGGTGTGCCGGTTTATCATGCAGACACAGAGGCTAAGAAATTTCTGGATAGTAAAGATGTTCGGGAGTCACTAAAAAAGAAATTCGGGAGTGAAATATTTGAAAAGGGGAAAATTAACAGGAGAATGTTAGCCGGATTGGTTTTTAATGATAAACAGGCTCTCGGATTCCTCAATTCTTTGATACATCCGCTAGTCGGAAAGGATTTTGAAAAGTGGGTTGGGGTTCACTCCCTTGCACCTTATGTTGTTCAGGAAGCTGCCATTCTTTTTGAAAGTGGTTTTTACAAAATGTTTGACAAGGTTATTACAGTTATTTCGACACCCGGGCAGGCAGTTAGGCGGGTGATGTTGCGCGACGATGTTCCCGAAGAAGAGGTCGTCAGAAGGATGAAAAATCAATGGCCGGCCGAAAAGAAAAAAGAACTCTCCGATTTTGTCATTTATAATGATAATTCAAAATTGGTAATTCCCCAAGTAATAGATATTCACCGGCAACTATTACTATTAGGACGGTAGCATTTCGTTAACAGCTAAGACTTTTTCGTTCCTGTTCCCAACCAAACCATTCCGATAATTGCCGAGATAAGTGAAGCCGCCATAATTCCTACTTTGGCTATTTGCTTAAATTCATCTTCAACAAAAGCCAGGTCGGAAATAAACATTGACATAGTAAAGCCTATTCCCGCCAAAAAAGCAACACCGTAAATTTGTCTCCACGTTATACCTTCGGGAAGTGTGGCGATTTTCAACCAAACGGTCAAGCGTGAAAAGACAGAAATACCGATGAATTTACCAAGGACAAGTCCGGCAATAATACCTAAAGATATAGGATGCAGCAGCATTTCAATAATGCTGCCTTCAATATGAACACCTGCATTACTTAGGGCAAAGACAGGCAGAATGAAATATATTACAACGGGATGTAGCGAATGCTCGAGTTTTTGTAAAGGAGTCTGTGCTTTTTCGTTTAGTGCACTGATTTTAGAAATGACGTGAGCCTGTTCCGTTGTCAAGAGAGTATTGTTATTTGGCTCGATTTTGTTGAATTTTTTTAAACAATTTGACAGTTTTTCAACATATTCGTTTTCTCCTATTTTTGTACGTGCAGGTATTGTCAGAGCTATCAGAATTCCTGCAATCGTAGCGTGGACACCTGAAAAGATAAATGCTATCCAGACACCGGCAAAACCTACCAATGCATAAAATATTGTTCTTCTGACACCTGCAATATTTGCAATTATCAATACTCCGATGAAAAAGGCCGCAGAAAGAAGTTCACCGAAATTTATGGTATCGGTATAAAAAATAGCGATTACCAATACTGCTCCCAAATCGTCGGCAATGGCAAGTGCCGTGAGGAAAATTTTCAGGTTTATATTAACACGTTTACCTAATAATGCAAGAAGTCCAAGGGCAAATGCTATATCGGTAGCCATTGGAATTCCCCATCCGTTAAGATATTCGGGATAGTTTAGCGTAACAACCGCATAGATTACAGCAGGTATAAGCATTCCTCCTATTGCCGCAACAATGGGCATAGATGCTTTTTTCATTGATGAAAGCTCGCCTCCCATAATTTCCCTTTTTATTTCAAGTCCCACAGTGAAAAAAAACAGAGCCATAAGCCCGTCATTTATCCAATGATGCAAGGACCCTATCAAGTTGATATCGCCCCAGGCAATTCCTACTTTCAACTCATACCATAAATGGCGATATGAACCGTAGAAAGAAGAGTTTGCCCAAACAAGGGCAACTATTGTTGCAATAATCAGTATTATTCCACCATAAGCCTCCTGGCTAATGAAGTTCGAGATTTTGAAAGTCGTTACAGGTTTTTGCTTCATTTTGACTTATAATTTAAAACAAAAGTAAAGTTTATTTTTATTAATAGTTAAAATAAAAAATAAAAGGCCGTCATAAAATGACAGCCTTTTAAAATTATTCCGGGGTATTGTTATTTCAGTAAACTGATTTTCTTAGTAACAACGGTTTTGTCTTCGAGAACAATTGATACGTAATAAACGCCGGGTTGCATATCCGAAAGATCAATTGAGTTGTTCGAGAAATCTTTAACTTCGTAAACCAGGGAGCCTGTTACAGAGTAAATTTTAACATCAGCACCACTAACACCTCTGAAGAAAAGTTTTCCGTTTGTCGGATTGGGATACACTTTAACGGCTTCAAAAGCCTCGTTACCAATACCTGTTCCAATTGAGAAATTAACATTATAAGTAAGATGTGTTGCAAGGTCTTCGCCGTAAGTATCTATTGTTGTTGTTCCCGGGATTTCATTAGCGGAAACAATAATTTTTTTGCCGTTAGCATCCATCAGAGTGGCATCTACAACAGGAACTTCAACTGTTCCGGGAGCAAGAGCAACATCATAAGTGTAGGTGTCGGGATCAAAATCTGCAATTTCCTCACCGTCAATTGTAATTGAGGATAATCTTGCTTCTGTAGCATAAGCCGCATCTTCAATTGAGTAATCAGATTGATAAATCTCTTTATTTCCCATATCCTGAATAAAAATGGCAACACCAAGATCATCCCATTCTTCAACAAAAGTACCTGCCAGGTCAACAGTTTCGGAGATTGTGAAAGGCTGTCTGTCCACGAGGTCTGTAGATGTTCCGTATGCATCAGGAACCATTTTCATCATAACATGCTCAAACTGTGTCTCTCCGTTACTTCCTACATTTTGTGTTGTAATGTATTCAAAAACAACAATGTATATTGAAACGTTGGAAAATGAAGCATAAGGCAGAATAGTTGTGGTGATGTCCATAACCGTACCGTTTAAGGTGTGTGAACCGACAAGACTGGCAAGACCCGGTTCAGCAATAGCAGCATCATAGGCT
>Ga0256841_1002489_pt1 | contig 14595 bp, 12 predicted proteins | sample 356308metaG_FD_185971 | JGI IMG/M metagenome (GOLD analysis project Ga0256841, IMG submission 185971) | Hydrothermal vent microbial communities from Mid Atlantic Ridge, Atlantic Ocean - 356-308 | ecosystem: Environmental > Aquatic > Marine > Hydrothermal vents | place: Atlantic Ocean: Mid...
CGCGCCACCTGCGGCGCTCTTGGAGGCGCGCGTGCTGGGGACGATGGTGGGCGGCGTGTGGCGCTGGCGGGCTTTCGAGTGAGCAGAGAACCGAAGGGCACGGCCACGTGACGGCGCGTGCCTGTTGGCGTAGTCCCACGAGCGGGGTAAGCTAGGCACGGTATCCGCGCGCAAGTTGGGAGGCGGAAGTGAGCATGACATCGCGTGTGACGTTGCGCGGACAGCGCAGCGACGATTGGGACTATTTAACCGCACTTTTTGCGCGGCCAGAGGTGATCGCGATCACCGACGAGCTGCCCTACCTGGCCGATGACGTATTCCGTGAACGCTATACCGGCACGACCCCGGGTGGACATAATTTGATCGGGGAAATTTCGCTCCCCAGTGGGCGCAAGCGCTTTGTCGGGCTGGCGCGGCTTAACGTTAGCCCGCAACGTCAGCGCCACGCCGGACGGTTGCTTTTTGTGCCGCATCCGGACTATTACGGCACGGAAACCGAGGACAACTTTCTGGTGCAAGTGCTACAATTCGCCGCCGAGTGGTTGGGTCTGCAGCGCGTTGAGGTCACCGTCTGCGCAGAAGAAACGCGCGCCCATGCGCTGTACGCACAGCACGGCTTCGCGTCGGAGGCCACGATGCGCCGTTACGTTTTTCTCCAAGGAGCGTATCGGGACGCGCACGTGTTGGCCTGGTTGCCGAACGCGCCCGCGCCTTCTGCCGCGCCTGTCATCTCTCCGCCAAAGCTGCCGTCGGTGGATACGGCCTCGGTGACGGTGCGCGCCGCAGAAGCAGACGACACGGACGCGGTCGCCGAGGTATTGGCGGCGGGCGGCGCGTTGGTCTCCCCACGCTATGTTCCCTATCGCTCGCGCGCAAGCGTGCGCCAAGCGTTGGAAAACCCGGGGGAAAATCAGCGCGTGTTGGTAGCGGAACTCGACGGGGCGCTCGCGGGAGTGGCGGAGCTGCGTTTGCACGAAGGACGCCGCGCTCACAGCGCCGATCTGACGCTTATCACCGCGCCCAACGCCGATCCGGCTGTGCGAGAAGCGCTCTTGGAAGCGGCCTTAGACTTGGGCGAAAACTGGCTGCAGATCACGCGCACCGTGACCCATGTTTACGCCGACCAGGACGCGCAGGCCGGCTGGTGGCTGGCACACGGCTTCGCGCTGGAAGGCACATTGCAACAAGCGGCCTATCGCGCAGGGCAAAAGGTCGGGTTGCACATCATGGCGCGGTTGCGGGAGGAGATCACGCCGTGAGCGGACATTCCCCCTCCACATTAGCCGCCGCGCGCGGTGAGCCAAGCTACGTTTGGCGGGACGGGCAAGAACGCCGCTTGCGCATGATCGGCCACTGGGCAGAACTGCACGGCGCGCGCGTGCTAGAAGCGGGCTGCGGCTTGGGCATGTACAGCAGCCAAATTCGGCGCCGCTATTCGCTGCACGTGGAAGCGTTCGACGTGGAGCTGGAGCGCGTCAAAGAAGCGCGCCGAGATACCCCACACGCGCTGGTTGCCGCCGCCGAAGCGTTGCCCTACCGTAGCAACCTCTTTGACACGATCATCTCCAACGAGGTCATCGAGCACGTGCAAGACGACCGTTTGGCCGTGCGCGAGATGGTGCGGGTGTTGAAGCCCGGGGGAAGGATTGTGCTCTTTTGCCCCAATCGTTGGTATCCGGTGGAACAACACGGGCACTATTGGAAAGGGCGTTACCACTTCGGCAACACGCCGTTGATCAACTATCTGCCGGACCGTTGGCGCAACAAATTGGCCCCGCACGTGCGCACATACACCGCGCGGCAAGTGCGGCGGCTTTTTGAGGGGTTGCCGGTGCGGATTGTGCACCAGTCGCGCATTTTCGGCGGATATGACAACATCATCCAGCGCTATCCACGCGCAGGGCGCTTGTTGCGAGACACGCTCTACGTGTTGGAACGCACGCCGTTTCGCTTCTTCGGGCTTTCGCATCTGCTGGTCGTGGAAAAAGTGGACGCCTAACCGCGCCGCCCTGTGCTCAGCGCCTCGCCGATTGCCTCGGCATGGGGATCGGTGTATGCTGGTGAGGGACTGAAAAACGCGCCACGTGGCGCTGATGGAGAAAGTAGCCGATGCAAAAAAGCCGTTGGGAATGGGTCTTGCGCCGTGCGCTGCTGACGCTGGCGATGCTCGGGCTGAGCCTGGTCATTTCGGCGTGCTATAAAGACGCGGGCGAGGATTTGCAACCCACCTCGCGGCAGGTGATCAACCTGACCGACATCGCGCCGACCGCCACGCCGACCGTCCCCATGCCCACCCAACCGCTCGCTCTCACGGCCACGCGCACGCTTGTTCCGACAACCACGCCCGCCGTGCCTGTGCTGCCGACGACGGTCGCGCCAACCGCCACCGCCGCCGAACTCCAGCCGCCCACCAACACACCGACCGCCGCGCTGAGCAGCACACCGGCCCAATTTTCGCCCAGCTTTACGCCGTTGCCCATCTCCCCCACCCCGACCGAGATCGGCATCACCACGCCGAGCATGAGCGATATTCTGCCCTCCGACACCCCCGTTCCGACAATCGATCCGGCGCACCAACCCACGCCCACCGCGATCCCGATTGAGGAAAACCCGTGTATCCATGTGGTACAACCCGGGGACACGCTCTTTTCGATAGCGACGGAAAACGAGGTCACGCTAGACGCGCTGGTCGCGGCCAACGCGCAATATCTGGGCGGCAGCGCGTACACGCCGCTCCAAATCGGTTGGGCGCTGCAAATTCCGGGCTGCGGTGAGCCAACGCCCACCGTCACCCCCACCGGCTCTAGCGAAACCGCGCCGACCGAAAACGCCCCGCCCTCGGCCACCCCTGCCAGCGGGGAAGTGATCCACACCGTGCAACCCGGGGAAGGCATTTACTCCATAGCGCGGCAATACGGCGTCAGCCCCCAAGCGATCATTGACGCCAACGGCCTCGCCAACCCGAACCTAATCCACCCGGGCGATCAACTGATCATCCCGCTAGGGCAATAGCCCCGCCCGTGCGTGCCCTTGCCCCGAAAAAACGCCCAGCGGCACGCCGTGCGTCGCTGGGCAGATAGACTCGGGGGATACGGGCGAAATTCCCGCACGCTCGCGCGCTACTTGCCGTATTTGTTCATCAGCAAGTCCAACACGGTGCCGGCGTCCACCGCGTCCTTGCTCCCCATAAGCGAAAGCCCGCCCAAAAAACCGCTCTTGGACTGGCGCGCTTCCAAATCCATCGTCAGCTCGTCGAAAACGTCCGAGGGCAGGCTGCGCAAGAGCTTTTTTTCGGCTTCGTCCAGGTTAAAGCCCTCCAGCGCTTTATCCAAATCGGCGATCAACTGGGCGCGATATTCCTTGTCGGTGAGGGCGCGGCTTACGATGGTGGTCAGGTCTTCACGGGACATGAGATGCCTCCAATTGGACTATTCGGGGTGATCGGATGATGATGCCGTTGCTTTCCGGATGCTAATTCGATTATAGTATGGCTCACAGGACGTGACCAAACCGTGACCGTTGCGCGTTTTTGCAAGTTTTTTACCGCACGCGACGGGCGCAACCGGGGGGGAAACCGTGCACGGAATATCTCGGGTACTCGGAGCGATCTTGGCATTCGGTGCGCTCAGCCTGAGCGTGTGGGCTTGGCCGTGCCACGCCCACTTTGCCGCGTCCCCCCGCGCCCAACTTGGCCTCCAGCGCTTCGCCCAACCGACACACACCCCCCGCCCCTACGACGCCCCAAATTCGCCGGTTGCGCCGCGTGAACGCTCCCATTTTCCCAATCCGGCGACGGGCAACTTCGTTCGGGGCACGGCGACAGACCCGCTGGCCGCTTTTTCACGCCGTCCCCTGGACAAATTCATCATTCCCGAAGGCGGCCTTTTCCTCGACCCCAGCCGTGACCCGCCGCATTACGGCGTGGACTACGCCAATCCGGATGACTATCTGAACGGGCGTTGGACATATATTCACCCGCTCGGCCCGGGTTATGTGACCACGCGCGCAGATTGCATTCCCTGCTTTGTAGACGGAGATGGCACAGGGCGGGTAGAGTGGAGATGGCCGCGCTACAACTTCGGTTGGGGCAATTTGGTGATCGTCGAAACACCGTACAACGCCCACGTTTCGATCTACGTCATGTACGCCCACCTGGAACGAGATTTCGTGGCCCTGGGCGACTACGTGACGCCCGAAGACGTGCTCGGCGTGGTGGGCACAAGCGGTTATTCGCAAACCTATCACCTGCACGTTGAGGTGCGCTACGGCCCGCCCGGGCTTTTTTGGGACGCGGACTTCACGCAGTGGGAAACGCTCGACCGTTGGATGGGCACGCTCTTTGTGAACCCCGCTTGGCTGGTCTTTCCGGAAAACCACAGCGTGTTTGTGGCCGCGCTAGAAGCGTGGACCGCTCAGCACCGCTCCAACGCCGCCATCCCCTAAAAACGCGGCCCCGCCCAAAGTTGTGCTATGCTCGAAACAAAGGCCACGTGCCCAGCTTAGCGCGCGTGGCGGGGAGGCGAGGCCATGCCCAGCGTACATTTTCTCAACAACGTTTCGCTTTTCGCCAATCTTTCCACCACCGAACTCGAACCGCTGGCCGAGCGCCTGGTCAGCCGTCGCTATCAGGCAGGTGAGCCGATCTTCGCGCAAAACAGCCCGGGCAACAGCCTCTATATCGTCAAATCCGGTCGTGTGGAAATCGTGCTCAACGATCCGCAAGGGCACACGCAAACGCTGGCCGAGTTCGGCCCCGGGCAGGCGTTCGGCGAGTTCGGCTTGCTGGACGGGCTGCCGCGTTCAGCGGGCGCGGTGGCGCGCGAACGCAGCGAGCTTTTGACGCTTTCCCGTCCGGAGTTCTTCATGTACTTGGAGCAATACCCCTCGGTGGCGATCAAACTGCTCGTGCTGCTGAGCCGCCGCTTGCGTTTCGCTATGCAACGCGGCGAAAGCGACGAGATCGCCGAGCAAGAAACGCCTCAAACGCGCTTGGCGCAACTGCTGGTGGAGCTGGCCGACCGCTACGGGCGCGCCGAGGAGGTCGGCTTGCGCTTGCCGTTGCGCCTGACGCGCGGGGAGATCGCGGGGTTGCTCGGCTGTCCCCGTGCCCAAGCAGAAGCCGCGCTACGCACATTGCAAGACGAGGGGGTGCTGACCATGCACGGGCGGCAGATCACGCTCCACGATTTGGAAAAGCTACGCGCCAGGGTGAGCCGTTAGTGGCGCGCCGCGCTCAGGTGCTGCTGGACGAGGCCGTTTCTTCGGGTTTGTCGTCGTGGTCGGCTTGTACGCGGCGTTGCACAAAAGCGTAAAAGGGATAGGCCAGCTTGTCGGGGTCTAAATTGCCCGCTTCCAGCGCGGTGTGGTTGGCCTCTTCAAAGTCCTTGTGCATCCGCCGCACTGTGTCCATTTGGTTATCGGAAGGCTCTAGCGAAAAAAGCGCGATCAGTGTGGTATATTTGCCGGGCACAAAGCAAAGCCACTGCCCGTTTTCCATCTCCGTACTGCGCACGCCCGCGCGGAAAATTTCCGCCGCCGCCGAGCGATAGCTGCTCAACATCGGCACGATCAGCTCCGGCTCGATAGCGAACTCGCCCAACGTTTCCAACGGCAAGCCGCTTTTGTTCTCATAAATGCTCAACCCCACCGCTTTGGCCGTCAAGCGCTTACGGATGTGGATGGTATCTTCACTGCCGCGCACCGCTTCCGGCCACTCCGAAGGGGCGTCGGTTGTGATCCACTGCGCCACCGACATAATCTGCCGTTGATAGCGCGCGTAAAGGTGTTGAAACTGGGTGCGGTTGATCTCCCCGTTGGCGAATTCCTGCACCAGCTTACTCATTTTGCGGTGCACCTGCGCGATGAACTCGCGCCCCTGTTGCACGATCTCCGGCACTTTTTCCGCATCGTCTTTTTTCTGGGGGGTGTTGGGCGGCTCACCCATGCTATTTTCTCCTGCTCGCGCACAATTCGCCTCGTCTGTGCTCTTATTATAGCCCACCTACGCGCACTTCCAGCCGCCCGTAAGGCAAATGCGCCAAATTCAGCGAAAATTCAGCTTGCGCGGGCTTCGCCCCCCTGCCCCCACTGCCTCCAGCAAGGGCCTGGCGACCCTCCTAAGTGCATTTTGCATCCTGAGGGCATACAAGGGATACTTGTGGGCGCGGTATGCGCCTCGACGTAAAGAATTTTGGGCAACAGGAGCGATCTTTACATGGCCGAAGAAAAGAATTACGAGCATATCGTGGTCGAACGTCCGACGGAAGGCGTAGGCCTGGTGCGGCTCAACAAGCCGCGCACCTTCAACGCGCTAACCGAGCCGCTGATGCGCGAACTCACCCACGCGCTGGGCGCGCTGGCAGCCGACGAATCTGTGCGCTGCATTGTGATCACCGGCACCAAGCGCGTTTTCGCCGCCGGAGCGGACATCAAGGAAATGGCCCAAGCCACGCCCGTTGAGCTGATGCAAAAAAACTTCATCGGGCGCTGGGAACAGATCCGCCAAGTCAGCAAGCCGATCGTCGCGGCGGTGAGTGGCTATGCGTTGGGCGGCGGCTGTGAGCTGGCGCTGGCCTGCGATATGATCGTCGCCTCAGAAACGGCGGTCTTCGGCCAGCCGGAAATCAACTTAGGCGTGATCCCGGGCGCGGGCGGCACGCAACGGCTGGCGCGCACCATCGGCAAGGCGCTTACTATGGAAATGGTGCTCAACGACCGCCGCCTTTCTGCCGAGGAAGCCGCGCGTTTTGGGCTGGTCAATCGGGTGGCGTCGGTGGAAACGTATTTGGACGAAGCGATACAATTGGCCGCCGAGATCGCCGCCCGCGCGCCGATTGCCGTTCGGCTGGCAAAGGACGCGGTCAATATGGCGCTGGAAACCACGCTGAGCACCGGCTTGGCTTATGAGCGCAACCACTTTTACGCGCTTTTTGCCACCGAAGACCAAAAGGAAGGCATGGCCGCCTTTCTGGAAAAGCGTAAGCCGGAATGGAAGGGGCGCTAGGCGCGCCGAAGACACGGGGAAAAACCGCATGGGGGAAATTCGGCGGGTCACGCTGCTTTACACGGCCAACGTGCAAGGGGAATTGGCGCTCTTGCCGCGTCTTTTCACGCTGGCGCAACAACAGCGCCGCGCCGCCGCCGATAGCCCCGTCTTCCTGCTGGACTTGGGCGACAGTTGCGCGCTGAGCGCGTGGGTTTGCCAGGCGACACACGGGCGCGCGCCTTTTTTGGTATTTGACAGCATGGGTTATGACGCGGCGCTGATCGGCGGCGGAGAGCGCGTGCCGATCCCGCCCAGCGCGTTGCGCCGCCTGGTGGCGAATTTGGTCATGCCGATTGTGGTTTGGAACAGGGCGCGCACACTGCAAAAACGCGGTGTGGAGATCGTCCTGGCGACGGGCAACGCGCCCGCCCCCGCCCATATGCCGATGGTGCGCGTGGACCGCACGCGGGAAACGCTGCCCGCCATCGGCGAAAGCGAGCCGACGCTGGGCGATGTGCCGCAAGGGGCGTTGGCGCACGTCAGCATGAGCTGGCCGGACTGGCGGGTACAGGCGGCAACACTGCACACCATCAGCGCCCAAACGCCGCCCGACCCCACCATCGCGGCAGTGGTCGAGTTGGTGGAAGAAGAGGCGCGCGCTTACACACAGCGAGAGGACACAACGCCATGAACCAGGGCGAATTGGTACAAAAACTGGACGCTTTTTTCGCCGTGCAACAATACGACGAGCGCGCTTATTGGCAGCGCGTCATCCCCTCTGCTGCGCTGAGCGCTTATGAGCATTTGGCGCGCGCGGAGTTTTTCGGGGGCACATGGAACGGCCTCATGCTGGATGCCACCGCCGAGGTCGACCGCGTCTACCTGATCGTCTTCCCCGGGCAAGCCGTGCTGGATACGATCCTGGCGTTGGAGCTGGAACGCGGCGCCCCGGGCGCGCTGATCTTCGCCCACCACCCCACCGACTTTGAGGAAAGCGGGCGCGGCTTCATCGGCATCAGCGAGGCGCAACTTGAGGATTTGCGCGAACACAACATCAGCGCCTATTGTTGCCACGCCCCGTTGGACAACCACGCCGAGATCAACACCGCCAGCGCGTTAGCCAAAGCGCTCAAGTTGCGCGACGTGCAGCCGATCATCACCGCAGCGGGGCCAATAGACGGCGTGCACGGCAACGTGCGCGATCTCAACTTCGGGCAAATGGCCGAACGCCTGGCCGAAGTCACCGAGTTACCCTACATCCGCTACAACCAAATCCGCTTCAACGCCCAGCCGGTGGAGCATGTGGCCGTGTTGCCGGGCGGTGGTGACCAAAAGGAACGCTTGGAGCGTGTACGCGCGTTGGGGTGTGACACACTCATCACCGGCTATTGGTGGCCCAGCGGCAGCCATGAATACGCGGAAGAACAGCGCGCCGCCTTGCGCACCCTGATTCCCGATCTGCCGATGAATTTGCTCGGCGCTTCGCACTACGCCAGCGAAATGGTCGTGTTGCGCGATATATTGCCGGGCTGGTTTCGCGGGGTAGGCGTGGAAGCGCGCTTTGTCCGCCAACCCGAACCCTGGCGCTAACCCATACGCGGATGGCTTGGCTTATTGCCTTCCGCACGCTCCTAAAACGCGCGGTTGCGCCGAAAAGCAGCCGCCGATATGCCACATGGCACACCCTTCCCCCGCCTCAGCGCGCTATAATGAGGGCGAGATTGCGAACGCCCACACTAAAGATAGCGCTCGTCAACGCCCCTCCTCTACACCCTAGAGCGGCAGATTCTCCTCGACCCGTGACGGCCTGGCCGTAGCAGTCAGTGGAACGGAGCTTGCGATGACCGATGAGAAACGGTTCACCCCAGAAGAATTGCTTAGAAAGGCCGAAAAACCCGCCCGAGAAGCCATCCCCCTACACCGCTTCTACCAGGGCAAGATGCAAACCGCCTTGCGTTGCCAAGTGCGCGACCTTTACGACTTTTCGGTCTGGTATACCCCGGGCGTAGCCGCCCCGTGTAAAGCGATTGCCGAAGACCCGGAGCTGGTCTACGAATTCACCAACAAATGGAACACCGTCGCCGTGATCTCGGACGGCACGCGCGTTTTGGGCCTGGGCGATATCGGCCCCAAAGCCGGTTTGCCGGTGATGGAAGGGAAAGCGCTGCTCTACAAATATTTGGGCGGCGTGGACGCTTACGCGATTATGCTGGACACCAAAGACCCGGACAAGATCATCGAAACGGTGCTGACGCTCCAACCGGCATTGGGCGGTGTGAACCTGGAAGACATCTCTCAGCCCAAATGCTTCCGCATCCTGGATACTTTGCGCGAACATGCCGAAATCCCCGTCTGGCACGACGACCAACAGGGCACGGCCAGCGTCACTTTGGCGGGCATGATCAACGCGGCCAAGGTGGTCGGCAAACGCTTGGAGGATATGCGCATTGTCTTTGTGGGCGCGGGCGCGGCGAATGTGGCGTGCTCGCGCTTGCTGTTTGCGTATGGGGTCGACCCTTCCAACTGCCTGATGCTCGATAGCAAGGGCATCTTGGGCAAACACCGCAAAGATATTTACACCCGCCGCGCCGAATACGTCCAGCGCTGGCATCTGTGCATGATCACCAACGCCGAGGAGATCAAGGGCGGGATTGACGTGGCGCTGCGCGGCGCGGACGCGGTGGTGGCGCTTTCGCGCCCGGGCCCGGGGATCATCAAGCCGGAGTGGATCAAGGGGATGGCGCGCGACCCGATTGTCTTTGCCGAAGCCAACCCGATCCCCGAAATTTGGCCTTGGGAAGCCAAAGAAGCGGGCGCCGCCGTGATCGCCACCGGACGCTCGGACTTCCCCAACCAGGTCAATAACTCGCTGTGCTTCCCGGGCATCTTTCGGGGGGCGCTGGACGTGCGGGCGCGCACGATCACCGATGAGATGGCGATCGCGGCCTCCGAAGCGATTGCGGCGATGGCCGAAGAGCAAGGGTTGGGGCCGGAACATATCCTGCCGACGATGGATGACTGGGAGGTTTTCCCCAGAGAGGCGGCAACGGTGGCGATGAAGGCGGTTGAGCAAGGGGTAGCGCGCAAGCCCACGACTTATGAAGAAGAGTACGCGCGCGCCGAGAAGATCATCCGCACCGCGCGGGATATGACCAAGTTGCTCATGCGCGAAGGGTTTATCCCGCCAGCGCCGGAGCTGGACGAGTAACAGAGAGGGGAGAACAATGCACGAGCTAATCGTTATCGGGGGAGGGCCGGCAGGGTTGGCCGCCGCAGCTTATGCCGTGCGCAAACGCATGGACGCGCTGTTCATCTCTAAGGGGCTGGGCGGACGCACCAAGCGGCAGTTGCGGTTACCCTGGGTGGAAGACTACCAAGTGATCATCGGCGCGGAAACGATCCAGCGTTTCCGCTCGCAGCTCGAATATCTGGACTTTATGCGCGTGCGCGGAAACGTGCGGCACATCGCGCGGTTGGAAGAAGGCTTCCGCGTGGAAGTGGCCAACGGGCACAGTTACGAAACGCGCACGGTGATCGTGGCAACTGGCGCGAATGGAGAGATGCTGAATATCCCGGGCGAAAAAGAGTTCGAGATGCGCGGGCTGTGCTATAGCACGATGACCTACGCGCCGCTGATGGTCGACCGCAACGTGATCGTGGTGGGCGCGGAGATGATGGCTTTGCGCGCGGTGGCCGAACTTTCGCGCATTGCCACGCATGTGACGCTGGTCGCGGAAAAAGCCGGCCATCTGGATACTCCCACCGGCCAGATCGTGCTTGCTGCGCCGAACGTGTCGGTTAAGCGGGACACGCATCCGGTGGAAGTGGTCGGGGATGACTTTGCGCGCGCGCTGGTAGTGGAGCGCGAGGGCCAGCGGGAAGAAATTCCCGCCGACGCGATTTTCGTGGAACGGCGCTTGATCCCCAACTCCGGCTTGGTGGCAGACCTGGCCGAACTGGACGAGTGCGGCTTTGTGGTGGTGGACACACGCAATCGCACCTCGGTGCCCGGGCTTTTTGCGGCGGGCGACGTGACCAACGCAATGACCTTCCAGGTATTGATGGGGCTGGGCGACGGGGAAAAAGCCGCCCTGAGCGCGTTCGACCATCTGCTGGGCATGGGCAGCGCGGATTTTGCGTGCACGCGGGGACGGTAACCCGTCCGGCGAGGTGTTTGGGCGCAGAACAGGCGCGGCGCGCCGCCGCCGATTTACGACCTCGGCGGCGCGCCGCGCCCTCGCGCCCCCGACCACACACGATCCCCCACCAGCTCGCGCTCGATTTACTCGTCCCCCTGCGGGCACAGCGGCTCAACACGGAACGTGGCGCGCTGCTCACACGTCAGCTCCGGCACATAGCGATTGGCGCGCGTCCAGGCGATCAACTGCTCCAAATCCAACGGCGAAACGTCCCATAGCCGCGCGGTCTTGTCTTGCGCGCCGGAAAGCGCCCGCCGCCCATCCGACAACACGGCCAGCGCCCACACCGGTGAGTCCACGTCGTTTTGGCGCACCAGCCGCGCCCCGTCTACTTCCCAGGTGCGGATCGTGCCATCTTCGGACGCGCTGATCACGTAGTCCCCGTCCGGCGTGAAGCCCGCGCCCGTGATCGGGGCGGTGTGGCCGACAAAACGCGCCAGCACATCGCCGCTTTCCACGTCCCAAAGCAGCAGCAAGCTATCCCCGCCGCCGGAAAGGAACGTCCGCCCGTCGGGGGCAAACTGCACCGCTTCCACCGCGCCGTCGTGCCCCTCGTAGGACTGGAGCGGTTGCCAGGTTTGCGCGTCAAAAAGCACGATGCGCGGGTCTTGTACGTCTCCACCCGCCAGAAGCAGCGAGCCGTCCGCGTTGAAAGCCAGTGCGTCCACCCAGTCGGCGAACTCCTCGATCTTTTGCTGCATCTCGCCCGTTTCTACGTCCCAGACGATGATCCAAGTGTCTTTGCCGCCGGTGACCAACGTCTTGCCGTCCGGGCTGAAAGCCGCCGCCTGGACCCAGTCCGCATGGCCGACAAAGCGCTGCACGATCTCGCCCGTCTGCACGTCCCAAAGCAGCAGCACGTCGTCCTCGGTGCTCTCGTAGTCCGTGCCCGCTGCGTCGCCGGAAAGCGCCAGGCGCCCGTCCGGACTGAAAGCCAAGACGGTCGGGAAGGCTGTATGTTTGTCGAAAACCCCGATCTGCTCACCGCTTGCCACGTCCCAGATGCGGATCAAGTGGTCGAATTCCGCCGTGAGCGCAGTTGTGCCGTCCGGACTAACGGCCACGTCTACCACGCCCGCCGTGTGCCCCAAGAAGCGCCGCAGCTCCGCGCCGTTGTAAACGTCCCACAGCCGCAACGTGCCATCGCCGGAAGCCGAGAGGATTTGCGACTCGTCGGGGCTGAAGGTGGCCTCTTCCACAAAATCCGTGTGGCCGCTGAAGCGTAAAAGCTCCTCGCCCGTCGCCAAGTCCCACAGCCGCACGGTCGCGTCGTCGGAGCTGGTGAGCGCGCGTTGGCCGTCGGCGGAAAAGGCCACCGACTTAACCCAATTGCCGTGCCCTTGCAGTTGCAAAAGCTCCTCGCCCGTCTCCAAGTCCCACAGCCGCGCGGTTTGGTCTTGTCCGCCGGAAAGCACATAGCGCCCGTCCGCGCTGACCGCCACGCTGGCGACTTTGCCTTCGTGCCCCTCAAAGACGCGCAACACCTCGCCCGTTGCCACGTCCCACAAGATCAGCGTGCCGTCGTAAGAGGCGGAAACCGCACGCTTCCCGTCCGGCGTGAAGGCCACCTCACGCACGCGCTCGCTATGCCCTTCGACGGTCTCGGTTGCGGGGTCGTCCGGCCCGTAAACGCGCAACACCTCGCCCGTCGTCACATCCCACAAAATCAAGCGCCAGTCGTCGCCCGCCGTCAGCACTTGGTTGGGATCAGCGGGGTTAAAGGCCAAATCCCGCACCGCGACGCCGTCCTCGTGCCCTTCGACGGCCTCAGTTGCAGGGTCGTCCGGCCCGTAAACGCGCACGATCTCGCCCGTTTGCGCGTCCCAAAGGATCATGCGGCTGTCCCGTCCGCCGGAAAGGATATGTCGCCCATCCGGCGCAAAGCGCACGATCCGCACAAAGCGCTGATGCCCTTCCAGAGGCTCGGTGTTCGGGTCGTCCGGGCCGAAGGTGCGCAGCGGCTGGTAGCTCTGCATGTCCCACAAGATCAGCTTGCCGTCGAAGTCGCCCGCCACTGCCTGCGTGCCGTCCACGTTGTAGTCCACCGAGATCACGAGTGTGTCGTGGGCGGTGAAAACGTGGCGCGTCCCGGGGGCATAAGCCGCCTGCGCCAGGATAAATTGCGCCTCCGACGGCGGATCGGGGATCACGTTGGCGGCCAAACCGAGCGCAATAGCCAGGTCTTTGTTTTCGTTAACCAGCATCTCGGTTTGGGCGTTGGCCGCCAGCGCCAAGCTATGCGAAACTTCCGCGCTCCGTTCGGCGACGGTGCGTTGACGCTCAGCGTTGCGGCGCTCGTCTTCTGCCGTGCGATAGTTGCGGTACGCCAGCAGCGCCAACACGCCCGCCACCAACGCCGCGACCGTCATCACGGCCACCAACGCCCGCAAGCGCTGCCGCGAGCGCCTTTCGAGCAGTGCCTCACGCTCGGCACGGGCGCGCTCTTCGGCGGCGCGGCGTTCGCGTTCGGCGACGCTGGCGCGCACATATTCCCGCTCGCCCTCGGTGAGCGCAATCGTGCCGCGCTCGACGAGTTGCTCGAATTGCTGCAAGCGCATCCCCGCCGCCAAAAAGCTGGGGTCGCGCCCCTGCTTTTGCCACTCTGCATAGGCCGCCGCCAACCGCCGCTGGAGCAAAATATCCTCGCGGTTGTCGTCCAGCCAGGCGCGCAACTGCCCCCACTCGCGGATCAGGGCCTCATGCGCCACCGCGACGGTCGGGGTGCGCGTTTCCGGGTCATGGTCGAAGGTCAGCAGCCGATATTTGCCGAGCGTGTCTAACACGTCGTGGAGCACGGCCTCGTCTTCCGCCAACGAAAGCAGCTCGGTAAGCAAAACGCGCCGCCGCGTGTCTTCCGCGCCTTCGCGCAAGGTCACCAGCCGCAAGAAAAGCTGGCGCATCGCCTCTTGTGCAACGGGACTGGCCGCCTCGTAGACTTCCTGGGCACGGCGCGCCAGCGCGCCCAACACGCCGCCGCTCGCGTGGTAAGCTTCCAACGTCAGCACGTTGCCCTGCCGCCGCTCGAAAACTTCGGTCAGCGCGTATTGCAACAGTGGCAAAGCCCCGGGCTGTTCGGCGATGTCCGCGATGATGGCGGCCACCAGGCCGGTTTCCACCGTCACGCCCACGCGCTCCGCCGGCCCGATGATCGCCTCGCGCATCTCGTCCGCGCTGAGCGGCAAGACCACCTCATTACGCTTGCGCACCAGCTCGCCGAACTGCGGATAGAGCAGCGGGCGGTCGTAGAAGTCCGCGCGCATGGTCACGATCACGCGCAAGCGGCTGTGCGGGGCGGTTACGGCGCTGTGCAACAGCTCCAGGAAGTGCGTGCGAGTCGCCTCGTCCTCGGTGAGCGTGAAGACCTCCTCGAATTGGTCGATCACCAACACCAACTCGGCCTGCTCGTCCGGC
>Ga0256841_1002490_pt1 | contig 14594 bp, 16 predicted proteins | sample 356308metaG_FD_185971 | JGI IMG/M metagenome (GOLD analysis project Ga0256841, IMG submission 185971) | Hydrothermal vent microbial communities from Mid Atlantic Ridge, Atlantic Ocean - 356-308 | ecosystem: Environmental > Aquatic > Marine > Hydrothermal vents | place: Atlantic Ocean: Mid...
CCCGGGCGATCGTCGCCGGCCTGCCCCGCCACATCGGCGAACGGGAACTGGCGGTACTGGCCCGGGAACTGCCACTGGCCGCCGGCGACCTCGCCCTGGAAGAACTCACCGGCTGCGGCGTCGGCAATGTGGTCATGGTCACGGTACGGAGCCGCCACCTCACCGAACTGTTCACCGGCTTCGGAGAACGGGGCAGAAAAGCGGAGGCGGTGGCCGGGGAACTGGCCCGTCAGGTCAGGGCCTACCTGGACGCCGGCGTGCCGGTCGGGCCCCATCTGGCCGATCAACTGCTGGTGCCCATGGCCCTGGCCGGCGGCGGCCGCTTCCTGACCCTGCCGCCCACCCGGCACACCACCACCAACGTCCAGGTCATCGAACGCTTCCTGCCGCTGCGCTTCGACCTGGAAACGATGGCGGACCGCTGCTGGATCCGTCTGAATCACCAGTAGCGTTCCGTGGTGATCTGGCCCGGCTGCTTGCGCAGATTTTCCCGGAGCCCCCGCCGCTTGAGCAGCGCCACCGTGTCTCTGACCATGTCCGGATTGCCGCAGATCATCACCTGACTGTCCTCCGGACGGATCTCCAGACCGGCACGTCGTTCCAGCTCGCCCGACTCGATGGCCTGGGTGATGCGCATGGGAAGCGCGCCGGGACAGGGCTCGCGGGTGACGCTGGCGAAAAACCGAAGCCGGTCGCCGTGGGCGCGGCGAAAACTCTCGATGGTGTCCCAATAAGCCAGTTCGGCCCGGGTGCGGACACCGTGGACCAAGACGATTTTCTCGAACCGGCGCCAGGGGGTCCCGGTCTTGAGGATGGAGAGGAAAGGGCCGAGCGCGGTGCCGGTGGCCAGCAGCCACAGATGCCTGCCCTCCGGCACCTGGCCGAGGGTGAACAGACCGGCCGCCCGGCGCGCCACCCACACCGAATCGCCTGGTTGCAGCCGCGCCAGCCGCGGGGTCAGGACACCGTCGGGAATGACGATGAAATAAAAATCCAGCGGCCGTTCGTCCGGGGCGTTGACGTAGGAATACGGCCTGCTGACGAAACGATCCCCGACCACCAGCCCCAGCCGGCCGAACTGACCGGCCTCGAAGGGTTCGATCTCGGCTTCCACGCGCAGGGAATAGAGCCGCTCGGCCCAGCGGTACCGTTCGACCACACGGCCCTCGCTCCATTTGCGGGTATCGACGGTGACGGTCACGATGCCTCCGACAACAACGATTCCAACGGACGGTAACGTTCCAGCATGCCCCAGAATTCGGCGACCGGCCGGCAGGTGATCCAGCCCCGGTAAGTGTTGACCGCCTTGGCCAGCCCCGGATCCTCACGCACCGCATCCAACCCCTTTTCCGCCAGCGCAAGGGCGTAGGGCAACGTGGCCCGGGTGAGGGCGATGGTGGAGGTCCTGGGATAGGCACCGGGCATGTTGGTGACACAGTAATGAATCACATCGTGGACGGTGAACACCGGATCGGCATGGGTGGTGGGCCGTGAAGTCTCGACGCATCCCCCCTGGTCGATGCTGACATCGACGATCACGGCACCGGGCGCCATGGATTCGACCATGGCTTCGGTAATCAAACGGGGGGTACGGGCACCCCGGATCAGCACCGCCCCCACCACCAGATCGGCGTCGACGATCTCCTCGGAGAGGGTCGCGGCGGAGGAACGCACGAAGCGGAAACCGTCGGGATAGCGCGCCTTCAGGTCGTCGCCGCGGCGGGGATCGAGACCGGCCATCACCACTTCGGCCCCCATGGCGCAGGCGCGCTGGGCGGCGTGGCGGGCGACCACGCCGTCGCCGACGATCAGGACCTTGCCGTAGCCCACCCCGAGCACCTCGGCCGGCAGGGTGCCGCGACCACCGTTGAAGCGGGCCAGATAGTACGCCCCCATCAGGGTAGCCATGTTGCCGGCCACCCCGCTCATCGGCGCCAGCAGAGGCAGGCGCCCCTCCCGGTCTTCCAGGGTCTCGTAGGCGATGGCGACGGTGCCGCTGACCAGCAGGGCCTCGAGCAGTTCCCGGGGGGCGGCGGCCAGATGGAAATAGGTGAATACCAGTTGCCCGCGCAAATAGCCACACTCGACCGGTTGCGGCTCCTTGACCTTGAGGACCAGTTCGCTCCCCCAGGCCTCCGCCACCGAACCGATCCGGGCACCGGCTGCCCGATAGGCGGCGTCCTCGAAACCGGCACCGGCCCCGGCGCCCCGTTCCACCACCACTTCATGACCCGCGCCGGTCAGGACCCCGGCACCCTCCGGCGTCAGGGCGACCCGGTACTCCTCGGTCTTGATCTCCCGGGGGACACCGACACGCATCAGGTCAACTCGAGGGCGGCCTGACGAATCACGGCTTCGTCGGCCCGCACCAGATTCTTGCTCACCGCCCGCGTCACCAGCTTGGCGGTTTCCGGTGACAGATGCTTGCGCAGCAGGCCCAGAAACTCCGGTGCGGCGATCAGGACCAGGTTCTCGAACCGCCCCTCGGCACGGGCCCGGTCCAGATGGTCGGCGAGCGCCTTGGCGAAACGGTCCGCCTCGGTCTTCTTCGGATCCATTTCGCTCTCCATGTCGTGGATCCCGTGACCCTTGCGGTCATAGACGTGGCCGGCATTGTCGGAATTGATGTCCAGCACCTTGGCCCGCGATCGCGGATGGGTGAAACCCTCCAACTCCTGCATCGGCTTCGTCCGGCCGTTGGCCGAAAAAATCCTCGCCCGGCTGCTTTCTGCCGCTACCACCCATGTCTTCTGCATCGCTCTGCCTCCTTTCGCTTCCGGTTAAGATTGCACCATGCCATTGTACACGGCTGCCCCTGCGACTCCGAGCCTCCGCCGGCAAACCCGGGCGAGCGCCCCGAGCAGCACCACCTCGGGAAACATCACCACCTGCAGCGCCACCCCGGCCAACAGATCCCGGTACCGTCCCTTGGCCGTGAAGCCGGCGAGAAAATAGCCCTCCCGCAACACCGGCAAAATCTTCGGTGCGATGCCACCGGCGATATAGATGCCGCCCAGGGCCAGGCTTTTCAAGGCCAGGTTGCCGGCCTCGGCGCCGTAAAGGGAGGCGAACCAGCGCAGCGCCTCGAGACAAAGGGGATCGCCCCATTCCAGCGCCCCCCGGCTCACGGCCGCCGCCGCGTCGCCCTCCGCCATCGCGGCCCCCACCCGGGCATCGGCCCGCTCCGGTTCCGTCTCGGCCAGGAAACGGTAGATCGCCGCCAGCCCCGGACCTGAGACCACGCGCTCGCAGCTGACATGATCCGGGTAAAGACGCCGCAGCCAGGCCAGCAGGGCGTCCTCGCGGGCGTCGCGGGGAGCGAAATCGCAGTGGCCACCCTCGGTCGCCACCACCGTGGTGCCGCCTTCGGCATGGATCAGCAGCGCCTCGCCGAGACCGGTGCCGGCGGCGATCACCGCCCGGTGGGCGCTTTCCCGGACCCGCCCCTCGGGATTGAGGGGGACGAACCGGTCCGGCGGCAGTTCGAGGATGCCATACGCCGCCGCCTCCAGGTCGTTGAGCAAATCCACCGGCGCCCCGTTCAGCCGCCGGGACAGCGCTTCGGCCTCCAGAACCCAAGGCAGGTTGGTGGTGCGGCACACCCCGTCCCGCACCGGACCGGCGACGCCGAGACCGACGGCGGCCACCGGGCTGGGATGGCGGGCAAGAAATTCGTCCAGCACGGCCTCGAAACGGTCGTAAGCGCGGCTGGAGAAACGCTCCCGGGCGATCAGGCGCACCGCGTCACCGCGCACTTCGGCCAGACACAGCCAGGTCTTGGTGCCGCCGACGTCGCCGGCCAGCAGCCGGGTCATTCGCCCTGCAGGGTGGCGACCACGGTGCGCCGCCCGCCGCGGTCGCGGTGTTCCCCGAGATAGATCCCCTGCCAGGTGCCCAGGAGAAGGCGCCCGTTGCCGATGGGCACCGTGACGGAACAGCCCAGCAGCGAGGCCTTGATGTGGGCTGGCATGTCGTCCGCCCCCTCCAGGGTATGGCGGTAATAAGGGGCGTTCTCGGGCACGAAATGGCGGAAATGGGCCTCCATGTCCGCCCGCACCGTGGGATCGGCGTTTTCGTTGACGGTCAGGGAGGCGGAGGTGTGCTGGATGAAAAAGTGCGCCAGTCCGATGCGGAAATCGCGGATTTCCGGAAGCTGCTGCAGCAGTTCCCGGGTGACCAGATGAAAGCCGCGGGATTTGGGGGTCAGGGTGATGGTCTTCTGGATCCACATGGCAGCTTCCCTCCGGATGAAGGATGGCGGAGAGGGAGGGATTCGAACCCTCGGTACGCGAAACGCGTACACCTGATTTCGAGTCAGGCCCGTTCGACCACTCCGGCACCTCTCCGTCGTGGCGCTATTTTAGCACGGTCCGGCTCGATTCACGATTCCCAGCGCAGGGCCCTTCTCCCGCGGTGTCCGGTCGAGGGCCCGGAGCACCCTGGGATCGCGGCGGTACAGGTCGGGACGGAACTGAACGAATTCAGGGGTTTCCACATCCGGCATCGCGGTGAGATAGACGATCAGGATCGGCATCGGCCGTTTGAGAACCACGGTGCGGGTCCGGCCGCTGTCGATCAAAGCCTGGACGCGCGCCCGGGTCCATTGCGGGCCGTTGGGAGCCAGCAGGATCTCGGCCAGTTCCAGCGGCCTGGCGACCCGGATGCAGCCGTGGCTGAAAGCCCGGCGCGGACGCCGGAACAAGGCCTTGCTGGGGGTATCGTGGAGATAGACGTGGTAGGGATTGGGAAACATGAACTTGATCCGCCCCAGGGCATTGCGGGGACCGGGGCGCTGGCGCAGGATGAAGGGAAAGTTCCTCGGCGTGACCGCCGTCCAGTCCACCGTCGCCGGGTCCACCCGCCGGCCGTCGGGCAGCAGCAGTTCCATGTCATGGCGGGCGAGGAACCCCAGCGGGTCCTCGAGCAGCCGGGGGACCAGTTCGCGCCGCAGGATGCTTCGGGGCACGGTCCAGGTGGGGTTGATGTCGATGTAGGTGACGAGGTCCCGGAACACGGGGGTCTGCCAGTAGGGCTTGCCCACCTGGATCGGGCTGGACCAGAGCGACCGTTGGCCTTTCCGCAGATGGAGCTGGAATCCGGCCAGGTCGACGCCGAGGAATTCCTCCGGCAGGCTGTGGTACAGCCAGCGCAGCCGCTCCAGGTTGACGCGCAGCTGCTGAATCCTGTGGGAGACCGGAACGTTGAGCGCCGCCAGGGTCCGGCGTCCCACGACGCCGTCGTCCACCAGCAGATGGCGCCGCTGAAACCGCCGCACCGCCTCCACCAAAGCGGGATCGAACGCTTCCGGTTCGGTACCGGCGTCCCCCTCCCAGTCGCCGGCGATCGCCAAGCGCCGCCGCAGCAGCACCACCCGGGGATCCCGCATTCCCAGCCGCAGACTGGGACCCGGCGGAATCGTCGGCCACCCGCCGCGCTCCTCGATTTCGCGGTATCGGGCCAGGACGGCACGCAGAGCGGGATAGATTCCTTCGGGCAGCAGCCGGGTCAACAGATCGCCGATCCCGCCGCTGCGGATCGCGCTGAGCAAGGCATCCACCGTCAGGGTACAGCCCAACTGCGGCCGGTAGTTCCAAGCCTTGAACAATCGGGCGGGGTCGGCCTTGCCGGCACTGAAGTGAAGCGCCAGGGTCGCCAGGGCGTCGCTCAGCAACAGCTCCCGATCCACGGCATCGAGGTCGGCACGGCTCAGGGCGGCGCGGTGATAGTCCAGCGGATTCAGTCCCTCCCGGCGGCTGCGTTCGATCCATTCCATCAGAACGGCGGCCGTGCCCCCGTCGGTCCACAGCGGCCGAAAGCCGGCACGCTCGTAGAGGGCCATCACCAAGCGGGGCTCGACGACGGACTCGCCGCCCGCCTCCAGCCGGCCGGAACTGCGGAACAGCTCGAAGCGGGATTCTAGGCGCTCGGTGAAGCCGCCGGTGTCCGCCGGCGCCACCGCTCCGTGAAACAGCAGAATCAGCACCGCCCACAGCCGGACCGGACTTGAATTTTTCCCCCGATGTCCCATACTCAACAAGATTCGTTCATTTTTTGAAGTCCGTCACAATATGGATAACCGACCCGATCTGTCCAAGCGCCGCTTCCTTGCCGGCGCGGTGGCCGCGCTGGTGACGCTACCCGCCTTTCCGTCCTGGGGCAAAGCCCCCCGTCCCCGGGAACTGGCCTTTCGTCACCTCCACACCGGGGAAACGCTGCAGGTGGAATACCACGACGGCAGACGATATCTCGACGACGCGCTGCGCACGGTCGATCACTACCTGCGCGACTTCCGCACCGGGGAGGTGCACCCCATCGATCCAGGTCTGCTGGATCTCCTCTACACCCTGCGATGCCGCACCGTCGGCCGCTGCCGCCCTTTCGAGGTATTCTCTGCCTACCGCTCGCCGAAAACCAACGCCATGTTGCGCCGGCGCAGCAGCGGAGTCGCCAAACACAGCTTCCACATGCGGGGACAGGCCATCGACGTCCGCCTGCCGGGCGTGGACGTCCGCCATCTGTACCGGACCGCCTGGAACCTGCAGCGCGGCGGGGTGGGGCTGTACACCCGCTCCGGCTTCATCCACGTGGACACCGGCCCGGTGCGCACCTGGGGCGGCTAGGACCGCCCTTCCGGACCGACGAGCGTCCGGAGGAACTCCAACACTTCGAACACCGAGGCGAAATAGCGATCGCCGTCGCCGGCGAACCCCGGACGCCCCGCCAGCGCGCGGATGGCGACCGGATCGGCGCCTTCGATTTCGATACGCAGTCCCTCGCGCTCCGCCGTCACCGCCAGCGGCGGCCGCCACCCCAGCTCCCGCAGGCGGCCGAGCCAGGCGTCGACCGCCTCCTGGAGCAGCATCTGCCGGCGCAACCGGGCCCGCTCCTCGGCATCGCCGCAGCCCGCCAGAACCATTTCCTCCGCCAGCGCCCGGGCCACCGTCCGAACCTCGGTGGGATCGACCTCGGTTTCCCGAAGCAGGACCTCGATGTCCGGCGTCACCTCCAGAAACAGGGTGCCATAGCGCCAGATCCCGCCCCCCTCGGCGCGGCGGTAGCACACCACCGCCCGCCCCTCGGCCTCGCAGGCGCCGAGCCGCAGCCGGAAGCCGATCTTGTCGAGGGGCTCAAGGGAGGAGTCATGGGCCACGAAGGCCAGCCCGTTGGGACTGAGGTCCACCAGGCGGTGGGCGTGGTAACCACCCGCCGCTTTCCAGCCGGCCCGGCGGATGTCGACCCGTCCGCCGGGAAAGGGGAACCGGGGTTCACGACGGGATTCCGAAGAATCGTTCATGATCTTAGAATTCGGCGTAGACGGCGCAGATCGCCTCTGCCGTCTCCTTGTAGTCGGTGCCGCCGATGCAGGCGGCGGTGTTGGTCTGTATCGATCCGCTCCGGGGCTTGCCGTCGTCCAAGTCGATGTCCAGCTGGGCGGCCGCCTTCACCGGCACGTTGGCGTACTGGAACCAGTGGTCCCACTTGCCGTTGACCCTGGCCCACATGGGCAGAACGGTACCGCCGTAGGTGTGCTTGGGCAGGTCGGAAGTGCCGTCGAAATCCCCGGAAACGATGCCGGCGGCCGCCAGGTGGCTCCAGAAGGGATAGCGTTCCCCCCCGTCGATCCGGCCGTTGCCGTTGCCGTCGGCCAGGCCGGCCTTGATGCGACTCGAGGCCTTCTTGAAGTCGCCGGGCAAGGCCCGGTAGCGGTCCATGAAGGTGTTGACCGCGGCGACGTTGCCGTTGACGCTGTTTTCCAGATTCTTGACCTTGGCGTTCTCGATCATCGCCCGGCCTTTCATTACCCCGCCCAGGAGCAGGCCGATGATCACCAGGACAATGGCGATTTCCGTCAGGGTGAATCCCGTTTGCCGTTTCATCGTCGTCACCTCGCTCGTGTCGTCATTTCAGTCGTCATCGTCATCTTCATCATCGTCGTCCGATTCCGTCCCGCCAGCGGCCGCGGCGCACAAACCTGCCAGGGTGGCCCGGTTGGCCAGCACCGTGGGATGAATCCAGGCCAGCAGATCGTCGAAACGGTCCTCGGCCGGTTCCTCCCGGACGAAGACCGCATCCCCGTCCTGGTTCTCCGCTTCGGTGGGAAAGGCGCGCTTCCCCCCGGAGATCACCACCGCGGTCACCCGCACGGTCGTTCCGTCCGCCTCCCGCACTTGGATGGGCGCGGACGGGGAACACGGCGCGGTGGCGGCGGCCACCCGGTAACGCCACGGCCGTCCCCAGGGATCGGTCCGGGGCGCGCCCAGGGCGGCCCAGGGCAACCCGTCCCCCCCGACGGCGGCGGGCAGGCGGCCGTGGAGCAGGGCATAGCCGTAAAGGGCCTCGACGATCTCGCCGAGCTGGCGCTGGGCCTCGCGCTCGCGCCGGAACTGGTACTGCTTGGCCAGGGGCACCAGCATGCCGCCCAGCATCAGACTGAACACCGTCAGCACCAAGGCCATTTCCACCAGGGAAAAGCCTTTGCCTCTGTCTCTATTCACCGGCGAATTCCTCGATCGTGACGCCACTTGTCCCGTCGGCCACGGCGGCCTGTCCCGGACGCAGCCGCAGGCGCCGGCCGTGCCATTCCAGCATCACGGCACCCCTCCGCAGCCTGGGGCGAAGCGCCGGCTGCCCTTCGCCCCAGGGTCGGCCGTCGATCCAGAAGCGGCGGCCGCCGCGGCCGTCGTCGATCCAACCTTCCAGCCGCAGCGCGACGGCGCCGGTATGCCCCCTGTCCGGCACCCCGGCTTCGAGGGCCCGGCGATCCTCGGGGGTGAAGAACAACCGCCCCAGGGAACCGGCCTCAGACGGCAGGGCCGTCGTCAACAGCGCCGTCATCACCATCGTCATGGTCTTCATGGGCGAAACCGTACCAGTACAAACGGCAACGGGCGGTGAGATTGACCCCACCGGGGACGGGACGCTCGCCGGCACGCTGGATTCGGCACGATTCCAGGCTGAAATACCCCAGCTCCGCCCGCTCCAGCCCGCGCCACAGAGCCAGCAATCCCCCCTCGTGCACCAGACCCAAACGCAATTCGATCTCGCTGCGCCATAACCGCAAGTTCTCCTGATTCCATACCGTCTGCCGTGGTCCCAGGGTGTAGTCCAACTCGGGCACCCCCGCCGCCGCGGCCAACCGGGGCGCGGCGGCCACCCAGTCGAGCCGGGTCGCCCCCCAGCCACCCCGGCGCCACCACCGGCGGAAGCGGGCACCGGATTCGGCGACGATGTCCCGGGCGGAACGGCGCTCGGCCATCCGCGCCTTCAGATCCCGAACCTGGGCCTCGATCCGCTGCACCGCCGCACCGGCCGCCTGCAGCCGAAACCAGCCCAGATAAACCAGCGCCGCAGCACCGCACAGGGCGGTGACGCAGACCAGGTATGGCAGGTACTCACGCCTCGTCATCGGCAGGGACGAACCAAATCTTTAGTTTAAAAGTAGCCGACATTTCCGGTTTCGCCCCGGCGACCACCTTTCCTTGCAGCGGGGTGCGCTCGTCCAGAGGGGGATCGCCACCCGCCACCTCGACGCGCCGGATCACCGCCTCGGCGGCGAAGGCCCGGCGCAGACGGCCGAGTTCGGCCGCTAGGCGACGCACGTCGGTGACGTGATCACGGCGCAGGGTCAGGAGCGCCACCGGTGGCCGCCCCGGCAAAATCGAGGTCTCCCCTTCCTCTTCGTCGGCCGCCGACCGTTTCCAGGACAGCTCGACCAGCCGCCAGGCCGGAAAGCGTGTCAACACCCGCCCCAGGGGCTCCAGCAGCGCATCCGGCGCCAACCGTCGCCGCGCCAACGTTCCATCGACTTCCAGCCAAACCTCCATCTGCCAGGGCGTGAAACCATCGATGGCGGCGGGCGCCGGCAGGGCGGCCAATTGCCGCTGCAGACGGTCGCGGGCGTCCGCCAGTTCGCGGCGTGCCTGTTCCAGTTCCCCGTGCCGCTGCCAAGCGTAGGCGAAGTAACCGCCGGCGAGAGCGAGACCGGCGACGGCGGCGGCGTACAGAAGCGCCGCCCCCCGCGCCTTGGCCGGCCGTGGGGGACGGTAATGGGGCCGGCACCAGTAGCGCCGTGCCAGGCGGAGCGCCGCCCGTTGCGGCATTTCCCCGGTGGCCGGCAGCACCGCCACCCGGGTATCGGGCAGTTCCGCCAGAACGTTTCCCAGAGAACGGGCCAGCGCTTCGGCGGCCACCACCTGGAAGCGGCGCTCCCCGGCGACCTCCAAGGTGCGCTGGAGATAACGCCAGGTCCGTTCGACCTCCTCGGGCACTTCCTCTTCGGCCGTCTCCCTTTCCACCCGGCTGAGGCGGCTGAACACCAGCCGCCCCCCTTCCCGGTAGTTCTGGCGCAGCACCAGGCGTTCGCCCTGGGAATAGAGCAGCAGGCGCAGGCCGTCCCCCCAGCGCGGCAACAAGCACTCGGCCAGGCGCGGCAGCGACCAGTAACCGGCGATCCCGATCCCCCAGGCGGCCAGCGCCTGGGACCAACGCTCGAGTACCGCCGAGGCGCGGACGGCGCCGAACAGCACCCGGTCGTCGCGGCGGCCTCGTGTCTCCCTGCCCAGCCGTTCCACCCGCACCAGTTCGGCGTCCTGAAACAATTGACGGCGTCGGCGCGCCACCAGGGCGCGGTGATCGGCGCCGCGCAGATGGGGCAGGCGCTCGAGGCGGAATTCCTCCTCGATCAGATCCACCAGCACCCGTACCCGCCGCACCGGACGCCACGCCCGGGGACGGTCCTCGGGCGGTCCCTCCCCCTCCCAGACGGGACGCCCCCCCCGCAGACCGCCGCGGTAGAGCACCTGACGGTGATTGCCGAGATACAGAATCCAGGCCATCAGAAACGCAACTGTCCGATCAGATCGTAGATGGGCCCCATCACCGCCAGCATCACCCAGCCCATGAGCAGGCCGATGATCAGGTTGAGGGCCGGCTCGATCAGGCTTTGCAGGCGTTCGATGGCCTCGTCCACGTCACGGCGATAGAAATAGTTGACGTTGGCGAGCGCCTGGGCCAGATCGCCGGTGCGCTCGCCGATGCGCAGCAGGCGCAGCACCAGGCGGGGGAACAGACCGGTGGCATCCAGAGCGTCGCTCACCGCCTCGCCGCCGGCGACCGCCCGCCGCGCCCGTTCCAAGGCTTGGGCCACATGCCGGTTGCCCACCACGCCGCAACAGAGCTGGAAACATTCGAGCACCGGCAAGCCGGCCTGGAACAGCAGGGCGAAATAATGGGCGAAACGGGCCATGACGATCTTCTCCAGCACCGGACCGATCACCGGCAGCCGCAGCGTGAAGGCGTCGAACCACAACCGCGCCGCCCCGCTGCGGGCCAGCAGCAGCTTCAGCGCCACTACCGCCATCACCGGCACCCCCAGCAGCCAGGGCCAGTCGTCCGCCACGGTGTGGGAAACAGCGATCAGCAGGTGGGTGTACCAGGGCACCTCCCCTTCCATCGACAGGATGAAATCGGTCACCTGGGGCACCACGTACACCATCAGGAATGCCACCACCCCCAGGACGATGACAGCGACGAACGCCGGATAGGCCAGGGCCTTGCGGGTGCGGGCGATCATCTCGTCCTGCCATTTGAGGGACTCGGTCAGATGGCGAAGCACCGCCCCCAGTTCGCCGCTGCGCTCCCCGGCGCGCACCAGATCGACGAACAGGGCGGGAAACACCGTCGGGTAGGCCGCCAAAGCCTCGGAGAAGGTACTGCCCGTCTCGACCCGATCCGCCACCCCGGCGACGACGTCCCGCAGGGCGCCGGGCGGCAAGGCGTCGGCGTAGTCGCGCAGGCCGTCGAGAATGCCGATGCCGGCGTTCACCATCTGTTCCATCTGAAAACAGAAATGGATCAGCTCACGCCGACCGATCCGCGTCCGCACCGCGAAACGCCGCTGCGGTGCCGGGCGGGCGCGCACCAGGGTCAGGTTCCGCTGCGCCAGGCGGGATTCGAGCATGTCCTCGTTGTCGGCGTCGGCCAACCCGGTCAGACGCCGGCCTTCGGCATCGACGGCGGTGTAGCGGTAACGGGCCATCCTAGGGCAGCTCCGTGACCCGGCGGACCTCGGCCAGGGAAGTGACGCCCTCGGCCACCCGGCGCAACCCGTCCTCGGCCAGGGAGCGGAAACCCTTGCTCCGAGCCAGGGTCTCGATCGCCTGGGCCGGCTCGCCCGCCGCCACCAGGGCGTCGAGTTCGCGGTCGAAGGGCAGCACCTCCATAATCAGGGCCCGTCCCCGGTAACCGCGATAGTGGCAGGCGGGGCAACGACCCGGTTCGTAGACGACCGGCACCGCTTGCCGATCCCAACCCCAGCGCCGGCGATCCTCATCGGCCACCTCCGCCGGCCGCCGGCATCCGGGACACAACCGCCGCACCAGGCGCTGGGCGACGACGCCGACGAGGTTGCCGGCGATCAGATCGGCAGGGATGCCGATGTCGCGCAGGCGGGTCAGGGCGCCGACGGCGGAATTGGTGTGCAGGGTGGACAGCACCTGATGGCCGGTCATGGCCGCCCGCAGCGCCATGGTCGCGGTCTCCCGGTCGCGGATCTCCCCCACCAGGATCACGTCCGGGTCCTGGCGCAGCAGGGAGCGGATGCCGGCGGCGAAATCCATCTTGGCGGCGTGGTTGAGGCTGCTCTGGCGCACCCCCGGCAGCGGATATTCCACCGGATCCTCCAGGGTCATGATGTTGACGGTTTCGTCGTTGATGTGGTTGAGCAGCGAATACAGGGTGGTGGTCTTGCCGCTGCCGGTGGGGCCGGTGACCAGGAGGATGCCCTCGGGCCGCGCCACCAGCGCCTTCAGCCGCTCCAGCAGGTCCGGGGCCAGGTCGAGGCGTTCCAAAGGCACGATGCCCTTGTGGCGGTCGAGGATGCGCAGCACCAGGTTCTCCCCGTGGACGGTGGGATGGGTGGCGGCGCGGAAGTCGATCTCGCGGCCGGCCACGGTGAGCTGAATGTGGCCGTCCTGGGGGGCGCGGGTCTCGGCGATGTTCATGTCCGCCATCACCTTGAGCCGCACCAGCATCCCGGGCCAGAAGCGCTTGTGGAGCACCCGCACCTGGTGCAGCACCCCGTCGATGCGGTAACGCAGCCGCATGAAACCCGCCTCGGGCTCGAAATGGATGTCGGAGGCCCCTTGGCGCACCGCGTCCACCAGCAAGGCGTCCACCAGCCGGACCAGGGGATGGCTGTAGCGCTCGGTGTCGAGCCCCAGTTCCTCCGCTTGCTCCCCGCTGTCCAGTTCCTGGAGGATGCCGCCGATGGACAGCTCGTAGCCGTAGAAACGGTCGATAGCCTCCTCCAACTCCGCCTCGCCGGCCAGGAGCGGCTCGATCTCGATGCGCCCCTCGAAACGAGCGGCGAGGCGGTCGAGGGTGACGATGTCGAAGACGTCGGTCATCGCCACCTTGAGACGGCGTTCCTCCTCGTCGTAGGCCACCGGCACCACCCGCAACCGGCGGGCAGTCTCCTGATCGATCAGCTTGAGGGCTTCCGGGTCGGGCACCCAGTGCTTGAGATCGATGCTCGCCTGCCCCAGGGAGCGGCCGAGCTGGTCGCGGATGACCGTCTCGGGGACGAAACCGAGGCGCACCAGGATCTTCCCCAAGGGCTCCCGCTCGGGGCTGTTCTTCTGTTCCTGGAGGGCGATCTCCAGCTGGTCGGGGGTGATGATCCCCTCTTCCAGGAGCAACTCGCCGAGACGCTTCTTCTGCGGACTCACGGCAGCGCCTCCTCCAACTGCGCCAGGCGGCGGCGCGCGGCGGCCGGATCGAAGCGGGGGCGGCGCAGGCGGGCCAGTTGCAATGCCTTGCGGTAGAACCGGGCCGCCAGGCGGTATTTGCCCAGATGGTCGAGGCTGACCGCCAGGTCGTAGGCGTAGTCGGGCTGGTCCGGATCGAGGCGGAGGGCCTCGAAATAGGACCGCTGGGCCTGGCGCCAATCCCCTTCCCGGACATACAGGTTGGCCAGGGCATAATGGAGCGGTGCCCGATCGCGGTGCCGCCGGATCAGCCCTTCCAGGGCCGCCCGCAGCCGGGGGCGATCCCGGCCCGCCACCATCGCCAGTCCCGCCAGGGCCAGGGGGTGGTCGGGATGGTGGCGCAACACCTGCCGGTAGAGGCGACGGGCCCGTTCCGGCCGACGCCGCTCCAGCGCCAGCGCCGCCAGCCCCAGCAGCGCCTCGGTGCCGTCGGGCACGGCGGCGAGCGCCCGGCGGAAGGCCGCTTCCGCCTCGCCCATGCGGCCCCGACGCCATCGCTCCCGGGCCTGGCGCACCCAGCAGGCGTACACCTCGCCGTGATCCACCGGAACGATGTGCAGCATGCCGGGGCGGATCGGCCCGTCCGCGGCCGGCTCGGCCGGAGGCGGAGGGCAAGGTGATTCGGCCGCCGCCGGCAACGCGACCGCCAGCACCAGCCCGGCGAAAACACACCGCTTCATGGCCCCCCCTGCTCCTGAGGTTCGAGAAAGACCCGGTAGTCCGCCAGATCGCCGTCGAGGCTGGCGTGGCGGATCAGGGTGGGACGGATGAAGACGATCAATTCCGATTTGCGGACGTTCTTCTGCTTCATACTGAACAGATAGCCCA
>Ga0256841_1002491_pt1 | contig 14589 bp, 12 predicted proteins | sample 356308metaG_FD_185971 | JGI IMG/M metagenome (GOLD analysis project Ga0256841, IMG submission 185971) | Hydrothermal vent microbial communities from Mid Atlantic Ridge, Atlantic Ocean - 356-308 | ecosystem: Environmental > Aquatic > Marine > Hydrothermal vents | place: Atlantic Ocean: Mid...
GCCTGCCATGATCTCACCATGTCATTTCAGGAAGGAAGACTCCACGTTGATGTTCTGAAAGGTATCGATCTTGATCTGAAAGCAGGCGAAAGTATTGCCATCGTCGGCGCATCTGGATCAGGCAAAAGCACCCTTTTACATCTACTAGGCGGCCTTGATCTCCCAACATCCGGTGAAGTCTATGTTGATGGTGAAAAAATGAGTGATCTAAAAGAGTCTGCCCGAGGAAAACTCCGCAATCGCAGCCTCGGTTTTGTCTATCAATTTCATCATCTGCTGCCTGAGTTTACCGCAGAAGAAAACGTCGCCATGCCACTTTTAATTGCAGGACAAAGTGTCAAAAATGCAAAAGCTGCTGCCAGATCAATTCTTGAAAAAACAGGTCTTGGAGAACGACTGGATCATAAACCCGGCGAACTTTCCGGTGGCGAACGCCAAAGAGCGGCGATAGCACGTGCACTGATCACCAATCCGAAATGTTTGCTCGCTGACGAACCCACAGGAAACCTTGATCGAAAAACAGCCGATCAAGTTTTTGAATTAATGATCGAGCTGCAACACTCAATGAATTCAACCCTTTTAATCGTCACGCATGATATTGAACTGGCGAAAAGAATGGATCGTGTGTTGAAATTAGAAGATGGTTTGTTAACAAGTTTTTAATAACTTTACGATTCTCGTCCTGTTTTCAGGGTCTTCTCTTATAGTGGTTTGCCAAATTTCTCGGATAGAACGTTTGTTAAAATCAGTTGTTCCTGATTATCCAGAAAACGTTTTGGCAGGACGTGGTATAGCTCTGGTGAGAAATAAATAAGAAGCGTTGTGTCATCTTCACACCACCCAGTCATGTTGGACCACTTGGTAAAAACAGCTTGTCCAGCGTCATCATTGGTACGCAATCCTTCAACAGAATATTCATTTTGTAACAGTCTATCCTGAATGGCAGGATAGTTGTCCCAGTTTCTTCTAACCCGATAACGAAATTGCAAAGGACTAAGAAAAATTCCATAAATAAGAAAGACGAATGCGATAGTTTTTAATATTATATTCAGATTCCCATCCGCAGGAAAAAACAGACAAGTAACCCCGATTGAGATTAATATAGCTCTGAAGACAAGTCGTGTTTTTTTTGCCGCCAGTGTTTGTGCAGAAAGATAATCATCAAAGGTCAGAACACCAGAAATTTTGATTATTTTGTTCATCAATCACAGTTCCATTGATCACATGGATTAAACATCTGCTGATCGTCAAGGTAACCTTGAAGGGTTATTTTTAGCTAAACCAAATCCGCCAAAATGAAACATAATGCTCGGCAGGATTAATAAATTAAGAATCGTTGAGGATGCCATACCGCCAATAATGATCGCGGCCATTGGCCCCATGATCTCTCGTCCTGGGTTATCACTGTCAATGGCGATGGGTAACATAGCGAGTGCCGTGACCAATGCGGTCATCAAAATTGATGGTAGTCTTTCTTTTGAACCCTGTATCAGGGTTTCTATATTCCATGGTTGTTTTTCTTCTTCAACAAGATAACGATAATGAGAGATCAGCATGATCGAGTTTCTGACAGTGATACCAAACAATGTCACAAAGCCTACCATTGAACCGACAGATAATGTTGCTCCGGTCAGTAAAACAGCAATCACACCACCGACCAATGAAAATGGCAAATTGAGTAACATGATCATCACATATCGTACTCTGCCTACGGCCATATAAATCAGAATAAGTACGCCTATCGCAGCCACCAGTGAATGCAGGATCAGATCTTCTCTGGCTCTGGCCTGTTCGATGGCTGCACCAGTAAATTCTGGATAGGCACCCGCTTCAAATTCAATTTCATTCAGTATACGTGATTTTAATTCTTTGATGAACTCTCCCATATCACGATTCTGGACATTACAGGTGATGGTCTGGATCCGCTGAGCATCCTGATGAAGAATATTATAACGTCCATCAACCTGAAGAATATTTGCAACATCGGACAAAGAAACCATCAATCCATCAGCGGTTTTTAAGGGCAATTTTTCCAAATCTTCTGGTTTGTTCCGAAGTTCCGGATCGATGATCACGCTGATATCATAAACCCGATTACCCTGATAACTTTTACCTACGACTTTGCCTTCGTAAGCTATCTGAATAGCATTCAGGATTTCTACAGGTCGCAAGCCAAGGCTATTCAGGCGATCATGTTTTAGTCGCACTTGTAAAACTGGTGTGCCATTTGGTGAGCGCATCTGCACATCTGTGGCACCCTCTATGGAACGCATAATTTCCATAACTGCCTGTGCTTTACGATCGAGAAAACCAAGATTATTACCATAGAGATTAACGACGATAGGTGACGTGTAGCCTGAAATGGTTTCATCGACACGTTCAATAAGAAATGTGTTGGCTTCAAACAATAATCCGGGGAATTGCTTAAGCACTTTTCGTAGGCTATCAAGCACCTTCTGTTGTTCACCCCCTGACAGTGGATCGAGATCGACTTCATATTCACTGTAGTGGCTACCATAAGTATCGGCAGATCGCTCTGCCCTGCCCGACCATTGTGAGACAGATCGGACACCTGAAATGTTTAGGAATTCTTTGGTCAGTTTATTGCCTGCCCGAATGGATTGCTCAAGCGAGGTTCCCGGCATTGCGGTAGTGTGAACAATATAATGACCTTCTCGCAACTCGGGTAAAAACCGTGCCCCGAGACTGGGAATAATCGCAATGCCCGCTGTACAGAAAAGCAATGTGGCACCAATGGTAAATGTTGGTATTCTTGCGGTTAATCTCAGAAACCCGGCGTAAACCGGGTGGATAAGCCTGATCAGTGGCGGATCATTCTCTGGCAGTTTCCCATTGCGGCCTAACAATAAATAACAAAGTGCCGGTGTGACCGTCAGGGCAACCAGTAGTGATGTGAGAATGGCGAGAATATACGATACACCCAACGGTGAAAACAAACGGCCTGCAACACCACCCAGTGTCAATAATGGAACAAAGACCAATGCAACAATAAAGCTGGCATAAACCACTGATCCGCGTACTTCCATCGATGCTTTATAGACCACCTCCGAGATCGGTTTCGGTACAGCAAGCAGCCTGTTTTCACGTAACCGTCGATAAATATTTTCCGTATCAATGATGGCATCATCAACCACTTCACCCAGCGCGATGCCGAGTCCGCCTAGTACCATGATGTTCAGATTCACACCACTTTGCAGTAGCACAATCGCGGCACTGATCAACGAGAGAGGAATAGCCAGGGCGGAGATGAATGCGGTACGAATATTGAATAAAAAGAGAAATAAAATGATCAACACAAACGTACCACCGACGAGTAAATGCTCAGTAATATTTTTGAGTGATCGTTCTATATAATCCGCCGGACGGAAAAGATGAGAATAAAATTCGATATCCTGTTTATCGAGTACAACTTCCAGATCTTTTAGAACGTCTTCGACTGAATTTGAAACATTCAGCGTATTGGCTCCATACTGACCGATGATCATCATCACGATCGCAGGCTTGCCCATGATAGCGGCCGCGCCAATACGTGGCTCTGGTGCCATGAGCACTTCGGCCACATCAGAAAGCTGGATCGAGTTTCCATTTTGGCGTTTGATGATAACTTTTGCTACATCTTCAGCTTTGGTGTCACCACCACTGGTTTGAATGGTAAAACGCTGGTTGTCATTCTCAATAAAACCTGCGCCCTTGATTGCGCTCGCCTGTCTCGCTGCATTGAGCACCTCATCAATACTTAATCGATAACGACGAAGTTTTTCAGGTTTGAGCTGAATCTGTAATTGTTTGATCTCACCACCAAACACATTCACATCAGCGACGCCACTCACACTCAGAATTTGTGGCGTGATCGTCCAGTCCACAAGGCTACGCAGCTCCATCATATCCATAGAGTCAGATCGCACACCAATGGTCAGAATCGTTGCAGAAGAAGATGCAAGGGGAACGGGGACAGGTGTCGCAATTCCTTCGGGTAAAGAGGCACCAACACTGGATAATCGTTCTGTTACCAACTGTCGGTTTAGATAAATATCGGTATTTTCCTCAAAGGTTGCCGTGACAATCGACAGACCCTGAATCGATTCTGATCGAAGATATTCCAGACCAATCAAACCACTGATCGCACTTTCGATGGGCTGGGTGACAAGTACTTCAACCTGCTCCGCAGAATAACCCGGTGACTCAGTCTGGATGATCACCTGCTTGGGCGAAAATTCCGGAAAGATATCCAGCCCTGCGCTCGACAATCGATAAACACCGTAGATCAGCAACAAGATTGCCATGGCAATCACAATACCGTAATAACGAACCGAGAATCGAACGATGGCAGACAACATATTGTTAATCGTCGTCCTCGTCAGGTATCTGCCATCTTAATTCTTCAGAAAGCAATAGCTGACCACCACGGATAACGATCTTTTCATCTTGTTTAAAAGTATTTTTAATGAACCAGCCAAAATCTGTTTCACGATAATTAGCAACGGGACGACGAGAATAAAGTTCTTTCTCGACCTGTACATATACCCACGGCTGGCCACCATACCAGATCACAGAAGCCAGAGGCACATCGACTCCTGTTTCTACTTCATTGGATACGATGACCCAGCCTGTTAAAAACAAACCAGTACGCATGTTTTCAGCAGAGGTCCTGAAGTAATAAGTAACACCCTGAGTGAGAGGATCTGTTTTTGTTGCAGGAGAAATCAAATAGGCTTTTCTTGCCGTCGATCGATCAGGATGTGTATTCACATAAACAAAACTGGTTGCTTCAGGTAGTAAAAAATCCGATGGTAAAGTCACCAGAATCAGCACATCCTGTTTATTTAATAAACGATCGAAATAGGTGCTGCTTTCTTTTTTTCCATCTTCTCTTCCCAAAGCCCAGATGCTCAATTCCCTGCCCCATTCCTGCATGGTTTCTGTACGAATATTTTTTATGAGTTGTTTAGCGGCGATCTTGCGAGCCTTGTATTCTGTCATTTGCAAGCGGGCTTCCTCGACCTGACGCAAAGAAATATTGGCGTGTTCTTTGTGCAGAACACGTAAGCGTTCATAAACTTTTGTTGAAGCCTGCAAGCTTTCTTCGATCAATACCAGATCAGTCTTAGCCTTCTGAAACTCTGTTCTTTTCACTAGCAAAGGTTGAAAGTCAACAACAATGCCTGTTGCACGAACTTCATTCAAATGAGAAACAACCTGCAGGGAGCTGGTTAGAATCCCACTTCGATCCATGACTTCTTCGTTTAATCTTACGGCTGGCAGTCCTTCATGGATTTCCACTCTTGATGGAATGTCATCATCCTCTTCTTCTGATCCGTTATTTTTCTCATCGTCCAGGTTATCATCATCGTTATTCACATCTGACTCCTGGAACTGATCCAGCCATTGATCGAGTGTAACGACAAAACGCTGATCACCAGAGAACTGTCTGACCCCTATAAAAACTGCGATCACAAGAACCAACAATAGAATAATTTTTATTATTTTTTTCATAAACCGTTTTTTAATTAATTAGTCGTCTCATGGAAGCATTTTCCATTGCAATAAACTCTCGCCACGCATTCATTTTCAACAAATAACCTGATCGTTGCGCCTTCAAAATTTCGAGCTGACTTCTAAGCACCGTTAAACGATCCGTATAACCCAGATCGTATTGTTTTTGTATTTTCTCACCACGCTCTCTGAGATCACTGATCAGAGTATCGGCTTCTTGAAGTGTACTCAAAGCTGACTGGTAACGAATTCGTGCCTCATGGACTTGTCCAAGAACGACCGTCTGGAAAGCCATAAACTCCTTTGCTTTCACTTCACGTCGTGCTTCTGCTTCTGCAATGGGACCTTCATTATGCGAATTGATCGGTAAAACCCACGAACTTGCCAAGGTCCAGATATTATCACCCTGATCGAAGATGAATCCCGGAGACAATGTTATATCAGGATACTGTTTTTCTATTTCACGATGTAGATCCGCCTCCGCAACTACATATTCTGACAGTGCTCCCAGTAAATCTGGTCGTTCAATCAGTGCCCGGGTCTGTAATAAGTCCAGATCCAGGTCGATCGATTTTAATTTGGGTAGTTGTGAGAAAGCGTTAACATTCAAGTCTATTTTATCCAGTCCATCAGCTGATAAGCCAACCGCCAGTGCCAGTTTTGATCTTGCCCGGATCTGATCGGCATCAACCTCACTCAATGACAACATTAATCGTTGAATTTCAAGACGTATTGAACTGATCTCGAAATCGCTGGATTGTCCGAGTTCAAGACTTCGTTCCAACACGTTGAGTTCTTCCTGTAGAACTTCCTTTTCGGCCATCAACATTTTCTTTTTCTGGATGGCGGTGATTATATCCAGATAACTATCCATTATCCGCTGCCGGATCTGCCATTTGACTTCAAATTCTTTCAGTCGAGCAACTTCTATGCGTGCTTTGGCATAATCAATTCTTGTCTGCCGTTTTTCGGGCTTTTCGTAAACCCAGTTAAAAATCGAACCGAAAGTCCACGGAGAGATATCACCAGACTGATCACTATGATGTTCTGAAGACATTTCAATTGATGGATTTGGTTTTTGTCCAGCGGTGATTTCGGCAGCTTCAGCCAACGTTACTTTTGCACTTTGAACTTTCAGATCCGGATCGTAGAAATAACCAACCAGCACCAGTTTTTCGATATCCCAACGAACAAACGGCCAGACAGAAACATCTTGATTATGCTCCTGTAACCATTTTTTGATTGCGGGTGCATTAACATCCTTGTTTCTGTAATCACGTGTCGTTTGCTCAATATCAATAGGTGCCGGTGTATAGCTTTGATATTCAGCACAGGCTGCCAACAAAACCAGTGGCAATAAAAAGCAAGGTTTATTCATAACCCTCTTGCCAGATCTCTTCATTTTGTTCGACGATTTCACCTGTGCTGGCATCTACTTCCACCTTCATTCCAACACCTTTGAAAGTATGAATATCAAACTCGTAGGAAGCCGCGCCATCGGGTTCTATTTCATATTCGATTTCCAGGATATCTCCAGGCCATGCATCCAGCGCGATCGCACGTGCTTGTTTTTCATCAATACGTTTCCTATCCAGGAAAAGGGGGTGGTAAACGCTGGGAACTTCTTCTTCAATCTCGATGATCTTGTTTTTTTCAGAATCACATGTAACGTCCCAGTCCACACCATCAAGCGCTCGAATATCAAATTCATACGTTGGCTGAACGCCTTCAAATTTAAACTCAACTTTGAGCACTTTCCCCGCATGAACATTTAATGCCGATTTTTCACAGGCCAGATAAAGTTCACTTTGATAGGAATAACGATCACTCTTGTGATCCATCCCCCCTGCAAAAACACTCCCTGTCAGAAAAACTGACAAGCATAAACTGACTCGCATTATTATTTATTCCTTAATGTTTATTTCGGATCGTGCTGTTTAATCGCCTCATCAAATGCGTTTAACTGATCGGCGGATGCTTCTTTCTGGTATTTTTCTTTCCACTCATCGTATGGCATTCCATAAATGATTTCTCTGGCCTTGTTGTAATCCATTTCAATCCCTTTTTCTCCAGCCGCAGCCAGATACCATTTCGATAAACAGTTTCGGCAAAAACCCGCCAAGTTCATCATATCGATATTCTGGACGTCGGTTCTGGTTCTGAAATGTTCTATTAAACGACGAAATGCTGCCGCCTCAAGTTCTATTGTTTCCTGATCTGTCATTGTCTTGTTCTTTACCTTAATCTTTATCGGGTTAATAATACTGCTATTATAACGCGCCTTTATTAAGAGAGATCGATAAATGTCAGAAACTTCATCACCACATAAAATTGTTATCGTCGGCGGCGGTGCCGGTGGCATCGAATTAGCCACCCGTTTGGGCAATAAACTGGGTAAAAAGAAAAAAGCCGAGATCACTCTGATCGATTGCACATTAACACATATCTGGAAGCCTCTTTTACATGAAATAGCCGCTGGCACACTGGATTCACATGCCGATGACCTGGAATATCTGGCACAGGCAAACTGGCATAACTTCCGATTCCGATATGGTCGAATGGATGGGCTGGATCGTGAAAAACAGGAGGTAACACTTGCTCCAACGGTTGATGAAGATGGTTTCGAATTTATTCCCCGGCGTAATTTTCAATACGATACCCTGATCATTGCTATCGGTAGTACGACAAATGACTTTGGTATTAAAGGTGTCAGTGAACACTGTATCTCTCTGGATACACGTGAACAGGCTGAACGATTTCACTCACACCTGTTGAAAAAATGTTACAGCGCACAGACATCAACCAAGCCATTAAAAGAAGGACAGCTCCATGTGGCAATCGCAGGTGCCGGAGCAACCGGTGTAGAACTTGCTGCTGAATTACACGAATCCACCCGGGAGCTTGTTGCGTTTGGATTGGAAAATATTGATCCGGATCGCGATCTGAAAATATCTCTGATCGAAGCAGCTGACAAAATACTCCCTGCTCTTCCTGATCGTTTATCACAAGCGACGGTTGATACTTTACATAAAATTAATGTCGATGTGAGAACGGGGGAAAGAATTGTCGAAGCCACGGCCGATGGTTTTCATACCGAAGCTGGTCATTTTATTCCTTCCGAGATCAAGGTCTGGGCAGCAGGCATCAAAGCACCTGATTTTCTTAAAGATATTGATGGGCTTGAGACTAACCGCATCAATCAACTGGTAGTGCATTCAACTTTACAAACCACCCGTGATGAAAATATCTTTGCCTTCGGAGACTGCGCACAATGTCCAGTTGAACCAGGTTCAGAAGAAATGGTGCCACCCAGGGCACAATCAGCGCATCAACAAGCATCCATGCTGGTCAAAACCATGAAACGTCGTTTGAAAGGCGACCCACAATTACCTGAGTATAAATACGTCGATTATGGATCATTAGTCAACCTCAGTTCGTATACAACAGTTGGCAACATGATGGGGAATCTTCTGGGTAAATGGACAGGCAGCGTTATGATCGAAGGTGTGATCGCCCGGTTTATCTATAAGTCGCTCTATAAAATGCATCAGGTTGCTCTGTATGGTTATGTCGGCACATTATTGCAATCAATTGCTAATCGCCTGATCCGCAAACCACGCAGAAGGCTCAAGTTCCACTAGCCCCTGATGGACAAGGTGCTTCTGGAGCGAGCTCATCAATTACTGGATCGGATGGAGCAACTGCTTCCGCCGATACCGGCCGTCACAGACTGGGAGAAGGCCATCGCCCATCGATGGTGCCACAATGGCAAACAGGGTTATCTGCAGGCAGTGACACGAACCAGTCAGATCAGACTTTCCGATCTGCTTTGTATCGATCAACAAAAACAGCAACTCGATCAGAACACCCGTCAATTCGTCAACGGTCTGCCTGCCAATAATGCCCTGCTGTGGGGACCACGTGGCACTGGCAAATCATCTCTGATCAAGGCGATACTGAATGAATATTCTGATCAAGGTTTACGTTTAATCGAAGTTGAAAAACGACACCTTGAAGAACTGCCCGATATGGCTGAACAGCTCTATAATCGCCCGGAAAGATTTATTATTTTCTGTGACGACCTTTCATTTGAGACGGATGATGCCAGTTACAAATCTCTCAAGGTCGTGCTCGATGGATCGATCAACCGTACACCGGACAATATTCTGATCTACGCCAGCTCCAACCGACGACATCTACTTCCTGAATATAATCAGGATAATACTGATGCCAGACTGATCGATACCGAGATCCATTATGGTGAAGCCGTTGAGGAAAAGATTTCGCTTTCGGAAAGATTTGGTCTATGGTTGGCGTTTCACCCATTCAACCAGGATGCTTATCTGCGTATTGTTGATCACTGGTTACAACAACTCAATGTTATCATCGATAATCGAGAATCCATGCAAAAAGATGCTTTGAGATGGGCTTTGTTACACGGATCACGAAGTGGTCGATCGGCTTGGCAATTCGCACGGGATTTTGCTGGTAAACAACAGTTGAATAAACTCAATGACTGAAGACATCAAAAAGGTCGAACAAAGTTGCAGAGAGCTTTTTTCAAAAAATCAGGTAGAGACGGCTCTGGACAAAATGGCAACAGAAATCAACGCATCACTTTCTGAAACTAATCCAATCATTCTTTGTACTGTGATCGGCGGCATCATCCCGACAGGTTTATTACTCCCCCGCCTCAACTTTCCATTACAACTGGATTATATTCATGCCACCCGCTATCGGGGAGAAACGAAAGGGGGGCACCTGCACTGGGTGAAACAACCAGAGATTGAATTGTCAGACAGGACGGTATTGATCATCGACGATATTCTCGATGAAGGCCATACTCTGGAAGCGATCATTGATTACTGCCAGGCTGAAGGCGCAAAAAAGATACTGACAGCCGTTCTGATCGAGAAAAACCTGCCCAGTCGTCCAGGCCTGACAAAAGCGGACTTCACCGGTTTGATCGCAGACAATGAATATCTGGTTGGTTATGGTATGGATTACAAGGGCTACCTGAGAAATCTTGACAGTATTTCAGCTATCAACGAAAAACATCAATCATAGAATACGACAAATGACAGATCTCGCAATCATCGGTGGAACCGGCCTCAACAAACTGGAAGGCATCAACATCATCAGACGACGTGTCATGCGCACACCCTATGGCGAACCCTCCGGACCACTCACCTACGGAGAAATTAACGGTAACGAAATCGTTTTCCTGCCCAGACATGGCACAGGTCACACTATTCCACCACACAAAATCAATTACTGTGCAAACATCTGGGCCTTAAAGGAAATCGGTGTTAAAGAAGTGATCAGTATTGCGGCTGTCGGTGGGATTAACAACAAACTTGCCCCAGCTCAACTTGCTGTTCCCGATCAGATCATCGATTATACCTGGGGTCGCGAAAATACTTTTTATGAAGGCGGTGCAGGTAAAGTCATCCATATTGATTTTACTCACCCCTATGATAATGCATTAAGAACCAGGATCATTAACGCTGCCCAAAAAGCAGGCATAGCAATTTTTGAAGGTGGAACCTATGGTGCAACTCAAGGCCCACGTCTGGAAACGGCGGCTGAAATTGATCGAATGGAAAAAGACGGTTGTGATCTCGTTGGTATGACCGGCATGCCCGAAGCCTCTCTCGCCAGAGAACTGGATCTTGCGTATGCCTGTTGTGCTGTCGTAGCCAATCACGCCGCAGGGCGAGGGGACAAGGAAGAAATATCAATGAAGGAAATTGAGCTTTATCTAAATAAAGCGATGCAACAGGTTAGAGAACTTCTGATCGTAGTCCTTAGTAACCCCAGTTCTACTTAAGGAATTGAACTAAAAGCTGTTCCTCGGCACGAGGCAGTCGAGTGCAACTTTGCCGATACCTGGAATGGAATTACCACGACCATTGCTATATTTAATGGCTGATAAGTCATTGAATAGGACGAAAAATAAAAATCGCATTTTTTATTTTTCATCCTCTGACAATTCATGGATGAATTGTCAGAGATCCCTTAAATTAAACCTTAACGAAACTTTTGCTGTGTATACTCATACATAACGATTGATCCGGCAATACTGACGTTCAGGCTTTGCACATTGCCGAACTGTGGGATTTTAATTTTCTGAATATCAGGATAACTCTTCAAATCGATACTGAGACCGAGCTCTTCATTTCCCAAAATAAAAGCACTTTTTACAGGAAATTGTATCTGGCTTAATGTTTTCTCTGTATCAAAATCAAGTGCGAAGATTTCATAACCCGTCTGTTTGAGCTCCTGATAACAGGTATCAAAATTATCATGAAATTTCGCTGGTACTTTGCGGAAGGCACCTTTGGCCGGAGCCGGATCGAAGAATCCTATATTGATCAGATGAACTTCAAAAGCACCAAATGCTTCGGCACTACGAAATAATTTTGGGACATTAAATCCTGACTTTAGATTATCCAGTACCAGAATAAACTGATGTTCACCGTGTTTTGCCAGCTTATTCCGAACACGCTCTTTTTCGTAGCGTTTTATCGCATTGTCACGATGTTTTTTACGGCTACTATGCTGATTATTGTTTGTCACCAATCCAATTATAATTTAACGACACGGACAAGCAGCCCGAATAAGGGGTGATCCAGATAATGCAGTTCTTTTGATTTTAAACGGCGATTTTCTTCAAGTCGGACAGCACCTTCTGTACTATTAAATCGCAGATCAGCAATGACATGCAGGTATTTCTTTTTATACAGATTGATTGTTCCTTCAAGCACACCAGGAACTTCAATCCATGCCGCCGTATTTTCATCTCTGGAAAAAACAGGCTGACTCCAACTTCTATGATAAAGAACACGGTATTGTCCAGATTCCTCCAGTCTGCTTCTGGCCTGTACAAGGTTCAATGTGGATGATGATAGTTCTTTGATGACCCCTTCACCGGCTCCAGTTACAGGTTCTGTATTTAGTGTTGATGGGCTATCTTTCAGTTCACGCCATTGTTCATTATCGATTCCCGTTCTATCTGTATGTTCAAAGATCAGGACTTCTATTTTGTATACAGGTGCAGCAAAACTATCAATCGTAAACAAGGAAAACAGAAATAGAATGAGAAGATCGTATTTTTTATTCTTCATATCAGGCAGCACTTCGTGTCATAAATCGTTCAAGTAATGCGTTTATCTCGTCAAACCTTTGTGCTGGATCTGGCATATCCCTGATCACACGGAGTCTGGTATTTTCCAGTTTATAGTTAGTCGGTTCAGTTTGTATTAACCGGATGATCAGACCGGGATCGATATCAGGTTGTTCAGTGAAGACAAACCGGCCTCCAGTTGCGCCAAAGTCTATTTTTTTAATCCCCAGCGGTGTTGCCTTGAGCTTGAGTCTGGTCAGCGCAAAAAGATTCAGTGCTTGCTCCGGCATCAGGCCAAATCGATCAATGACTTCTTCTCGCAGTTCATCCAGTTCTTGCTGGTTTTCAGCACTGGCAATACGTTTGTACATTATTAACCGTGTATGCACATCAGGCAAGTAATCTTCCGGGATCAGTGCAGGTGTATGCACATCGATCTCAGTACCATGATCCAGAGGCCGATCAAGTTCCGGTTGCCTTCCTTCTTTGAGTGCTTTTACGGCACGCTCAAGCATGTCCGTATACATACCAAAACCAATTTCCTGTATGTGTCCACTTTGATCATCGCCCAGGATCTCACCGGCACCACGAATTTCCAGATCATGAGTCGCAATCGTGAAACCGACACCCAGCTCTTCAAGAGCCTCGATCGCTTCAAGTCGCTTGCGTGCATCATCCGTTAATCTCTTGACATCGGGAACTACGAGATAAGCATAGGCGCGATGATGTGATCGCCCTACCCGCCCACGTAACTGATACAACTGTGCCAGCCCAAATTTATCGGCACGATTGATAATAATGGTATTGGCGCTGGGAATATCAATGCCTGTTTCGATGATGGTACTACACACCAGAACATTAAATCGTCGGTGATAAAAATCTTTCATCACACTTTCCAGTTCGCGTTCACGCATCTGACCATGCGCAAAATGAACACGTGCCTCGGGCACCAATGCTGCAACTTCAGCAGCCATTTTTTCGATGGTTTCGACCTTGTTATGTAGAAGATAAACCTGACCACCACGATTGATCTCACGTAGAATGGCTTCCTTGATCACATCATTTTTCCATTCTCTGACAAAAGTCTTAATTGCCAGTCGACGAGCGGGTGGTGTAGCGATGATGGAAAGTTCTCTGGTACCGGTCAATGCCAGGTTTAGAGATCGTGGGATAGGCGTCGCCGTTAATGTCAGAATATCCACTTCTGATCGCATGGCCTTCATTTTTTCTTTCTGACGTACACCAAAACGGTGTTCTTCATCGATAATCAGCAGACCAAGCTGTTTGAATTTAATGTCATTCTGGATCAGTTTATGCGTACCGATAACAATATCAACTTTGCCTTGTGCAAGTCCATCAACTGTCTCCTTCGTCGCTTTTGATCCGCTGAAACGTGAAAGTTGTTCTACGCGAATTGGCCAGTCTGCAAAGCGATCTTTGAAGTTTTCATAGTGTTGTTGGGCGAGTAAAGTCGTCGGCACCAGTATCGCCACCTGTTTACCGGCACTAACAGCAACGAAAGCAGCACGCATGGCGACTTCTGTCTTACCAAAACCGACATCACCACAGACCAGTCGATCCATGGGTTGTTCAGCTTGCATGTCTTCAAGAACAGCCTCAATCGCTGTCATCTGATCAGGGGTTTCTTCAAAAGGAAAGGCCTGTGAAAATGCCCGGTAAGCATCTTCATCGATTGAAAAGGCATAGCCTTTACGTGCTTCCCGACGCGCATAGATCTCGAGTAGTTCTGCCGCCACATCATGAACTCGCTGTGCCGCTTTGGATTTTGCCTTTTGCCACTGCCCGCTACCAAGTTTGTGTAAAGGAGCATGATCAGGATCGACACCTGAAAAACGGCTGATCAGATGTAAAGAAGCGACCGGTACAAATAATTTGTCTCCATCTGCGTATTCAAGTTCAAGATATTCATCTGTTACATCAACCGCTGA
>Ga0256841_1002492_pt1 | contig 14587 bp, 12 predicted proteins | sample 356308metaG_FD_185971 | JGI IMG/M metagenome (GOLD analysis project Ga0256841, IMG submission 185971) | Hydrothermal vent microbial communities from Mid Atlantic Ridge, Atlantic Ocean - 356-308 | ecosystem: Environmental > Aquatic > Marine > Hydrothermal vents | place: Atlantic Ocean: Mid...
ATCTGCAACCGGATCCTGCCCGGCCAGGCCATCGATCGCGACCGGAACCTGTTCGAACTGGGCGCCGACTCGCTGCTGCTGGTGCGCATCCACGAAGAGATCGAGGCCGCCTTCCCGGGCCGCGTCGAGGTCACCGACCTGTTCGACCACCCGACCATCGCCAGCCTGGCCGGCTACATCGAAGACGTTACCCCGACGAGTACAAGGGTGGAGTGACGAAGGAACCCCGCCGCGCCCGCCCGGCTGCTGCTCTCTTGCAGGAGCTGGCTTGCCCGCGGTGCTGGCGCGGCCGGGGCGAACGGTCGGTGGCCGCCGGGCCCATCGCGGCCAAGGCCGCTCCTACAGGGCGGTGCTGCGAATGCGGGTGGTCTCTTGTAGGAGCGGGCTTGCCCGCGATCCCGGCGCAGCCGGAGCGACGGGTCGGGGGCCGCCGGGCCCATCGCGGCCGGAGGCCGCTCCTACAGGGCGGTGCTGCGAACGTGGGTGGTCTTTTGTAGGAGCGGGCTTGCCCGCGATGCCGGCGTGGCCGGGACGAGCGGTCAGGGGCCGCCGGACCCATCGCGGCCAAAGGCCGCTCCTACAGGGTGGTGCTGCGAACGTGGGTGGTCTTTTGTAGGAGCGGGCTTGCCCGCGATGCCGGCGTGGCCGGGACGAGCGGTCAGGGGCCGCCGGACCCATCGCGGCCAAAGGCCGCTCCTACAGGGTGGTGCGGCGAATGCCACCGTGCCCATCCGTCGGCCGGAATGCAACGGCGTGGGTGGGGCTGCCATTCAATCGTACAGGCCCCGCGCGTACTTCCAGCGCTTGTATACCCACAGCCAGTCCTGCGGCGCCGCCCGCACCTGGGCCTCGACCGCGCGCACGTAGCGGGCCATGACTTCGCCCTCCGGCACCTCGCGCGGCCACTCGCACAGGGTCTCGAAGTGCACTGCGTAGCGGCCGCGGGACAGGCGCTGCATGTGGGCGAACAGCAGCGGCGCGTCGGTGAGGCGGGCGATCTTTTCCAGGCCGGCGAAGAAGGCGGTGTCCCGGCCCAGGAAGGGGTACCAGACCTTGTCTTCGTCCGGGCGCGGACCCTGGTCGGCGACCATGGCCATGATGCGGGGCGCGCTGCGCCGTTCGAGCAGCATCTTCAGCGCCTCGCCGACCGCCACCAGGCGGGTGCCGAAGCGGCCGCGCAGGCGCGCCAGCAGGCCGTCGAGGCCGGGGTGGCCGAGCGGCTTGTAGAGGGCGTCCAGCGGGTGGTCGAAGCGCGCCGCGCAGGCCAGTTGCAGCCATTCCCAGTTGCCGTGGTGGGCGGCCGCCACCAGCACGCTGCGGCCGGCGGCCAGGTGGCGTTCCAGCTCGACCGGGTTGTCGACGGTGACGCGTTCCAGCAGGCGTTCACGCGGCAGGCGCAGGGCGGCGATGGTCTCGAACAGCACCTGCAGGGCGTTGCGGTAGGCCTTTGCCGCCAGCTTCGCGCGTTCTTGCGGTGAACGCTCGGGCAACGCCCGCGCCAGGTTGTCCGCCACCAGCCGGCGCTGGTAGCGGAACAGGTGATACGAGACCAGGAACAGCAGGTCGGACAGCAGGTACAGCAGCGGCAGCGGCAGGTGCGCCAGCACCGGCACCAGCAGCACCGGCCAGCGCGCGGAATCGGTCGGGGGGGCAGGGGTCGGCATGGAGGTGTCATTATTGCACGGTCCGGGTTGAATACTCACGCCCGCCAGCCGCTATACTGGCGACATCCAGGTGCCAGGAATCACGCATGGAACAGGATCCGCCGGAACTCCAGGAAGCCGTCCGGGCCATCGGCGCCGGCGACTTCCGGCGCTCGTTCGCCCTGGTCGAACAGCTGGCGCGGCTGGGTCAGCCGCTGGCCCAGCATTTTCTCGGCTGGCACTACCACATGGGCATAGGCGCCGGCCAGAACGACGGCCGGGCGGTGGAGTGGTGGCTGCGGGCGGCGCGCCAGGGCCTCGCCGAATCCCAGCAGGGGCTTGGCTGGGCCTACGAGCACGGCCGCGGCGTGGACCAGGACTTCGGCGAGGCCTACCGCTGGTACAGCCGCGCCGTGCGCGGCGGCGACCAGGAAGCGAAGGCGGGTCTGCACGGGGTGGCCGGCAAGCTCTCGCCGGAGCAGATCCGCGCCATCGAGGCGGAGTTCGGGGACGACTGAAGCCGGGTTAGCGGCTGGTTGCGGTACGGTGTCCTGCGAACCAGCGCCACACCGCGCCGGTGGGGCGGTCGATGCCGGTGCGTGCGTAGTAGAGGGCGCGCTGGTCGTGCACCAGGTGATGAATGTGGTCGAAGGCATCGGCGCGGCCGCAGAACAGGATACGGTCACCGTCGCGCAGTGCCTCGTCCATGTCGGGCAACAGGATCTGCGTCGACTCGCGTTTCAGCAGCAGCGGCACGCAGGGCAGGCGGTAGTTGCGGTCGCGCGGGTCCGTGCAGATGTCTGCCAGGGTCACTGTTTCACCGGCGGCCAGGCAGACGGATACGGCCGGCGTCTGCCGCGGCGCGATGTCGATGTCCCAGATCTCCGGCGCCGTCTCGTCCATTACGCCCACCACCCGGCTCACCAGCACATTGGCCCAGCTCTCGTCCTGGTCGCGTGCCAGGCGCAGGAAGTCGCCCAGCAGCGGCGCCAGGATCAGACTCAGGGCGCGCATGGCGACGATGGTGCCGGGGTGCATGATCAGGTCGATGCGGGCCGCCCCGAAGATGGCTCGGTTGCCGCTGCGGTTCTGGCGCGCCACCATGAACAGCGCCGGGTTGAGGTCCCTGGCCGTCATCAGGATGGACAGGTTGTTGGTGTCGTTGTCGGTGCCGGCGACGATGCCGGCGGCCGAGTCCACGCCGGCCTGCAGCAGCGTGCCGGCCTCGGTGCCGGTCCCTTCGATGGCGCCCGGCGGTGCCCCGGTCGTATCGATGTCCGCCTCGACGATGCGGGTGTCGATGCCTTCCGCCGCCAGCTGCCGCTGCACCGCCTTGCCGAAGCGGCCGTAGCCGCACAGGATCCACTGGCCGCGCGGCGGCTTCTGGAACTCCGGCAGCGGCGCGTTGTGCACGGCCGTCATCCAGGCCCACACCAGGTACATGCTGGGGGAGTGGAACATCATGCCGAAGCGGCGCGCGAAGGCCTCGTAGGGGTCGATGATGTAGTCGGTGCCGAAGGAGGCCATGTTGGCCGCGCTCTCCTTGTTCTCGGCCCGGCAGGTGACGACCCGGTCCGGCGCCAGCAGCTTGGTGGTGATGGCGACGGTCAGATTGACGTGGTCGTCGCTGCTCAGCGCCAGCACCGAGCGGCACTGGGGGTGTTTCAGGCCGGCGGCCAGCAACGTGTCCGATTCGGTGGCGTCGCCGCACAGCGCCGGCACGTAGTCCGGCAGGTCCTCGACTTCCAGGTCGAGGATGCGTTCCTGGCTGGCGTCCACCACCACGCAGTGGATGCCGTGCCCGACCAGTTCGCGCACCAGCAGGGCGCCGGCGTCGCCGTAGCCGCACACGATGTGGAAGGGTTCCTGGATGCGGCGCACCTTGCGCGCGAAGGCGGAAAAGGCCAGCGCCCGGCGCAGTCCCTGGTCCTGGATCAGCGACAGGATGGAGCCGATGGCGTACAGCCAGGCCACCACCGTGGCGTAGATGATGAACGTGGTCCACATGCGCTGGGCGTCGGTGAAGGGATAGGGGATCTCGCCGAAACCGATGGTAGAGCCCATGAAGCTGACGAAATAGGTGGCGTGGAAGAAGTCCATGCGCCAGGGGTTGCCCTGGTCGTCCTGGCCGGGAATCAGCACCAGGCCGAGGATGGATACCGCGTAGGTCGTGATGAGCACGATCAGCGGCAGGCGCATGCGCCGCAGCATGAGAAAGACGATGTTCTGCATGGCGGCGCTCCGTCGGCCCGCGCCTAGCGGCGGAAGGTGGCCGTTTCCACGACCAGCAGCAGCACCGAGATCAGGTTGGCCAGCAGCGCGCCGCCCGACAGCGACACGATGCTGGAGATCGGTCCCTGGGTCAGATCGGTGTGGGTGATGTACAGCGCCGTGCCCCAGACCATGGCGGCGGCGATGAGCTGCAGGTCGGCCACCAGGCTGGTGGCCAGCAGCAGGGCGCCGATGTGGGCGCGGTCGCCGAACTTCATGATGGTGGCGATCAGGCTGACGATGAGGGCGGCAAACAGCTCGTAGGCATTGTGGTGGATGGGGTCGTCCAGTTCGCCGACGAAGAAGCCGAAGTTCAGGGTCAGGGCGAGCACCGAGAAGAACGCGAAGAGGACCTTTTCCAGATTCATTGTTGTGACTCCTGCCGTGGTGTGGGTCTCATTGTAGCCGCTTTGCGATGCGTGCGGCGCCGCCGCGGCGACGGTCGCCGCCGCACTCGAAGGACCGGCCCCGGCGGGTCACGGCATGCACGCCGCCGAAGAACAGGTTGCGGTCGGGCCAGCGGTGCACGGCGTCGAACTGCGAGGCCAGCGCTTCCACCACGCCGGCGTCGAAGCCGTGCTCGATGTGCAGCAGGCCGGATTCATAGTGGATGCGCGGCCGGTCCACGGCCTCCTGCAGCGCCAGGCCGTCGTCGATGCGGTGCAGCAGCACCTGCAGCAGGGCCGAACGTATGCGGTTGGAGCCGCCGGAACCGAGCGCCGTCTCGCTGTCGCCGTGCAGCAGCAGGCTGGGCGCCATCATCGAGGTCAGCCGGCTGTCGGGCCGCCAGCGGTGGAAGCCGCCGGGGTTGAGATCTTCCTCGCCGAGCATGTTGTTGAGCATGATGCCGGTGTCGCCGGGCATGTGGCCGCAGCCCTCGCCGTTGCTGGCGGTCAGGCTGGCGACGTTGCCGGCGGCGTCGATGACGCTGATGTGGGTGGTGCCGCGGCGCGCCCGGGCGCGGCCGTCGACGCGCGCCCGCCAGGTCGCCACCAGTTCCTCGCCCAGCAGGGCGTCGCCGCCGGCCTCGATGGCGTGTTCCAGGCGCGCCTCGTTGGCGGCTTCCATGACCCGCGCCAGCAGCGCCAGCCGCCGTCCGGCGTCGCGCGGCAGGGCTGCGCCCTGCAGCAGCCGCAGGGCGAAGCCGATGAGCAGGCCGCCGGAGGAGGGCGGCGGGTTTGTGTACAGGGTGGCGTCGCGGTAGCGGGTGCGCAGCGGCTCGCGGATGCGGGTGCGGTAGCCGGCCAGGTCGTCGGCGCGCAGGTGGCCGCCGTGCTCGCGGCAGGCGGCGACGATCTGGCGGGCGATGTCGCCCTGGTAGAACAGGGCGTCGCCCTCGCGCGCCAGGGCCTCCAGGCTGTCGGCCAGTTCCGGCTGGTGCAGGGTTTCGCCCTCGCCGACCAGCTTGCCGGGGTCGTTGCGGCTGGCGAAGCGGCGGCGCGCCGTCTCGCTGCTCAGGTAGATGGGGCGCACCACGTCGAAGACGTAGGCCTGCAGGGCGTTGATGCGTACGCCGTTGCGGGCGTGTTCGATGGCCGGCGCCATCAACGCCCCCACGGGCAGGGTGCACAACTCGCGCTGGATGTCGAACAGGCCGCGCACCGTGCCCGGCGTGGCGACCGCGCCCCAGCCGATATGGAACTCCTGGGTGGTGGCGCCGAAATCGGCGTGGATGGGATGGAAGTCGAGTTCCGCCGGCGGCCGCGGCCGGCGCGGCGTGTGGGTGAAGAAATCGTACAGCCGCACCGGCGCGCCGGCGGGACGCGCCAGCAGGAAACCGCCGCCGCCCGGCGAGGTGAGCACTGGTTCGGCGACACAGGCGCACCAGTGGGCGGCGACCACGGCATCGAAGGCGTTGCCGCCGGCGGCCAGCACCTCGACGGCGGCCTCGGCGGTGAGCGGGTGGCCGGCGGCTACTGCGCCTGCGGCCGGCATGGGGACGGGGTCGGGGTCATGGGAGGCACCCATTATGCCGAATCCCCGTGCCGCGCATCCAGTTGGCGGCTGCAGGGTGGATACTGGTACACTGCCGGGTCACACCTCCCCAGGCAGGACCCGATTCCCGATCATGCAGGACAGCAGCCCGTTCCCCTGGCGCGGCAGTTTCTTTCTCGTCGGCGCGCCGCGTTGCGGCACCACCTCGATCAGCAAGACCCTGGCCGCGCACCCGCAGGTGTGCTTCTCCAAGCCCAAGGAGACCCATTTCTTCGCCCTGGCCGCCGCCGGCATGGACGACGACACCCTGCGCCGCGAATTCCTGCGCCGCCACTACTACGAGTGCCCCGTGCGGGGGCGCTTTCTCGGCGAAGGCTCGGTATCGACGCTGTACGCGCCCGCGGCGCTGCGCGGGATCCAGCGTTTCGACCCCGGCGCCCGCTTCCTGGTGGCGGTGCGCAACCCGGTCGACATGCTGCCGTCCTACCACGCCCGCCTGCTGTATTCGCTGGACGAGGACGAGACCGATTTCGCCCGCGCCTGGGCGCTGCAGGAAGAACGTGCCCGCGGCGCCCGCCTGCCGCCGCGTTGCCGCGACCCGCGCCTGCTGCAGTACGGCAACATCGGCCGGCTCGGCGAGCACGTCGAAAGGCTGTTCGAGACCGTCGGGCGGGAAAACTGTTTCGTGATCCTGATCGACGACATCAAGACCCGCAACGCCGCGGTCTACCGCGAGGTGCTGGACTTCATCGGCCTGGACGACGACGGCCGCGCCGGCTTCGTGCACAAGAACGAGAACCGCGGCTACCGCTCGCGCTTCCTGCAGCAGTTCGTGATGAATCCGCCGGCCTGGATCACGCGGCTGATGCTCAAGCGTCAGCACAAGGGGCTGGGGCGCATGCCGCTGCTGCGCGCCATCCGCCGGCGCATCAAGAAGAAGAACAAGGTGCGGGTGGGGCGGCCGCCGCTGGACGCGGCCCTGCGGGCGGAGTTGCGCGACTTTTTCCGCGACGACGTCGCGCGGCTGGGCAGGCTGATCGGGCGCGACCTGTCGCAGTGGGGATGATGTCCCCCGCATGACTCAGATCAGCAGCTCGACCCGCGGCGTCGCCTTCGCATCACCGGTCTCGACCTCCGGCAGGCATTCGACCAGTCGCGCCGGCGGCGCGCGGTAGCGCCCGACCAGCAGGTCACGAACCGCATCGGCGCGCCGTTTCGCCAGCGCCTGCAACTGCCTGTCCTCCACCCGTGCGCCCTGGCCGGCCGCCGCCAGCACCGCCCGGTCCGCTTCCACCGCCACGCCGCAGACGCGCACTGCGATGCGCGGACGCTTGCGCAGGACGGCGGCGATGCGCGACAGGTAGTCGCCGGCCGTCGCCGGCAGCCGGGCGGAGCCGGCCGCGAAGCTCACCGGGTCGAGACGCAGGCGGGTGGCCTGCTGGTGGGCGAACTTCGCAATCGAGATCAGCGTGCCATAGGGTTGCAGCGCCATGCTCAGGTATTGCAGCGCGCCGGCCCGCAGGCCCCTGGCGAGCGCCTGTCGCAGCGCGTCGCTGAAGTCGAAATCGGGCGCCGCCGGGTCGCCGCGCACCGGCAGTTTCAGGTGGATGGTGTTGTTGTCGTCGCGCAGCACGTCCAGCGCCGCGTCCAGCGGCATGTCCAGCGACGCCTGCAGTTTCCTGGCCTGGCCGTTGTCCAGCGAGGTCAGATCGAGCTGGTAGAGGGTGAGGTCGGTGACGCTGTCCAGTCGGCCGGCGGCCAGTTCCAGCTTCGTGTCGGCCAGCAGGGTGCCGCTGCGCAGCCGCACGCCCAGGGCCCGGGCCGTGTAGGACGACAGCGGCGGCAGTTGCAGGCCTTCGATGTTGGCCTCCAGTTGCACGGCCGGCGGGCGCGCAAAGGGCTTGAATTCGCCTTCGGCGCGGAAGCGGCCGTCCCGGCCCAGGGTGCCGGCCGCCTGCAGCGGGCTGGCGTCGTCGGGGCGGCCGCTGTCGAGGGCGCCGACGGCCAAGCGGTCGAAGGTGAGGATGAGGCCGAAAGGCGGCTGCACGGCGTGGTCCTCGAAGCGCAGGCGGTTGCCGCCTTCGCCGTGGATGGCGGCGATGCGCAGCCGCGTATCCCCGCCGCGGGTCTTTCCACGGGCCTCGGCGCCGGCCCCGTCGGCGGTCAGCGCGGCCAGGGCGGCACCGAGGCGTTCGGTGTTCAGCCCGCCGCCGGCGTCACGCTGCAGGCGCGCATCGGCGCCCTCGAACCGGACCGTGCCCAGCGCCAGCGCATGGTCGCGCCAGTCGAGGGGGCCGGCCTGCAGCCTGTCCACGGTCAGCAGCGCCGGTGCCGCTTCGTCGCCGCCCGGCGTCGGTATCCCGAGTCGCAGGCCCCGCGCCTCGATGGCGCCGGCGCGGGCCGCGTCCATCGCTTCCGCCTCGACGGCGGACAGCCGCAGCGCCTCGGCGGCCAGCAGCCGGTAGCCGGCGTCGGCGCCCTGCACGGCCAGGCCGTCCAGCGCCAGTTGCCCGCGGTAGTCCAGGGCGGCGGCTTCCCCGCCGGTAAAAGCGAAGCGGCCATCGACGCGCGCCGCCTGCTGGTCCAGGCGCAGCCGCGGCCGCGCCAGGCGGGCGTGAAGCTCGCCGGTTTGCAGCCTGCCGTCGCCCTGCACACGCAGGACGCCGCTGCTGTCGAGCCGCGCCTCGCCCTGCCAGAGGACGCGTTGCGACCGGACGCCGCCGTGCCCGACGCTCAGTTGCAGCCCTTCCACCTGAAGGCGTCCCGACTGGGTGATCGCCAGGCCGCTCTTCAGCGAGCGCAGCTCGAAACGGCTGTCGGCGCCGAGGCGGCCCTGCAGGCCGCCGACGCCGGCCAGTTCGCGGAAGTCCGCCAGCGCCAGGCCGTCGAGTTGCAGCCGGCCGCGGTACAGGGCCGGTTGCGCGAAGGGTGCCACTGTGCCCTCGAAGCGCAGCGCGGCGCCGTCGAGGCTGGCGGTGACGGCCAGGGTGGCGGGGGTGGCCGGTGTCCAGCTCGCCAGGTCGTGCAGCGCCAGCCTTTCGATGACGGCCCGCAGCCGCAGGCCGGGCTGGCGGTAGTCGATGCGCAGGTCGGAGACATCGAGTGCGTCGATGCCCAGGTCCCAGGACGGCGCGCGGCCGGCGTCGTCCGCGGCGGGTACGGCGACGCCGCCCAGCTTCAGATTGCCGTCGCCGGGCCGTTCGACCACCAGGGTGACGCCGTCGAACTGCACCGACTGCAGTTCCACGCGTCGATGCAGCAGCGCCGGCAGCGATACCTCGATACGCGCCCGGCCGGCCGCTGCGAGGATACGACGGCCATCCCGGACCTGCAGGCCGCGCAGGCCGAGCGAACCGGTGAACAGGTTCAGGTCGACATCCTCCAGCCGCACCTGCGCACCGGTGTGTTGCTGCAGCCAGTCGACGGCCAGGTAGCGTACCGCCAGCGGCAGCAGCGACAGCAGCAGGGCGACGGTGACCAGGGTGGTCACGGCGGTGACGGAGGCGAGGCGGCTGCGCCACCTGGATACGACATCCCCGCCGGTGGCAGACGCGTTCATGTTCCTTCCTCGAGTGTTGCGGCTGCCGGCAGGCCAGGGGCCGGCGCGCTTCAGGCGCTTTCCTCCACCGGCAGGCCGGCCAGCTTCCACTCCGGGAAACCGTCCTCCAGCCGCCGGGCCTTCAGCCCCTCGCGGCGCAGCCGGGCCACGGCATCGAAGGCCAGCACGCAGTGGGGGCCCCGGCAGTAGGCCACGACTTCCTGCTCCGGGTCCAGCCGGGCCAGGTAGTCTTCCAGCTCGGTCAGCGGCACGTTGACGGCCCCCGGCACGTGGCCGGCGGCGTATTCCTCCGGCGGCCGCACGTCCAGCACCGTGACCAGGCCGTCGCGGGCGCGTTCCAGCAACTCCTCGCGGGGCAGGGGTTCCAGCTCGTCCTTGACGCCAAGATAGCTGGAAACCAGTCGTTCCACCTCGGCCAGGTGGCGCTCGGCCACCCCGCGCAGGGCGTCCAGCAGCTGCACCACGTCGTCGCCGCTGATCCGGTACCAGACCTTGAGGCCCTGCTTGCGGCAGGTCACCAGGCCGGCCTGGCGGAGCTGCTGGAGGTGCTGCGAGGTGTTGGCCACGCTGAGGCCGGCCACCCGCGCCAGGGCATCGACGCTGCGCTCGCCCTGGGCCAGGTATTCCAGCAGTTCCAGCCGGTTGGCGTTGCCCAGCGCCTTGCCGACGCGGGCGAACTGGCTGAACAGGTCGTGCTTGAAGCTGTTTTTCGTTGACATCCCGGCGTGATCCGCTATGCTGATATTCAATTAATCAATTGAATAATTGTTCCGTTCATTATAGCAGGCGGCCGGGGGTTGGCAATCTGCGCATCGCTGCACGGGGGTTGGGCATGTCCATCCAGGAAACGATTCTCGACAACGAAGTCGCCATCCGGCTCGGCTTCTTCTTCGGCACCTTTGCCGTCATGGCGGTGTGGGAAGTGCTGGCACCGCGCCGCGCACTGACGGTCTCCCGGGCGTTGCGCTGGGTCAACAACCTGGGGCTGGTGTTCTTCAACAGCTTCGTACTGCGGTTGCTGTTCCCGGCCGCGGCGGTGGGCATGGCGGCGTTCGCCGCCGAACAGGGCTGGGGCCTTTTGAACTACTACGGCGTGCCGGCCGGCCTCGCCGTCCCGGCCGCCATCGTGGCCATGGACCTGGTCATCTACCTGCAGCATGTCCTGGTGCACGCCGTGCCGGTGCTGTGGCGCCTGCACCGGGTGCACCACGCCGACCCGGACTACGACGTCACCACCGGGGCGCGCTTCCACACCCTGGAGATCATCCTCTCCATGCTCATCAAGTTCGCCACCATCCTGGTGCTGGGGCCGCCGGTGGTGGCGGTGGTGGTCTTCGAGGTGGTGCTGAACGCCATGGCCATGTTCAACCACGGCAACGTGCGCCTGCCGGGCGGCCTGGACCGGGTGCTGCGCTGGCTGGTGGTGACGCCCGACATGCACCGCGTGCACCACTCGGTGGAGGACGACGAGGCCAACAGCAATTTCGGTTTCAACCTGTCCTGCTGGGACCGCCTGTTCGGCACCTACCGCGACCAGCCGCGCGCCGGTCACCAGGGCATGACCATCGGCATCCACCACTACCGCGACCCGAAATGGGTCACCTGGCTGCCGGGCCTGCTGGCGCTGCCCTTCGTGGGCCGCATCACGGGCTATGTCATCAACCGCCGCGAATGGCGCGACGGAGAGGGGGTATGACGACCCGACTTGCGCGCATCCTGCTGTTCCTGGTGCTGGCGACCGGCATCGGCCTGGCGGTGGCCTACCGCGACCGCTTCGACGCGGCGGCGCTGCAGGCCTGGGTGCAGGACGCCGGCGCCTGGGGGCCGCTGCTGTTCGTGGCCGCCTACGCCCTGGCCGCGGTGCTGTTCCTGCCGGGCTCGGTGCTGACGCTGGCGGGCGGGGCGCTGTTCGGGCCGGTGCTGGGGACCCTGTACAATCTCACCGGCGCCACCCTGGGCGCCACCCTGGCCTTCCTGGTGGCGCGTCACCTGGCCTCGGACTGGGTGGCGCGCAAGACCGGCGGCCGCCTGAAACAGCTCATCAACGGCGTGGAGGGGGAGGGCTGGCGCTTCGTCGCCTTCGTGCGCCTGGTGCCGCTGTTTCCCTTCAACCTGCTGAACTACGCACTGGGCCTGACCCGTATCCGCCTGTCGCACTACGTGCTCGCCAGCTGGATCTTCATGCTGCCGGGCGCCGTCGCCTACACCTACCTGGGCTACGCCGGCCGCGAGGCGGTGGCGGGCGGCGAAGGACTGATTCGCAAGATCCTGCTGGCCGTCGCCCTGCTGGCGCTGGTGGCCTTTCTGCCGCGGCTGGTGGCGCGCCTGCGCGAGGGCCCGATGCTGTCCATACCGGAACTCAAGCAGAGGCTCGACGCCGGGGAGGACCTGCTGGTGCTGGACGTGCGCACCACCGAGGACTTCAGTGGCGAGCAGGGCCACATTCCCGCCGCGCGCAACATTCCGCTGGAGGAGCTGCCCCGACGCCTCCAGGAGATCGTCGACTACGAGGAGAAGCCGGTGGTGCTGGTGTGCCGCACCGACCGCCGCTCGGCCAGGGCGGCCGACATCCTGGCTGCCAACGGCTTCGCCGACGTGCACGTGGCGCGCGGTGGCATGACGGACTGGAACGCCAACGGCTACCCGCGCGCATGAACGGCGGCTGAACGCGCATCGGTCACCGGAATACGGAACCGACGCACTACCACGCGTTCATACGACGTATCGACCTTGGGGGGAGAGGGGGCAGAGTGAAACGGGATCTGATCGTCGTCGGCGGTGGCGCCGGCGGCCTGGTGGTGGCCAGCGTGGCCGCCCGGCTCGGTCTGAAGGTGACGCTGATCGAGAAGAACGAGCGTCTCGGCGGCGACTGCCTGCACACCGGTTGTGTGCCCAGCAAGACGCTCATCCACAGCGCCCGTGTGGCCGCGCTGATGCGCCGGGGCGCCGACTTCGGCCTCGCCGCGGTCGAGCCGCAGGTGGACCTGGGCCGGGTCATGGACCACGTCCGGTCGGTGATCGACCTCGTCCAGCAGCACGACGATCCGCAGCGCTTCCGCGACTACGGCTGCGAGGTGCTGTTCGGCGCGGCCGGGTTCACCGGCCCGCACAGCGTGCGCGTCGGCGACCGCCTGCTGCAGGCGCGCCGCTTCGTGATCGCCACCGGTTCGCGCCCCCTGCTGCCGCCCCTTGAGGGGCTGGCGCAGGCCGGTTGTCTCACCAACGAGAACATCTTCTCCCTGCGCGAGCTGCCACGCCGCCTGCTGGTGCTGGGCGGGGGCGCGATCGGGGTGGAGATGGCGCAGGCCTTCCAGCGCCTGGGCAGCCGGGTGACGCTGGTCGAGCGGGCACCGCAACTGCTGCCAGCGGAGGACGCGGAAGTCGCCGGCCTGCTGCGCCGGCGCCTGGAGGCCGAAGGGGTGGTGGTGCACACCTCGACCCGTGCCGAGGCGGTCGGCCTGGACGGCGGGGTGCGCCGGCTGCGCTGCAGCGGTGGCCTGGAGCTGGCGGGGGAAGCGCTGCTGGTGGCGGTGGGACGGCGTCCCAACGTCGAGGGCCTCGGCCTCGAGGCGGCCGGCGTGAAGACGGGGCCGCGCGGCATCGAGGTCGACCGGCGCCAGCGCAGCTCGCAGAAACACATCTACGCCTGCGGCGACGTGTGCGGTCCCTGGCCGTTCACGCACATGGCCGAGTACCAGGCCGGCATCGTCATCGCCAACGCCGTGTTCCGGTTCCCGAAGAAGACCGACTACCGGGTGGTGCCCCGGGTCACCTACACCGACCCGGAAGTGGCGCGGGTCGGTCTCAACGAGCGCCAGGCGCGGGAACGGGGTATCGACTGCGAACTGTTGCGCGTCCCGTTCAGCGATATCGACCGGGCCCTGACTGGGGCCGAGCCCTGGGGCGAGGCGCGGCTGCTGGCGCGCAGGGGCCGCATCCTGGGAGCGACCCTGATCGGCCCGCAGGCCGGCGAACTGATCCATGAAATCGTCCTGGCCATGCAGACCGGCCGCCGTATCGCCGACCTCTCGGCCACCATTCACGCCTACCCGACGCTGTCCCAGGTGCACCGCCGGGTGGTCAATACCCACTACGGCCGCAAGCTGTTCAGTCCGCGCAGCCGCCGGCTGGTGCAGTGGCTCAATCGCCTGCTACCCTGAACCCATGGATCCACAGGTCTACGAAAGCTGGTATTACACCTGCCGTGGCCGCTGGATGGCCCGGCGCGAATTCTCCCTGCTGCTGCGCCTGCTGCGTCCGCACGCCGGTTGCAGCCTGCTGGACGTGGGCTGCGGCACGGGCTATTTCAGCCGCCGTTTCGCCGCCAGCGGCCTGCGCGTGACCGGCATCGACCCCGATCCCGCCATGCTGGAATTCGCGCGCGGGCAGGGCGGCGATGTAAGCTATCTGCGCGGCGACGCCCTGGAGCTGCCGTTCGCCGATGCGAGTTTCGACTATTGCGCGGCCGTGACCAGCCTGTGCTTCGTGTCCGACCCGGCGCGGGCGCTGGCCGGGATGTGGCGATTGTGCCGGCGCGGCCTGGTGCTCGGCCTGCTCAACCGCCACAGCCTGTTGTACCTGGTCAAACGCGGCCGCGGTGGTTACCGCGGCGCCCGCTGGGACACCGCCGCCGAGGTGCGCCGCTGGTGCCGGCCGTTGCGGCCGGCCGCGGCGCCGCAGTTGGCCTGCGCCATCTGGCTGCCGGGCGGCGGCTGGCTGGCGCGGGGCCTGGAATCGCTGCTGCCCGAGAACCCCTGTGGCGGCGGCTTCCTGGCCGCGGCCCTGCACAAGGGCGCCTAGTCACCAACTTTTGTCACGGAATCCGAATGCACGCCACGCTGCCCCTGCTCGAAGACACCGATTTTCCCGCCATCCGCCGTGGCCGGCTGCAGACGCTGCAGGTCAACCTGGGCTACCGCTGCAACCAGTCCTGCCTGCACTGCCATGTCAACGCGGGTCCCAACCGCCGCGAGCAGATGACGCGGCGCACCCTGGACGAGGTAATCGACTTCCTGCAGTCGTCCGGCGTCGCCAGCCTGGACATCACCGGCGGCGCGCCCGAGCTGCACCCGCAGTTCCGCTACCTGGTCGAGTCGGCGCGGGGGCTGGGCCTGCATGTCATCGACCGCTGCAACCTGACCGTCCTGAACGAGCCGGGCCAGGAAGACCTGGCCGACTT
>Ga0256841_1002493_pt1 | contig 14576 bp, 18 predicted proteins | sample 356308metaG_FD_185971 | JGI IMG/M metagenome (GOLD analysis project Ga0256841, IMG submission 185971) | Hydrothermal vent microbial communities from Mid Atlantic Ridge, Atlantic Ocean - 356-308 | ecosystem: Environmental > Aquatic > Marine > Hydrothermal vents | place: Atlantic Ocean: Mid...
ATAACCGATCTCCCGCTCACCTACGCCGATATCGCCGGCGGGGACGTCCCGGGTCTCGCCGATGTGGCGGTGGAGTTCATTCATGTAGGCCTGGCAAAAGCGCATAATTTCATTTTCACTTTTGCCTTTTGGATCGAAATTGCTCCCTCCTTTTCCTCCGCCGATGCCGAGATTGGTCAGGGCGTTTTTGAAGATCTGTTCGAAGCCGAGAAACTTGACGATACCCAGGTTGACGCTGGGGTGGAAACGCAGCCCCCCTTTGTAGGGCCCCAGCGTCGAATTGAACTGAACCCGATAGCCTAGGTTGGTCTGAACCTTGCCGGCATCGTCGATCCAGGTTACCCGGAAGATGATAGTGCGTTCCGGAAGGATGATGCGCTCCAGAATGCTGTTTTCCCGGTATTTTTTCTCCTCTTCAAGAAGCGGGACGAGACTTTCGAAGACCTCGGTCGCCGCTTGATAAAACTCATCCTGTCCGGGAGAGCACTCCCGGATATAGTCGAGGACCGACTGGGTGTATTCGGTAGCATTCATGGCGAGGATCCTTCGGTATGCTTATTGGGCCCGGCGTAGCAAGGCGGCAGCCTCTTTGGCATGGTAGCTGATGATGATGTCCGCACCGGCACGTTTGAAACTCAGGAGCGTCTCCATCATGACCCGCTCGTAATCTATGACACCGGCTTTGGCTGCCATTTTGAGCATGGAGTACTCGCCGCTGACGTTGTAGACCGCCAGGGGAAGGCGGCTGGCCTCCCGGATATCCCGGAGGATGTCCAGATAGGCCAGCCCCGGCTTGACCATCAGGATGTCGGCGCCCTCCTCCTCGTCGGCGAGGGATTCGAGGATCGCTTCGCGTCGGTTGGCGGGATTCATTTGATAGCTGCGCCGATCGCCGAAGCTGGGAGCCGATTCGGCGACGTCCCGGAAGGGGCCGTACCAGGCGGAGGCGAACTTGGTGGAGTAGCTCATGATCGGCAGGTGCTTGTACCCTGCCTCGTCGAGAGCGGAGCGAATCGCGGTGATCATCCCGTCCATCATCCCGCTGGGAGCGATCATGTCGGCGCCGGCCTTGGCGTGGACGACGGCCTGGAGGCCTAGGTTGTGCAGTGTCGCGTCGTTGTCCACGGTCTGCAGCACCGGATCGAGAATTCCGCAGTGGCCGTGGTCGGTGTATTCGCAGAAGCAGAGGTCGGTGACGACGAAGAGATCGGGGTGAGCCTTTTTCAGCTCCCGCAGGGCCGTTGCGATGATCCCGTGATCGCACAGCGCGTCGGAGCCGACGCTGTCCTTAGTTTCGGGAATGCCGAAGAGGATGACCGCCCGTAGTCCCAACGCTTTGAGGCTTTCGCACTCTTTGATCGCTTCGTCGATGCTGAGTTGGAAGACTCCGGGCATCGAGGCGACTTCGTTGTGGATGCCTTCTCCGGGACGGATGAAGAGAGGATAGATGAAATCGTCGACGCTCAGACGGGTCTCCTGCAGGAGATCGCGGAGTACCGGTGAGAGCCGCCGCCGTCGAAATCGTGCAAACATGGTAAAAACACCTTTTGAAAGAATTTTCGATTATTCTACACGGTTTTATCTCTGGGGAGGCTTGGGGTATAATGCCCCCATGAAAAAAATCGATATTTCCGAAATTGCGACCTTGCCGACGCGGTATGGAACTTTCAGGATCCAAGCCTTCAAGGAGGGGTGTCGGGAACATCTGGCGCTCTTTAGCGAACCCTTGCCGGAACTTCCTCTCGTACGAGTCCATTCCGAGTGTCTCACGGGCGATGCTCTGGGGTCGGTCAAGTGTGACTGCGGTGAGCAGCTCGAAGCGGCGCTGGAGCGAATCGCCTCCGAAGGAGGAATGCTGATCTACCATCGGCAAGAGGGGCGCAACATCGGCCTGCTCAACAAGGTCAACGCCTACGCTCTTCAGGATCAGGGGCTTGACACCGTGGCGGCCAACCATCAGCTGGGATTTGCCGCCGACGAGCGCACCTACGAGATCGTCGAGACGATTCTGGAGCATTTCGGTATCACCCGTATGCGTCTCCTGACCAACAACCCCAAAAAGATCGAATCACTCCATAATGTAGAGATCGTCGAACGCATCCCTCTCGTCATCGAGGCCAATCCCCATAACGAAAAGTATCTGCGTACCAAGAAAGAGCGGATGGGGCATCTGCTTTGAATGCGGAGGATGGTAGATAGGCAATGCTAGATGAGGGTGTCGCGTGATTGCAGGGGAGCTTCAAAAGGCAGGGATCAAGCTGGATGCGGAAGCAGGTGCACGTTTGGAGCGCTTTACGCAGCTGCTGTCGGAGTGGAACGCGACGCACAATCTCACCGGCGCAAAGAGCCTTCATGAGATCGAAGAGAATTTGTTTGATTCGCTCTATCCCGTAAGTTTCGTCGATCCGCCGGAGAGTCTGTTGGATGTAGGGACTGGAGCCGGCTTTCCCGGCTTGGTGCTGGCGGCGGTCTGGCCGGAGACGGAGACGGTGCTCTGTGAGCCTCTGCAAAAGCGATCGGCCTTTCTGCGCTTGGCAGCTCTGGAAATGGGGCTGGATCGGGTGGAGGTGGTGCGCAAACGGGTGGAAGATCTGGATCATGCTCCCTTTGGCTTGATCAGCTCCAGGGCCGTCAGCGATACGGCGCTTTTGCTGAGGTTGACGGAGCATCTCCGGGACGAGCAAACGCGTTATCTTCTCTACAAGGGGAGCCGGGTCGATGAGGAGCTGAACCGCGTCGAAGGGTTTGAAGCGCAGATCCGAGAGCGGCCGCCCCGGCGCTATCTGATCCTGAGCAGGGGATGAGGCTGGAGAGCCGTTTGCCTCCTTGGCAAAAATGTTATCATAGCAGGACAAATACTCGAGCCAAAAGAAATAAGGAGAATTTATGACAAAACGGGATGATCTGGATCTAGAGTATTTCCGCAACAGACTTCTGGATGAGAAGCAAAGACTAGAAAAAGAGATCGACGGCGTCAGCGACGAGACCCAGGCCCTCAATGACAGCGCCGAAGGGGCGGAGGATCGGGGAGACATGGCGGAGCTGGATGCCCAAAACGCCATCGACCAACGCTTACTGAATGATTTGAAACGTCAGATTGCCGAGGTGGAAAATGCACTGAAAAAGATCGAAAAGGGGAGCTACGGAATCTGCGAAAAAACCGGCAAACCCATCCCCGTCGAGCGTCTGGAAGCCTACCCCGCCGCCCGTACTCTTGCCGATGTTGATGCCTAAGAGGCGGGCGGATATATGTGGTTGAAGCTCCTAATCATTGGAGGAGTCCTTTACGCGCTTTACCGCTTTGCAGGCGGAAAGATTCTCCCGGGGCGGAAAGCTTCCGTTGGGACTAAAGCGGAGGAGAAGGGAGAGAGCGATGAAGAGACGCTGGTAGAGTGTGATTGCTGTTCGACCTTTGTCGTGAAGAAGGAGGCGATTTTGTTCAAAGGGAAATACTACTGCTCCTCCGAGTGCCTTGAGAAATCGAAATAAAGGAGAAAATGATGCTTATTTTTGGTCATGAATGGATCGAATCTCCCCGTTTTGTGAAAGTTTTTTCCATTCCGGAGATTGAAAAAACTTCTACCGGGGATATTCTCCTTCTCGAACCCTTGAACGTGTCCATCGATTTGGCTCGCCATTGTCAGAAAAACGGATTGCCGTATGCGGTCACCATTAGCGAGACCCGGGACGGCGTTTTTGCCAATGCCCTTGGAGCCAGCTATGTCGTCAGTGAACACGAACAGGCGATTACGCTTCAGAAAATCGCCGAAGATTATCTTTTTGATACGAAGATTCTCGTCCTGATCGAGAACGAACGCCAGATCGATACGATGCTGCGTTTCGGAATCGACGGAGTGATTTTCCCGACAGCCATCAGCCAGATCTGATGCGGCGCTTCGCAAAAGAATACCCCCTTACGGCTTCCCTGATTTTTCTCAATCTCCTTGCGTATGCAGTGAGTGCATGGTGTGGCGGAAGTTTATCGGAAATCGGAACCCGAACATTGGTCCAATGCGGAGGGGTCTATGCTCCGGCGCTTGTGGGTCAAGGAGAGTGGTGGCGGCTTTTGAGTGCCATGTTCCTCCATGGAGGGATGGAACACCTGGCGCTCAATATGGTCTCTCTTTTCATTGTAGGGCGGATGATGGAGCTCTATTTTTCCCGCAGTGTTTATCTGCTACTCTATCTTCTTTCGGGGATTGTCGGCTTTCTCGTTTCGATGGTGGTGCATCCGATGACGGTGAGCATCGGAGCCAGCGGAGCAATCTTCGGGATTTTTGGTGCGATCGGGGGTCTGATGCTCTTCCACCGTCAGCGTCTAGGAGAGCGCTTTCGGCTTTTTATGCAGGAGTTTGGAGCCGTCTTGGCCCTCAACCTGCTATTCGGGATTTTGATCCCCGGCATTGATATGAGTGCCCATATCGGCGGCTTGACGGTAGGCTTCGTCGGAGGCTATCTGGCGAGCAGAGCGCTATGGGCCTTTTGGGTTTTTGTAGGGATGAGCACCGTGATCTCTTTGTGGATCGCTCTACGCTGGCTGCCGATGCGCTTGGTGTCCGTGACCCCCTTTTTATAAGCTATTAAGGAATCGTGATGAAAAAACACTGCAAAATCCTGGCGACGGTGGGGCCGGCCTGTCACTCCGTCGACCGACTCGAAGCGATGATCCGGGCGGGGGTCAACCTCTTTCGTCTCAACTTCAGCCATGGGGATCACGACTACCACACAAGCTCCCTGAAGATGATTCGAGAAGCCTCCAGACGGACGGGATATTTCGTGGGGATTCTCCAAGATATCAGTGGACCCAAAGTCCGCATCGGCAAGCTCAAAAGGGACGTTACTCTTCAAGTAGGAGACATTATCGAGTTTGTCAGGGAGGAGGTCGTCGGTGATTTCGTCGAGCCCCACCGTTTGGTCGTGAGTCTCAACCATCCGGAGCTCTTGGACAAACTCAAAGTCGGGGATCTGATCTACCTCTACGACGGGATCATCTGTACCCGAGTGATTGAAACGGGCCAAAGTGTCCGGGCCGAAGTGATCAGTGGAGGGATGCTCTCTTCACGTAAGGGGGTCAATTTTCCCAATACCCGACTGGAGATGGAGGTATTGACGGAGAAAGACCGCCGGGATATCGCCTGGGGTGTGGAGCACGAGGTGGACTTTATGGCGATCTCCTTTGTCCAGACAGGAGAGGATATGCGCAAGGCCCGGGCCCTTGTGGAGTCTCACGGAGGCCGACAGCACCTGATCGCTAAGATTGAAAAATTCGACGCGGTGGAGAATATCGACGAGATTTTGGCGGCCAGTGACGGCCTGATGGTCGCCCGGGGAGATCTGGGGATCGAGATCCCCTATTATCGAGTCCCCGAAGTACAGAAGATGCTGATTCGCAAAGCCAACGAAGCCTCCAAGCCGGTCATCACGGCTACGCAGATGCTTCTGAGTATGACCCACGCCGAACGGGCGACTCGTGCCGAGATCAGCGACGTCGCCAATGCGGTTCTTGACGGTTCCGACTGCCTCATGCTCTCAGAAGAGAGCGCCATCGGCGAGTACCCCGTGGAAGCGGTGGAGACGATGGCGGCGACGATCCGGGAGGCCGAAGCGGTCTATCCCTACTTCAAGATCCACCGATTTCCCTACAACGACGAGATGGACGTCATCGACGAATCGGCGGTTAATCTTTTGCAAAATATCGATGCTTCGGCGCTGTTGGCGATCACCACATCGGGGCAGTCTGCCCGCAAACTCTCCCGCTATCGCCCTCGCCAACCGATCTATGCCGTGACCCACGATCCTCTGATCGCTCGGCAGCTTACCTTGGTCTGGGGGGTGATCCCGGCCTTCCTCTCCGCTGCGGAGAGCGCCCGACAGATGATGATCGACGTGATTTACCGGGGTTTGGAGACCGGGGTGCTGATCAAGGAAAACAATTACGTAGTCACCGCCGGAGATCCTCCGGGAGTTCCCGGCACGACCAACATCATCCGCATTCTACGTCGAAAAGAGCTCGAACACTTCGCCGTCATGGCCAAGGAGCGGAGAATCCCGAAAGATTGGGAGTAGGAGATGAGGTTGACGAACTTTTTTTCAAGCGGGCCGGAGACCAACTCTGCAGCTCCATATCGGCGAGGATCTCTGCACCGTGGATTTCTGCGTGCACAGGAGTGACTGAAGGCACTTGGCAAAAGCGTCAAGCCATGTAAAAATCTCTTAACTCTTAACTCGACAACTCTCCCGTACAACTCTCTTCCCACCCGTCATCGAGCCTGACGTCGATCTTACCGGGTTTTTCCATACTCTCAATTTCTTCGTGAGCCAGATACAGAGGGCGGTCACTGTGGACGAGGAGGGTGTGTTTGTCTTTCCATTCAAAGGTGATCCGGGCGTGAGAGGAGTTTTCGTGGAGGATGAGAGTCAGCGTATAGGCAAAGCTGAGCCATTTGATCGCTTCTTTGGAGGGAAGCAGCTTCTTGTAGCGGCGCCAGAGGGGTTTGTAGTAGAGGCTGTCTCCTTTGGAGCGCATGAGTAGGGCGATCGTCAGCATCTGGGAGTGGGTGTATCCGTAGTTGAGTTCCTGCATGGCAATATAAAAGGCGTGTTGGTGCTCCTTGTAGATCGTCAGCATCTTGCCGATATTGGAGAGGCTCAGGGCATCGTGGAGGAGGCGTTGCTCTTCTTTGGTCCCTTCGAAGCGGGAACGGAGTGTCTCAAAAAGCGCCCGGCCGATACTCTGCTTGTTCCCCTCAGGAAGTCGGAGGAGATCAAAACGATCCTTGATGCTGCGAAGACTGGGATTGATGCCGCGGGGAAAGCGGAGGCCGTCATTTCGGAGCAGATCGCTGAGAAAGACCCCCTCCCTGACTCCCACGCCGCTGACCAGGACTTTTTCGGCATCTAGGTGTCGCAACACCTCCAGAAAGATGAGAGCACCCTCGCGAATGGTGTCGGCCCGATTTTTTTTGATGAAGAGCCCGGGAAGATCTTTTATGGAGGCCCTGGAGATCGTCTCGATGTAGCTTTTTTCCTTTTTGAGGGAGTACTCAAAGGCGTGAATTTTGTCAAAGGGGTAGTCGTTGCGAAGCATCACGCCCCGGGCTAGGGCCCGTCCCGTACCGCCGATAGAGACGGCAAGCGCCCCTCGGAAGCTCTCGGGCAATGCGGTGAGATGTTCGCGGATATAGGCACGGGCCTCTCTGAGGGGCCGGTCGGTATCGGTGAAGAGTTCCTTGATCCGTACCGTGCCCAGATCCAGAGAGTAGGTCGCGGTAATCCGGCCGTTTCGGATGAGGGCCATATCGGTGGAGCCGCCGCCGATATCGACGGTCACGGCGTCGCTTAGAGGCAGAAGATTCAGCGCAGCCACCGCGCCGTAGGCCGCTTCTTTCTCACCGTCGATGACACGGATCTTCAGGCCGAGCCGTTCCCGAACCAGGCGTAGGAAGTCTCCGCGATTGGGTGCATCCCTCAAGGCGGAGGTAGCGACGCAGTGAACTTTATGAACCTTGTATTCCCGGAGGGTGTGGCTGAAGGAGTAAAGCGCTCCAAAGGCACGGCGGATACCGACGCTTTGGAGCCTACCGCCCGCTTCGTAGGCGCCTTCGCCGATACGGACGCGGCTTTTTTGCTGGGTGATGAGGTGGAAACCGTAACGGCTTGTGCGCTGGTAGATGACCAGGCGAGCGGAGTTGGAGCCGATGTCGATGACGGCGACGCGCTTGGGCATTGGAGCTTAGAGCTCCTCCTGCAGCTGGTTGAACTTGAACTTGAGCTCTTCGACGCTCTCGACATTGTCCGGGTCGGGGATGATGCAGTCGACGGGACAGACGGCGATGCACTGAGGTTCGTCGAAAAAGCCGACGCACTCGGTGCATCGGTCGGGGTCGATGATATAGATAGGATCGTTCTCCTCGATTGCCTCGTTGGGGCACTCTTCGCGGCAGGCGTCGCAGGCGATGCATTCGTCGGTAATCAACAGGGCCATATTCATCCTCGTCTTGGAATTGGTTTCCGTGTTATAGCCAATCGTTCCTTAATGGAAGCAAAAAGCTACAGAGACTATTTTTCTTCCAAGGGAAGGGAAAAAGTGGCGACGGCCCCCCGGCCGTCTCTGCGATTTTTGAGGGTAACGGTGGCCCCCAGAGCATCGGCAGCGCTCTTGACCAGGAAAAGCCCCAGTCCGGCACCCGGGGAGTCCTTGGAGCGCTTAAAGGGAGCGAAGAGATCGACGGATTCGTCGATACCGGGTCCTTCGTCCCGGATCTTGACGACAAATTCGCCGTCCTTCGTATAGGAGAAGAGCTGGACTTTACCTCCCTTGGGGGTAAAGCGTATAGCGTTTTGCAGAAGGTTTTGGAGGATCTGGGTCAGCAGCAGAGGCTGAACGGTATGGGGAAGACTCTTGGGTGTCAGACGGGTGTGAAGCTTTTTACCCTGGGATTGGGCCAAAAGGGCAAACTCCTCGGCCTTGGAACGGACAAAGGCGACAAGGTCGAGGGAGACAGGCTTTTCAAATTGCGCCCCCTCGGCCCGGCCAAACTCAAGAATGGAGCCGATGATTCGGTTCATATTATCGATGGTGTCAATATTTTCCCGGATGACCCGCTCCAGATCCTCGGAGCTCTTTTGTTTCTTGATAAGAGCAACCTGGGAACGGGTCTTCATGACGGCCAGGGGGGTTTTGAGTTCGTGGGCGGTGCCGACGAAGAGCTCTTTTTTATAGAGAAGGAAGTTTTTGATTCTGGCAATCAGGGCATTGACGGAGCGGGCCAGGGGATGAAATTCGGGAGGAATCTCCCGTATGTTGAGGGGCTCCAGGATATTTTCGTTCATTTTCTCCAGTCGGCGGGAAAAGTAACGAATGGGGCTTAGGAGCATTCCCGAGAGGAGGAAGGCGTAAAAGAGAATCAGTACCATGGCGACCGCCGTGAGGAGTACGATGGCCCGGAATACCTTGTGCTGCATCCGTTTTTGCTGGGTGATGTCGGCGGTGAGGACCAGGTAGCTCTGCTCCCGGAAATTATAAGGGAAATAGGCCTGAAGATAAGTATGCTTTTTCTTTTCAAGGACCTGGAAATGCAACGGCCGATACCGGGCGGAGGGAGCGGAGATGATTTGGGCGTTGATTTTGAGGGTTCGACGCAGGAGATCTTTCTGTTTTTTTAGAGCGCTTTCCAGGTCGTCGTATTTGGCCAGAAGATAATGGGCTTGTTTGACCAATGAAGCCCTCAGTTCGGTCTCGACGCTGTAATTGATGTAGGCGTAGAGGATAAGGGAGAAAAACCCAAGCAGTACCGCCATCGAGGCGGTGAGCTTGATGAGAAAATTTCGTCTTAGGCTTTTTGGGGAAAGCAAAAGCGATAGCCTCGACGGCGAACGGTTTCGATAGTGGTGATTCCCAGGGGTTTATCCATCTTCTGACGGATCTGGTTGATGGCGACTTCGATGACGTTGGGGGTCACAAGCTCAGGCTCTTCCCAGATGGCGTCAAGCAGCTGCTCCTTGGAGACGATCTGGTCCTTGTGCATTGCCAGATGGGTTAAGACTTCAAAGGGTTTACCTTTGAGTTCGATGCTCTCGCCCTTGTAGATGATCTTCTCTTCTTCCGGGTTGATGATCAGCTCTTCGATCTCTATGATGTTGCTGCCGCCGAAGCGGAGCTTGGCTTCGATCCGCATCAGAAGGATGTCGAAATCGAAGGGTTTCTTAATGTAGTCGTCGGCGCCTGCGCGGAGCGCTTCGATTTCACTCTCTTTGTCGTCTCGGGCGGAGAGGACGATGATGGCGGTCTTGGGGCGTTTCTCTTTGATCTCCGGGATCAGGTCGACGCCGTTACCGTCGGGAAGCATCCAGTCCAGAAGGACCAGATCATAGTTGCGGATGTCGAGATAGTATCGCCCGTCGGCCAGACTCTCGGCTATATCATTCTGATAGCCGTACTCTTTGAGTCCCTCGGAGAGGGTCTTGCTCAGGGTTACTTCATCTTCGATGATCAGGATTCGCATCGATTTAGCCTTTACTCAGTTTAAGATTTTTTTAATTATATCACAAATATAGCACAAAAAAACGCTGAAGAAGCATTTCCTCCGGTTCATTTTCATTTCATTTCTGCCCTTTACTCTTCGGGTTATGAATGAGACTTCTTCTCTCCCGAAAGAAAGGAGTTTCATGTTTCGACACGCGTTCAAAGCCCTCCGGGCCCATCCGACCCGCAGCCTGCTGATGCTCGCCAGTCTGGCGGTGGCGGTAGCGGCGGTCTTTCTCATCACGGCGATTGCCCGGAAAAAATATCGTCCTGTCAACGAGGCCGCCAAAGAGCTGCAAGAAGGGGAGATGCCTCCGATGGTCTACGCAATCATGCACCATGAGGCGCGATTGAGTGCAGAGGAAAAAACAGCTCATCGATGGGTTGAAACGGACCTTCGGTTCCAAAAAGAAGAAGGATTAGTCTCTCTTGTTTGCCGCGGGCTTTTCCCAAGCCCCGGAGACGGCGACCTCCGCATGGGGGAGGATGTGGGGTTTGCAAAGGCGGCACTCGAGGCGCAAGATCTCGGGATGATGGGCAAAAAGCAGTTCACGAACTCCCAGAAGTGCCTCTTCAAGGAGTTCATAACGACGGCTTTGGATGTGCTCGATGACGCTTTGGGCGATTTCGGCGTAGTCGAGATAGTCTCCGTCACGGTAGTCGTAGTCGATCTTCAGATCCGCGACGAGGGTTTGCTCCTCTTCGCGTTCGAAATCGAGGACTCCGATGATCGTCTCGAAGCGCAGATCGGAGATTTCGATCCTCATGCGACGGGGGCCTCCTCTTTACGAAGGAGTCGGATGAGGTTGGGGAGGTGCTTGTAGAAGACGGTGACGGCGATGATCCAGACCGGTGCGTGGGTACCGATGCCCGGGATGCCGGCAGGGTAGAGCACGTAGGATGCGATGAGTAAAGCAGTCAACGCTATCAGAGAGGAGAGCGAAGAGATCTTGAGGGTCTTAGCGGCGACGGCCCAGGCGGCCAGGGCGATCAGGGCAGGGATCGGAAGGAGAAAGAGCAGCACCCCGAAACCGGTAGCGACGCCTTTGCCTCCTTCGAAGCCCATAAAGAGACTGAAGCAGTGTCCCCAGACCGCCAGTACGGCGACGGTCCAGAGGGTTCCGGGCTCGGCACCAAGCATCTTGGCGGCAAGGAGTACGACGACCCCCTTGATGGCGTCGAGGAAGAGGGTGGCGGCACCGAGTTTTTTTGCCAGGGCGGGATCGCGCTCTTTGAGCACCCGTAGGACATTGGTGGCTCCGATATTGCCGCTGCCTTCGTGCTTGATGTCTACTCCGCCGAAATATCTGGCCAGGAGATAGCCGAAGGGAATGCTGCCGACAAGATAGGCGGCGAGGTAGAGCTGAATGTTAAAATTGGAGAGGAGTTCCATCATACATGATTCCTAATGTTCAAGTAATACTTTTGTCGTAAAGTTTCGGTCGCATTGTCGGCGCTATTTTAGCAAAAAGTATATCGGGCAGTTTTTAGGATAGTGTATAATTCATAAATTTAGCAAAAGGACCGGACGAAATCATGAAGATCGATTATCGCGCCGAGATCGAGCGCATGAAGAGAGAGCTGCCGGTGACGGTGGTGGCTCACTACTATCAGCGGGACGAGGTCTTCGAAATGGCCGATATTACCGGCGACAGCCTGGAGCTGGCCCGCCGTTGTCAGGCCGACGACAATCCCTGGGTGGTCTTCTGCGGGGTGGGATTCATGGGTCAGAGCGTCAAGGTGATCGCCCCCGAGAAGCGGGTGTTGATGCCCAAGATCGCCTGCTGCGCTATGGCTCGGATGATCGACGGCAGCTACTACGACGAGACCGTGGAGGCGATCGAGGCCGGAGGGGTGAGCCGGGAGGATCTGCTGCCCATTACCTACATCAACTCCGACGCCGGAGTCAAAGCCAAAGTCGGCAAAATGGGCGGCCTGGTCTGTACCAGCTCCAACGCCGTCAAGATCATCAAAAAGGGGCTCGAAAGCGGTAAGAAGATTCTCTTTGTCCCCGACCGCTGCCTGGGGCAGAACGTCGCCAACATGATGGGGCTGCGCTCCTGCGTCGTCGGCCAGGAGGGCTGCGACCCCAAGGAGGCGGATATTCTCTGTTTCGACGGATTTTGTTCGGTTCATCAGCTCTTTACCGTCGACGACGTGAACTTTTACCGAAAAAAGTATCCGGGCATCAAAATCGCCGTGCATCCCGAATGCGACCCCCGGGTCGTAGCCGCCGCAGACTTCACCGGCTCCACCTCGCAACTGATCAAATACGTTTCCGAACTCGACCCGGAGCAGAAGGTGGCGGTAGGCACCGAATATAACCTGGTCAAGCGAATGCGAAAGAAGAACACCTATGTCCTCTCCTCGACCAAGCCGGAGTGTCCGACGATGAATGAAACGACCCTGGAGGATCTCTATCATGCTTTGAAGTCCATCGAAGTCGGAAAGCCCTTCAACGAGATCGAGGTGGATGAGGAGACGGCGCACTACGCCAGGCTCGCTCTCGAACGCATGCTGGAGATCAAGTAGCAATGACGGTCTCTCAGCGGCTTTTGGAAGCCTTCGTCCGCAATGCCGTCGAAGAGGATCTTGGGAGGGGGGATCTCTTTGCCCGGATTGCCGAGCCCCGGCCCGCATTTGCCACCATCGTGGCCAAGAGCGAAGGCGTTTTCGCCGGACGGGAGTATATCGAGACCGTCGAAGCGCTCTACGATATTGCTTTAGAGTGGAAGATTGCCGACGGAGAGCCTTTTCTTCCCGGGCAGCGTCTCTTGGAGATCGAAGGAGATCGGCGGGATCTGCTGAGTCTGGAGAGGAGCATCCTGGATTTTGCCCTCCATGCCAGCGGCATTGCGACACTGACGGCCCGTTATGCGGCGAGACTCAAAGGCTACGACTGCATACTCCTGGATACGCGAAAGACCCGGCCGGGTTTACGGGCTTTCGAGAAGTACGCCGTGCGCTGCGGGGGAGGGCAGAACCACCGGATGGGACTGGACGACGCTTTGATGCTCAAAGATACCCATCTGCGTACGATCGATGATCTGGAGGGGTTTATCAAAAAAATCCGTCGTCAGATTCCCTTTACCGCCAAGATCGAGGTGGAGTGCGAAGATCTCGTCACGGTTCGCCGGGCGATGGAGGCGGGGGCAGAGATCATCATGTGCGACAATATGAGTCTCGAAGAGATGGCGGAGGCAGTTGTCCTGCGGGATGCGGAATTTCCAGGGGTGTTGATCGAAGCTAGTGGCAATATCACCCTGGAGACGATCGAAGCGGTCGCCGCGACCGGCGTGGACGCTATCAGTACCGGCAGCATCGTCCACCAGGCGGTCTGGCCGGATCTCTCTATGCGGGTGGAAGGATGAGCCGGGGAGAGAGGCTGAGTTTCAGCCGGGAAGAGCGGAAGCGATTTCAGAGCCTTCTCTCAGAACACCGGAGTGTAACGGTGCTCTCCCATCTTCATCCCGACGCCGATGCGCTCGGAACCTCTTTGGGGATCTATACGCTGCTGAAAAAGGAGGGCATTCGGGTCGAGATTGCCAACGCGACGAGCGATCTGCCTAGACATCTGGATTTTCTCGAAGGCTTTGACCGGGTCAAGAAGAAGATCGATTTTGATGATTCGCTGATCATCGCCTGTGACTGTGGCAGTCTCGATCGACTAGGCTTCGATCTCTCGGGCCGGGAAATCGTCAATATCGACCATCATCCCAGCAATACGGAGTATGGGATCCTTAATCTTGTCCGCCCCGATGCGGTCAGCAGTTCCGAAGTCGCCTTCCGTTTTTTCGCACCGATATTTCCGATCCCTCGACCCACCGCGGAGGCTTTCTACGCCGCTTTACTCTCCGATACCCGATACTTTACCACGGGGAACGTCACGGCTGAGAGCTTTGAAGTGGCCCGTGAATTGATTGAACTGGGAGCCGAGCCGGGAGTCATCGCCCAGGCGATGCTTCAGCGTCGCTCCCTGGCTTCACTGAGGGTCTTGGGGCGGGCATTGGCTTCCTTGCGCCTCTATAGTGACGCTCAGGTAGCTGTGCTGACGGTGACGCGAGAGGATCTCGCCGCTACCGGAGCACGCTACGACAATCTCGACGGTGTGGTGGACTATGCCCGATCCCTGGTGACGGTAGAGATCGCCGTCATGATCGTCGAGCGTCGCGACGGCCTGAAGGTTTCTCTACGATCGAAGGGGGCGGATGTGATGCAAATTGCCCAGGATTTTGGGGGTGGAGGCCATCGGGAGGCCGCGGGATTCGAGACGACAGAATATACGATAGAGGCGTTGCTCGAAGCGCTGCTCGAAGCGATAAAAAACAAAGGAGTATTGACCAAACGATGAGACGCAACTATCGATACGGACGCCGGCGCAAGAGCCGCACCGGCCTCTGGCTGTTTTTCTTCTTGATTGTGGCGATAGGTGCGGGAGCCGGTTATCTCTACCTTTCACCGAAATTTGAGCGCATTCCTCCCCGGGTAGATCTACCGAGCAAGCTCTACTGGGGGCCGGGGAAAGTGATCCATGTCCATCTGGAGGACAATC
>Ga0256841_1002494_pt1 | contig 14574 bp, 13 predicted proteins | sample 356308metaG_FD_185971 | JGI IMG/M metagenome (GOLD analysis project Ga0256841, IMG submission 185971) | Hydrothermal vent microbial communities from Mid Atlantic Ridge, Atlantic Ocean - 356-308 | ecosystem: Environmental > Aquatic > Marine > Hydrothermal vents | place: Atlantic Ocean: Mid...
GGCAAGAGCCCCGCCCTGGTCTTCGCCGATGCCGACCTCGAGCGGGCGGAGGACGGGGTGGTCTTCCAGATCTTCAGCCTGAACGGCGAGCGCTGCACCGCGAACTCCCGCCTGCTGGTCGAGCGCTCGATCTATCCCGCGTTCGTCGAGCGGGTCGCCGAGCGGGCCCGGCGGATCCGGGTGGGCCCCCCGCTCGACCCCGCCTCCGAGGTGGGGCCGCTCATCCACCCCGAGCACCTGGCCCGGGTCGAGGCCTTCGTCGAGGAGGCCCAGAGCCAGGGGGCCCGGGTGCTGGCCGGCGGGCACCGCCTGGATCGGGAGGGGAACTACTACGCCCCCACCGTCCTCGAGGCCGCCCCCGGCACCCGGATCGAGCAGGAGGAGGTCTTCGGTCCGGTGCTGGTGGCGGTGCCGTTCGACGACGAGGCCGAGGCCCTGGCGATCGCCAACGGCGTCCGCTACGGGCTGGCCGCCTACGTCTGGACCAAGGACGTGGAGCGGGCCCACCGGCTGGCCCGCGGCCTCGAGGCCGGGATGGTCTGGATCAACAGCCACAACGTCCGCCACCTCCCCACCCCCTTCGGGGGGATGAAGGCCTCGGGGATCGGCCGCGAGGGCGGCCGGCACAGCTTCCACTTCTACACCGAGGAAAAGACCGTGATGGTGCCCCTGGGGGCCCACCCGATTCCCAGGTTCGGGAAGGAGAAGGAGGCGTAAGTGGCACGGACCGGCGAGGCGTACATCGAGGCCCTGAGGACCAACCCCCCCAACCTCTGGCTCAAGGGGGAACGGGTCGAGGACCCCACCACCCACCCGGCGTTCGCCGGGGTGGTGCGTTCGATGGCGGCCCTCTACGACCTGCAGCACGACCCCGAGTGGCGGGACGTGCTGACCTACCCCTCCCCCAGCTCGGGCCGCCCGGTCGGGATGAGCTTCCGCGAATCCCGTTCCCGGGACGACCTGGAAAAGCGCTCGGCCGCCTACAAGGCCTGGGCCGACCGGACCCTGGGGCTGATGGGCCGGACCCCCGACTACCTGAACGCCGCCCTCACCGCCTACGCCCAGGCGGCGGCGTTCTTCGCCCAGGGGGACCCCCAGTTCGCCGAGAACGTGCGGCGCTACTACGAGTTCGTCCGGGAGAACGACCTCTGCACCACCCACGCCCTCACCAACCCCCAGGTCAACCGGGCCAAGAGCCCCGCCGAGCAGCCCGACCCCTACATCCCGGTGGGGGTGGTGCGGGAGACCAAGGAGGGGGTGATCGTCCGCGGGGCCCGGATGCTCGCCACCCTGCCGGTCGCCGACGAGATCCTGGTCTTTCCCTCGACGGTGCTAAGGAGCGAGCCGGGGGCCGAGCGCTACGCCCTGGCCTTCGCCCTGCCCACCCACACCCCCGGGCTCCACTTCGTCTGCCGGGAGCCGCTCGCCGGCCGTTCCGCCTTCGACCACCCGGTCTCCTCGCGGTTCGAGGAGATGGACGCGATGGTGATCTTCGACGACGTGCTGGTGCCCTGGGAGCGGATCTTCATCCTGGGTTCGGTCGAGCTCACCAACCGCGCCTACGCCGACACCGGGGCCCTCCACCACATGGCCCACCAGGTGGTGGTGCACAAGGTGGCCAAGACCGAGGCCTTCCTCGGTCTGGTGGGGCTGATCGCCGAGGGGATCGGGGCCGATCGCTTCGGCCACGTGCGGGAGAAGATCGCCGAGGTGATCGTCTACCTCGAGGCCATGCGCAGCTTCTGGATCGCCGCCGAGGCGACCGGGCACGAAAACGACTTCGGGGTCTTCGTCCCCAACCGCCGGGCGATCGACGGCGCCCGCAACCTCTACCCCAAGCTCTACCCCCGGATCCGGGAGATCGTCCAGCAGATCGGCGCCGGGGGGATGATCCTCCTCCCCTCGGAGCGGGACCTCGACGGCCCGCTGGCGGCGGCGATGGCCAAGTACATGCAGGGGCGGAACCTCGACGCCCGCCGCAAGACCCAGCTCTTCCGCCTGGCCTGGGACATGACCCTCTCGGGATTCGGCGCCCGGCAGGAGCTCTACGAGCGCTTCTTCTTCGGGGACCCGGTGCGCATGTACCAGACCCTCTACGAGGTCTACGACCAGGAACCCTACCGGGACCGGATCCGGCGGTTTTTGGGATGGGAGGCGTGAGATGCGACCGGAAGTGGTGCGGATCGGGCAGATCGGGCTCCTGGTCACCGATCTGGCGGCCTCGCGGGCCTTCTACCAGGACCTGCTCGGCTTCGTGGCGGTGGCCGAGCGCCCCGGCGAGCTCTACCTGCGGGGCTACGAGGAGCGGGCCTGGAGCCTCTACCTGAAGGAGGCCCCCGAGCCCGGGGTCCTGTGGGTGGGGTACAAGGTGGCCTCCGACGCCGACCTCGACCGGGTCCTCGACCTGGCCCGGCGGCTCGGGCTCCCGGCCCGGGAGGAGGAGGGCTTCGAGCGGCCCCGGACGGTGCGGATGCAGGACCCCTTCGGCTTTCCCCTGCTCTTTTATCACGCCGAGCAAAAGCACGAGCGGCTGCTGCAGGCCTACCACCGCTACCGCGGGCCGGGGATCCTCCGGATCGACCACAACAACGTCTTCACCCCCGACGTGGCCGGCACCCTGGCCTTCTACACCGAGGAGCTGGGCTTCCGCCTCACCGAGTACACCGAGGACGACGAGGGCCGGCTCTGGGCCGCCTGGGTCCACCGCAAGGGCAACGTCCACGACCTCGCCTTCACCAACGGCGCGGGCCCCCGGCTCCACCACTTCGCCTACTGGCTCCCCGACGCGATGAGCATCATCCGGGCCGCCGACATCCTGGCGGGGGCGATGCGGACCGACCGGATCGAGCGGGGGCCGGGCCGGCACGGGATCTCCAACGCGATGTTCCTCTACCTCAAGGACCCCGACGGCCACCGCATCGAGCTCTACACCTCCGACTACCTCACCGTCGACCCCGACCTCGAGCCGATCCGCTGGAGCCTCAACGACCCCCGCCGCCAGACCCTCTGGGGCCACCGGACGCCGAAGAGCTGGTTCCTCGAGGGCAGCCGGGTGGCGGCCTTCGAGGGCGGCTTCGTCGCCACCCGGGAGCCGGAGCTTTCGGGGCTTCCGGAGCACGTGATATGAGCGAGCGGGGCGCGGTGGCGGTGGTCGGCGCTGGCACCATGGGCCGGGGCATCGCCCAGGTGGCGGCCGCCGCCGGCTACCGGGTCCTCCTCTACGACCCCGTTCCCGAGGCGATTCAGGCGGCGCTGGACCGGATCCGGGGCTCGCTTTCCCGGGCCGCCGAGCGGGGCCGGCTCGCCGAGCCGGTGGCGGCGGTCCTCGCCCGCGTCGAGCCGCGCCCCGGCCTGGAGGAGCTCGCCGAGGCCCCCCTGGCGGTGGAGGCGGTGCCGGAGCGGCTGGAGCTCAAGCAGGAGGTCTTCCGGACGCTCGCCGAGCGGAACCGGGGGATGCTCCTCGCCACCAACACCTCGACCCTGCCGGTCACCGCCATCGCCCGGCCGGTGCCGGGGCCGGAGCGGGTGGTGGGCCTCCACTTCTTCAACCCCCCGACCCGGATGCCGCTGGTGGAGGTGGTGCCGGGCCTCTTCACCTCGGAGGCGACGGTGGACGCCGCCCTCGCCTTCGCCCGCTCGCTGGGCAAGGAGCCGGTGGTGGTCCGGGACACCCCCGGCTTCCTGGTCAACCGGGTGGCCCGGCCGTTCTACGGCGAGGCCCTGGTCCTGGCCGGCGACGGCGTTCCCTTCGAGACCGTCGACCGGGTGCTCCGGGGCCTGGGCTTCCCCATGGGGCCCTTCGAGCTCATGGACCTGATCGGGCTCGACGTCAACCTCGCCGCCACCCGGAGCGTGTGGGAACAGAGCTTCTTCGCCGACCGCTACCGCCCCCACCGGCTCCAGGTCGAGCGGGTGACGGCGGGCTGGCTGGGCCAGAAGACCGGGCGGGGCTTCTACCCCTACCCCCGCCCCGCCCCGCCGTCCCAGGCGGCGCCCGTCCCCCTTGCCCGGAGGGCCCACCTGGTGGGGGAGGGGCCGGTGGCCCGGGCGCTCGCTGCGCGGCTCGCCCCGGTGCCGGCGGAGGAGGCCGAGGCGATCGTCGACGCCCGGGTGGCCCTTGACCGGAAGGGCTACCCCCCGGAGGCCCCGCCCGGCCGGCCGGTCTACACCCTGATCTGGGGCCACTCGGCCTCGACCGCCCGGCCCCGCTACCCCCAGGCCGGCGAGGTGGTGGGGTTCTCGCTGGTCCCGCCCCTCGAGGACGGGAGCCCGGTCGAGCTCGCCGCCCCCGAGGAGCGATCGGTCCCCCCCGAGGCCCCGGGCTTCTTCGCCGCCCTTGGGCTTTCCCCGGTCGTCCTCCCGGACCAGCCGGGGGGGGTGGGGTTTCGGATCCTGGCGATGCTGATCAACGAGGCCTATAGCGCGCTCCGGGAGGGGGTGGCCGACGCCGCCACCCTGGACCGGGCGATGGAGCTCGGCACCCGCTACCCGCGGGGGCCGCTGGCCTGGGCCGAGGGCCTGGGCCTTCCCTACCTGCTCGCCGGGCTTAAGGGGCTTTTTTCCGAGCTCGGCGAGGACCGTTACCGGCCCGATCCGCTGCTCGTTCGCCGGGCGGCGGTGGGTGCGTTTGGAGGTGAGGGAGTATGAGGAAGCGGTGGATAGGACTGGCGGTGTTGTTGTTGGGGGCCGCCCTGGCCCAGGCCGAGGTGCGCATCGGGGTCACCCTCTCGGCCACCGGGCCGGCGGCCTCGCTGGGGATTCCCGAGAAGAACACCCTGCTCTTGATCGAGCAGGGGACCTTCGGGCTCCCCAAGGGGGTCAAGGTGCGGTTCTTCGTGCTCGACGACGGCACCGACCCCACCGCGGCGGTGAAGAACACCAAGAAGCTGATCCAGGAGAACCGGGTGCACCTCATCATCGGGGGGACGACCAGCCCCAACTCGCTGGCGATGATCGACGCGGTGGCCGAGGCCAAGGTGCCGTTCATCTCGCTGGCCGCCGCCAAGGCGATCATCTACCCGGTCGACGCCAAGCGCTACTGGGTCTTCAAGACCCCCCAGACCGACGAGCTGATGTCCAAGGCGGTGGTCGAGGACATGGTGGCCCGGGGGATCAAGACCGTCGCCTACCTCGGCTTCAACACCGCCTACGGCGAGGGCTGGGCCAAGGAGTTCGCCAAGGCCGCCAAGGCCGCCGGGCTCCAGCTGGTGGCCAGCGAGCGCTACTCCCCCAAGGACACCTCGGTGACCGGCCAGGTGCTCAAGATCCTCAGCAAGCGGCCCGACGCGGTGCTGATCGGCGCCGCCGGAACCCCGGCGGTCCTGCCCCAGCGGACCCTGGTGGAAAAGGGCTACCGGGGGCAGATCTACCAGACCCACGGGGTGGCCAACCCCGCCTTCCTCAAGGTCGGCGGCCGGTTCGTGGAGAACACCCTCCTGCCCGCGGGCCCCATCCTGGTCGCCGCCCAGCTGCCGAACACCTTCCCCTCCAAGCGTCCGGCCCTCACCTACATCGCCGCCTACGAGGCCAAGTACGGGGTGGGCAGCTACTCGACCTTCGGGGGCCACGCCTACGACGCCTGGCAGATCGCCAAGGGGGCGATCGAGCGGGCCCTTAAAAAGGCCCGCCCGGACGACCTGGCCGCCTTCCGAAAGGCGCTCCGCGACGAGATCGAGGCCACCCGCGGGGTGGTGGGGGTGCACGGGGTGTTCACCATGGGCCCCACCGACCACCTCGGCCTGAAGTTCAACGAGGCCGCGGTCATGGTCCGGGTCAAGAACGGCAACTGGGTGCTGGAGCGGACCTTCCGGTAACCCCTCGGGCGGGGCGGCGGCCATGGATCCCACCATCTTCGGTTTTCTCCTCTCCGACGGGCTGATCAGCGGGGCCCTCTACGCCCTGGTGGCGCTCAGCCTGGTGCTGGTCTTCGCGGTGACCCGGGTGATCCTGATCCCCATGGGGGAGTGGGTGATGTACGCCCCCCTGACCCAGGCGGGGTTCCTCGAGGGCCGCCTCCCCGCCACCGTGGGGCTCTCGGCGCTCTTGCTCCTGGTGTGGGCGGTCCTCGATCGGCGCCGGGGTCGGGCCCCCTGGCTCCTCGCCGGGTGGGCGGTGGGGGTGGGGCTCCTCGGGATGGCCGGGGTGCGCTGGCCCTCCCTGGCCGGGCCGATCGCCTTTTTGGTCGTGCTCCCCCTGGGACCCGCCAGCTTCCGCCTCTTCTTCGAGCCCCTGCCCCAGGGTTCGGTGCTCCTCTACCTGATCCTGGCGGTGGGCCTGCACTTCGTCTACAAGGGCCTGGGGCTGGCCTTCTTCGGACCCGACCAGTTCCGCCTCCCGGCCCTTTGGCCGGGGGAGCTCGGGGTCCTCGGGCTCCCGGTCCCCGGGCAGGGGGTCCTGCTGGTGGCCGCCGCCCTCCTGGCCATGGCCGGCCTCTTCCTCTTCTTCACCACCCTCTACGGCAAGGCCCTGCGGGCAGCGGCGGTCAACCGGTTGGGGGCCCGGATCTCGGGGATCAGCGTGCGGGAGGCGGGCCGGGTGGCCTTCCTCCTGGCCACCGCAGTGGGGGCGGCGGCCGGGCTGCTCGCCGCCCCCCTCACCAACGCCAGCTACGACATGGGGTTCCTGCTCGGCCTAAAGGGCTTCGTGGCCGCCATCCTGGGGGGGCTGGTGAGCTACCCGCTGGCGGTCGTGGGCGGCGGGCTGGTGGGGCTGCTCGAGGCCTTCAGCTCCTTCTACGCCAGCGCCTACAAGGAGGCGATCGTCTTCACCCTGCTGCTGCCGGTCCTGGCCTGGCGGAGCCTCTCGGCGCTGACGCTGGAGGAGGAGGAATGAGACGGGCAGGGCTTTTGGGCCTCGTCCTCCTGGCGGCGCTCCCCTGGCTGGTGCCGCCCTTCTACCAGACCCTCCTCGTCTTCACCGCCATCGCCGCCCTGGTCGCCGCCGGGCTCTACCTCCTCACCGGCCTGGCCGGCCTCACCAGCTTTGGGCAGGCGGCGTTCATGGGGGTGGCCGGTTACACCAGCGCCCTGCTCGCCCTCCGCTACGGCGTCGACCCCTGGCTCGGCCTTCTCGCCGGCCTCGCGGTCACCGGCCTTTTTGCCCTGGTGCTGGGGCTTTTGACCGTGCGGCTCAAGGGCCACTACCTCCCCCTCGCCACCATCGCCTGGCAGGTCGCCCTCTTCATCGTGATGGGGAGCTGGGTCGGGTTGACCGGCGGCCGGACCGGCCTCGCCGACCTGCCCCCGGTGCGGGTCCTGGGGCGGGCCCTCACCGACCCCCGCAGCTACTTCTACCTGGCCTGGGGCCTGGCCCTCCTCTACGCCGGGCTCCTCCACCGGCTGGTGCACAGCCGCCACGGCCGGATGATCCGGGCCCTTCGGGGCGACGCGGTGGCCGCCGCCTCCTTCGGGGCCCGGCCCCCCGACCTCAAGCTCTGGACCTTCGTGCTGGCCGCGCTGGGGGCCGGGGCCGCCGGCTGGCTCTACGTCCACTTCATCCGCTTCGTCAACCCCAGCCCCTTCTCCCTCGAGGCCTCGATCTTCTACCTGATCATGGCGGTGGTCGGGGGGGTGCAGTCGCTCCCCGGGGTGTTTCTGGGGGCCGCGTTGCTCACCGGCCTGGAGCAGTGGCTCAAGGACCTGCTCCCCCTCGTCTTCGGCAAGACCGGCAACTACGAGATCATCGCCTACGGCCTGATCCTGGTGGGGATCCTGCTGCTCGCCCCCAAGGGGCTCTGGCCCTGGATCGAGGCCCGCCTGCCCCGGGCCCGCCCGCCGCGGCCCGAGGGGCCGGGGCTTTCCCCAAGGGCGGCGTCCCTGGCCGACCCGCTCCTGGAGGTGCGGGGCCTCACCAAGTCGTTCGGAGGGCTGTTGGCGGTGAACCGGCTCTCCTTCGAGGTGCGCCGGGGGGAGATCCTGGGGCTGATCGGCCCCAACGGGGCCGGCAAGTCGACCACCTTCAACCTGCTCGCCGGGGTGCTCCGGCCCGACGCCGGCTCGGTGCGCTTCGCCGGCCGGGAGATCGCCGGCCGCTACCCCTTCGAGACGGTGCGGCTCGGCCTGGTGCGGACCTTCCAGCACCCCCACCTCTTTCCCGAGATGACCGTTTTGGAAAACGCCATGCTCGGCACCTTCCCCCGCACCCGCGCCCCCCTCCTCGCCTCGCTCTTTTGGCTCGACCGGGCCGAGGAGCGCCGGGCGGCCGCCGAGGCCTACCGGGCGTTGGAGGCGGTGGGGCTCGCCGAGCTCGCCTTCGAGAAGGCCGGCCGGCTGGCGCTCGGCCAGCAGCGCCAGCTCGAGCTGGCCCGGGCGCTGGCCGCCGACCCCCTCCTGCTCCTGCTCGACGAGCCCGCCGCCGGGCTTCGGGCGGGGGAGAAGCGGGCCCTGGCCGAGCTGATCCAGGGCCTCCGCGAGCGGGGGATCACGGTCCTCCTGGTCGACCACGACATGGAGCTGGTGATGCACCTGGTCGACCGGGTGGTGGTGATGCACTACGGCGAGAAGCTGGCCGAAGGCAGCCCCGCCGAGGTCCAGCGGAACCCGGCGGTGGTCGAGGCTTACCTCGGGGGGGTGGCCTGATGCTCCGGGTGCGGGGGCTCGCCGTGCGCTACGGGTCGGCGGTGGCGGTCGAGGGGGTGGACCTCGAGGTCCACCCCGGCGAGGTGGTCACCCTGATCGGGCCCAACGGCGCCGGCAAGACCAGCACCCTCCTCGCCCTCACCGGGCTGGCCCGGGCGAGCGGCGAGCTTTGCTACCTCGGCCGCCCCCTCGACGGCCTGGAGCCCGAGGAGCGGGTGGCCCGGGGGATCGTCCTGGTTCACGAGCGGCGCCTTCTGTTCGGGGAGATGCCGGTGGAGGACAACCTCCTCCTGGGGGCCTTTTCCCGCTACAAGCGTGGGGAGCGGGGCCTTGGCGAGGACCTTGAGCGGGTCTACCGGCTCTTCCCCCGCCTGGCCGAGCGCAGGCGGCAGCCGGCCGCCACCCTCTCCGGCGGCGAGCAGCAGATGCTGGCGATCGGCCGGGCGTTGATGAGCCGCCCCAAGCTGCTCCTTTTGGACGAGCCCTCGCTGGGCCTCGCCCCCCTGGTGGTTCAGGAGATCTTCGGCATCCTGCGGCGGCTCAAGGCGGCGGGCACCACCCTCCTCCTGGTGGAGCAAAACGCCAAGGCCGCCCTCTCGCTGGCCGACCGGGGGTACCTCCTCGAGGCCGGCCGGGTGGTCCTGAGCGGCGACGCCGCCGAGCTCGCCCGCGACCCCCAGGTGGTCGAGCACTACCTCGGCCTGCACCCGGAGGAACGGCCGTGAGGGATCCCTTCATGCGCGCGCTGGGCATCGAGGTCGAGGCCCTCTCCCCCGAGGAGGCCCGGCTGGCGGTGGTGGTGGGGGCCGATCACCTCAACCTCCACGGCACCGCCCACGGGGGGTTGCTCTACGCCCTGGCCGACGCCGCCTTCGCCCTGCTTTCCAACCAAACCGCCAAGGCGGTGGCCCTCTCCACCCGGATCGACTACTTCCGGCCGGTGCGCCCGGGGGAGCGGGTCGAGGCCCGGGCCGAGGTCGTCCACCGGGGCCGGCGCACCGCCAGCTACCGCGTGCGGCTGGCGGTGGGGGACCGCCCGGTGGGCCAGTTCGTGGGAACCGTCTTTCATCTGGAGGCGTCATGAGGGAAGCCTGGATCGTGGAAGCCGTCCGCACCCCGGTGGGCCGCTACGGGGGCGCGCTCGCCCCGGTGCGGCCCGACGACCTCGCCGCCGTCGCGCTCAAGGCCCTGATGGAGCGGAGCGGGGTGCCCCCCGCCGAGGTCGAGGACGTGATCCTGGGATGCGCCAACCAGGCCGGCGAGGACAACCGCAACGTCGCCCGCATGAGCCTGCTTTTGGCGGGGTTCCCGGTTGAGGTGGCGGGGGTCACCGTGAACCGCCTCTGCGGCTCGGGCCTGGAGGCGGTGGCCCAGGCGGCCCGGGCGATCGCGCTGGGGGAGGCCGAGGTCTACGTCGGGGGCGGGGTGGAGTCGATGAGCCGGGCCCCCTGGGCGGTCCCCAAGCCGGAGACCGGGTACCCCCGGGGCAACCCGGTGATGTACGACACCGCCCTGGGATGGCGGTTTGTGAACCCGAGGATGGCCGAGCGCTACGGGACCGAGTCGATGGGGGAGACCGCCGAGAACCTCGCCGAGCAGTACCGAATCCCCCGCCAGGACCAGGACCGCTTCGCCCTCGCCTCCCACCGGAAGGCGGTGGCCGCCATCGACGCCGGTCGCTTTAGGGACGAGATCGTCCCGGTCGAGGTGCGAAGGCACAAGGAGACCGACCGGGTCGAGGTCGACGAGGGGCCCCGCCGCGACACCAGCCTGGAAAAGCTCGCCCGGCTCCGCCCCGCCTTCCGGGAGGGCGGCACGGTGACCGCCGGCAACAGCTCCTCGTTGAACGACGGGGCGGCCGCGTTGCTCCTCGTCTCCGACGCCTACGCCCGGGCCCACGGCCTGGCGCCCCTGGCCCGGGTCCGGAGCGTGGCGGTGGCCGGGGTGCCCCCCCGGATCATGGGCATCGGCCCGGTCCCGGCCTCGAGGAAGGCGCTGGCGCGGGCCGGGCTCACCCTGGACGACCTCGACCTGATCGAGCTCAACGAGGCCTTCGCCGCCCAGTCGCTGGCGGTCCTGGCGGAGTGGGGCCTCGACCCCGAGGACCCCCGGCTCAACCCCAACGGCGGGGCCATCGCGCTCGGCCACCCCCTGGGCTGCTCCGGCGCCCGCATCCTCACCACCCTGCTCCACGAGATGCGGCGGCGGGGGGCGGCCCTGGGCCTGGCCACCATGTGCATCGGGGTCGGCCAGGGCATCGCCATGGTGGTCGAGCGCGTGGACTAGAGGGAGGGAGAACGCATGTACCAACCGGAGATCGAGACCATGCCCCAAGATCGCCTCCGCCGCTTGCAGGACGAGCGCCTGAAGCGGCTGGTGGCCTACGTCCACCAGCGGGTGCCCTTCTACCGGGAGCGGCTCGCCGAGGCCGGGGTCGACCCCGGCCGCTTCGCCGGCCTCGGCGACCTGCCAAGGCTCCCCTTCACCCGCAAGCAGGACCTCAGGGACCACTACCCCTTCGGCCTCTTCGCCGTGCCCCGGGAGCGGGTGATCCGGGTCCACGCCTCTTCGGGGACCACCGGCAAGCCCACCGTGGTCGGCTACACCCGCAAGGACATCGGCGTCTTCGCCGAGGTCAACGCCCGCAGCCTGGCCGCCGCCGGGGCCCGCCCCGGGATGATGCTCCACAACGCCTACGGCTACGGCCTCTTCACCGGCGGGCTGGGGGTGCACTACGGCGGCGAGCTCCTCGGCCTCACGGTGGTGCCGGTCTCGGGGGGGATGACCGAGCGGCAGATCACCCTGATCCAGGACTTTCGGCCCGACGTGATCACCGCCACCCCCAGCTACCTCCAGACCCTGGCCGAGGAGTTCAAAAAGCGGGGGGTGGCCCCCGAGGCGATCTCGCTGAAGATCGCGATCCCCGGGGCCGAGCCCTGGACCGAGGCGATCCGGCGGGACATCGAGGAGGGCCTCGGGGTCAAGGCGGTGAACATCTACGGCCTCTCCGAGGTCATCGGCCCCGGGGTCAGCCAGGAGTGCGTCGAGGGCCAGGCCGGCAGCCACATCTGGGAGGACCACTTCCTCCCCGAGGTCGTCGACCCCGAGACCGGCGAGCCCCTGCCCGAGGGCGAGAAGGGGGTGCTGGTCCTCACCACCCTGACCAAGGAGGCGCTCCCCCTGCTCCGCTACTGGACCGGGGACATCACCTACCTGGTGCGGGAGCCCTGCGTTTGCGGCCGGACCCACGCCCGGATGGGGCCGGTCCTGGGGCGGACCGACGACATGCTGATCATCCGCGGGGTCAACGTCTACCCCACCCAGGTCGAGGCGGTCCTCGAGGCCATCCCCGAGGTCGCCCCCCACTACCAGCTGGTGGTGCGGCGGGAGGGAACCTTGGACGAGGCGGTGCTCCGGGTCGAGGTCTCCGAGCCGGTCTTCCGGCGGATCGCCCACGAGGTGCTCTCCGACGAGGTGGTCGAGGCCGACCACGAGCTTTGCCGGATCCGCGACCGGGTCCGGAGCAAGATCAAGGACACCATCGGGGTCACCATGCGGGTCGAGCTGCTGGCCCCCGGGGAGGCGCCGAGGAGCGCCGGCGGCAAGCTCCGCCGGGTGGTGGACGAGAGGAACCTCACGGCATGAGGCCGATCCCCCAGGATTACCGGGCGGTCTTCGAGACCACCGTCACCCCCGAGATGACGGTCGACTTCGAGGAGCTCGGGAAGGTGCACCCGGTCTACGCCACCTACTGGATGGCCAAGCACATGGAGCTGGCCTCGAGGAAGATCATCCTGCCGTTTTTGGAACCGGGGGAGGACGGCATCGGCTTCGAGGTCCGGGTGCGCCACCTGGCCTCGGCGCTCCCCGGGATGCGGGTGCGGGTGGTGGCCCGCCACCAGCGGACCGAGGGGAACCGGGTCTACGCCAGCTGCCAGGCGGAGAACGAGCTCGGCGACCGGATCGGCGAGGGGGCGACGGTGCAGGTGGTCCTGCCCCGGGAGAAGATCGAGGCGATCTTCGACCGGCTGCGGGCCCGGTTCGAGGAGGTGCGGCGTGGGCGGGACGCTCCGGCTTGAGCGGCCGGCCGAGGGGGTCGGGCTGGTGGTCCTCGACCGTCCCGAGCGGCTCAACGCGCTCTCCGACGAGCTCTTGACCGAGGTCGCGAACGCCCTCGACGCCCTCGACGCCGACGGCGCGGTGGGGGCGGCGGTGATCGCCGGGGCCGGCGGGGTCTTCGCCGCCGGGGCCGACCTCGAGGCCTTCGCCGCGACCGAGCCCGGCGCCTACCTGGCCGGGCCCCGCCCGGCCGCCTGGCGGCGGATCTGGGCGTTCGGGAAGCCGCTCTTGGCGGCGGTCGAGGGCCACTGCCTGGGAGGGGGCCTCGAGCTCGCCCTCTCCGCCGACCTGATCGTCGCCGGGGCGGGGGCGCGCTTCGGCCAGCCCGAGGTCAACCTCGGCCTGATGCCGGGGGCCGGGGGGGTGCAGCGGCTGGTGCGCCTGCTCGGCTATCACCGGGCGCTCGCGCTGCTTTGGGACGAGCGCCGCCTCGACGCCGAGGCCGCCCGCCGGCTGGGGCTCGTCCACCGGGTGGTGCCCCGCGGCCGGGCGCTTCCCGCCGCCCTCCGGCTCGCCCGCCGGCTGGCCGGCAAGGCGCCCCTCGCCCTCAGGCGGATCAAGGCGGCGGCCCGGCTGGCGCTCGAGGCCCCCCTCCCGGCGGGCCTGGCCCACGACTTCGCGAGCTTTTCCGCCCTCTTCGCCACCGCCGATGCCCGCGAGGGGATCCGGGCCTTTTTGGAGCGGCGGCCGCCGCGTTTTTCGGGGAGGTGAGGGGATGCTCAAGGTGACCACCGAGGAGGGGGTGCGGGTGCTCACCCTGGCCCGCCCCGACCGGCTCAACGCCCTCGAGCCCGGGCTCCTCCGCGGGCTCAGGAAGGCGCTCCGCGAGGCGGCCCGGGAGGAAGGGGTGCGGGCGGTGCTGCTCACCGGCGAGGGCCGGGCGTTCTCGGCCGGGCAGGACCTCGAGGCGGTCCCGGCCGACCGCGACTACCTCCGGGTGCTCGACGACTACATCCCGGTGATCGAGGCCCTCTTCGCCCTGGAAAAGCCCACGGTGGCGGCGGTGAACGGGGTCGCCGCCGGGGCCGGGATGAGCCTCGCCCTGGCCTGCGACCTCCGGGTCATGGCCGAGGGGGCCTTCTTCAGCCCCGCCTTCGTCCGGGTGGGGCTCGTCCCCGACGCCGGGATGAGCTACTTTTTGCCCCGGCTGGTGGGCCTGGCCCGGGCCCTCGACTGGTGCTACCGCTCGCCCCGGATCGGCCCCGAGGAGGCCCTGACGGCGGGGCTGGTGAGCGCGGTCTTCCCCCAGGAAGGCTTTTTCGCCTCCGCCCTGGCCTTCGCCAAGGAGCTCGGCCGGGGCCCCACCCGGGCCTACGCCCTCACCAAGCGGGCGCTGTGGCGCAACCTCGAGGCCGACCTCGCCGACGCCCTGGCCTACGAGGCCGAGAGCCAGGCCGCCGCCGGCGCCACCGAGGACCACGCCGAGGGGCTCCGGGCCTTTCTGGAGAAGCGGCCGCCCGGCTTTCGGGGACGGTGAGGATTGTGGTCGGGAGCTTTGTCCTACCTAACGGGCGTTTGTTAGTATGGCCGGCAATGGGACGCAAGGAGGAGATTCTGGACGCCGCCGGCCGGCTTTTCTCCCAGCGCGGCTACCACGCCACCAGCGTGCGCGAGATCGCCCGCGCGCTCGACCTTCAGGGCGGCAGCCTCTACGCCCACATCGACTCCAAGGAGGAGGTCCTCTTCCGGATCGTCGAGCGGGCGGCCGAGCGGTTCGCCGGGGTGGTGCGGGGCCTTCCCCAGGGGGGCGCCCGCGAGCGGATCTGCGCCTTCGTGCGCGGGCACCTGAGGGTCGTGGTCGAGGAGCTTCCCTACGCCACCGTCTTCTTCCACGAGTGGAAGTTCCTCTCCGAGCCCTACAAGGCCCGGATCCGCCGGC
>Ga0256841_1002495_pt1 | contig 14574 bp, 10 predicted proteins | sample 356308metaG_FD_185971 | JGI IMG/M metagenome (GOLD analysis project Ga0256841, IMG submission 185971) | Hydrothermal vent microbial communities from Mid Atlantic Ridge, Atlantic Ocean - 356-308 | ecosystem: Environmental > Aquatic > Marine > Hydrothermal vents | place: Atlantic Ocean: Mid...
GGCCGAACGACGACGAGCGCCCCGGCCCGGACTGCTATTGCGGCCGTCACGGCTGCATAGAAACCTGGCTGTCCGGCCCGGGCATGCGCCGCGATCACAAGAACATCGCCAGCGAATCGTTGGAACCCGCCCGCATCGTCAGAGGCGCGACGCGCGATGCCGCGCGCGCCGCCACGCTGGACCGCTACATCGACCGCCTCTCGCGCGCATTGGCGCATGTCATCAACCTGCTCGACCCGGATGTCATCGTGCTCGGCGGCGGCATGGGCAACATCGATGCGCTCTATGAACAGGTGCCGGAACGCTGGCGACAATGGGTCTTCTCCGATGTCGTCGCGACCCGCCTGGCGCGGCCGACACACGGCGATTCCAGCGGTGTGCGCGGCGCGGCCTGGCTGTGGAAGGCCTGATGGCGCCGAAACTGCTGCTGTTCGACCTGGACGACACCCTGTGGCCGTGCCGCCCCACCATCGCGCGCGCCGAACGGATACTCCATGCATGGCTGTGCGAACGCCTGCCCGCATTGTGCGACGAACACGACATCGACAGCCTGCGTCGCCTGCGGCAGGACTTCATGCGCCGACATCCGGAACTGACGCACGACCTGACCCGGGTCCGACTGGAATCATTGCGCGAACTGTGCCGCGACTACCACGCCGACAGCGCGATCGCCGAGCAGGGCACCCGAATGTTCCGCCATGAACGCAACCGGGTGACGCCCTACCCCGACGTGATCCCGGTACTCACAGCACTGCGCGAAAAGCATGTCCTGGCCTCACTGACGAACGGCAACGCCGATGTCGAACAAACCCCGTTGCGCGGCCTGTTCCATGTAAACATCACCTCGATGGCGGTAGGCGTGGCGAAGCCTCACGCCGCGATGTTCACCGCCGCCGGCAAAGCCACGGGCATCGCGCCGGCGCATACAATGATGATTGGCGACGACATCCAGCGCGATATCGAACCGGCCGCCGCGCTGGGCATGCGCACCGCGCTGATCCAACGCGAAACCGACAATGACCCGGCCACGCACGCCGACCTGATCGCCAGCGATCTCACCGAGCTGGCGGCATGGCTGAAGCCCAGCGGCGTCAGAACGCCATAAAGCGCCCCCCACTGCCAACGGCAATGGTGATCAGCCCCAACACCGTATTGATGCCGACCAGCAGGCGGATCTTATTCAGTTTTTCCCCGGCGGTCGGCCAATCTTGCGCGGCCACGGCACGCTTCAGTTTCAGATACAGACCAAAGAACACATGACCGAAGATCAACATCATCACGATACCCAGGGCCAGCATGGTATGCACATAGGGCGGCACCTTGGCAAAGCCGCCATAGTAACCGAAGATCATCCAGAATCCGGTCGCCAGAATAACGATTATCGCCGCCCACACCCAAGGAAAAAAACGGCTGAACACGCCATTCCACAACGGCAGGCGTTGCGGCGGTTCGAACTGCGCCACGGCGACCGGGCGCAATACCTGATGGGCGAAGAACATGCCACCGACCCAGATGACGATGGCGAGCAGGTGCAGCACGACGGCCGCGGGAAACAGATAAGCAGACATGGAAGCAACCCCGGTAAGATAATTGGCGGCCCATCATAGCCTTTTCCGTCCACCAGCACATAGTCACCATGGCCATAAGCAACCTCCCACGACGCGTAACACCGCCAGGGGCGAAAGGAAGCGCGATAATGCCGACGCTTGGCTGACCGTGGCGATATAATGGTGGACATTTACCATCCCAACTCCAGGTTATGCCGTGAACAGTCGCACCGAAACCCTCCTCGACCTTCTCAACCGACGCATCCTGATCCTTGATGGCGCGATGGGCACCATGATCCAACGCCACAAGCTCCAGGAGGACGACTATCGCGGCGAACGTTTTGCCGACTGGCATACCGACGTGAAGGGCAACAACGATCTGTTGGCGCTGACCCAGCCCGACATCATTCGCGGCATCCATGAACAATACCTGGAAGCCGGCGCGGATATCCTTGAAACCAACAGTTTCAATGCCACGCGCGCATCGATGGCCGACTACGACATGCAGGATCTGGCCCACGAAATCAATGCCGCCGCGGCACGCTTGGCGCGCGAAGCCGCCGACAAGCACGGCACGCCGGACAAGCCACGCTTCGTCGCTGGCGTGCTCGGCCCGACCAGCAAGACGCTGTCGATCTCGCCGGACGTGAATGACCCCGGCTATCGCAACATTACCTTCACCGGACTGGCCGAGATGTACCGCGAGGCGACACGTGGCCTGATCGAGGGCGGCGCGGACATCATTCTGATCGAAACCATCTTCGACACCCTGAATGCCAAGGCCGCGATCCTCGCCGCCCAGGACGTGTTCGCCGAACAGGGCGCCGAACTGCCGATCATGATCTCCGGCACCATCACCGACGCCTCCGGCCGCACCCTTTCCGGCCAGGTCACCGAGGCATTCTACAACAGCCTGCGTCATGCCAGGCCCCTGTCGATGGGCCTGAACTGCGCGCTGGGCCCGGACCTGCTGCGTCAGTACGTGGAGGAGTTGTCACGGGTCTCGGAATGCTTCGTCTCGGCGCACCCGAACGCCGGCCTGCCGAATGAGTTCGGCGAATACGACATGACGCCGGAACAGATGGCCGCCGAGGTCGGCGAATGGGCCGACTCCGGCTTCGTCAACATCATTGGCGGCTGCTGCGGTTCATCGCCGGCGCATATCGCCGCGATCGCCCGGGCTGTCGCCGGCAAGTCGCCACGCCAGCGCCCGGTGATCGCGCCGGCCTGCCGCCTGTCCGGTCTGGAACCGTTGAACATCACCGAGGATTCGTTGTTCGTCAATGTCGGCGAACGCGCCAACGTCACCGGCTCGGCAAAATTCAAGCGCCTGATCCTGAACGAGGAATATGAAGAAGCGCTGGACGTGTGCCGCACCCAGGTCGAGGAGGGCGCGCAGGTGGTCGATGTCAACATGGATGAAGGCATGCTCGACGGCAAGGCGGCGATGGTGCGCTTCCTGAACCTGTGCGCCACCGAACCGGACATCGCCAAGGCGCCGATGATGATCGATTCATCCAAATGGGAGATCATCGAAGCCGGGCTGCAATGCGTGCAGGGCAAGCCCATCGTCAACTCCATCTCGATGAAGGAGGGCGAGGACAAGTTCCGCGAGCAGGCACGCCTTTGCCAGCGTTATGGCGCGGCGGCGATCGTCATGGCCTTCGACGAAGTCGGCCAGGCGGATACCTACGAGCGCAAGATCGAGATCTGCGAACGCGCCTACCGCATCCTCGTCGACGAACTGGACTTCCCGCCCGAGGACATCATCTTCGACCCCAACATCTTTGCCATCGCCACCGGCATTGAGGAACACAACAATTACGGCGTCGATTTCATCGAAGCGACACGCTGGATCAAGCAGAACCTGCCGCATGCCATGGTCTCCGGCGGGGTATCCAACGTCTCCTTCTCATTTCGTGGCAACAACCCGGTGCGCGAGGCGATTCACGCCGTGTTCCTCTACCATGCGATCGAGGCCGGCATGGACATGGGCATCGTCAACGCCGGGCAGTTGGTCGTCTATGACGAGGTGCCGGAGGAATTGCGCAACGCGGTCGAGGACGTGATTCTGAACCGCGACCCCGAAGCCGGCGAACGCTTGGTCGAGATCGCCGGAAAATACGCCGGCGACGGCGGCGCCAGCGACAAGAAAGAGGACCAGGAATGGCGCTCATGGCCGGTCGAGAAACGCCTGGAACATTCACTGGTGAAAGGCATCACAGAATTCATCGATGAAGACACCAAGGAGGCGCTGGAGAAGCTCGGCCGCCCGATCAATGTCATCGAAGGCCCGTTGATGGACGGCATGAACGTGGTCGGAGACCTGTTCGGCGCCGGCAAGATGTTCCTTCCACAAGTGGTAAAATCAGCGCGGGTGATGAAGAAATCTGTCGCCTGGCTGGAACCCTATCTGGAAGCCGAAAAGCAGGACTGCGAGGTTCAGACTGCCGGCAAGATCCTGATGGCCACGGTGAAGGGCGATGTGCATGATATCGGCAAGAACATCGTCGGCGTGGTATTGCAATGCAACAACTACGAAGTCGTCGATCTCGGCGTGATGGTACCCGCCGACAAAATACTGAAGACCGCTCGCGACGAGAAGGTTGACATCATCGGTCTGTCCGGACTCATCACCCCCTCGCTGGACGAAATGGTGCATGTCGCCAAGGAGATGAAACGCCTGGATTTCGACATCCCGCTGATGATCGGTGGCGCGACCACCTCGAAGGCGCACACCGCAGTCAAGATCGAACCACAATATGAACACGGCGCGATCTATGTCGCCGATGCCTCGCGCGCAGTCGGCGTGGCCACGACCCTGCTGTCCGAGGACCAGAAACCCGCCTTTCTCGCCGACATCAAGGCCGAATACGAGCAGGTACGCCAACGCCGCGCCGGCAAGAACGAGGCGAAACATCTGATTCCGATCGCCAACGCGCGCGCCAACCCGACGCCGATCGATTGGGCCGCCTATCAGCCTCCCCAACCGCTGCAACCCGGTATCAGCGTGTTTCGCGACATCCCACTGGTGGATCTGATTCCCTATATCGACTGGACCTTTTTCTTCCACGCCTGGCAACTACGCGGCCGTTACCCGGCAATCCTCGACGACGCCGACAAGGGCGAGGAAGCGCGCAAGCTGTTCCAGGACGCAAGCGACATGCTCGACAAAATCATCGCCGAGAACTGGCTGCGCGCGCACGCCGTGGTCGGCCTGTTTCCGGCGAATGCCGTCGGTGACGACATCGAACTCTACCGAGATGACAGCCGCAGCCAACTCTTGACCACATTGCACAACCTGCGCAAACAGGGCAAGCAGCCAGCTGGAAAATACAACGAATCACTGGCGGACTTCATCGCCCCAAGAGACAGCGGCAAACCCGACTGGATAGGCGGCTTCGCCGGCACCGCCGGCGAAGGCATAGACGACAAGATCGCCGAGTTCGAGAAGGATCACGACGACTACAACAGCCTGATGCTGAAAGCCATCGCCGACCGACTCGCCGAGGCCCAGGCCGAATGGCTGCACGCCAAGGTGCGTCGTGAACTCTGGGGCTACGCGCCCGACGAGGCGCTGGACAATACCGATCTGATCGCCGAGAAGTACCGGGGCATCCGCCCGGCGATGGGCTACCCGGCCAGCCCCGACCACACCGAGAAAGATCTACTGTGGGAACTGCTCGACGCCGAAAAACACACCGGCATCTGGCTGACCGAATCCAAGGCCATGGTGCCCACCGCCGCCGTCAGCGGACTCTATTTCTCACATCCGGATGCGCGCTATTTCGCGGTCGGCAAGATCAACAAGGACCAGGTCGAGGATTACGCCCGGCGCAAGGGCATACAACGCCGCCTGATGGAAAAATGGCTGGCGCCGAACATGGCTTACGAACCCACGGACTGAGCATGCCGAATCCGCCCGACATGCTATGCTTTGAAGAAAACATAACAGCGGGAAATGGACATGACCACTCTTCGACAAGCGAGCGCGCGGCTATTCGCCGCGGCAGCGCTGGCACTCCCTTTCGCCGGCCAGGCAATCGAGATATACAGCCACGCCCCAGGCCGGGACGGCGCCCAGGCCGACAGCTTGCTGGAAAGCCCGGAGATGCTACGCGAGAACATTCAGAAGAAGCAGTTGCTCCCGATCATCCAGATGCTGAAGAGCGGCCAGCGCAAGCAGGCCAAGCTGGCATTGGCCCGGATACTGACCCAGGACGCGACGGAACCCAACGCGCTCGACCTCGCCGGCACCATCCTGCTAGAGGAAAAAAACTACCCAGCGGCGGAAGACGCATTCAAGCGCGCACTGCAACGCGATGCCTCGCGTAACGGCACGGCGGTCAAACTCGGCGTCACCCGGATGCTGCTGGGCAATATCGCCAGCGGCGAAAAGATCCTTACGCAAACGCTACGCAACGACCCCGACCAGCCGCTGGCGCTACGCTATATGGCATGGCTGGAGACCCGCCGTGGCAAACTGCCCGCCGCGCTGCGTTACCTGCGACACCTGAACGACCTCCATGGCCGGCATATCCATTCCTTGCTCGCCTACCAGATCGATCTGGCGGCACTGTACAACCGGTTACGGCAACCGCGGAACACCATTCGCCTGCTGCAACCCCGAATCGATCCAGACAGGCTGAACACAGCGATGGCGATACAAGCCGCTTACCTGCTGGCCGCCGCCCATCTGGACAATGGCGATACCGCCGCCGGACACGAGCTGATCACCCGACTGAGAAAAACCAAGCTGTCCAAGCTGGATCTCCACCGTCTGGAACTCGGGTTGGCCCGCGCCACCGGCAAGGTGGCGGAGGCGGAGCGCCTTGCCGCCAAGGTGCTGAAACAAAACCCGGCGCTGCGTGACAACGTCGATTTCGAGCTCGCCCGAACCTATTTCAATGCCGGCGAAACACAAAACGCGGAAAAAGCGCTCGGCAAGCTGCTGAAAACCGCCGACCCGGCGGTGATCCCGTCGGTCTTGCGCGATCTCGGCCTGGTGCTACTTCAGGACGGAAAAGCCGGAAAAGCCGTCACGCTACATCGAGACTATGTAAATAAGTATCCTGAATCGGCGTTAATATCCCGACAGCTCACAGAGTTGTTGCTACTTTCCGGAGATGACGCAGCCGCCGCGCGGAACGCCAGGGCGACCACCGAACACTTCCCGAGCGATCTGGAAGGCTGGTTGCTGGCAGGCCAGATCGCCGAGAAACGCGGCCAGCGGCAACAAGCCCGGCGCGACTATCGACAAGCAACGAAACTGGCGCCGAACGACCCGCAAGCCTGGATAGGCATCGCCCGTACCCATGTCGGCGCCAATGACACGGACGCCGCGCTCGCAACATTGAACCAGGCACTGGGGCTATCCCCTGGCGATACCCGGCTGCTGTTCGAACGCGCCTCGCTGCTGGATTCCGTCGACAGGACGGAACAGGCCAATCAAGACTATCGGAACATCTTGGCGTTGAACCCCGATCATGTCCCGGCGCTGAGCAATCTGGCGGAAAACTACCTGCGAGCCGGGCAACAACTCGACAGCGCGCGCGAATTGGCCTTGCGGGCCTATCGAATCGCCCCGGAAAATCCCTATGTCGCCGATATTCACGGGTGGTCTCTGTACAAGAAAGGCGACCGCCTTCAGGCACTGCCGATATTGAAATCGGCCGCCGCCCGCATCGACGAAAATGGTATCGCCGACTTCCATGTCGCCATGCTACTGGCCGATACCGGCGACGAACCCGCAGCCAATCGATACGCGCGCACCGCCATCGAGAAAGGGCTGCCCGAGACTCTCCAGAGACAACTGAAACAGAGGCTGAAGTAGAAGCGTTGGCCCAGCCCGCATGTCTCGCCAGATTGACGATCGTTCCTTGAATCCACAACAGCGTTCCCGCGGTTGGATCACGCCAACCAGCGGGCGACTTTCACGCGAATGACGCGCGCGCCATTGCGTCCTGGCAAGGCGCGGGAGCTCAGCTCGGAGGGCCTCGCCTCACAGCAACAGCTATATTGCCAGCGAGGCTTCGCCGCCCGCGATCATTCCGGCGTTCAACTGGCTGCGACGCCATTCAGCTCACCTGTATCGCCATGCGCACCAGTTCCGCGAGCGAACGCGCGGCCATCTTCTCCATGACTCGAGCGCGATGCGCTTCGATCGTCTTGGAGCTGACGCCGAGCAGGTTGGCGATCTCCTTGTTCGACTTGCCTTCGGTGACCATGCCCATGACCTCGTGCTCGCGCGGCGTCAGACAGGCCAGGCGGGCGGCTATCTCGGCACGTGCGGCCTGGCTGTCGCGATATTCACGATCGCGTTGCATCGCATTGCGGATAGCATCCAGCAAGACTTCGTCGTTGAATGGCTTCTCGATGAAATCGTCAGCGCCCGCCTTCATCGCGCGCACTGCCATCTGCACATCACCGTGGCCGGTGATGATGATGATCGGAATATGGATCTGGTTCTGGTTCAGATACTCCTGGAGTTCCAGCCCGCTCATGCCGGGCATGCGCACGTCCAGTAGCAAACAACCGGCCCGACCCGGGACATAGCGTTTGACAAACTCGTCGGCGGAAGCGAATACCTCTACCGGCATGCCGATGGATTCGATCAGCCAGCGCAGTGAGTTGCGCATTGCGCTGTCGTCATCGACGACGAAGACCGTGCCGTTGTGTGCAGCTTCAGGGTTGTTCATACCGCGACGGAATCCTCTGTATCCAGAATGAAAGCCGGCAGTTTGATGATAAATTCCGCGCCGGCGCCCGGCGCGGAATCCACCTCGATACTGCCCTTGTGATGCTGAATGATGGTAGCACTGATCGCAAGTCCCATGCCCATGCCTTCCTCCTTGGTGGTGAAAAATGGATCGAAGAGCTGCTGCATACGCTCGACGGCAATCCCCGTGCCATTGTCACGCACGCGAATGGTCACGGTGCCAGCGGTCTCCTCAGCGGCGGAAAGCACCACGGCGCCCAGTGAGACATCGGCCTCGCGCACCGCTTCGAGCGCGTTCTTCAAAAGGTTCAGCAAGACCTGTTCGATCTGCACCAGATCACCCTTGATGTACAGCGACTGAGGACTCAGCTCCAGGCGCACCTGGGCACTGCTCTTCTGCACCTCGAATTCCATGAAGGAGACTACCTCCTTGAGCATCTGATTGACTTCGACGACCTCGCGCACCGGTGCGTTGTTGCTGATCATGCCGCGCAGTCGGCGGATGATCTCACTGGCGCGCTGCGATTGCTGACCAATCAACCCAAGCGCCTCGATCAGATCCTGGTCGCTGCCGATACCGGCCTTCATGCGCCGGATGCAGCCGTTCGCATAATTGGATATCGCCGACAGCGGTTGATTCAGCTCGTGCGCGATGCCCGTGGCCATCTCCCCCATGGTGCTCAGGCGGCACACCTGCACCAGCTCGGTCTGATGCTGGCGCGCAATCTCCTGGGCAACATGCATCGCGGTGACATCGCGGGCATAGACGTTGACGTAGCCCAACCCTGGCATCGGCGCCAGCAGGATAGAGTAATAGCGGCCCTCATGCTGAACCTCCAGTTCGTGACCACAACCGGAACCCAATGCCTCGGAGACCAACTCACGCCAATACAATGGCAGGGTCTGGGATAGCTCGCAGCCCCAATAATCGAGCAACGGCCGACTGGCGCGATTTGCATATATCACCACGCCTTGGGAATTCACGCGCAACACCGGCTCGGGACTCTCGCCGGGGAAACGGGCCAAATCGGCAATCTCGCGTTCCTGACGCAGCCGGGTCGAGATGTCATGCAGATAAACGGTAAACAGGCGCTTGCCCACCAGCTCGACCGGTTTGATCGAAACCTCGACCGGAAACATCCGGCCATTGTGATCGAGCGCCTCCATCTCGATGCGGCTGCTGTTGGCGCAATCGCTGGCCTTGGCGCATTCGAATATCCCCTCGAACAGCAGATGGCTATCCGGCTCCAGCAACATCTCCGGCAACCGCCAGCCAATCAGTTCATCGTTGCGGTAGCCGAACTGCGCCTCGGCAGTGGGGTTGAAATCGACGATGACAGCGTTCTCATCGATGGTAATGATCGCATCCAGCGAGCTTTCCAGCACGGCGGTCTTGATCGCTTCGGTATCCTTGATCTCCGTCTCGTGACGCTCACGCATCTCTTCCCTGGCTTGTAGAAACAGCTTCACCATCTGCTGCATCCAGTCTTCCAACAGCATGATCTGATTGCCTTCGTGGGCCACTGGCTGACTGAAACCCAATGCGCGTTGGGAAAAGTCGGCGATACGGCGGATCGAGCGGTTCACCCGCGACGAAATCAGATAGGCCAGCAACGAAAACACCACGACGAACACCAATGTGCCGATCAGCCGCTGCCAACGTTCCAGCTCGATGAACTTGTCCCTGGCATTGAAGATACGCGACTTCGGCAGCAATACAGCAAACAGCAGGCTGATGTCCGAGCCTTCATAGTCGAACAGGGAATGCGCCGATACTGCGTGGTTTTCACGCAACGTCTCGACGATGCTGTTGTCCGGTACCTGCTCGGGATCACTGCTGGCGAGAATCCGTTGTTCATCGACATCCAGCAGTGCGACCACGGCATCGCCGGTCAAGGACTGCTCCGCGACACGCAGAAAGCGATCGTTTATCGGTATCACCAGCAGCAGGGTGCCATTCAGGGTATCCACACGATCATGCACCTGCTCGCCGATCAGTAGATAGGGCCGACCATCGAGAAGAAAATGCACAGGCCGGATGCGACTCTCTTGCACGTAGGTCTGGTCGATACTGTCGAACTGCGCCGGAATGAACGGATAACGCGTATCGCGCTGCACCGCGCGAATGTGCCCATCGTCATCGAAGATCAGGATATAGCGTGGCGGCACAGAGGTTGCGATCAGCGCCTCGCGCCGCACCCAACCCAGCGATGTGGTCATGCGCGGTTCCCTTGGCGCCTCATCGGGCCAGGTTTCCAGGTCCATCCAGTCGAACATCCAGTCGTTCCGCGCGATCAACCTGACCACGTGTTTGTACTGATTCAGATAATTGTCATAGCGCAGCAACGCCTCGCTGGCGCGCTGATCCTGCTGCTGCTTCACCTCTTCGTCGTACAGACGCGCGAGCACCGTGGTCTGGATCTTGTCGAGCAAGACCCACAGCAGAATCGCACTGATCAGCCCGGCGAACACCGCCAGCGTCGGCAAGGACAACCGGCGAAACAGACGCCCTATGCCGGTACGCACCGGCACGGGAGGATTCTGGGGTTTTCTTGTCATGCGGGAATCATCGTGGAAAACAGAGCGACGGGCAACACCACGCACATATCAGGGATATGCAGGTGCGCCAACGCTGTGGACCGCCATGGCCAATCGAAGACCGGATTTCAGCGTGGGTGTTCTTTCGTTCCTGGCAAGACGCGAGGTGGCCGTGGGACCATTCCCTACAACGACGAGCAACGCCGCCTGGGATGAAAAGGATGCGCAATGATTCCGGGGCTTGGCTGACCGTGACTATACAAACCGTATCCGATGACACTCTCCGGGAAAACTCCGGTGTCGGGTGAAACCCCGGCTAGCAGGCCATTGAAAAATGACATTTTTCAACATCCTGCTAGCCCGGATTTCTCACCAGTTCACTACTGCGAGCCAGTGGGAAATCCGGGCTAGAGAAACACCGGAACCGGCCGCTCGGAAAAAACTCGCGGCGCGGAGAGTTGCGCAAGAATCCTGGCGCATTCCTCCGCATCCGCATTGCTGAAGTTGATTGCAACACCGCGTTCAGTGGAACGAACCACAACCCCGTGCAGGGAAATGTGCCGGGGCTCGGCCTGCGCATGGCAGACGAATGCCGCTTGCACGCTGGCCCCTTTTGGTATGCTGGCGAAGCCGGTCTCGACAAAAAGCCCGTGCGCGCTCATGTTGACGGCCGTGCCCTTGATCAGGCCCAACCCTTCGTAACAGAGCACCACATCGAAGCTGACGTTGCTGCGTTCTTGCCGTCGATTGTCCAACTCCATCCTCCTTTGGTGACTGGCTATGCCCGGCTCTGTCGGCCGGTCTGTCCAGTGAAACGAAGTATGGATGAAACGGATTGAAGACAAAATCCGGAGTGCTCCCGAAATACCCGAGGGATAACCCTTAGCGAAACACTTCAATAGCGCCGACCCAATACAAACCCAAGGGCATCTCGATTGTTCGAGATGCCCCCAAGTCGCTACTCAGCAGGTAGGAACATAACACTGTAACCGCTCCGATTGTCGCTGAAATACGTCAGGTCAAGGCAATAGTGCAATTATTACAGGGATGTAACCTATTAGCAGGCCATTGAAAAATGGCATTTTTCAATGGCCTGTGTGCGGTACAAGGATGTACCGCTATTTTCGATGACTGCAAGTCATTGAAAATGAAGGAACCGGGAAATCGCATTTCCGGTTCCGTTGTTGAAAAAGTCCATGTAAGGACTTTTTCAACATCCTGTTAGGGCCTGACCAACACGAAATCAATGCGAGAGCAATTGCCGGTTTGCAGAGGTATTATGGGGCGAGCGGAGTCGTTACTCCGACTTTTTCTTCCGCCGGGTCTTTTGCAACATCACCAGACGGGTGCCGGCGATTCGGTCGTGCCAGGTTCTGTGTTCCGGACCAAATACGATCCAGATGAAGCCCAGCCCCAGGCCGAGCCATGATAGCAGCGAGGCGAGCAGGCGCACGCTGGCGTTCCACAATGTCAGAGGCTCCCCGTCCAAGCGGAGCACGCGCATCCGCCAGGCGCGCATGCCAAGCGTCTGACCACCATGCGTCCAAAACCATAGAAAGAAACCCACGACCCAGGAGGCGAGCCAGAACTGAAGCAGCGGGTGGCCATCTGGGATCGTCTTGCCGCTGATCAACCCGAGTGGAACGACGACGACTGCGGTGCCGACCACCAGCAGGGATATGATCAGCAAGCTGTCATAGACCATTCCCATGACGATGCGCCACAGTTCCGGCGTGCGTGCGGCATCTGTTTCTGTTTCCGGGTCAGTCATCGTATCACCGTGTCTTGCTGATGTTCATCAATGGCATAGCCACGGCCAGTCAAACGTCGGAATCATCGCACGTCACCTTATGGGATCTCGAAAATTCCTTACTCGTCGTCGCTCGGCTTGTCAGCCGGCTTGATCGTGTTCAAGCCCCAGAACTGCCACATCCTCATGCCACCGCGATAGTACTTTATCTTGTCGGCGGGATAGCCAGCTGCCACCAAACCACGAATCGCGCGCGGCGATTGGCCGCAGGAAGGACCATTGCAGAAGACAACCAGGGTCTTGGCGTCGCTGAAGTCCCATTTGTCGGTTTTGTAACGGTGATCCGTAAGCCCCCACTTCTCCAACTGCTTGTCAACCCACGTCATCTTGCCCCGAGGCTTGGCGCCGAATTCTTCCAGCAGCGATTTCATCCCTTCGGAATCCGGTTTCTGTGTCATCAGGGTATACGGATAATGCCGCGCGCCAGGGATCGTGCCCTTCTTCCACCATACATCGGTACGCGCGTCGATCAACAGTCCAGCGCCGTCACGTAGCTCGTTCTCCATGAAGTCGAACAACTCGGCCTCGCCGATGGGTTTCACGCCATCTGCGGGGGACATCGGTTTCAAACATGCTGGCGGGCACGGCCGCCCGGTCTTCGCGAAATAGCCTTTCAGGGTGAAATTCGGATCTTGAGTACGCTCGACCTTTACCGATTTACCTTCGTGAATCACGTACAGTTCGGCCCTGTCTTTCGATAATTGAATCGGTTTCGAGTCTTCGCCGGCGCGAGACGTCTGACTGATCCCGCTCAGCCCCATCGCAAGCAAGACGATAACAATGGGCATATTCCGCATAACATATCCTCGGTCTGGCCCATCAGTATAAATATAGGCCGCTGGTGAAGAAGGAAAAACGCGCCAATCAGCGATTCATAAAATGCCTCATGATCAAGCGACGCGTCTCGGTGATCGATCCAGTCTTATGATAGTGCTGAAAAACATCGACCTTGTCGCTGTCGGAAAGCTGTTTATAGAAGGAATAACTGCCAAAAAACGACTCCTTCAACAGGGCTTCGAAAGCCTGGCGCGAACCAGCCAAGGACGCTTCAGAGGGATCGACCGCATCATCCGGTGAACCGATCTGCTCAGCCTGTTCGGCCTGCCAACGAAGAAATTCGTCATCATCATCACCGCCACTCGTATTCGCCTCGGCAATTTTCTTATCGAGTTTCTTCTGCCAACGCAAAAATGCATCGTCCCCAGCGCTACCCGCGTCGGCTAGGGTCGGTAAAAGAGATGCACATAGCAACAATAAACCGCTACCGAAAAAGTAACAGAAAACGGATCTACCTTGGGCCATCGAAGCCCCCCTTACCTTTGGAATGGAAGCACCAAACTGCGGCCATAGCGTGAAAGAATAGCCCCCTCCAAACAAGCAAAATCGCAACAGGATACGTCAAAGTCCAACACTTGCTCTCCCATCATCAGGGCATGGAAAGTTCAAACCGCATAGTAATAAGAATTGTGACGCACATCAAGATGTCAGCAGAGATTAGCGCCTACGACGAAAAAAGCTAAAGCCACTGCTCAAACTTCGGAATAGTGCTCTTTCACATAGGTATCGACTATCGCCTGGAATTCCTTTGCGATCTGTTCTCCGCGCAGGGTCAGGCTCTTTTCACCATCGATATACACCGGCGCCGCGGGTTGTTCCCCGGTACCGGGCAGGCTGATGCCAATATTCGCGTGCTTGCTTTCACCCGGGCCATTCACGATGCAACCCATCACTGCGACATGCATGTTTTCCGCGCCGGGATAGCGATCTCGCCACTCGGGCATTTTTTCGCGCAGATAATCCTGGATGTCGCGTGCCAGCTGCTGAAAGTAGGTGCTCGTGGTACGCCCGCAACCAGGACAAGCGATCACCTGCGGCAGGAAGGAACGCAGCCCCATGCTTTGCAGAATCTCTTGGGCAACGATGACCTCGCGCTCGCGCGCGCCTCCGGGTTCCGGGGTCAA
>Ga0256841_1002496_pt1 | contig 14571 bp, 17 predicted proteins | sample 356308metaG_FD_185971 | JGI IMG/M metagenome (GOLD analysis project Ga0256841, IMG submission 185971) | Hydrothermal vent microbial communities from Mid Atlantic Ridge, Atlantic Ocean - 356-308 | ecosystem: Environmental > Aquatic > Marine > Hydrothermal vents | place: Atlantic Ocean: Mid...
TCCGTGTCCGCATCGGGCGGCACTTCGATGCAGCGGGCCCGCAGCGGGCAGCCGCTCAGGATGGCGCGGGCCGTGGCGAGCAGCGCCGGCCCAATGCCGGGGTGGGTGATGAGTAGCAGTCCGATGCTCATTTGGAGCGCTCCTCGATGGCCCGTTTCTGCCGTTCGATGAAGGCCTCGGAAGCATCATACCCTTTCAGGCGCAACATGTGGTTGCGCACCGCGGTCTCCACCAGGATCGCCAGGTTGCGCCCCGGCGCCACCGGCACGGTGATCTGGGGGATCTCCACTCCCAGCACCGTGCGTGTCTGGGAAGCGGCTTGCAGCCGTTCCATGTCGGCGATCTCGTGCAGCTTCATGCGCTTGAGATGGACGATCAGCTGCAGGTACATGCTGTTGGTAATGGCGCTGTCGCCGAACATGGCGCGGATGTCGAGGATGCCCAGCCCCCGCACCTCGAGGAAGTCGCGCAAAAGAGGGGGGCAGCGTCCGGAGACCACGTCGGGAGCGATGCGGCTGAACTCCGGGGCGTCGTCGGCGATCAGCCGGTGTCCCCGGGTGATCAGCTCCAGGGCCAGTTCGCTCTTGCCCACGGCCGAATGGCCGGTGAGCAGCACGCCGGTGCCGAGCACCTCAAGAAAGACGCCGTGCAGGATCGATCGGGAGGTGAGGAAGCGGGCTGCATAGTACTGCAGATTGTCGAGAACCACACTGTCGGAGAGGCTGGTGGTGAGGAGGGGGATGCCGTCCTCCTTCGCCTTCTCCAGGATGAGGGGAAAAGGACGCCGCCGGTTGGTGAAAAGGAGGGCGGCCGGAGAGGACTCGAACAGCTTCTCCACCGCCTGCCGCTGCTTCTCGCCGGAAAGCGAAGTGAGGTATTTCTTCTCCAGCGGCCCGATGATCTGGATGGGGGGCGGATGGATGTAGTTGAGGGGCCCGGCGATGATGTGGCCGGCCTTGGCGCGGGCGGGATCGAACAGGGTGCGATCGAGCCCATCCTCGCCGGCGACCAGATGCAGCTTCAGCCGGTCGCCGAGGGCGTCCAGCAAGTCGTCAACTGTGACTCGTCGCCGCATCGGGCAGGGGATGGGGATAGAGAATGTAGAGCACTTCCGCCGCCGTGCGGGCCTGCCGGATGCGCTCCAAGGTGCCTGAATCGCCGAAGAGGCGGGCCAATTCGCCCAGCAGGGCCAGGTGTTCTTCCACTTCGTCGTCCGGCACGAGGAGGCCGAAGACCAAGTCCACCGGCCCTTCGTCCAGGGCGTCGAACTCCACCGGTTCCGCCAGGCGGAGGAAGGCGCCTCTGGGCTGTTTGAGGCCGGCGACGCGGGCGTGCGGCAAGGCCACACCGTGGCCCATGCCGGTGCTGCCCAAGCGCTCGCGCTCCAGCAGCTTTTCGTAGATCTGTTCGCTGGAAGGGGGCTTGCCTTCCCGGGAGAGCAGACGGGCCAGGTGTTCCAACACCTTTTTCTTGCTCGCCGCCGGATCGTCCAGGCTGATCTGCTCTTCTTTGATGAGTTCTTCTGGAAGCATGATGGCCGGACCAGGAGGGGTGAAAAGGAAGGGAGCCGCCTCCGGGCGGCTCCCGCGGCGTCACCTCGAACGGTTTCTACCTTTCCAATCGGGGGAAACAGTCGGTTCTGAAGCGGAATGAACGACCGTTTCGGTGGAATATGTGATGCAATCCATGGCCGCTGGCCCTATTCGGAGACGCCCGCCACCGCGGCCTTGGCGCCATTGTTGCGGGCCCGCTTCTGGACCTTCTCCTTGTGCTTGATGATCTGCCGGTCGAGCTTGTCGGCCAGGGCGTCGATGGCGGCGTACATGTCGTCTTCCACCGCGTCGGCGAACACATCGGCGCCGCTCACATGCACCGTCGCTTCCGCCTTCTGTTGATGCCGTTCCACGCTCAGGATGACATGGACGTTGGTGACATGGTCGAAATGGCGTTCGATGCGCTTGATCTTCTCTTCCACGTATTGACGGAGGGCGTCGGTGAGTTCGATGTGATGACCGGTTACGCTCAGTTGCATGATGTTCTCCTTTTGTCAGATGAGACGTTTGCGTTCGTTGGACGGTGGAATCGCCATCGCTTCGCGATACTTGGCGACCGTGCGTCTGGCGACCTTCACCCCCTCCTGCGAAAGGAGGGCGGCGATCTTGTTGTCGGAGAGAGGCTTGCGTGGATCTTCCGCCAGGATCAACTTCTTGATGCGCGCCCGGATGGCGGTGGCCGAGGCGTCGTTGCCGCTGCTGGTGGCGAGGTGACTGGAGAAGAAATATTTGAACTCCAGCACGCCTCGCGGCGTGTGCATGTATTTGTTCGAGGTGACCCGGGAGATGGTGGACTCGTGCAGGTCGAGCGCTTCGGCGATGTCTTTGAGGATGAGGGGCTTCATCGCTTCCTCCCCCCGCTCGAAGAACTCCTGCTGGATCTCCACGATCTTGGTGGCCACCCGCAGCAGGGTTTCGTTGCGGCTCTGCAGGCTCTTGAGGAACCAGCGTGCCTCCTGCAGGTGCTCCTTCAAGGTGGCGTTGTCGCTGCTGCTGTCGGCGCGGCGGACCAGGGCGGCGTACATCGGGTTCACCCGCAGCCGGGGCATGCAGTCGGGATTGAGCGACACCACCCAGCGGCCGTTGCGCTTCTGCACGAAGACGTCGGGCTGGACGTAGCCCGCCTGGGGGGGCGAAATGGTGGCGCCGGGCCTTGGGTTGAGCGACTTCACCAGCGCCAGCAGCGCGTCCAACCGCTCGTCGTCCAGCTTGAGCGCGCGTTTCAACTTGGTCTTGTTGCCGGCGGTGAGCAGCTCGAAATGGCTGCGCAGCAGCTCCATCGCTTCTTCCCGCAAGGGGGTGTCGGGAGGAAGCTGCTCCACCTGCAGCAGCAGGCACTCCTGGGGAGAGCGGGCCGCCACCCCGGGCGGGTCGAACCGTTGCACCCGGTGCAGGACGGTGGCCACCTCCTCCTCGCCGATCTCCTCGTCGTCCAGGCTGGCGACGATCTCTTCCAGGGTGAGCTCCAGATAGCCGTCGGGGTTCACCGCATCGATGATGATGGTGGCGATCTCACGGTCCCGCTCGCTGAAAGGGGTGAGGTTGAGTTGCCAGTAGAGGTAGTCCTGGAGGGTCTCTTCGCGGCTCTCGCGGGCGAGGAAGTCCGGCTGTTCGTCGTTGCCGTCGGCCCGGCTCTGCACCAGGGGAATGTCGTACTGGTCTTCCCACTGCGCGTCCACGGGGAGCTCCTCGGGAATGGTCTCCTGCTCCACCTGGAGCTCCGGTTCCGCAGCGTCGGATCCGGCGTCGGAAGACTCCTTTTCGAGGGTTTCCAGAGACTCTTCGCCGTTGACCGGCAGCTGCTCCTGCCCCTCCTCCAGCTCCAGCATGAAGTTGGATTCCAGCGCCTGCTGAATCTCTTGCGAAAGCTCCAGGGTGGAGAGCTGCAACAGACGGATGGCCTGCTGCAGCTGCGGGGTCATCGTCAGATGCTGACCCAGGCGGAGCTGAATGGAAGGTTTCATCGGGGCGTTGGTTGTCCTTCACTGACCGACGGTCGTTGAGAATAGTTTAGCCCATCGGGGGCGGCCAACTGAAATGGAAGAGGTTGATCTGGATCAGGGTACGCCTGAAAGTTGACGGAGGTCCGCTTTTCAGCGGGGTTCGGCGCCGTTCACAAGCGGAAATGGTCGCCCAGATAGCGCTTGCGCACCTCTCCATCGGCGAGGATGGCCTCCGGCGTCCCTTGGGCGAGCACGGCGCCGTCGGCGAGGATGTAGGCGCGCTCGCAGATGCCGAGGGTCTCCCGGACGTTGTGGTCGGTGATGAGCACCGCGATGCCGCAGGCGGCGAGGCGGGCCACCGCCTGCTGGATCTCCGCCACGGAGATGGGATCCACGCCGGCGAAGGGTTCGTCCAGAAGGATGATTCGGGGGTCGGTGGCCAGGGAGCGGGCGATCTCCAGCCGGCGCCTCTCGCCGCCGGAGAGGCTGATGGCGGGCTTCTTGCGCAGATGTTCGATGCCGAACTCGCGCAGCAGGGCGTCGCACCGTTCCCGCCGGGCTGGACGGTTCAGGCCGCCACGGATCTCCAGCACCGCGAGAAGGTTCTCCTCAACGTCGAGATGGCGGAAAACGGAGGGCTCCTGGGCGAGGTACCCCAGGCCGTGCCGCGCCCGCACGTGCATTGGCCGGCGGGTGAGGTCGCGCCCTCCCAGGACGATGCTTCCGGCGTCGGCGGGAATCAGCCCCATGATCATGTAGAAGCAGGTGGTCTTGCCGGCGCCGTTGGGGCCCAGCAGGCCCACCACCTCGCCTTCGTCCACGTGCAGCGAGACGCCGTCCACCACCGGCTTGCGGTGGTAGTGCTTCCTCAGCCCCTCGACGGTGAGGTAGCTCATGGTTTGCCGTCGGGCTGGAGGATCACCTTGACGCGCTTCTTGCCGCCGGCCGCGGTGCCGGCCTTGAGGCGCGCCTTCTTGCGGTCGTAGACGATGCGGTCGCTGCGGAAGCTGTCCCCTTTCTGCAGGAGCTCCGCCTTTCCCGACAGAATCACGTCGTCGGCGTGGATGCGATAGACGATGCGCCGGCCGCTTCCCTTCACCCAGGGCTTGCCCTTCTCCGGCAGCTGTCGGAAGCGGGCCGGTTCGCCCGTGGCGGTGATCTCATAGGGCTTGCGGTGGCGGTATTGCACCACCACCTTGTCAGCCCAGAGGGTGAAGGTGCCCTGAATCACCTGGACATGGCCGGTGAAGAGGGTCCGTTGGCTCTTCTGGTCGATGTCGGCCTGGTCCGACTCGATCTCCATGGGGGCGTCGCGGTCTTCCGGCAACGCCAGGGCGGCGCTTCCGGCGATCACCGCCGACAGCAGGAAAAGCGAAGGGAAAAATCGTTTATTCCGCAACATAGTAGGCTCTGGTGTGGGCCTGGAAGTGGATCTTTCCGGGCGGGCGCAGCCAGGCGCGCATGCCCACGGCCTTGATCCAGTCCGACCGGCTGGTGATGGTGACGGGCGCATCGGTCTCGGCGTACTCCTTCTCGGGCTTCACCAACACGTCGCGGGTCTGCAGCTGCATGGCGGGCAGGCGCTCGGTGAGGGCGCGATGGAGCGTTACCGCATCGTGGAGTTGCAGCCGGCGGCGGTCTTTCGACAGGGTGCCCGAATCGGCAGTGACCTTCCACAAGAGGCGCGCATCCTGGTAGATCCACAGGCGCGGTTTCTCCAGCTGGGTTTCGCCGCTCCCCTCGAAATGGTCCAGCCGACGGGCTCGCAGACGGCGCAAGGGAAGACCTCTCTCGTCGTAGGTGACCAGATCGAGCCCCGAGACGAAGTAGTCCACCCGGTTTGCCGGCGCCTCGGCGTTGGCGGCGGAAGGGGGGGCGGAAGGCCGCAAGGCCCACCAGGTGAGGAGCAGAAGGGCCAGCAGTACCGTCAGCAACACCAGGCGCATGGGTTCATCCGGGCGTTTTCACGACATAGGCTTCCAGGGCCGAGGTCAGCTTGCCCTGGGCCTCCAAAATGAGCTCGCACACTTCCCGCGCGGCGCCCCGGCCGCCGGGCGAAGGGGTGGTCCAGTGGGCGTGCTGGCGGGTGAAAGGGTGGGCGTCCCGCACCGCGATGGCGAGCCCCACCCGGGTCATCACCGGCAGATCCACCACGTCGTCCCCCACGTAGGCGATATGGTCGTCGTTCAGCTCCAGCTTGCGCCGCAGCTCCAGATAGGCGGGGAGTTTGTCACGGCGGCCCTGGTAGAGGTGGGTGATGCCCAGGCTCTCCATGCGGATGCGCACCACTTCGGAGGTGCGGCCGGTGATGATGCCGATCTCCACGCCGCTGTTGCGCAGCATCACCATGCCGTGGCCGTCGCGGGAGTTGAAGGCCTTGTACTCCTGCCCGTCGTCCCCGAGAAAGAGGGAGCCGTCGGTGAGGACGCCGTCCACGTCGAAGATCACCAGCCGGATGTCGCGCGCCTTCTCCAGAATGTCCTGCATCTTCTTTCTTCAGACCACGCCTGCCCGCAGCAGGTCGTGCATGTTGAGCGCCCCCGTGAGCCGTCGCTCTTCGTCCACCACCAGCAGAGCGTTGATCTTCTTCTCCTCCATCAGCTTGAGCGCCTCGGCCGCCAGCTTTTCCGGGACCGTGGTGACGCCGCCCTCGGTCATCACTTCGGTGACCGGCGTCCGATGCAGATCCACGCCCCGGTCGAGGGTCCGGCGCAGATCCCCGTCGGTGAAGATGCCGAGGACGCGGCGTTCCTCGTCCACCACCGCCGTCATCCCCAGTCCCTTGGCGGTCATCTCCACCAGGGCTCGGTCGAGGGTGGCGTGCCGGTTCACGGCGGGAATCTCGTCGCCGGTGTGCATGATGTCGCGGACGTGGAGCAGCAGGCGCCGCCCCAGGCTGCCGCCGGGGTGGGAACGGGCGAAGTCCTGCTCGGTGAAACCGCGCGCCTCCAGCAGCGCCACCGCCAGGGCGTCGCCCATGGCCAGGGTGGCCGTGGTGCTGGCGGTGGGGGCCAGACCGAGGGGACAGGCCTCCTTGGCGACGCTCACGTCGAGATTGACGTCGGCCTCTTTGGCCAAGGTGGAGGCCGGGTTCCCCGTCATGGCGACCAGAGGCACTCCCAGGCGCTTGATGAGCGGCAAAATGGTGATCAGCTCCACGGTTTCGCCGGAGTTCGACAACGCCAGCACCACGTCGCCGCTGGTGATCATGCCCAGATCGCCGTGGCTGGCCTCGCCGGGATGGACGAAAAAGGCGGGGCTTCCCGTACTGGCCAGGGTGGCGGCGATCTTGTTGCCCACATGGCCCGATTTGCCCATGCCGGTGACCACGATGCGGCCGTGGCAGTGGAGCAGGTATTCGCAGGCGCGAACGAACTCGTCGCCGATGCGCTGGGTGAGCGCCTGCACCGCCTCGGCCTCGGTCTTGAGCACGGCAAGACCCAGCTCCCGCAACTTGCGGTGGTCGACGGGTTGCGGCTCGGGCGTGGCGTTCAAAACGGAAGTTCCGCTGGACTCGGATGGCGCCGATGATAGCATGGCGTCTCGTCACAAAGCCCGGATTCGGGTGGCTCCACAGCGTTCGCACCGCAGGCGGGTGACCAAGCGCCCCTGCTTGGTGTCGAAGACCCGCTCCTTGTCGATTTTCCATTTGTGGTGGCCATGGCGGCAGAGAGTGTTGCCGCGATGCCGCTGGCGGACAGTGGGGCGCTTGAAAGGGATGACGTCGCTCATTGCCCGGTTTTGGTGATCGGGTTAACCGTCTTAGTGGAGATTTCTTAACCGAATCTTAACATTGCCGAACTCAATGGGGAGTTCGGCGATGGTCGCCGGAATCATTTCTTGATCCCCCCGCTGCGGCGCGGGAGAATTTAGAGATTGCAGTTTTTGTTGGGAGCTGGTTTTGACGGAAGAGCGAAGAGTCAGGGCATCCACGGCCGCTTCGGCGCAAACGCTGGTGAAGATCCGCGATCTCCATTTCAGCCGGGGGGAGCGCAAGATCTTCGACGGAGTGGACATCGACATTCCGCGCGGCGGCGTGACGGCGATCATGGGGCCATCGGGCACCGGCAAGACCACCTTGCTCAAGCTCATCGGTGGGCAGCTCCGGCCGGATCGCGGCACCATCGAGGTGGATGGACTCGACGTCCACGCGCTCAGCCGGCGGGAGCTCTACCGCTTGCGCATGCGCATGGGCATGCTGTTCCAGAGCGGAGCCTTGCTCACCGACCTGGACGTGTTCGAGAACGTCGCCTATCCCTTGCGGGAACACACCCGCTTGAGCGAGAGCATGCTGCGCAAGCTGGTATTGCTCAAGCTTGAGGCGGTGGGCCTGCGCGGCGCCCGCCATCTGATGCCGGCGGAGCTTTCGGGCGGCATGGCGCGCCGCGTGGCGCTGGCGCGGGCGATGGCGCTGGATCCCATGATGATCATGTACGACGAACCCTTCACCGGCCAGGATCCCATCTCCATGGGGGTGCTGGTGAAGCTGGTGCGTCAGCTCAACGACGCGGCGCGGCTCACCAGCGTGCTGGTTTCCCACGACGTGGCCGAGACCTGCGCCATCGCCGATCTGGTGTACGTCATCTCCGGCGGCAAGGTGATCGAGTCGGGACCGCCGCAACAACTGCAGGAGTCGGGGTCGGAATGGACCCGGCAGTTCATGCATGGCCTCCCGGACGGTCCGGTGCCTTTCCATTATCCGGCGCCGGATCTCGAGTCGGATCTGTTCGGGAGGGCGGCGTGACCGAGATGCTGGCCAGGCTGGGGGCGGGCTGGATTCTCGCCGTGCGCCACCTCGGTCGCGCCCTTCTGCTCCTGCTGCGCATCCTCGAGGGGCTGGACGAGCTGGTGCGGCGGCCGCGGCTGCTGGTGGAACAGCTCTTCTCGGTGGGGGTGCTCACCGTGCTCATCATCGGCGTCTCCGGGCTGTTCGTGGGCATGGTGCTGTCGCTGCAGGGGTACTACATCCTCTCCCAGTTCGACGCCGAATCGGCGCTGGGCGTGATGGTGGCGGCTTCGCTGCTGCGCGAGTTGGGGCCGGTGGTGACGGCGCTGCTCTTCGCCGGCCGGGCCGGCTCGGCCCTCACCGCCGAGATCGGCCTGATGAAGGCCACCGAGCAGCTTTCCGGCCTGGAGATGATGGCGGTGGATCCGGTGCGCCGGGTGCTGACCCCACGGTTCCTGGCTGGTTTTCTCGCCATGCCGTTGTTGGCGGCGCTATTCAGCGCCCTCGGGGTGTTGGGCGGCTGGTTCGTCGGCGTGGGGCTCCTGGGAGTGGACGACGGCACCTGGTGGGTGCAGATGCAGGCGCGCATCGATTGGCACGAGGATCTCTACAACGGGGTGGTCAAGAGCCTGGTGTTCGGCTTCGTCTGCACCTGGATCGCCGTCTTCCAGGGATACAACAGCCTGCCCACCTCGGCCGGCGTGAGCCGGGCCACCACGCGCACGGTGGTGCACTCCTCTCTCGCGGTGCTGGGGCTGGACTTCGTTCTCACGGCACTGATGTTCAAATAGGTCGGAACGATGAAAACAAGCAAAACCGTTGAAATCCTGGTGGGCGCGTTCGTGGCGGCCGGGCTGCTGGCGCTCTTTTTTCTGGCCATGAAGGTGAGCAACCTCGGCACCCTGGATACCAGCGAGACCTACCAAGTGATCGCCCGTTTCGACAACATCGGCAGCCTCAAGGTAAAAGCGCCGGTGACCATGGCCGGCGTGGAAGTAGGGCGGGTGAGCGATATCGGCTTCGACCAGGAGCGCTACCAGGCGGTGGTGAAGCTGGCGCTCTACAAGAGGTTCGACCGCATTCCCGACGACACCTTCGCCAAGATTCTCACCGCCGGCCTGCTCGGTGAGCAGTACGTAGGGCTCGATCCCGGCGGCAGCGACACCTATCTCAAGGAGGGTGACGAGATCGAGATCACCCAGTCGGCCATGGTGCTGGAGGATGTGATCGGCCAGTTCATCTTTGGCAAGGCCCAGGACAAGGAGAAAAAACAGTGAAGAACCATGGAGTCGTGATTTCCCTGCTGTTGGCGCTGTGGACGGGTTGCGTGGGCGCCAACGACACGGACCAGCCCCAGGAGCTGGTGCGCAACACCGCCGAATACGTGCTGTCGGAGGTGCGCGCCCACAAGGCGGAGCTGGAGAAGGACAACAGCGGCATCTATCGGCTGGTCTACGAAAAGGTGATTCCTCATTTCGATTTCCGGCGCATGACCCGTTCGGCCCTGGGGCGCTACTGGCGCAGGGCGACGGAAGAGCAGCGTCGGCGCCTCACCCGCGAATTCCGCGAGCTGCTGGTCCGCACCTACGCGGTGATGCTGCTCAGCTATTCCGACGAGCGTATCGAATACCTCCCTTTTCGAGGACGTCCCGGCGACAAACGGGTGGTGGTGCGCACCAAGGTGTTCACCCAGGACGGCGCGCCGCCGGTGCCCATCGACTACCGTCTCCATCGCAAGAACGGGGAGTGGAAGGTGTACGACGTGGTGGTGGACGGCGTGAGCCTGGTCTCCAATTACCGGGGCACCTTCGCCAGCGAAGTGCGCAAAGGGGGAATCGAGGGGCTCATCGCCTCCCTGGAGAAGCATAACCGCGAATTGAGCGGCAACCGCGAACGGGGCGATGGCTGACAGCGGCGCTTTCTTGCTGGGCGAGCTCTCCGACACCCTGGATTTCGTCACGGTGCCGCAATTGTGGCCGGTATTGGCTCAGCGGATTCGCAGTTCCCGGGAACTTCGGGTCTCCCTGGCGGGCGTGAAGCAGGCCAACAGCGCGGCCTTGGCTCTGCTGCTCGAAGGGTTGGAGCTGGCGTCGCGCAGTGGCTGCCGGCTGCGCTACGTGGAGCTTCCTGAGCCGTTGCTGGAGCTGGCGCGGGTGAGCAACGTGGAGCGAATCCTCACCGCTGGGTAGGTGGTAGATCCCTTTCTGCCCCTCCCCCTCTCCCCGCTCGGGGCGTGCGAGCGCTTGGGAATTGGTCTTTGGGGTGAATGTCGATCGCATTCAAATATACCCCCTCTGGAACAGCCCGCTTTTCTCTTCTGTTGGCAGCAAAATGTAAAGAAAACTTTACAAGTTCGGGAAATGAGGACAAGGGATGCTTCTGTTTTTTTAATAATTAAATAGATAAAAAATGGTGCGAATTTTGCATTAATCTTTAATGTCTAAGATTTTTTCCGAAAAATGTAAAATCATTTTGGAGGTATCGATGAAAAAGCTGCTGCAAACACTCGCCCTGGCTTCCTGCCTGGCCGCCGCAAGTGGCACCAACGCGCAGATCGTGGTGCCCGATTATGGAGACACGGGGTGGCAAACCTTCTCCCGTACCCTCGGGTCGACTTTTAACGGTACTGTGCGTATTGGGGTGGCCAATGAAGGCGATGACATGGTTTCGTCGCGGCTGTTGCTGGACAACTTTCAAGGGCTGTCTCTCACCAACCCCAGCTTTGAAACCGGTGATTTTTCTGGTTGGAATCTCGTGGGGTCGGGCAGCGTGAGCAGCTCGACCACTGCTGATTTGGGAACGGTTTATGGTCCCACCGACGGAACCTATTTCGCCGAACTTTCATCCGGGAGCTCCGAGAGCGCCGACTGGCTTGATGCGCTCCTTCCCCCGGGCTACGACGCTTACAATGGCTCCTGGCTGGAATTCAATGTCAACATTCCTGCCGGCGCCACCGTGAGCTTCGACTGGGCCTTTCTTGCGGGGGACCATGTGCCGTTTCATGATTTCGCCTTTCTCTGGTACCAGGAACCGGGTGCGGCCCCCTCGCTGGAGCCTCTAGCCTACATCGATTCGGTGCCTGAACCGGCACCCCTGGTGCTGATGGCCCTGGGCCTTCTGGTCACCACCGCCGTCGGACGGCGCAAGGAGAAGAGTGTGGCCTGATTGATCCGGCCGTTTCGCGTTTTCCCTTCGGTCCCTGCTCGAGCAGGGACCTTTTCGTTTCATTCATCCTGGGTTGCTGCGGCCTCAAGCCCATTGAAATTCACCAGCTCATTGGACGCGGGTTTTCGTTATCCGCATATCTGCAGTTTGTGGGTGGGCCATCCCCCCCTCAGTGTTCATGTCGAAATCGGAGACGTTTGCCGGGGCAATGGCAGGTTTCCAGCGCTGGGTTCCTGGCGTCCGAAAGCCATCATCGGGGGTACCCGTTATCCCCTCTTTTGCTTACAAAAAATCACAATGGCTGCGGACGCTGCCTCCAGTGCGCTGTCTTCCAGGTGATTTCTTCCTTCCGCAATATTCTTTATCATGACAGGCTTCCTGTTCTCCTGACAGGTCCGACGAATGGACAAGCTGGTCATCACGGGCGGCACGCCGCTGCAAGGCGAAGTGCGCATCTCCGGCGCCAAGAACGCCGCGCTGCCCATCTTGGCGTCAGCGTTGCTGGCGGACGGTCCTTTGCGCCTGGGCAATGTGCCGCACCTGCAGGACGTGACCACCACCATCGGCCTGTTGGGACGCATGGGAGTGGGGATCACGGTGGACGAGCGGATGACCATCGAGATCGATCCGGCCACCATCGACAGTTTTTCCGCTCCCTATGAACTGGTGAAGGTGATGCGCGCCTCCATCCTGGTGCTGGGGCCGCTGCTGGCCCGCTACGGGCGGGCCGACGTCTCCCTGCCGGGCGGGTGCGCCATCGGCTCGCGGCCGGTGAACCTGCATCTGGAGGGGCTGCGCGCCATGGGGGCCGAGATCACCGTGGAGGGAGGGTACATTAAGGCCCGCGCCAACCGGCTGCGGGGCACCCGCCTGGTGATGGACCTGGTCACCGTCACCGGCACCGAGAACCTGATGATGGCCGCCACTCTGGCCGAGGGCGAGACGGTGATCGAGAATGCTGCCCGCGAGCCGGAAGTGGTGGATTTGGCAAGCTGCCTCATCCGCATGGGCGCGAAGATCGAGGGTGCCGGCACCGACACCATCACCATCGAGGGGGTGCGCTCGTTGAGCGGCTGCGACTACGTGGTGATGCCCGACCGCATCGAGACGGGCACTTTCCTGGTGGCCGCCGCCCTCAGCCGGGGGCGGGTGAAGGTACGCGACACCAACCCCGGTCTGCTCGACGCCGTCCTCGCCAAGTTGCGCGAGGCTGGGGCGAAGATAGAGGCCGGCGAAGATTGGATCGAGCTGGACATGGAGGGGCGCCGGCCCCAGGCGGTGGACGTCCATACCGCTCCCTATCCCGCCTTTCCCACCGACATGCAGGCCCAGTTCACCGCCCTCAACGCCGTGGCCGAAGGGGTGGGCACCATCACCGAGAACGTATTCGAGAACCGTTTCATGCACGTATTGGAGATGCAGCGGATGGGGGCCGACATCAAGCTCGAGGGCAACACCGCCATCGTCAAGGGGGTGGAGCGCCTCAAGGGGGCGCCGGTGATGGCCACCGATCTGCGTGCCTCCGCCTCGCTGGTGCTCGCCGGCCTGGTGGCCGAGGGGGAGACGGTGGTGGACCGCATCTACCACATCGACCGGGGCTACCAGAACATCGAAGAAAAGTTGGCCGCCTTGGGCGGCCGGATCCGCCGCCTGCCCGACTGAGAGCCGCCCATGGAGTTTTCCACGCCCATCACCGTCGCCCTGGCCAAGGGCCGCATTCTCAAGGAGACGCTGCCGCTGCTGCTCCATGCCGGCATCGAGTTGCGCGACGATCCCGCCGTCAGCCGCAAGCTGATCCTGGACACCAACCACCCGAAGGTGAAGGTGGTGCTGATCCGCGCCACCGACGTGCCCACCTATGTGCAGTGGGGTGCCGCCGATCTCGGCGTGGCGGGCAAGGACACCCTGGTGGAACACGGTGGCGAGGGGCTCTACGAACCGCTCGATTTGAAAATCGCCCGTTGCCGGCTGATGGTGGCGGGCCGGCCCGACGCCTCGCTGGAGGGGCAGCGGCTGCGCATCGCTACCAAATACGTGCGCGCCACCAAGAACCATTTCGCCGAGCGCGGCCAACAGGTGGAGATCATCAAGCTCTACGGCTCCATGGAGCTGGCGCCGCTGGTGGGATTGGCCGATCTCATCGTCGATCTGGTGGAGAGCGGCAACACCCTCAAGGCCAACGGCCTGGTGCCGCTGGAGCACATCATGGACGTCAGCTCCCGCCTGGTGGTGAACAAAGCGAGCTGGAAGATGAAGCACGGGACCATCGTGGGATTGATGGAAGCCATCGGCGAGGCGGTGGAAAAGAGAGAGGCCTCCTGAAAGGGTCCGCGTCGTCCTCCTCGCTTCGAGATGGCTGGGGCAGGGTGGAGTCCCGGACTCGCGCCGGATTCCGCGCGGACCGAGGGCAGAAAGAGAGAGCAGGCAGAAACATGGCTGATATTCGCAAACTCGACACGGGCGATCCCGGCTTCCGGGAACGGCTCGATCAACTGTTGGCCTGGGAAGGGGTCTCGGACCAGCCGGTGAACGACGCCGTCAACGGCATCATCGCCGAGATCCGCGCCCGCGGCGACGAAGCGCTGCTGGAGTTCACCGGCCGTTTCGACGGTTGGCGTCCCGCCGGCCCCGCCGACCTGGAGATTCCCGTCGCCCGGCTGGAGCAGGCCTGGAGCGCCGTCGCCGCCGACCAGCGCGAGGCGCTGGAGGTCGCCGCCGCCCGCATCCGCGCCTATGCCGAGAAACAGAAGATGACCGGTTGGGAGTACCAGGAGGCCGACGGCACGATGCTGGGACAGCAAGTGACGCCCCTGGACCGGGTGGGGCTCTACGTTCCCGGCGGCAAGGCGGCCTATCCCTCCTCGGTGTTGATGAACGCCGTGCCCGCCAAGGTGGCCGGCGTGGAAGAACTCATCATGGTGGTGCCCACTCCGGGTGGCGAGGTCAACGAGCTGGTGCTGGCGGCCGCCCGGGTCGCCGGCGTGGACAGGGTCTTCGCCGTGGGCGGCGCCCAGGCGGTGGCGGCCCTGGCCTACGGCACCGAAACCATTCCGGCGGTGGACAAGATCGTGGGGCCGGGCAACATCTATGTCGCCACCGCCAAGCGCGCCGTCTTCGGCCAGGTGGGAATCGACATGGTGGCGGGCCCTTCGGAGATTCTGATCGTCTGCGACGGCCGCACCAA
>Ga0256841_1002497_pt1 | contig 14568 bp, 13 predicted proteins | sample 356308metaG_FD_185971 | JGI IMG/M metagenome (GOLD analysis project Ga0256841, IMG submission 185971) | Hydrothermal vent microbial communities from Mid Atlantic Ridge, Atlantic Ocean - 356-308 | ecosystem: Environmental > Aquatic > Marine > Hydrothermal vents | place: Atlantic Ocean: Mid...
TGCTCCACCGCATTGGGGTGCCCGACTACCTCTTGATGAACGAGCGGGAGCTTTTGGGCCTTACCGGCGCGGGCTCGATCAGCGAGGGGCTGGCCCGGTTGCGGCAGGCCGGGATCGAGCGGGCAGTGGTCAAGGTGGGGCCGCTGGGGGCGATCGTCGCCACCCCCGAGGAGGAGGCCCTGGTCGAGCCCTACGAGGTCGACGAGATCGTCGACACCACCGGGGCCGGCGACGCCTTCACCGCCGCCTTCGTTCACGCCGTGATGGAGGGCCGGCCGCTGGTGGAGGCGGCCCGGCTCGGCAACGTGGCGGGGGCGCTGGCGGCCACCGCGGTGGGGGCCCAGGGGCGGCTGGTTCGCCCCGAGGACCTGGCCGCCTAGAGCCCTTGGAAGTACTCCCTAAGCCGGGCCAGGAAGGCGAGCCCGGCCCGGCTCGACTTCTCCGGGTGGAACTGGGGGGCGACCACGTTCGCCCGCAGCAGGAGGGCGGTGTAGCGGGTGCCGGCGTACTCCGCCCAGCCCTCGGTCTCGGGGACCAGGGGGGCGTAGTAGGAGTGGACGAAGTAGAAGTGCCGGCCGGAGAGCGGCGCGAACGGCGAGCCGGGGCGGAGGAAGACCCGGTTCCAGCCCATCTGGGGCACCTTGGGGGCGGAAAAGCGCCGCACCTGCCCGGGCACGAGCCCGAGCCCGGGGGTCCCGGGGGCCTCCTCCGAGCCCTCGAAGAGGAGCTGGAGTCCCACGCAGACCCCCAGGAAGGGCCGTCCGGCGGCGACGTGGGCCCTCACCGCCGCCTCGAAGCCGGAGGCCCGGAAGGCCTCCATCACCTGGCGGAAGTGGCCCTGGCCCGGGAGAACCAGGAGGTCGGCTTCGCGCGCGGCCTCGGGGCGGGCCGAGACCCGCACCTCGAAGCCGCTGGCCTCGAGCGCCTTGGCCACGCTCCGCAGGTTGCCCGAGCCGTAATCGATGACGAGGGTTTTCATAAGCAAAAGGCTTTTAGCTTGTGGCCGGTAGCGTGGGGTTTGAAGTGGATGTCTTTTTCCACAAGCCACGGGCTACGAGCCACCGGCTCTTCATAGTACTTCCTTCGTGCTCGGCAGGTCCTCGCGGGTGATCCGGGTGGCGGCGTAGAGCGCCCGGGCCAGCGCCTTGGTGGCCGCCTCCAGTACGTGGTGGGCCTCCCGGCCGGCGAGCAAGCGGAGGTGGAGGGTGAGCCGGCCGTGGGTGGCCAGGCCGCGGAGGAACTCGCGGTAGTGGTAGGCGTTGAGGCCCCCCGGCGCCCCCTCGATCGCCAGGGTCTCGGGGGCGAAACCGAGGTAGGGGCGCCCCGAGAGGTCGAGCACCGCCTGGACCAGGGTCTCGTCCATCGGCACGGTGGCCTCCCCGAAGCGCTCGATCCCCGCCCGGGAGCCGAGCGCCTGGTCGAGGGCCATCCCCAGGGTGATGCCGACGTCCTCGACCAGGTGGTGGACGTCGACCTCGAGGTCCCCCCGGGCGGCGACCTCGAGGTCGAACCGCCCGTGGCGGGCGAGGGCGGCGAGCAGGTGGTCCAAAAACCCCAGCCCGGTGCCCACCTGGGCCCGGGGCGGGCCGTCCAGGTCGATCCGGACCCGGACCTCGGTCTCCTCGGTGACGCGCTCAACCTTGGCGTTCCGCACCGCTCTCCTCCCCGAGTTCGAAGGCCGCCTTCAGGAAGGCGTCGTTCTCCACCGGGGTGCCGATGGTGACCCGGAGGCACCCCTCGAGCCCCGGCTGGCCGTCCATCCGCCGCACCAAGACCCCCTTCCGGAGCAACCCCTGGAAGGCGGCTTCGGCGTCGGGGGTGCGGACGAGAAGGAAGTTGGTGTGGCTCTTGTAGACCTTCCAGACCGGGTGGGCCTTGAGCTCCAGGTAGACCCGCTCCCGCTCCCGGCGGATCTTCTCCACCACCTCGGCGAGGTAGCCGGGGTGGGCCATCGCCAGCTCGGCGGCGACGGCGGTGGGGGTGGGGATCCGGAAGGGGGGGAGGAGCTTTTTCACCTGGGTGGCGAGCTCGGGGCTGGTGAGGAAGTAGCCGAGCCGGATGCCGGCGAGCCCCCAGGCCTTGGAGAAGGTACGGGAGATCACCACCCCGGGGAGCTCCTGGGCCTGGCGCTTGAAGTCGGCCGGGGCGAACTGGTAGTAGGCCTCGTCCACCACGAAGATCCACCCGCTCTTTTCGGCCACCTCGGCGAGCGGGCGCACCGCCTCCGGGGTCCAAAACCGCCCGGTGGGGGCGTGGGGGTTGGGGAAGAAGAAGACCCCGGGCTCCTCGGCGTCCTCGAGGTGGACCCTGAGGGCGGTGGTCGGCAGCTCGAACTCCGGACCCAGCGGGACCCCCTCCCAGGGGGTGCCGGTGATCCGGGCCGACCACTTGTAGAGCGAGAACGAGGGGACCAGGTCGAGCACCCGGCGGGCGGCCAGGGCCAGGGCGGTGAGCAGGACGTTGGAGCCGGCGGCGACCACCACCCCCTCCTCGGGCCAGCCCTCGAAGGCGGCGATCTGCCGCACCAGGGACTCGGCGTTCATCTCGGGGTAGCGGTTGAGGGCCAGCCCCCGCAGGCGCTCGGCGAGCTCCGCCTTGAGCTCGGCGGGGAGGTCGTAGGGGCTCTCGTTCTGGTCGAGCTTGATGGGAGCCCGGTGGTGCTCGTAGGGGTAGACGGGGAGCTCGGCGAGGTGGGGCTTCAAGGCCTTCACGGGCCCGATTTTACCCCACCAAAAGGAAGGGGGCCCGCGCCCGGCGCGGACCCCCCCCGACCGGGGCCGCCCCTAGGCCCGGGCCACCGGCTGGGTCTTCCGACGGGCGCGGGGCTTTTTGGCCTTGGCCTCGAGGGCGGCGAGCCCGCCGACGATCGCCAGGTCGAGGACCTGGTCGAGGTTTTCCACGAAGTGGAAGGTCATGTCGCGCTGGAGGTGGCGGGGGATGTCCTTGAGGTCGGGAGCGTTCTGCTTGGGGAGGATGACCTCGCGGATCCCCGCCCGACGGGCGCCGAGCACCTTCTCCCGCACCCCGCCGATCGGCAGCACCCGCCCGGTGAGGGTGATCTCGCCGGTCATGGCCACGTCGTGGCGCACCGGGATCTCGGTGAGGGCGCTGACCAGCGCGCTGGTGATCGCCACCCCGGCGGAGGGCCCCTCCTTCGGGATGGCGCCGGCGGGGACGTGGATGTGGATGTCGGACTTCTCGAAGCGCTCCAGCGGGATGCCGAAGCGGAGGGCGTTCTTCTTGGCGTAGCTGAGCGCGGCCCGGGCCGACTCCTTCATCACGTCGCCGAGCTGGCCGGTGAGTATGAGCTGGCCCTTGCCCGGCATCACGCTGACCTCGACGAACATGATGTCGCCGCCCACCGGGGTGTAGTACATCCCGGTGGCCACCCCCACCTGGGGCTCCCGGGCCTCGGTCTCGGGGAGGTAGCGGGGCGGCCCGAGGTATTTCTCGAGGTCCTTCTCGGTGATGCGCACCCGCTTCTTGCCCTCCTCGAGGATCCGCCGGGCCGCCTTCCGAAGCAGGCTGCCGATCGCCCGCTCGAGGTTGCGGACCCCCGCCTCCCGGGTGTAGTGGGTGATCAGCCGGCGGAGGGCGGCGTCGGTGACGTGGACCTGGCGCTCGGTGAGGCCGTTCTCCTTGAGCTGGCGGGGCAGCAGGAAGCGCTTGGCGATCTGGAGCTTCTCGTCCTCGAGGTAGGAGGTGAACTCGATCAGCTCCATCCGGTCCATCAGGGGGGCCGGGATCAGCTGGGGGAAGTTGGCGGTGGCGATGAACATCACCTCGGAGAGGTCGAAGGGCACCCCCAGGTAGTGGTCCACGAACTCCTTGTTCTGGGCCGGGTCGAGGACCTCAAGCAGCGCCGCCGCCGGGTCGCCCTGGAAGCTCTGGCCCATCTTGTCGACCTCGTCGAGGAGGAAGACCGGGTTCTTGCTGCCGGCTTGGCGGAGGCCCTGGATGATGCGGCCGGGCATGGCCCCGATGTAGGTGCGCCGGTGGCCGCGGATGTCGGACTCGTCGCGGGCGCCGCCGAGGCTGACGCGGACGTACTTGCGGCCGAGCGCCCGGGCGATGGATTTCGCGATCGAGGTCTTGCCCACCCCGGGGGGGCCGACGAAGAGCAGGATCGGGCCCTTGTTGACCTCCTCCTCGGGGATCTCGCCGCGTTTGGCCCGCTCGGCCTTGAGCTTCCTTACCGCCAGGTACTCGAGCACCCGGTCCTTGACCTTCTCCAGGCCGTAGTGGTCCTCGTCGAGGATCCTTTTAGCCCGTTCGATGTCGAGGTTGTCCTCGGTGCGCCGGTTCCAGGGCAGGTTGACGATCCAGTCGAGGTAGGTCCGGATCACCGCCGCCTCGGCGGAGTCCGGGTGCATGCGGGAGAGGCGATTGAGTTCGCGCTCGGCCTCCTTGCGGACCACCTCGGGCAGGTCGAGGGCCTCCAGCTTCTTGCGGAGCTCCTCGACCTCGCCCTCGCCCTCCTCGCCGTGGAGCTCGCGCTGGATCGCCTTCATCTGCTCGCGGAGGAAGTACTCCCGCTGGTTCCTATCGATCTCCTCCTTGACCTGCTGTTGGATCCGGCGCTGGGTCTCGATGAGCTCGAGCTCGGTGTTCAGGAGGGCGAGCACCCGTTTGAGCCGCTCGGCGACGGTGGGGAGCTCGAGGATCCGCTCCTTGTCCTCCAGCTTGAAGTCCATGTGGAAGGCGATGTAGTCGGCGAGCTGGGCGGGGTCCTCGAGGTTTTGGATGAACTGGGCGACGTCCGGGGCCAGGTACTTGCCCTCCTTGAGGAGCTGGGCGAAGCGGTCCTTGACCTCGCGGTAGAGGGCCTCGACCTCGAGGGGGTTGCCGGGCTCGTCCGGCACCGGCTCGACCTCGGCCTCGAGGTGGCCGTCGGCGCGGCGATACCCCTTGGCCCGGGCCCGGGCGAAGCACTGCACCAGCACCTGCACCGAGCCGTTGGGGTTTTTCCGCATCCGGAGGATGTTGCAAAGGGTGCCGGCGGGAAAGAGGTCGTCGGGTCCCGGCTCCTCGACCTCCTTGTCGCGCTGGGCGACGATCAGCACCACCCGGTCGCGCTCGAGGGCGGCGTCGATGGCGTTGACGCTCAGCTTCCGGCCGGCGTCGATCGGCATCACCATGGTGGGGTAGATCACCGATCCCCGGACCGGGACGACCGGGACTTTTTCGGGCACGTTCATGGCTTCCCTCCTTTCCATTGGGTCCTGGCGCTCATTCATGAGTCTACCTGTGTCAATTTTACTGAAAGGAAATGAGTAAGTCTAGGGGGAAGCCGTGGCGAACAGCCGGGCGAGCTGCACCGGGGTGTTGGAGGTGATCTGGTCGACCCCTGCCCTAAGGAGCCTCAGGAGCTTTTCCCGGGCGCCCTCCTCCTCGGCGTCCAAGGTCCAGACGTCGACGGTGGAGCCGGGGTGCAGCCGGTGGAGGAACTCGATGGGGTTGAAGCCGTCCTCCAGGGCCCGGAGGACGAACTCCTTCCTCAGGTAGAACTCCCGGGCCGCCGGCACCTGGTAGCTCACCGCCTCCAGCCGGTCGGCCAGGTAGCGGGGGGTGGGGAGCACCTTGCGGTAACCGAGGGGGTGGTCGTCGAGGTAGCCGTAGGCGTTCACCCGCACCGGCAGCCGCAAGAACTCCCCGACCGGGGCGTCGAGGTAGTAGGCGAGGTCGAAGCCGAGCGGCAGCTCGGGGGCAACCCGGTGGAGGGTGCGGAGGTTCCAGTCGGCCAGCGAGCCCACCACCACCTCAACCTCGGGCCGCCCCAGCAGCGGCCGGAGCGACTGGTAGAGCCAGTCGGCCTCCTCCTCGGAGAGGGGAACGGTCTCCTTGAGGTCGATCTGCACCTTGATCGGGCCCTCGACCTCGCTCACCGCGGCCACCGCCTGGGCCAGGGTCGCCACCCGCTCGTGGCTGCCCCGCAGGTGGAACCGCTGGATCTCGGTGTGGGTGGCCAGCCGCACCGGCCCCACCCCGGTGGTCTCCCGCTCCAGGTGGGGGTCGTGGAGGAGCACGTAGACCCCGTCGAGGGTGAGGCCCACGTCGAACTCAACCGCCCGGGCCCCGCGCTTGAGGACGTCCTCGAGGGCCGAGAGGGCGTTGGGGGGGTGATGGCGCTCGCCGGTCTGGGCCCGGTGGTACTTGAGCAGGACCCGGCGGTTTTGGTACTCGAGGTGGCTCGGCAGGGAGGCCATCACTCGGGCCCGATTCTACGCCCCTTGGCGTCGAAGTAGTGGAGCGCCCCGGTGGGGAAGGCGATCCGGACCTCGGCGTCGGGGGCGGGCTTTTCGTCCTCCGGCACCAGGACCTGCAGCCGGTGGCCGGAGAGCTCCACGATCACGATCGCCTCCCGCCCCAGGGGCTCCACCACCAGCACCCGGGCGGGGAGCCCCTCGGGCCCGAGCCCCAGGTGCTCGGGCCGGACCCCAAGCCAGCCCCGTCCGGTGGGGGCCTTGGGGAGGGCCAGGCGAAGCCCCCCCGCCCGGAAGCCGTCGCCGGTGAACTCGCCCTCGATCAGGTTCATCGGCGGCGAACCCACGAAGCCGGCGACGAAGGTGTTTTTGGGCCGGTGGTAGAGCTCGTCGGGGGGGGCGTACTGCTGCAACTCGCCCATCGAGAAGACCGCCACCCGGTCGGCCATCGCCAGGGCCTCGGCCTGGTCGTGGGTGACCAGGATGGCGGTGACCCCGAGCTCCCGCTGCAGCCGGCGGATCTCGGCCCGGGCGGAGAGCCGGATCTGGGCGTCGAGGTTGGAGAGCGGCTCGTCCAGAAGGAGGACCTGGGGCTCCTTGACCAGCGCCCGGGCCAGCGCCGCTCGCTGCTGCTGGCCGCCAGAGACCTGGGCGGGCCGGCGCTCCAGGATCCCCCCGATCCCCAGCAGCTCGGCGGTTTCCCGCACCCGTCTTCGGACCTGGTCGGCCGGAACCCGCTTGAGGCGCAGGGGAAAGGCGATGTTCTCGAAGAGGTTGAGGTGGGGGTAGAGGGCGTAGGACTGGAAGACCATCCCCACGTCCCGGTCCCGGGGGTGGAGGGGGTCGACCCGGCGGTCGCCGAAGTAGACGTGGCCGGCGGTGGGCCGGTAGATCCCCGCGATCATCAACAGGGTGGTGGTCTTGCCGCAGCCCGAGGGCCCGAGGAAGGCCACCAGCTCACCGGGGGCGACCTCGAGGCTGAGCTCCCGCACCGCCACCACCCGGCCGAAGCGCTTGGTCAGCCGCTCCAGGCGGACGCCGGTTCCCTTGGTCATCCCTTCACCCCTCCCGAGTAGATGTTGAGGAGGTAGCGCTGGCCGAAGAGGAAGAGCAGGAAGACCGGCAGGGCGTAGAAGAGCCCCACCGCCGCCATCAGCCCGTAGTCCACGAAGGCCTCCTTCATGAAGCTCTGCATGTAGAGCGCCAGGGTCCAGCTCTTGGCCGAGACGATGAAGGTGAACGGCAGGATGAACTCCCCCCAGGCCGAGAGCAGGGCGAAGGTCCCCAGCGCCAGGATCCCCGGCCGCACCAGCGGCAGCGCCACCCGCCAGAAGACCGTCCAGCGGCTGGCCCCGTCGACCAGCGCGGCCATCTCCATGTCCCAGGAAAGCTGGTCGAAGAACCCCTTCATCAGCCAGATGCCCAAGGGGAGGTCGAGCGAGGCCTTGACCAGGATCACCCCGACCAGGGTGTCGAAGAGCCCCAGGACCCGGAGGATGTAGTAGATCGCGATCAGAAGGCTCACCGCCGGGAAGGCGTGGAGGGTGAGGATCATCCCCAGGTAGGGGGTGCGGAGGGGGAACTTCATCCGGCTGATGGCGTAGGCCGCCATGGAGGCGATGAGGACCTCGAGGACCGCCACCGTGCCGGCGAAGAACAACGAGTTCTTGAGGGCCACCCAGATCGAGGGCCGCCCGCCCACCGACCCCTCGAAGAGGAAGCGCCAGTGCTGGGGGGCCAGCCGGCCGACCGGGATCAAGCCGTGAACCTGGTTGTAGAGGGCGGTCAGGACCAGCCAGAGGATCCCCGCCCCGATCGGCAGGGTAATGAGCACCAGGAGCAAGAGCCAAAGCGGCCAGTTGCGGGGAAGCAGCGCCATCTCACACCTCGATCTTGGGCTCGGTGACCAGCGCCCGGAAGTTGAAGATCTTGAGGTAGAAGAGGCTCACGATCACCCCGATCACCACCAGCACCGCGGCCATCGCCGCCCCCAGTCCGAACTCGACGTTGCCAAAGTAGTTGGAAAGGGCCAGGTGGTAGGCGTGGAGCGACCACACCTCGGTGCCGTAGAAGCCGGGGCCCCCGTCGGTGAGGAGCAGGATGTACTCGAACGAGGTCAAAAGCGAGAGGGTCTGGTAGGCGGTGACGAAGAGGATCGGCCAGGCCAGCATCGGGATCACCACCCGGCGGATCGTCTGGCCGGTGGTGGCCCCGTCGACCGCGGCGGCGTAGAAGAGCTCGCGGGGGATCGCCCGGATCGCCGAGGTGAAGATCAGCATGCCGAAGCTCGCCCCCACGAAGCCGTTGGCCAGGATCACCGCCGTCCAGGGGGCCTCGACCAGCCAGTTCTTGGAGACCCCCAGAAGGTCGGAGACGAGCCCCATCGGGGCCTCGGCGAGCAGCCCCTGCCAGATGAAGACGTAGACCACCGGGGGGAGGATGCGGGGCAGGAGCCAGAGCGCCCGGAAGGGGTCGCCCCAGTTCTCCGGCACCAGGCTGGTAAGGAGCGCGAGCAAGAGCCCCATCCCCACGTTGAAGGCCAGGGTCAGCCCGACGTACTTGGCGGTGTTAGCGAGAATCTTTTTAAGGAAGGGGTCGGTGAGGAGGTCCTGGTAATTGGCGAGGCCCACCCAGCTGGGGTGACGGAAGGTGGTGGTGGAGAGGTCGGTGAACGAAAGCAGCAGGGTGGCGACCACCGGGGTGAAGAAAAAGAGCAGGATCAGCGCGCTCGCCGGGCTCAGAAACAGCAGGGGGGTCAGGTAGCGTCGCATCGGGAAAGGAGGCGCCCCCCGGGCGGCCCCGGGGGGCGCGGGAAGGGTCTACTTGATCCGCACCCGGTCCTTGAGCGCCCGCTTCATCTCGGCGGCGACCACCTTCACCGCCTGCTCAGGGCTCACCTGACCCGACTCCACCGCGCTCACCCCGCGGTAGAGGGCGTTTTGCCATTTAGGCAGGTCGGGGTGCTGGGGCTGGAAGGTGGTGTAGTTGAGCATGTAGCTCACCTCCCGGATGAACCGGTTGTCGGTGAGCGAGGCGGTGGGCTGGAGCACCGGCAGGTGGCCGGAGCCCACCGCGTGGCGGGCGTCGAGGTCGGCCATGGCCACGAAGGCCAGGAGCTTCGTCGCCAGCGCCTTGTGCTTGGAGGCCGAGCTCACCATGTAGGCCTGGGGGTTGGAGAGGGTAAGGGGCCGGCCGCCCTTTTGGTAGGCGGGCTGGAGGGCGAAGCCGAAGTGCTGCCACAGCCAGTCCTCGCCGCCCCGATCCTCCACCCACTGGGTCTTCCACTCGGCCCAGTTCCAGGTGCCGCCGGAGAAGAAGAGGACCTTGCCGTCGGTGACGTTCTGGTGGAATCGCTTCCAGTTGCCGTCGAGCCGGTCCTTTTCCAGCACCCCGGCGTCCACCGCCTTCTTGAGCCAGGTGAAGTAGCGGAGGGCGGCGGCCTGGTCGAAGACCAGCTTGCCCGAGGCGGGGTCGTAGGCGGTGCCGCCGAAGGCGCGGTACCACATCAGGAAGTCGGGGCCGTTCTTGGGTCGGTGGTAGTAGCCCTTGCCCCGCCCGATCACGCCCTTTTTCAGGGCCTCCTCGGCGGTGGCCAGGAGGTCGTCCCAGGTGAACCGGCCCTCTTCGATCATCTTGGGGAGCTCATTGATCTTGGCGTCGGACCAGCCGAGCTTTTTGAGCAGGGTCTTGTTGAAGTAGAGCGGGCGGGCCTCGGTGTCCTGGGGGGTGCCGAAGACCTGGCCCTTGAAGGTGACCGCGTTCCACAGGGTGGGGTAGACGTCCTTAAAGGTGCCGTACCGGCCGACCTCGTCCCCGATCGGGGCGATGTAGCCGGCGGTGGCCCAGACCCCGATCAGGGGCGCCGCCGAGGCCTGCACGATGTCGGGTGCCGAGCCCGATTGGAAGGCCAGCAGGACCCGGCGGAGGTAGGGGTCCCAATCGGTGGTGTCGAAGTCGCCCTCGAGCTTGACCCGGTAGTCGGCCCCTTCGATCGCGAGCAGGGCGTTCAGGCGGTCGACGGCGGCCTCGAGGTTCTTGAGCCGGGTGATCGAGGGATCGTCGGGACCGATGGTCCAGGCCTTCAGGGTGACCGTCCTCTGGGCCAGGACCGGCGCCAAAACCAAGACCAACGCCGCTAGGATCCATCCCTTCCTCATACCTTCACCTCCCTCTTCGCGCCAGGCGCCGCGCTCCGCGGTCGAACCACGGAGAACGCGAGGCCTCGCTGCCGGAGCTCGTCCAGGAACGACGCCGGGGCTCCGGCGTCGGTGATGAGTTCGTCGACCTCCTCGAGTGTAGCAAAACGGGCCAGGGTGGCGTGCCCCAGCTTGCTGGCGTCGGCCAGGACGTAGCGGACCCGGGCCGAGCGGAGCATCGCCGTCTTGGTCTGGGCCTCGGTGGGGTTGGGGGTGGTGTAGCCCTTCTCCAGGCTCACCCCGGTGGCCCCCAGGAAGGCCTTGTCGACCTGGAGGGCCTCCAGCGTGGCCACCGCCGCCGGCCCGATCAGCGCCCCCGAGTGGTGGCGTACGGTGCCCCCGGTGAGCACCAGGTCGAAGGGGCTCCCCGCCAGCTCGAGGGCGATGGGGACCGAGTTGGTGACCACGAACAGCCGGCGGAAGGCCCGCTTTAATAGCCCCGCCAGGGCCAGGGTGGTGGTGCCGGCGTCGAGGAGCAGGGCGTCGTTTTCCTCGATCCGTTCCAGCGCCGCTTCGGCGATGGCCTGCTTGGCCTCCACCCGGTGGTGGCGCTTCTCCTCGAACGAGGGGTTGAAGAGGGCCCGGGGGCGGTTCACCGCCCCGCCGTGGACCCGGTGCAAGAGCCCCTCGGCGGCCAGCGCCGCCAGGTCCTTGCGCACCGTGACCTCGCTGACCCCGAGCTCGCGGGCCAGTTCCTCGGTGCGGACCGCCCCCTCCCGGGCCAGCCGCTGGAGGATGCGGGCCCGGCGCTCGGGCGCGTTCACGGCCGCTTCCCCCCGATCGGCAGGGGCACCGCCCGGCCGCTCCAATCCTCCCGCATCCAGGCCCACTCGGGGTCGTCGACCACCCGGGTGGTGCGCTCCTCGCCGGCCAGGTAGTTGAGGTAGTAGACGTTGGAACCCGGGGCCGCCGCCACCGGGTGGTAGCCCCGGGGCACCAGCACCGCCTCGCCGTCGGCGACCCGGACGAGCTCGTCGAGGTCCTCAGCGTAGACCCGCTGGACGGCCCAGCCGTTCTTGGGGGCGATGCGGTAGTAGTAGACCTCCTCGAGGTAGGGCGAGCCCAGGCGGCCGTCGTGACGGTGGGGTGGCCAGGACGACCAGTTGCCGCTGGGGGTGTAGACCTCGAAGAGGAGGAGCCGCTCGGCGGGCAGGGGCGGCGCCAGCACGTGGCTGATCTGGCGGGAGACGTTGGCCCCCCCGCGCATCTCGACCGGGATCTCCTCCCGCCGGATCCGGCGGGGCGGCAGCCGGCCCTCGGCGGGGGCGCTGCCCACCGCGAAGGCGAAGGCGCCCTTGGCCTCGACCTCGATCGCCGCCCCCGGGGGGGCGTAGAAGACCTCGGGGAGCTCGGTGAAGACGCTCTCGCGGGCGGTGGGGTAGGCCTCGCCGGCCAGGTGCACCACCGCTTCGCCGGAGATCGGCACCAGCGCCGCCTCCTCCCCCGGTTGCTGGTAGCGGAAGCGCTCGCCGGGGGCGAGCTCGACGGCGAAAAACCGCAGGAACCGCCAACCCGCCGTCTCCGGGGTCACCGCGATCTTGACCGTGGCGCTTCCGGGCTTATAGAGAAGCTCCATTGCGCACCTCCTTGAGCGCCACCCGCCGCCCTTCCTTCCAGCTCTGGGTGGCGGCGAGCGCGATCAAGAGCGACCCGAGCGCGTCCTCGGGACCGGGGGTCGGTTCCTTCCCCTGGTTGACCGCTTCCACGAAGGCGGCCAGCTCGGCGCGGTAGGCCTGTGCGAAGCGGTCCATGAAGAAGTGGTAGTGGTCGGCCTCCAGCCCGCCCTCCCGGTAGTACCAGGTGGGGGTCTTGGGCACCGCGTCGACCACCAGCTTGCCCCGCTCGCCGAAGACCTCGGTGCGGATGTCGTAGCCGTAGGCCGCCCGCCGGCTGTTCTCCACCACCCCCTGGGCGCCGTTTTGGAAGAAGAGCAGGGTGATCGCGGTGTCGACGTCGCCGATCTCGCCGATCCGGGGGTCGACCCGCACCGTCCCGTAGGCCTGGACGCTCTCCACCTCGCCGATCAGGAAGCGGGCGAGGTCGAAGTCGTGGATCGCCATGTCGAGGAAGAGCCCCCCGCTGGTCCGCAGGTACGCCAGCGGGGGCGGGGCGGGGTCGCGGCCGACCGCCCGGAACTGGTCCACCTGACCGACCGCGCCTTCGTCGAGGAGGCGGCGGGCCCGCCGGTAGCCGGCGTCGTAGCGGCGCTGGAACCCGATCTGGAAGGGCGTCCCGGCCTCCTTTACGGCGGCCAGGGCCCGTTCGGTGGCCTCGAGATCGAGGGCGACCGGCTTCTCCGAGAAGACCGCCTTGCCGGCCCGGGCCGCCGCCTCGATCAGCTCGGCGTGGGTGGCGGTGGGGGTCACGATCACCACCGCCTCGACCTCGGGGTCCTCGATCGCCTCGCGGGCGTCGGCGTAGGTCCGCTCGGCCTTGGCCAGGTAGGCGGCCCGTTCGCGGGCCTCCTCCCGGGGGTCGGCGACCGCCACCACCCGGGCCGGGGGGATCCCGGCCAGGGCCTTCGCGTGTTCCTGCCCCATGCGCCCGGCGCCCAAAAGGGCCACGCCCAGCCGTTTCATCGCCCCACCTCCTTCAAAACCCGCTCGGCCACCCGGCGAGGGGCGAGGCCGTAGCGGTCGAGGAGCCAGTCGTTGGGAGCGCTCTCGCCCCAGGTGTCCGGGATGCCGATCCGGACGAGGGGTTTGGGATCGCGCTCGGCCAGCACCTCGGCGACGAGTCCCCCGAGCCCGCCGTGGATCGAGTGCTCCTCGGCGGTGAAGACCCGGGGGTAGGGTCCCAACCTGGTCGCCAGCTCGTCCTCGTCCAGCGGCTTGATCGAGCCCACGTGGTAGACCCCGGCCGCCAGGCCCTCGGCTTCCAGCAGGCGGGCGGCCTCGAGCAGCCGGGTGCTTTGGACCCCGGTGCCCACCAGCGCGAGGTCGCGGCCGCGCTTGAGCTCCAGCACCCGGCCGGGCTGGAAGCGGTAGTCCTCCGGGAGTACCACCGGGCTGGGGTCGCGGGCGAGCCGGAGGTAGACCGGCCCCGGGTGGGCGGTGGCCCAGCGCATCATTGCCCGGGTTTCCACCGCGTCCAAGGGGGCGAGCACCGCCATATCCGGCATCGCCCGGACGATCGCCAGGTCCTCGACGTCCTGGTGGGTCTTGCCGGTGTAGCCGGTGAGGAGCCCGGAGTAGGCGGCCCCGATCTTGACGTTGGCCTTGGTCTGAGCGACGAGCATCCTTAGGGGGTCCGCCGCCCGGTGGGTGAAGAAGACCGTGAACGACGAGAGCCAGGGGATGAACCCGAGGAACGCGAGCCCCGCCGCCACCCCCAGCATGTTCTGCTCGGCGATGCCCATCTCGAGAAAGCGCTCGGGGTAGGCGGCCTCGAACCGGTCGGCCTTGGTGGAGTTGGCGAGGTCGCCGTCGAGGACCAACAGGTTGGGATACTCGGCTCCCAGCTCGACCAGGGTTTCGCCGAAGGCCTCGCGCAGCGCCTTCATAGCGGGACCTCCTCGGGGGCAAGCGCGAGCTCCTCCATCGCCCGCCGCACGTCCTCCTCGCTCGGGACCTTGGAGTGCCAGGCGTGCCGGCCCTCGGTAAAGGAGAGCCCCTTGCCCTTCTTCGTCCAGGCGAGGATGGCGGTCGGCTGCTCGCCCCCGGCGTTTTGGCGGGCCACCGCCGCCGCCCCAAGGATGGCCTTGAAGTCGTGGCCGTCGATCTCGATCACCCGCCAGCCGAAGCTCTGGAAGATCTGGGCCAGGGAAAAGCCCCGCCAGGGGTCGGCCCGGTCGCCGCGGTCGGCGCCCCGCCAGCCGTATTGCTGGAGGCCGTTGTAGTCCACGATGGCGGTGAGGTTGCCAAGCCGGTAGCGCCGGGCGGTATGCACCGCCTCCCAGACCATCCCCTCCTGGAGCTCCCCGTCCCCCAAAAGCACCCAGGTGTGGAACCCCTTGCCGAGGAGCCGGGCCCCAAGCGCGTAGCCCACCCCCGGGGAGAGCCCCTGGCCGAGGGAGCCCGAGGACATGTCGAGCCCGGGCAGCCGGGTCATGTCGGGGTGGCCCTGCAGCCGGGAACCCCCTTTGTCGAAGGTGCGGAGCTCCTCGACCGGGAAGTAGCCGCGGAGGGCCATCACCGCGTAGAGCCCCACCGCGGCGTGCCCCTTGGAGA
>Ga0256841_1002498_pt1 | contig 14564 bp, 14 predicted proteins | sample 356308metaG_FD_185971 | JGI IMG/M metagenome (GOLD analysis project Ga0256841, IMG submission 185971) | Hydrothermal vent microbial communities from Mid Atlantic Ridge, Atlantic Ocean - 356-308 | ecosystem: Environmental > Aquatic > Marine > Hydrothermal vents | place: Atlantic Ocean: Mid...
GCCTGCCAGAATAATCAACAGCATCAATAAATTGGCTGCAACATCATTGTAAGTAAACCAGCGAATCAGGCTTGTCATTAATGTTGTTCCTGGTTTGATGGAAGGTGTTGATGATTTTTAATAATTGCTGAAACAGGTATGCCTTTTGCCGCTGATGCGACAGGCGTAATACACAGTAAATCACCTTCTTCCGCGCCGTCAGCAATAATGATGACCTGGTTATCTTGCCAGACTGGTTTGATTTGACGAGGCAGGAGTTGATTATTTTTGTCTACCAGTAAAATTTGAGAATTCTCTCTAACCGCCGCTCTGGGTATGATAAAGACATTTTCAAGAATTTTTCCTTTGATTTTGGCTTCTACATACTGACCTATTTTTAGCGGTGGTTTGTTGGTTTCTTTCAAACCATAAGGATTATCCACTTGAGCCACCACAAATAACCGCCGGCTTTTTGTGTCGAAAGTCCCTTCAGTCCGAACAATCCTGCCAGGCCATTGATATTGTCTGTTACCAAAATTGCTGCTGAGAATAACCTCAGGCAAGCCTGTGTGTGGCTGTTTTTTTCCTCGATAGCTTTCTGGAAGATCAATAAATCCCAGTTGTTGGTTACTTAATGGCAAACGAATTTCAGCAAAATCGACAGCAAAAATTTTTGCCAGTTCAGTTCCCGGAGAAACATATTGCCCGACATCAGCCATTTTCTCCATGACTCTGCCAGCGTAAGGGGCTTTGATACGAGTACGTTGCAAGTCAAGTTGCGCCTGTTTCAGCAGGGCTTTTGCAGAAGCAACTTTGGCTTTGGCGCGTGCCAATTGTGGTTTGTGAAGTACCAATGCAGTTGGTTGTGTAGTTTTTCCAAGACGCTGCCAATTCCTTAATGCTTGTTTTGCCAGCGCCTGTTCTTCAGCCAATGCCAGTTGTGCTTCGGCTAACTGTGATTTGGTAACGGTTACAGCAATATCATAATTACTGGCATCAATGCGTAATAATTCATCACCTTTTTCAAAAAAAGCGCCTTCTTGAAAATGATCAGACGTGTAGATGATTTTACCGGATACTTCGGGTATCAGGGAGCTTTCAGTACGGGGTTTTACTGTTCCCTGGGTTTGTAATACAACCTGAAAATCCTGTTTTTTTAATGGAATGACTTCAACGGCTGTCGGTTGTATTTTACGTTTTCCCTGGGCAGGTTTTTCTGATGATTGCATAATCAGGAAACTGATGCCGATTGCAGCAAGCAGAATCAGAACAGGGAAAATGAATTTTATCCATTTCATGAATTAGTCCTGAGATAAAAGTTGAATGGGTAAATTATTGTTTTCGACTTGTTCTGGATTTTGTTTTGATTCTTGTTTGGAAAAAGCCCCTCCCAGGGCAAGATATAAATTAATCCGATTGGTCAGACGTTGATTCGAAACCTGCAATAATGCGCTTTGGGCATCATAGGAACGGCGTTGTGCTTCCAATAAGGTTGTCATGTCGACAATACCGGCATTATATTCTTCCAATGCCAGGTTTTCTGCTTCCACAGATTCTGTAACGGCCAGCGATAATGCCTGTTCTTGTTTTTCCAGCAATTGTTCAGCTTTGATTGCCGTTTCCACTTCAAAAAATGCTTGTAATACGATCTGTCCATAATTTGCCAAGGCTTCTTCATTAATGGCGTCGGCCTGGAATTTACCGGCAATCAATCGACCTCCCTGAAAAATTGGCTGGGTCATATTGCCTATTATATTCCAGACCAGGGCGTCATAATTAAGGACATCCCGAATATCACCAGTATTGGTTCCGGCATTAGCGGACAAGCTGAAAGTCGGTAGTAAACTTTTGATGGCTTCACTGACTCTTTGATCGCTGGCTGCCAGCCGATGTTCAGCAGCCAGTATATCAGGTCGGCGTCTGAGTAAGGCAACAGGTAATCCTAATTTGACGGTGTGTTGCAGTCTGGGCAATTGGTCTGCACCAAGGATTTCTGCGCGTGGATAACGTCCCAATAAAACTTCCAAAGCTCTGCTGGTATTATCCAGTTGTATTTTTTGTGCCTGTAACTGGCTTTCAGCACTGGCAACGTTGGCTCTTGCCAGACGCACATCAAGGGCGCTGTTGACGCCAATGGCATAGCCATCTTCAATAATCTGTCTTGCAGTTTCAAAAGCGGTCACTTTTTTTTGCAACAAATGACTTTGCTGACGCGCTTCGATTAAATTAAACCAGGACTTGGCAACATTTGCGGCCAGAGAAAAACGAGCGGCGCGGTAGTCAGCCTCAGATGCCTTGAAATCCAGTTCGGCGGCATTAGCGCGATTTTGTAGTTTTCCCCAGACATCCAGTTCCCAATTTATACTGAAATCAATGCCAAAGCTGTTTGAAATTGGACTGGATATGCGAAAGCCACCGGTTGAGTTTCGTTGCGATCGTCTGGCATCGAAGCCGAAAGAAAATTGCGGAAAGCGATCTGCGCCGTTAATTTTGACCAGCGCCTGGGCTGTTGTAACACGTGCGGCGGCTGCTTTTAGATCGAAATTGTAGTGTAAGGCTTCGGTAATCAAATGCGTTAACTCGGGCATGGAAAAGCTGTTGATCCAATCGTTGCTGACCATGCCATTGGAGTTCTCAATAGCTTGCCAGTGCACGGGAATATCCATTTTGACTGGTTCAATTTGATGATCTGGAATGAGACCGCAGCCGCTGAGTAAGGCAACAGAAACAAGCAAGAGAAATAGGGTCTTGTTTTTTGAAGATTTAGAGATGGGGAGTTGGCAGTGCGGTGATTTTTCCAATTTAATATTAATCAGCAAATAATCCATTTAGTCAGAGTGATGGGTAGTCATTATTATAACCGCTCAAACTATTGTGCCAGGAAAAAATGCTATTTGGACCAGGTTTGGATTTTTTGATATTTTGCACGAACCAACGAGTCTTGGTTCTTCTGGTTCGTGCAATATTCTTGAGATTATTTCCGACTGTGTTAATCCCAGCTTTTTATCTGGTCAAAATAATAACGGGATTTGGCCAGGATTTTAATTTCCTTGTTCTCAATATAAGAGGCCAGTAAGATAACCATCAAACCTAAGGCAATTGTGCTTGCCCACGGCGCTTTTGTATACAAACTTGTCAAAAATTGCCCGTAATACATAAAGCCACTAGTTACACAGAGATTACCTATGATAAGTGGTGTTTTTTCATGTTTCTTAATTCCCGCTAAACTTAGCAAGATACCAGCTGCAATGGTAATAACCGGAGCCATGTTTTGCTGATCTATCATTGCACCGAATGTTAACAGCAAGATTAACCAAGAACTGATTGTGCGATATAGGCTGGCATGATATTCAACCTGTGACGACAGGGCAAACAGGATGACAGCGACCGGTAAAAACAGTCCAAATTGATTGCTATAAACTGTCTCAAATTGAGATAAAACAGTGAACCAACCAGAGATCGCAGCAAAAGTTCCTAGCCATTGGTTGAGGTAGATAATGTTGGCAGAATTAGTATAACGTTTGATGTCAAAAATGCAGTGGACAACTATCATCGATGAAACCACCAGCGCTAGTATCCATGATGTTGGATGAAGCAAGCTGCGTCCAGTGATGATCAATAGAGGCAGGCTGATTAATGCTCTAGCAGCCAGGCCTTCTTTTAAACGCATACTGCGGTCATTATGTAAATGATGCTCAATTTGTCTTAAATAAATGAATAGTCCTGCAATAATAAAGGGTATTAAGGCACCATCACGTATAGGAAGCATCAAGATTATATTGCCCGTCGCTGAAGCAATTAATAAGGTTTTAAGATGTTTTCGAGCCAGTATGGAAAAACTGGCATAGCTAACCAGAAACAATAGCAAGCCGGTAATGGCTAAATCCAGTGCTATGATGGTAGGGCTGACATCCATAAATTGCAGCCAGCTATATTCTGGTTGTAAGGCTTGCTGACCATGCCAGTAGCCGTAGATCATTGCGCTAACCTGAGTTACCTGAACAGGTAGGAAGGCAGCCCCTAATCCGAAAAATATTCTGGCTCCTTTGGTTTCATGGAATAAATAGGCGCAAATTAGTCCGCCGCCGCAGAGTAATAATGTCAGACCCAAGCCGACCCAATATCGGTAAGCTGGCAGAATTTCATCATAGCCTTGCAGCATAAAGCTGATTGCGGACAAAATGATCAATGCTGATCCAATCCAGCGCAAGTAAGTTGTTATTTTATGGGTCAGGTTTTTGCTATTGTTTAATGAGGCGGCATCCCTTGATTGGTGTTCGACTGAATGTATTGGTGTTGAGGGTTCAAATTCTTGAGTTTCATTGATGTACATGATTTTCTCCTATTTCTTATCTTTGGCGGTGTTTTCAGGTTGCTGGTTTTGTTTTTCTAGTTCATCGAGTATCATTTTTAATGCCAATTCATCCTCTTCATGTTCAAATTCCTGGGCGAGAGGGTCTGAATCAAAATCACAATCGGGCGCTTCAAATTCTGAACTGACGACTGAACCTTCCCAGCGTTCAAAAATATTGTTCACTTCCAATGCAGGGTTAGTAGATTTTGAATTGAGTGATTCTTGAAGGTTAGCTCGATTTTGTCTGGCGGCGAGAATCTCTTTTTTGTTTTTCAAAACCTGTAATTGCTCTGAAATACGATTTAAATCGTCACGGATTTTTGATTCCTGTTTGCAGCTTTCCTCAAACTGCTGTTCGAGTAGAGTAATTTGCTGTTGCGTTTGCCGCAAACGCTTTATGCATTGCAGCGCTTTTTGCTCGTCTTCATCTTCGTTTTTGGCTTTCAATGCGCGTTCAGACCATAATTGAGCTTGCTTTTGTTGCTGTTCCAGTTGCTTTTGATAATGAGTTGACATTTTGCTAACTCGATGTAAATGCAATCTTGTTTTGCTGCCTAATGTTTGTAGATCTTGGATAGCTGCTTCGGCTAATGCTTCATGGTTTTCAAAGTCATTAGCGACTTGGTCGACCTGGCTTTTAATGCTGATAAAGATTTTTTTTAAGCTGTTCATGCTGGTTATCCTCGTTTTGTTTGTGAATTCAATGAAAACAGAGCAGAAGCTATGCCAAAATATTAATTTATTAAATATCAGTTGCTTATATATATGGTGTGGTTTTCCATGCACAGAAATGTACAATTTATGTATATTAGCTATGCTTAAAATGAATGATTAGTAGAGAAATTTAAATGAGTAAAAAACTGAATCCAAGGCAGCGGGATTTTTTTAACCAGATTACAAGCCTGGCTTTTGTGAATCCTTTTAGCAAAGAAAGAGAGCAGGCTGATTGTGATTTGTTGAATATTGCGACAGGAAAATTAAATTTGCTACAAAGAACGGAAATTATCCAGAAACTTCTTCAAGACCAATTAAAACAGCTCGAAGGAGTAACGGGGGTTCAAATTAGCCAATTTCAAGGCAAGACTCAGGAAACAATAAAATTAGCTTGGCTGTTTTATCAGTATCATGAATTTCAGGAGCAATTTAATAGGTTTATTAATAAACAAAACCGTAAAGGGGAAGAGCCAATCGAGCTACCATTTGCGAAAGAATTGATTAGGCGATTTTTATGTTCTGGGTTTACAGAATCGGAAGCAGAGAGATTTATCGCTTTATTTTATCAGTTAAGCCGAGGTTTTTATTTTATAAATTCATCAATTTCGGGTGATTGTCCAGCGATTATTCAATTACGCATGCATTTGTGGAATAACATTTTTACTTTTAATCCACAGTGGTATCTAAATTATTTATGCGGAAAAATGGAAGATTTCTCGACTTTATTATTGGGCGCAACTGGAACAGGAAAAAGCCTTGCAGCGTATGCTATTGGATGTTCAGGGTTTATTCCATTTGATTTGGAAAAAAAACGTTTTCGTGAAAGTTTTACCCGCTCCTATCAGGCGATAAATTTATCGCAATATCCGGCATCATTGTTGGAATCAGAGCTTTTTGGCCATAAAAAAGGTGCTTTTACCGGGGCTATAGAACAACATCAAGGATTATTTGCTAGATGCAGTGCTCATGGCGCTGTATTTATAGATGAAATTGGGGATATAGATATGCCAATTCAGGTGAAATTGCTTAATGTATTGCAAGATCGGACATTTAGTCCGGTTGGTAGTCATGAAAAAATAAGGTTTTCTGGTCGTGTAATCAGCGCAACTAATCGAAATATTGAGCAATTACGCAAAGATGAAATTTTCAGGGATGATCTGTATTACAGATTATGTTCTGATGTTATTGTGGTTCCCAGTTTACAGCAGCGAATACGCGAAAACGCAAAAGAACTAGGTAATTTGATTGCTGGTTTGCTTAAGCGTATTTTTGATGCGCCTGATCCTCAAATGGTGTCACGAATAGAAAAACGTATATTGAACACCGTGCCTGCTGATTATCACTGGCCAGGAAATGTCAGAGAGTTGGAGCAATGTATCCGGCGTATTTGTTTGGTTGGCTATTATAATGTTAGTGAGCAGTCCAACTTTACCGCAAATAATGGCTTCGTTCTCGCTGAAAATTCTGGTGAAGGCAGTGTACAAAATCTACTGAAAAAATATTGTGATTTTTTATATCAGCGACATGGCAGTTATGAAGCCGTTGCCAGAATTACACAACTCGATCGGCGTACCGTAAAAAAATATATCGTTAGTAAGGAATGAGCATGAACAAATTTAAACAACTAGCTTGTCTTTTTCCGTCTTCTGTGTTGTAAAAATAGTTACATAGCAGGCTATACATCTATTTCTACGCCTTGAATACGAATAAAAATACCGCACCAGTTCCAACCTATTCCGTGCTCGTTTCCTAAGCATTGATTATTGCACGCCCTGTTCCATTCCTTTGAAAAATTTGCCAAGTGCGCGGCCTGCTTCTTCTGGTGGCATTTTGTTAAGATCACCAAATTGGCTGGCAAATTCTTCAGTTTGCTCGGCCATGCTTCTGACGACCATTTCATTGCTAATATTGGTTAGGGCTGCAACTATTCCTAAAACACAAAACACGATATAGGCTGTTTTGGGGTTGACATGATGAACTTCGATGCTGGCAATAATCATTAAAATGGTACCGAGCAGAGTGGATAATATTGAACCTATATAAGGGATAGGACTTAAAATGGCGACGATGGGATAAACTACAGATGCGTAGGCAATGCAACGATAGGAAACTTCGTAGGATTCATTTGAGCCCATCAATTTCCAGATGACAAATAAAATAGCAGCACCAATGAAACTGCTAATGATGGATGCAGCGACGGTAAACAAAATGGCGCCAAAACCCGCTACCATGCCACCATGCATACCTAGTCCTAATATCGAAAATAATGTCATTATCAAGCCAACAGCAATGGCCATCACAATGACAAATAACATTGGTTCGAGAAAACCTCCAGATTTCGGCATTGTTTGATAAAACGCGACAGGAGTTTTTAATATTTTAAGCGCTATTTGAACAATCTTATTGAAACTGGTGTTGCTTTCCATAAATTACTCCTGAAAATGTATGAATGAGAAGTTTTTGTTGTTTTTTATTGGAAGCACTGAATTATTTAGTGCCTTCTATTTAATTAGGCATCACTTTGCTGTATGTTTAACATAAACCTGATTCCGGTTCAATCAAATCCTCGCACTTAAAAAGCACATCAAAACGTATTTTCTTTGGTTTTGGCTTTTTTCGCATTAGGGATCAAGGTAAAATCTATGGCGTTCCTCGGGACTTTCCGAGAAGTAAAAAATGGCAAATGAAGATGGAAAATATTAAACAAATGAAATCGCAAGGCGCTGGCTTGGGTCGATTAATCAATCGGGTTCAAACCGTGTTTGTCGGCATGCTCCGGATTTGGTCCATACCCATTGTGTTATTGCTCAGCCTGGCATCAGGGTTTACAACCTACTATGGTTTATCCCATTTTATTGTGCCCTGGATTGCATTAATTATTACTGTTGCAATTCAGTCTATTATCGTCATCTGCTCTCTTGAAATAGCGGGTATACACTGGAAGGCCAATCGCTTCCGCTATTTTACTATCATGATTTCTTTATTGATCGCATTAGCCGCATCGATATCATTTTCCTACTTCAAGTTTTACGAGATATCGGAAAAGGATACGATTCATATTCAAAGACTTAACCAGGTGCAGCAGGACGTTAATCAATATTTGAATAAAATTACGGATGTAAAAAACACCATACTTGAACAACATCGAAAAGAATTAGAACAAGCATCCAAAGATGTCACACAAGCATTTTTTGGCACCCACCCTGAAATCGTACCTCGCTATAAAAATGTAGTTGGAGAAGGGCCATTTTGGCGTCGTTATAATCAAATCTATCAAGACAAGAAAAAAGAGAATCAGTTGCGTGAGCAGGAATTCGTCAAACTGGATAAAAAAATCCTTAATCTACAAAGTAACTTGACACAGCTGGATGGGGCGCAGAACAAAGAGAGCGTTTATCAAAAGATTTTGACTCTTTTACAAGAGGTGCAAGTGGATTTTAACCGTTTGATTTCAAGCGAAGGAGTTGAAGCGCCCAAAGCACCCACATTGATGTCCTATCTGCAATTTACCCAAGGTGTTAAACCGTCTTTTTCAATGTGGAAGGGGTTTTCTATGTTCGCTTTTGTGTGTGCGGCAATGGTTGATTTTTTTACTGTCTTGTTGTCATACAGACTGGAGTTTACTGCTCCTGGGCCGCTGACTGAACAGGAAGAATCCCTGGTTTTTGAATGTCTCAGGCAATTTACCGAATTCAGAATCAATGAAAATGATGAACTGGAAATGGTGATTGAAAAGACAGAATTGGAAAGAGCCAGGCATTATTCCGATTGGTCAAGAATGTTCGCGGTTGGATTTTTATTAAGTCGAGGCTTTCTTAGAAAAATTGATGAAAGAACAGTTGAATTTGCTCCCAATCTTTATCCATTGATTGCCGAGCACATGGGGGATAAATTGCAGGAATTAAAGGCCAAGGCCGCATCAAAGACAAAATCAGAAGCAGTAAAGCTGGAGGTGGTTCATGGCAATGACTGAAGATTCCGTTGAAGCCTGGTTGCAAACGCCATTCCCAGGCTCGGATAGTTCGGATCGCCCTATTTGGGATCCGGGCTTTGACCCTGAGAGAAGAATCGTTGTTTCCCGGGTAGGGCCTTATTATAAGGTGTTTCTCAGACCGCCACGATTTGTTAAACGTTTTTATCATACTGTTTATCCATTATTAATTGAAAACTGGAATCTGGCGACACAAGCCAAACTTTATGATGGTTTTTGCACCATGGATGTGGAGCTAGAAGTCCGTTTTCAGGCGACATTAAAATATGTTGAAAAAAATCTTGAATTTTTATCCAAGATTAATGAACACATCAAAACAGTTTATGAAGGTATTTTGATCGATATTCTGGATAAGGAATTACTTGAATTGGCTGATGGAGAATGGGTGCAAACTGGTTTGAATCCAGTTGCCAGGCAAATTGAAAATGCGATTAATGAAACTTTGATGCTGAAAAATATTCAATGCAGAGCTTTATGTAGTTTACAGCCAAGTTTTGAGGATTTTACTGATGATGAAACAATCGATAGTCGTTTTGTTCAGGAGTCTGTTTATCTGAATATTGTCAAGAAAAATTTCGAATTTCGCGAAAAGAAAGCCCAGGAAGCCTTTCGTCAGGAACAAAAACTGGAGCAGGAAAAGCTGGAGCAGAAACGCAAAATGCTCGAACAGTTAAATGAAGAGGATGAAATCGTCAGACAAAAGCAGGCAATTGAAGCAGAAAATATCAAGCGCCAGTTGATGGAACAAAAACAACACCTTGATGAACAATTAACACTCGAAGAAAAGCTGTTGGCTGAGAAAGTCAAGCATGAAGTAAAAATGAAGGAAATAGAGCAGGAAGCTAAAGAAGAAGAGCAAAGAAAGCTGCTTTTACGACAGCAACAAATTGAGCAGGATTTATTAGAAGAAAAATTAAAACATCAAGAACAAATTAAGGACAGAGAAACTGAAATGGAAATTGAACAATATGAAAAACAACAACGAAAATGGCTGGAGGCCAAAAGACGACTTCAAGAGGAAAAATACCGAAATGAAGAATTATTGAGTCAACGGGAAAGGGAAGCTGAATTCAAGGCTCAGGAGCAGCATCAACTGGAAAAGCAAAAGTTGCTGGAGCAGTTACGACAGGAACAATTAAAGCATGAGGCGCGAATCAAGGAAATGGAGCTGGAAGCTGAATTGGTACGGCAACAGAAACAACACGAAACGACCGAAAAAACTGAAGATTTTCTGCGAAAGGAAATAGAGATGTTAGTCTTGGAAAAACAACGTGCAGAGCTCAATGAAGAAATAAAAAGAGTTCAGGCAGAAGAATAGCCGGAAATAGCAATATCGCAGGAGAAGTTAAGATGAAATGGCGCAATCGCAGAAGAAGCAGTAATGTCGAAGACCGAAGAGGATCGAAAGTTTCAAGAGGAGCAAAAGGAGGAGGTATTGGTCTAATCGCTTTAGCCTTGATTGGCATGTATTTTGGTGTTGATCCAAGAATAATCATGGGCATTGGCAGTCAGCTTTCAGGTGGTGGAGAAGCTACAACGACCCAGCGTGCTGATGATTATAAACCATCACCCAAAGAACAGCAGCTTGGAGAATTTGTCTCCGTTGTATTAGCTGATTCCGAAGATACCTGGCATGCGATTTTTAAACAAATGGGAAGACGCTATCAGGAGCCGAAACTGGTTCTGTTTACAGATAGGGTTCAGTCAGCCTGTGGTATGGCGGAAGCAGCAATGGGCCCTTTTTATTGTCCAGGGGATGCAAAAGTTTACGTTGACTTGGGTTTTTACGATGAATTGAAAAGGCGACACAATGCGCCTGGTGATTTTGCCCAGGCTTATGTCGTGGCGCATGAAGTGGGTCATCATGTGCAAAATTTGTTAGGAATTTCCAGCAAAGTGCAAAATGCCCGCAGTCAAATGAGTCAAGCACAGGGCAATGAACTATCAGTCAGGCTGGAGCTTCAAGCAGACTGTTTTGCTGGGTTATGGGCGCAACATACTCAGCGGACCAAGCAGGTATTGGAGCAAGGCGATGTTGAAGAGGCCTTGAATGCAGCATCTGCCATAGGCGATGATCGTCTGCAAAAACAGGCCAGAGGCTATGCTTCGCCAGAATCATTTACTCACGGGACATCTAGGCAGCGGGTAAAATGGTTTAAACAGGGAATGCAGGCTAGTAGTATTAATGATTGTGATACTTTTTCTGCTCGTTTATAAAGGTTTTATGCAAATTTCTCCCGAAAGCATTGGCTATATTGCCGCAGTTTTGACAACTTCCTCATTTTTGCCACAAGCCATATTGACCATAAAAACCAAGGATACCGAATCTTTGTCATTAGGAATGTACAGTGCCTTTACATTAGGTGTTTTACTCTGGTTAATTTATGGTGTTTATCTTGACGATAAAGCGATTATTTTTGCCAATGCCATCACTCTTGTGCTTTCAGCATCAATTTTATCAGTGAAGATTTTTAATACCATCTTTAAAAACGAATAAATGTAATGAATTTGCCTAATGATTTTTTATGGGTTTTGTTCGTTAATGTCATCAAATTGTTTACGAATTTTTTCCTTATTTTGCCGATAAGCTATCGCATCACCATAATCTAGAAAACGTTGGTATCGGCTGTGTAATGTGCTGATACGCCTTGCATGTTTAATTGGACACCAAAATTGTTCAGTTCTGGCGGCAATTTCCTGAGTGAAAGCGATTAGACCATTAAAATAGCTGCAATAAGCGCAATTTATCTTTTCAACAATATTTAGATAATTTAAATAATGACGATCGAAAACGATATAGTTGGAACGTTTGACTTTTGGAATACCATAAATTGGAAAACAAATGCTGTGATAGAGGGAAACGAAAATATCGAATAAAATTGTAGGGAAAAGCACTGACCAGATAATTGGCGCGCTCAGAATATGTTGAATGGGAGCCGTTTTAAAATAATCTAATAAACGCTGTAGATGTTGTTTATGTTGCTGGATAACAGAGTTTTCAAAGCAAACCTTTTTTTGTTGTATTTGATAACTTGAAGTATCTTGCTGGTTTTGGATTTCATCAATGAGTTCTGACTCAAGGGTTTTTATTTTATCTAGGAGATCATTAATTGTAGTTGTCATTTTTTTTCCTGAGTTGACTACTTCCTATCTTATAGAGTTTGTGCGTTACTTAGAAGGAATTTTCAACAATACTGAGAAGATTATTGTTGAGTGTCAAACCAGTAATCTCGATGACTATTTTTGACAGTTTTGACAAAAAACTGTTGAACGGCTGCTGATTTTCACTTCCTTTAATATTGCATTACAAACAGGGCAAGGGCAACCGGCTTTACCATACACTTGAAGTTGCTGACTAAAATATCCAGGTTTGCCATCACCTCCAACAAAATCCTTAAGTGTCGTTCCGCCTTTGTTAATGGCGTTTTTTAGGATGGATTGTATTGATTCAACTAAGGCATGATAACGCTTTTTTGAAATATTTCCTGCGTTACGAGTTGGCCGAATGCCGCAAAGAAATAGTGCTTCATTGGCATAAATATTACCAATACCGACGACAATTTTTTGATCCATAATGAATTGTTTGACTGTAAGTTTTCTGCCTCGTGAATATTCGTATAAATATTGACCATTAAAATTTTCTGATAATGGTTCAGGTCCCAGTTTGTTCAATAAAAAGTGTTGGTAGGGTGACTTCCCCAGCCACATTACTGCGCCAAATCTTCTTGGGTCAGTCAGACGTAGCATCTTTTTATTGTGAAAAGCAAGGTCGATATGGTCATGCTTTTCAGCAGGTTGGTCAATGTTAACAATTCGTAAACTACCGGACATTCCTAAGTGAATTAATACGTGTCCGGTATCAAACTCTAATAGTAAGTATTTGCCACGCCGCTTAACAGTATGTAAAAACGAATTTGATAAAAGCTTCGGCAGGTCATCAGGGATTGGCCAGCGAAGCTGTGCTTGGCGAATGATGATGGTTTGAATTTTTTGGTTGATGATATGAGGGGCAATGCCACGACAAGTTGTTTCTACCTCGGGTAATTCAGGCATGGGTTTTTCTTGTCAACATGAGTTAGGCAATTTTTAGAAGTCTTTCACATTCATCGCGTAATTTTTTCCGATAGAATAAAAATTTCCAGCGTTTACCGCCACATTGGCGCCAGAGCATCGCAGATCGAATTCCAGCCAATAATAACGCTCTGATTTTGTTAATATTGCCAGGATCGGTAATGTATTTTTGTTCACCTTGAACCATCACTCGAGGCTGTAAGGTGCTGATGGTTCGGTGATAAAGATCGCCTAGATTGGCCAAAACGTTTTCATGCAGTATATCGAAGTGTTCTGCCTGGGCCTGGGCTTTTTCAACGCCAATACGAATGGTATTTTGCATTTGAGAATTTTTTTCTAGTTGATTTTCCAAAAAAACCAACGAGGCAGCATAACGAGCTTGTTCTGGGTTATGGATATTGGTGTTTGCTAATTGCTGGTGAAGTTGTTCCAAGCCAAGTTTTATACCCTCCAGTCCACCATAAATATCGGCTACATTATCGGAATCAATTTGTAAAATGCTACTGATGCTGGCTTTCATTGCATTTTGGTCTGATGATCCGGTTGAAGCAATTTTGTGAACCAAATAGGTGGCTTGGGCTATTCCTGCTAAGCCAACTGTTTGATTGGAAAATGTTTTAATCGTCATTAAGTTCTATTTATTTTAAAGGACTTGTAGTTTGTTGATCTTTAGTGGTCTTTTTACCGGATTTTATCCAGGAGGTAATGCCATTTTGCAATTGATAGATGTTTTTCATGCCCAGTTTCTGGGTTAAGAAGTTGCCTACCATGCTGCTTCTGTTTCCAGATCGACAAACAAGAACCACGGGTTGATCGGGTGAAGCTTTGACCTGGTTTAATTCCTTCACCCAATGTTCAGCATCAAATTTACCTTGGGAATCAAAAAACTGTAATTTCTTGCTATTGGGAATAATTCCAGTTGATTGCCATTCTTTTGCTGTCCTGATGTCAATGATTAAAGCGCCATTTTTCTGTAAGACTTCAATTTGTTCGGGATCGAGATTTTTCAATTCTTCCGCGGGCAAATAGTTAGATGTCAGCAATAAAAAAGAAAAAAAGACTGGAAAAAACAAAGATTTTAAAGAGTCGCGTTGCATATTCATTAGTTAAAGTTCAAATTTGTTTATAGATTGTAATGATGCTAACAAGTGGAAAAGTAATGTCAACAAAAAATAAGATGAATTGAAAGTAAAATTCACTTTTTCCAATGAGGACGATTGTAGTATTAATGGACAATTATTTGATTAATTTAATACTTATTTAAGCTCTTGATCGTATAGTTTGATTGTGGCATTTGGCATAATTCTTTGCGGTAAATCCCAAGATTAATAAAATGTTTGCTGGGATTAAGCAAAAACAGAAAAATTATTTGTGTTATATGTCACATTACGCTAAGCTTCATATTGATGCTGAATAGCGTCATGCATTATTGAAATATTTTTTTACTTTAATTAC
>Ga0256841_1002499_pt1 | contig 14562 bp, 12 predicted proteins | sample 356308metaG_FD_185971 | JGI IMG/M metagenome (GOLD analysis project Ga0256841, IMG submission 185971) | Hydrothermal vent microbial communities from Mid Atlantic Ridge, Atlantic Ocean - 356-308 | ecosystem: Environmental > Aquatic > Marine > Hydrothermal vents | place: Atlantic Ocean: Mid...
GAAATAGTTTATAATAAATTAAAAGAAGGCGTCAACAGATTTAAGGCTAAAGGAGCTTATGCGGTGTTTCTTGCGGTGGGATCGTCGGAGATTTTGGCGATGGCGCAGTATTATCCGCAGGGTGTTTCCCCAACCCGAAATGTAAATATCTCCGATACCTATGAGTGTGGTTCCACATTTAAGTTGGTGACTATCTCCACAGCGATTAATTCCGGGAAATTCAGCGCTTATGATATTATCGATTGTGAGAACGGGAAATACCGTGTCGGCAATAAAACGATTACCGACTATGAAAAGGCGGGGAAAATCAGTCTCCGACGGGCGGTGGAAATATCATCCAACATAGCTGCGGTGAAATTGGCGCAGGCTTTGGGTCCCGATTTGATATACAAAACCGCAATCGATTTCGGATTTGGCTCGAAAACGGGAATTAGGCTCCCCGGCGAATCCGGCGGTTGGTTAAAATCACCTGATAAGTGGTCTCAAACCGATTTAGCCGTTTTCAGCTATGGCTACGGGATTTCCATAACAGCTTTACAACTGGTAAATGCTTATGCCGCTGTCGGTGCCGGGGGGAACCTCTATCGGCCTCATTTATTGAAAGCGGTTGTTTCCCCTTCGGGCGAAGTAATTGAAAATATCGAGCCTAAAATAATCAGGCGCGTTATCTCCGAAAGGACCGCTTCAACCTTGATGGAGTTTTTCTCCGGAGTTGTCGATAGCGGGACAGCAATAAAAGCTAAAGTCAAAGGACTGAAAATAGCGGGAAAAACCGGCACGGCGAGGAAACCGATTATTGGCGGTAAAGGGTATTATAGGAATAAATTCCGTTCCTCGTTTGTGGGATTTTATCCGGCGGATGAACCGCGTATTGTCGGGTATGTTGTTTTCGATGAGCCGCAGACCGCGAAAATGTCCAGTTATACGGCTGTTCCGATTTTCAAGGAAATCCTTGAGGAATACTTATGTTCGCCTAAGGGAATAATAAATGATGAGGAGGATACTCCCAAAGTATCGGTGAACTTATGCTCGGCGATTAAGACGGAGAATCCCAACCGTAATTCCATTGAAATAAATAAGAGAAAGGCGGCTGCAAACAAAAACATCAAGGGGTTTGAAAGTTTGAATGCAATGGTAATCGGAAAACCGCTGCGGATTGCGATTCGTTTGCTTCGCCAATATGGATATGATTTTAATATCGAGGGGAACGGCGGCGTTGTGGAGGAATGCTATCCCCAAAGAATCGATGGTCGTATAAAGTATTATATCCGTTGTAAGAATGGAGAATAAGGTGAACACCTCCTTGCGCAAAAATGAATATAGGACCGTTGGGGAATTATTCAGCGGTATCGGCGTATTTCTCCCGAATGGGGTAGAGAATTTGGTAGTAACGGGAATCGAATATAATTCAAAGGATGTGAAACCCGGGAATATCTTTTTCGCAATACGGGGCAGTAAAGTTGATGGCGCAGATTTTATATCCGAAGCTGTAGAGAATGGGGCGGCGATGGTTGTTTCCGAAAGGTTCATTCCCATCAGCGTGCCTTTGTTGGAGTGCGCGCCCGTAAGGCGGATTTTGGCGGAAGTTTCAGGTAAATACTATGGCAATCCTTCAAGGGAACTTAGGGTTATAGGAGTAACCGGCACAAATGGGAAAACTTCGGTTTGCGGAATGGTTCGTTCGATTTTTGAGATTGCAGGAATATCCACCGCGCAATTCGGGACTTTGGGGCATATAATTGGCGATGAATTCGAGGAGACCCTGAACACAACCCCTGAATCAAAGGAGATTCAACGGCTTTTACGCAAGGCTCTGGATTATAATTGTAAAGCCGCCGTATTCGAGGTTTCATCGCATTCTTTGGTACAATATAGGGTTCATAATGTCGATTTCGATATCGGGGTTTTCACCAATTTGTCCAGCGAGCATCTCGATTATCATCGGGATATGGAGGATTATTTCCGTGCCAAAAAGCGTTTATTCGAATATCTGAGGGATGCGAAAAAAACAGCCATAATCAATATGGGGGATGCGTATGGACGTATGCTCGCGGAAATGGATGGTTTGGATGTCATCGGCTATGGGGATTATGAGGGGTCCGATATTTATATTAAAGAAAGTGTTTTGAAAGCTGATGGAACGAAACTGAAAATATCGACGCCCCACGGTGAAATGGAATTGAGATTTAGAATGGCGGGGAGGTTCAATGCGGAAAATGCTTTAGCTGCGGTCTCGGTGGCGGTTGTTTCCGAAATTCCGTTCGACAAAATATCGGAAGGTTTGGAACAATTCAATCCTCCGCGGGGAAGGATGCAAAGGATTGATTTTGGTCAGCCGTTCAAGATTTATATTGACTATGCCCACACGCCCGATGCCTTAAGGAGACTGCTGAAATCGGTTCGGGAATTTACGGAGGGGAGAATTATCATCGTTTTTGGTTGCGGGGGTGATAGGGATAAATCGAAAAGAGTCCCTATGGCGGAAGTGGTTTCCAATTTAGCGGATTTGGCGATTTTGACCAGCGATAATCCCCGTACCGAAGATCCGGAAAAGATACTTGATGAGGTTGAGAGCGGTTTTCGGCAGGGGTTTGAATATTCCCGTCTAAGCGATAGGAAAAAAGCGATTAAGCTTGCTTTGAAGTCAGCCCGCAAGGGGGATACTGTTATAATCGCCGGAAAGGGACATGAGAATTATCAGATATATTGTACGGAGAAAAAGTATTTTTCGGAAGTAGAAATAATAGGGGAGTTTTTTAAGACGGAAAGTAAAATTTGATGGAGCCTATGGCAGTTGATGAGATTATACAATTAGCAAAGCCGGCAAATGGGTTTTCCCTATGTGATACCCCTGTGGTGGGGGTATCCATCGATTCCCGAACCATAAAACGGGGCGAACTGTTTGTGGCGGTCCGCGGTAATCGTACCGATGGGCACAACTATATCCAGGAAGCTATTGATAAAGGAGCGTCCGGTATAGTGGCGGAAACAGCCTTCAATGTGAATGATGTCAGGACGCGCAATCGGAAAGTCAATTTTTTCGTCGTTAAGGATTCTTTGGAATTCTTGGGGAATATGGCGCGCCTTTACCTGAAGAAACTGGGGGTAAAAACAATTTCGGTAACCGGTACAAGCGGAAAAACATCCGTGAAGGATTTTATCGTCCAAATACTCTCGAAGAATTATTTCGCTGCGGGGTCCAAAGGGAATTATAACAACCTCTACGGCCTTCCTTTATCAATTTTTGACTTGAATTGCTGGACCGAAGTAGCTGTTTTGGAGATGGGTATGTCAGCACCGGGCGAGATTTCGAGGTTGTGCGAGATTGCTCAGCCGGATATCGGTGTCCTGAATAATATAGGATATGCCCATATAGAAACTCTCGGGAGCATCGGAAATATCGCTCGTGCGAAATCCGAAATGGTTGAATTTATAAGTAAAAAGGGCGGCGTAGTGGTGATTAATTACGATGATGAGCGGGTTGTCAATCTTTCCAAGGGCTTAGATTGTAAATACATCAAAGTAGGCACCGCTTCAGAATGCGATTTTCGCATATCGAATATATCCGTTGATAATAACGCCAATCCCAGTTTCAAGCTGAACGGACGGGCAGTTAAGTTGAATATACCGGGTATATTCAGCATTTACAATTCAGCAATGGCATTAGCCGCGTCAGTAACTTATGGGATAGAATTTGAGGTGGCTTTGGAGGAGTTGCCAAAATTGAGATTACCTGAGATGAGAAGCTCGGTTTACAATCTTGGCGGGGTGACGGTGATAGATGATTGCTATAACGCAAATCCTCAATCGACGGGCGAAGCAGTAAGGGTGCTGTCATCATTGAGGGCGAATCGCCGTTTTATGGTGTTTGGGGATATGTTGGAGCTTGGAGTGTTAGCGGATAGTTTGCATAGAGAGGTTGGCGAGCGGATAGGAAAATCCAATGTGGATTGCTTGTTGACTTATGGGAATTTAGCCGAACTCTCCGGCGCGAGGGCTCAAGAGTTTAATGGTAATATCGAAGTTGTTCATTGCGGAGATTATGAGGAGATTGCGAGAATACTTTCGCAAAAGATGGGAAAGGGAGATGCTGTCTTGTTCAAGGGATCACGGGGAATGAAATTGGAAAAGGCTTTGGAATTGTTTACCGAATTTATCAAAGGGAAATAGGATGCTTTATCATCTTTTTATTCCCCTCACGAAATATATAAGCGGATTTAATATTTTCCGATACATAACTTTCCGTGCCGCTTATTCCACGGTGACGGCGATGTTTATCTGTTTCCTCTTCGGTCCGTATATCATCAAGTTGCTGAAGAAGTATCAAGTTAAGGAAACGATAAGGCGAGAGGGTCCCGCTTCTCATTACACAAAGGAAGGAACCCCGACAATGGGCGGGATAATCATTTTAATAGGTATAATCGTTCCCACGCTTTTGTGGGCGGATTTAACCAATCATTATATCCATTTGGTTTTGTTGGCTACTTTGTGGATGGGGATTGTCGGCTTTATAGATGATTATCTCAAAGTTGTGAAAAAACAGCCCAAGGGTATGGTTGCTAAGAAGAAATTCGCCGGGCAGATTATGTTGGGATTGGTTTTGGGATTGATATTATATTTTTATCCTCCCTCGCCCGAATTCACCACCGCGACTGGGATCCCATTCTTTAAGCATATAGCGATAAGATTAGGCGTGATTTATGTGCCGTTTGTAATCATCGTTATCGCCGGTTCTTCAAATGCGGTGAATTTAACCGATGGGCTTGATGGTTTGGCTATCGGGTTAGTTGGGATTTGTGCTGCCGCTTTTGGGGCTATCGCTTATATAACCGGTAGGGTTGATTTCAGCAGATACCTTTCAATTGAATATTTGGAAGGAGCCGGAGAGTTAACAATCTTTTGCGGGGCATTACTCGGATCCGCTTTGGGTTTTTTGTGGTTCAATAGTTACCCCGCAGAAGTATTTATGGGCGATACGGGGGCGCTGTCTCTTGGAGCGGCTTTGGGAACTTTGGCGGTTTTGACTAAGAATGAGGTTTTGTTGATTATAATGGGCGGCGTATTTGTGGTGGAAGTTCTCTCGGTTATGATTCAAGTCGGCTCTTTTAAGATGACCGGTAAACGGGTTTTCAAAATGTCTCCGATACATCACCATTTCGAATTACTTGGATGGTCGGAGCCTAAAGTGGTGGTTCGTTTTTGGATTGCCGGGATAATTTTCGCATTGATTACCCTTTCAACATTTAAGATAAGATAATTTGCCGAATGACTAAAGAGAACATCGAAAACAAAAGGGTATCCATACTTGGAATGGCTCGTTCCGGAATGGCTTTGGCTTTTATGCTGAACAATTTGGGTGCCAGAGTATTCGTCAGTGAATCCGCTGAAAATGAAACGGTATCAAAGAATAAGTTCCTTTTGGATGAACAGGGTATCCCAAATGAAATTGGCGGGCATAGCGAAAAAATCCTCCAATCCGATTTTATTGCCATAAGCCCGGGGGTCCCGGTGGACATCGATATCTTGAAGGTAGCCAAAAACAGAGGGATCCCAATTTTTTCCGAACTTGAGGTTTCCTCGTGGTTCTGCAATTCTCCCATTATTGCCATTACCGGTTCAAATGGCAAAACGACGACCACAACCCTAATAGGGAAAATACTTTCGGACTCAAATATAGAAAATATCGTTGGAGGAAATATCGGTATTCCGTTCGCTTCTTTTATCGATAAGATATGTCCGGATGGATACGCTGTTTTGGAGGTGTCCAGTTTTCAATTGGAGCGGATAGATAGGTTTAAGCCGAAGGTGGCGGTTATCCTGAATTTTACTCCGGATCATCTCGACCGTTATGCTACACTCGACGATTATCGCTATGCCAAAGCGCGGATTTATGAAAACTTGGGCAAAGGGGATTATTTGATTTTGAACGCTGATGACAGGGAATCCGACAAATTTATGCCCAAACCGGAAGTGAAGCTGCTACGCTTTTCCAACCGCAATAATGATGCTGCGGATATATTCGTAAAGGGGAGAAATTTGGTGCTAAAAACGGCAAAAGGTATCGAACCTATTATCCCGACAAAGGAAATCGGGATTAAAGGACCCCATAATGTAGCTAATAGTGCAGCTGCGGTTTTGGTGGGAATAATCGCAGGCGCAGAGATAACGCGAATCGCCGACTCCCTCCGCAGATTCAAGGGAGTTGAGCATAGGTTGGAGAAGGTTATGGTTATCGATGGCATTACTTATATTAACGATTCCAAGGGGACCAATGTCGATGCGGTTTTGATGGCTCTCAAGAGCGTCGAGGGGAATGTTGTGTTAATCGCTGGGGGGAAAGATAAGGGAGGGGATTTCACAAAATTAATCCCGGATATAAAAGGAAAAGTTTGCGCTCTCGTTTTAATAGGCGAAGCGGCTGATAAAATTTCTATGCAGTTATCGGGCATTGTCTCGACCTATCGGGCGGAGAGTATGGATGATGCTGTTTTAATGGCTGCGAAATTAGCGCGCCGCGGCGAAACGGTTTTGCTTTCTCCCGGATGTGCCAGCTTTGATATGTTCGATAATTATGAACATCGCGGAAAGGTTTTCAAGGAAGCGGTCTATCATTTAAAAAGCGGGGAATTGGTATGATTAAAAAACTTTTACTTGATAAACCCGGAAATACTTATGTTTGGCTCGTTTTGATTTTAGCGCTTTTGGGGACTCTGATGGTTTTTTCCTCATCATCATATTATGCCGAGCATTTTGCCAAGCAATGCAATGGTGATTCTTGGTATTATTTTAAGCGTCAAATTGCTTGGTTGGTGATAGGATTAATAGGGGGGGGAGGTGCTTATTTACTGGGTTACCGTCGAATATTGAGGCTGTCCCCTTATATTCTATTGGTCTCTGTTATTTTGTTGGTTGTGGTAATGTTTTTTAAACCTATCAAGGATGTGCATCGGTGGATACGGATCGGCTCTATTAGTTTTCAGCCCTCGGAGTTTGCAAAAATGGCTATTTTGCTTTTTATGTCGTCCGAACTGTCAAAGGAATTTAGGAGGGCTTCGGAGTCAGCCAGATTTATTTCCATCCTTGTCGTTGTTGGAATTGTCTGCGGCTTGATACTCATAGGACCTGATTTGGGAAGTGCTTTGGCATTAGGTATGTCTTTGGGGATTTTAATGTATCTTGCGGGAATAAAAAAATCATATCTTTTAATGACCGGGATTGCCTCGCTTGTGGTTGTCATTATAATAATATTCGGCTTTGGATATAAAAAAAATAGGATTGAGGGATATATCAGTGGATTGGAAAATCCGTTGGAATCGCCTTATCAGGTGAAGCAGGGTTTAACTGCGATAGGATCGAGCGGGGTATTGGGTAAAGGGCTTGGTTCGGGAAGGCAGAAGATGTTATTCTTGCCGGAACCGCATACTGATTTCATATTCGCAAACATCGCTGAGGAAACCGGATTTTTAGGTACGATACCACTTATTTCCGTTTATCTCCTCCTTTTTTACATCGCCGAAAAAATTGCGAGTAGGTGTAAAGATCCTGCGGGGAGATTATTGGTTTGGGGTCTATCGGTAGCAATAACCTTGACCTCATTTATAAATATAGCGGTTGTTTTGGGGATATTGCCTGTAACCGGGCTTCCTTTGCCTTTTATCAGTTATGGGGGATCATCCCTGTTTTTTAATATGGTCGCGGCGGCATTGGTTGCTTCGGTAGCGTTCAGCGGCGGTAAAGCTTTTTCTTGGGAGATAAAACCAATTGGTGGATATCATAATAGTAGGAGGCGGTACCGGAGGCCATCTGTTTCCGGCACTGGCAATCGCCAAAAGCCTAATAAACATATCGGCGGATATTAGGATTAGATTTTTGGGCAGGGAATCGTCTTTGGAAGAGAAGTTGATAATTAAAAAAGGTTTCGAGTTGGAATATATCCCCGCGGTTAAAATGAAAAGGAGTCTCATCGGAATAATTAGCTTCGCCTTCGCATATCCGTTAGCGGTCCTTAAAACTGTCCGTGTAATATCAAGATTGAAACCAAATCTATTAATAGCCACCGGAGGATATGTCGCCGGCACGGCGGGAATAGCTGCTTGTCTAAATCGGATACCTGTTTTTCTGCAGGAACAGAATAGTATCCCGGGTTTGGCGTCGAAATTGTTGAACATAATAGCCGTGAAAACATTTATCGGTTTCGAAGATTCAGCCCGATATTTCCTCAGGAAGCGGAATATTGAATTCACGGGGAATCCGATAAGGCCGGAGATAGGTTCTCTTTCCCGTGATGAGGGATGCGAAATAATCGGCTGCTCGCAAGAGACGGATAATATTTTGATTATCGGCGGCAGTCAAGGAGCTAAATCGATAAATAGAGCGATTGAAAATATTTTAAACGATTTATCTGACAAAAAGGATAATGTGCAACTCATTTGGCAATGTGGGGAGGGTGAGAAGGAGCGGTTGATTGGCGAATGCCGAAGGATAGGGATAAAGGCTGTTGTTAGAAGTTTCTTTGACAGGATGGATGCGGTTTATGCCGCCACCGATATCGCCGTATGCAGAGGTGGGGCAATAACACTTGCGGAACTATCGAAATGCGGTATCCCGATGATTATCATCCCTTATCCGTATGCCGCGGCTAATCATCAATACGCTAACGCCCTGTATTATCAAAAGGCCTCCGCGGGTATAGTTATTGAGGATAACGAAACTATGACGGATAAGTTAAGGGATACACTTGTGAAATTGTTGGAATCGGAAGGTTTGAGAGAACAGATGGCATCTGCATCCCGGAGGATTGGTAAAAACAGCGCCACCGAAACGATTGCTAATTCGATAAAGGATTTTATTTCACGGTAATAAAATGGTCTTACGTTTTAATAAAATAAAAAAACTTCATTTGGTCGGCATAGGTGGCAGCGGGATGTCTGGTATTGCCGAAATACTTCTGAATATGGGATATCCTGTCTGCGGTTCGGATATATCTGATTCCGCCGTTGTGCGGCGTTTAAGGGAACTGGGAGCAAAAATAACGATTGGGCATAAAGCCGAGAATGTCGCCGATTGCGATGCCGTGATAATTTCTTCGGCGATTAAGGATGATAATCCGGAAGTTATCACCGCCCGTTCCCTGAAATTACAGGTTATACGCCGTGCGGAGATGTTGGGAGAATTAATGCGACTTAAGTTTGGGATAGGTATCGCCGGTACTCACGGTAAAACCACTACTACCTCTATGGTAGGGGCTATCTTATCCGAAGCGGGATTGGATCCCACGATTATAGTTGGCGGCATCCTTTCTAAATTGGGAGGCGGCGCGAGACTTGGCAAAAGCGATTATCTTGTCGCTGAGGCGGATGAATATGACCGTTCATTCTTGGATTTAATCCCGACCATTGCGGTTATCACCAATCTTGAAGCTGAGCATATGGAATGCTATACCGATTTCGATGATCTTCGTGGCGCTTTCCTGCAATTCGCTAATCGGGTGCCCTTCTTCGGTAGGGTGATAATTTGTCTCGATGATCCAAACCTGCAGGAAATGTATCCGAAATTCAAGAGGAATATCCTTACCTACGGATTATTGCCCCGTGCGGATATTAACGCCCGTAATCTCAAGCTTTACGACTATGGCAGTGAATGTGATATTTATCTCGGTAAGGAATATACCGATAAAATGAAGCTTAGGGTAATCGGGGAGCATAACATAAAAAATGCTCTTGCGGCATTGGGGGTGGCTATGGAATTGGATGTCCCATTGTCAACAGCTTTGGAGGCTTTGAAGGATTTCACGGCAGTTAAGCGGAGATTTGAATTCAAAGGAAGCGTCAAGGGTATTGATATTTATGATGACTTCGCCCACCACCCCACGGAAATAACCGAATTGATAAAGTCGGTGCGAGCTTCGTTTAAAAGAAGATTGGTGATTATTTTTCAGCCCCATCTATACAGCCGCACGGTTAATTTTCAAAAACAATTTGGAACTGCTTTGATGGGAGCGGATAAGGTTATCATTACCGATATTTATCCCTCGAGGGAAAAACCTATCGATGGGGTTACGGGAAAATTGGTAGCGGATGCGCTTGTTGATTTAGGGCATACCGATGTGGCATATATGGAAAATATGGGGGATATACCGCAGGTTGTCGTTTCCCAACTTCAGGAAAGGGATGTTTTGATAACTGTCGGAGCCGGTAATATATACAAAATAACCCCTGCAATTATCGAAGAGTTGAAAAAACGATGATGAGATTTTTAAAGGAAATATCGGTAAGTCTATTATTCTCTATCCTGTTATTCTTTGTGCTCAAGGGATTTATACTCCACAGAGTTGACTCCCAATTAAAGGGGGTTGTTATCGAGAACAGCGATTTGGTTTCCATAGATAGTTCGAAAGTCAAAAACCTTATCGGGGATAAAATGGATTTCATCGACATAGATCTTCAAGCGGTAGCCGATTCGGCAATTGAAGTTATAAAGGCGCGTTCGGTAAGTTTACACAGACGCCTTGATAAAAAGGTTGGTATGTCGGTCAAAGCCGAGAAACCTATCCTATGGGTCAAGTCAGACGGGATATACGCATTATCATCCACAGGTAGAATTTTGTCCTTATCGGATGTACCTAATGAGAGTGATTTCCCGGTATTTATCAGTTCACATCCGCTCAAGATGGAGAAAGGGGGATTGTGCGATGATTTGGAGTTGCTTTATGTGGTTGGTTTTCTGAATGAATTGGATAGTATAGACACCCACTTCGCGGAGATTATATCCACCATCAAAGTCGATAAGGACAGAGGAATTATCATTACCCTGATACCGAATGAAATACCGGTGATAGTGGGATTTAATGACTACGAATATAGAATTAATAAAATAAAATCAGTTTATAACTATTTAAGCGGCATTAAGCGTAAACCTGCTTTTGCGGACGCCCGCTATGGCGATATAATACAAATTAAATATCTGAATCGGAGTCGGAGGGTCGGATGAAGCAATCTAATATAATCTCGGGACTTGATATAGGTTCGTATAATATTAAAGCTGTTGTTATGGAGTTGGGCGAGGAAAGACCGAAAATAATCGGTTTAAGCAATGTTCCGTCTGAAGGGATGCGTAGGGGGGTCGTGGTGAATCTCGAAAAAACCATTGAGGGAATTACGCGAGCCTTGAACGAAGCTCAACATATGGCTGGGATAGATTTGGATTCCGTCTGTGTCGCCGTGGGGGGTGAGCATATAAGAAACATAAACAGTAAGGGGATTGTCTATGTATCGAACTCTTCCGGAGAAATAACCAGATCCGATATAAGTCGGGCAAAAGAAGCCGCTTCGACCTTATCCCTTCCTAAAGATAGGGTTGTCATACATACGATTCCGCAAGAATTTATTGTCGATAAACAGCCGGGGATAAAAGATCCGCGGCGTATGTTTGGGCAGACATTGGAAGTGGAGGTGCATATTATTACTGCGGCGGAGACTGCGATTAGGAATATCAACCGTGCTGTGGAAATATCCGGTTTCAGCGTAGAGAAATTTGTCTTTGCGCCATTGGCTTCGGCTGAAGCGGTCTTGACCGAAGATGAAAAAAGACTCGGGACACTCTTAATAGATTTTGGAGCGGGGACTACCGATTTGGCGGTTTTCTATGACGGTTCGATACGGTATTCGGGAGTCGTCGGCTATGGTGGAAAAGCGATTACCAATGATATAGCGATAGGCTTGCGAACCCCGTTGGAGCAAGCTGAAAAGTTGAAGCTGGAATATGGTTGTGCCTTGTCAAGTATGGTAAAAGCGGAGGATATGATTACTGTCCCGGGTATGGGCAATCGTCCCCCGAAAGAGGTGTCGAGATCCGTTCTTACCGCGATCATAGAACCTCGCGTGGAGGAGATCTTCGGGCTTATTAAAAATGTGTTTTATAGAACCCAATTCTCTAAATCTATTGGTTCGGGAATTGTCATTACCGGTGGTTCGGCGGTTATGTCTGGTGTCGCTGAACTGTGTGAGCAAGTTTTTGATATGCCGGCTAAAATCGGAGTCCCTTATGGATTCGACGGATTTTCGGATACGCTGGAAGACCCTTCAAATGCTACGGTTTTCGGATTATCTTATTTTCTCGATGATGAATATTTGGATTTTTCCGGTGAGGAATCGATTCTCGAACGAGCAATCGACAGCCTCAGGAGAATTTTTAGGCGGGGGGATAGATGAAAGTGATATTTTTTGCGTTAGTTGATTTGAAAAATGATTAAAAGTAATAAAGAAGGAGGCTTTTATGGGCTTTGAGTTTATTTCCGACAATGAAAATTATGCCAATATGAAAGTGGTTGGAATTGGGGGAGCGGGGGGAAATGCTATTAATAGGATGATAGATGCTCAGCTCAGCGGGGTTGAGTTCGTCGCGGTTAACACCGATTTACAGGCGCTTGATACTAATAAAGCCCCGATTAAGGTGCAGATAGGTGCTACTTTGACGAAAGGTTTGGGGGCGGGTGCTAACCCTGAGGTCGGAAGGAAGGCTATTGAGGAGGATAAAGACAAAGTTGCCGAGCAGTTGAAGGGTGCTGATATGGTATTTGTGACTTGTGGTATGGGGGGGGGGACCGGCACCGGGGCATCGCCGATTGTTGCGGAGATTGCTAAGAAAGCGGGAGCATTGACCGTAGCTATTGTAACCAAACCATTTGAATTTGAGGCGCGCAAAAGGATGGCTCGAGCCGAATCGGGTATTGAGGAGTTGAAGAAGAAGGTTGATACGCTCATTGTCATCCCGAATCAAAGATTAATCGAGATAGTTGATAAGACAACGCCTTTGACGGATGCTTTTAAGATTGCAGATGATATCTTGCTCCAAGCGACCAAGGGGATCTCCGATTTGATAGCGGTTCACGGACTGATAAATCTTGATTTTGCGGATGTAAAGACTGTGATGTCCGAGATGGGAGAGGCTTTGATGGGCACAGGTTATGGCAGTGGCGAGAATCGGGCTATTGATGCCGCTACAAGGGCTATAAGCTCTCCTATCCTTGAAAATGTCAGTATTTCCGGTGCGAGGGGAGTTCTGGTAAATATAACCGGGGGGAATGATATGAGCTTATTTGAGGTTAATGAAGCCGCCCAAGCGGTCCATCAGGCGGCGGGTAATGATGCCAATGTCATCTTTGGTGCTGTTTTGGATCCGAGTGTAAAAGATGAGTTACGGGTAACGGTTATCGCTACCGGTTTCGGCGAACCACAAAAGCGTACTTCGAGTAATCGTTCTTTTAAGGCTGTTGATCTTTTTGAAAGTGATTACCCGGTTATCGAGAAAGAGGAGACTGCAAAAAAATCTGCTATTATAGACGAAGGTAAAATTCTCGAATCGGAGGAATCGCTTAGCGATCCTGCGGAGGTAAATCTTGATGTTCCCACCTATTTGCGCCGTAAGTTCGATTGACGAACTAAAAAATCCCACCATTGAAAAAAGCGGTTTTTCATAAACCGCTTTTCCCTTTTTTAAGGAGAGGGTCAGGTTCTATTGAATATTTACGGGTAATAAAATCAAATATTGTACTATTGTACCGAAACCGTTTGACAAAAAGTGTAATATGGGATATAATAAATATAAGAGATACGGGAGGGGAAATGTCTGGAATAATAAAACAATCAAAAACAGCAACCGCTAACCCATTGGGGGGGGGACAGTTAGCTATGTCTATTATAACCGCTCCCGCAGTCCGCCACTTTTCATAAAATAATTGAAACATTGGTTAGTAAAAGTTTGTAAATCTTTATAAGGAGAATAAAGATGAGTAAAAAGTCATTTTTTCTAATTGCATTAAGTAGTCTCGTCTTGCTGGCGGCAGTATTGTTTGTTGTCAATATAAACCCCGCTTATTGTGATACTACCGCGCCCGCTTTCTACGGGATTACTTATGTCGATGGAGTAGCGACGGACAATGTGTCAGTATCTTTAGTCATAGGCGACAAAACTTATAGAACTACATCATACACCAATAGCCAAGGTCAGCATGGAACCTATACAATTGGCAAATCAAGTGATACCGGATGGTATTGCTTGCAAGCCTATTATTATCTGGGCCAAACGGAGAAAGGATATGGGTACTGGGGTACTAAATCAGGTAATAATTCGATAAATCAGGATTTATACCTAACAGGGACTTGGGATTCCTGCCCACAGCATAAGTAAGTAAAATAGGGAGTCTCCAAGTCGATTGGAGGCTCCCCCGATTTTATCATCTCGGAGGATATTATGAAATTTTATAAATATATCTTGGTGATACTTTTATTTCTTTTGATTTCAACTCCTAAATTGTATTCGCAAGAGCCGATATTAATGGACGGCTGGCCTATTTTACTCCATGATCTCCATTCATTTGCATCCCCTATGCAGGGATTAACCCTGTATGATATCGACGGCGATGGGGATTTGGAGATATTTATGAGCCTTGCCAATAAAATATATTGCTTTGATTATCAGGGGAACGCTATGCCCGGTTGGCCCTATATCAATGAAGATACCAATGATGAGTTTATTAACTCCCCGGTTATCGGGGACATAGAC
>Ga0256841_1002500_pt1 | contig 14560 bp, 14 predicted proteins | sample 356308metaG_FD_185971 | JGI IMG/M metagenome (GOLD analysis project Ga0256841, IMG submission 185971) | Hydrothermal vent microbial communities from Mid Atlantic Ridge, Atlantic Ocean - 356-308 | ecosystem: Environmental > Aquatic > Marine > Hydrothermal vents | place: Atlantic Ocean: Mid...
ATTCATTGGAATATGTTTTCCCATCACATCCACAGACAGGGTCGTAAACCATGGTACATGCAGTTGGTATTTTTGTACATATACCAATTCCATTGCAATCTCCCACTTCTTTTTCACAGAAGTATCCTGTTTTACAATCGTTGTTTGTTTCGCAACTTACCTCACCGTCATTTCCAGAGCCACAGTTGTAAAATAGAAAAATTGCAGTTAGAAAAATGATTTTCTTCACTTTAAAACTCCCACTGGTTATTGTATTTTTAAACTTATAAATAAAATATAATATTATTATTAAATTTTAAAAGGAATTGTATTGGGCGAAGAAAAGGATATTTTACAAACAAATAAAAAAGTTTTAACTTTCGTTATTATTTTAAATCTTGTTATTGTTGTATTACAGATTATTTTCGGGATATACAGCCATTCTTTAGCCCTTGTAACAGATGCAGTTCATAATTTTCAGGATGTAATTTCTCTAATTATAGCTCTGATTGCTGCAATCTGGATGAGAAAAAAGCCTACACAAAAGATGACTTTTGGTTATCTCCGTGCTGAAGCAATGGCTGGTTTTGTTAATTCTGGATTTTTAATTGGTGCTATATTTTTAATTATCATAACAAGTTTTGAAAGGCTAATAAATCCACAGGATGTAGAAGGAATTTTTGTAATCATTATGGGCGGAATAGCTTTGATTATTAACGGGTATTCTGCTTATCTTCTTGGATTTCACCACCATCACCATGGAGAAGAACATGACCACAACCACGAAAATTTAAATATAAAAGCTGCTTATCTTCATCTTTTGAGCGATGCTGGAATTTCTTTAGGTGTTGTAATTGGAGGGATTTTTATTTATCTTTACCATATTTACTGGATAGACCCTGTTATTTCTATTGTTTTTAGTCTATATATTTTAAAGGAAACAGTGCCTATTCTTGTTAAGACTTCAACTATTTTAATGGAAGGAGTTCCTTATAAGTTTGATATAGAAGAAATTGAGTTAGAAATAAAATCTATTCCAGATATTATTGATGTTCACGATTTTCATATCTGGGCTTTATCTTCCAAAGATATTTATTTTTCAGGACATATTACAGTTAAAGAAAATTTAAGTTTAAAAGACATAGACAGGCTCATTTCAGTAATTCAGGAAAAATTAAGAAAAAAAGGAATTAATCACATTACAATCCAGCCAGAAATAAAAGATTTCCAATGTGAAAATGTACATTAAGATTAAAAAATTTCTTTATCAGTTAAAATCTAAACTTTCAACTAATTCCTCATTTTTAATAACATCTGCAGAGTATAAAATGGCGGCTAATATGTCTTCTTTTGTTAAATTTGGATAGGCTTTTAAAAGGTCTTCTATTGTCATTCCTTCCCCTAATTTCGTCAGTATAAGTTCAACAGGTATCCTTGTTCCCTTTATTATTAGCTTTCCTTTTAATATATTTGGGTCTGAAGTTATTCTATTTCTATACTTCTTTTTATGTCCCCCAATTAAAATTTGTTTACTAAAATATCTGGTATAAAATTCTAATGTGTTTCCATCAATAACTAAATCCACCTAATATTTTATTAATGTATAGCAAATATATTATAAGAACGAGATTTTTACAATATATTTAATATTTAACCTCTTATCTTCCTCTCTATCCTTTTTATCTTTTCCTCTGTGAGATTGTAAAATTTAAAATTAAAGTTGATGTTTTACTTATAACTACTAAAAAGCTTTAAATCTTTAATATATTTAAAGTCTTTTTTATTGTAAGTTAATAGAGGAACATCATAATATATAGATGTTGCAGCTATTAAAGCATCAGGAATTTCCAATCCATGACTTTTTGAATATTGTTCTATTAAGTCTAAACCAATTTTTGATATCCCTTCATTTATTAGCAGTAAATAAAAATTTTCTAAAAATTTTTTTATTTTGCTTAGCTCTCTTTTATTTATAGCTCCGTAGTATAGTTCCATGGAGGTTATAACACTAATTGCGAAATTCTCCTCATTAATATTTTCAACTAATTCCTTAGTTTCTGTATTCCCTTTGAATAATTCAATGATTATATTGGTGTCTAAAATTATCATCTAATTGTGTTTCCCCATGCTTTTTTTCTGATGCTTTCTAATGTAATATCTCTTTCTTTCCATATTCCAAAAATGGATTCAAAATCAGGTTTCCCTTTTTTCTTTTCAGATTTTATTTGGATTTTTTTAACATATGGAATATCTTTCAATAAATCAATTAAATGTTTTGCCTTTTCTTCATCGGATATATCAATTACTATTTTCATTTTACATCTCCAATAAAATCTGTGAATTTATAAAACTAAATATGTATCTGAGAAGAAATTTTACCACAGGTATATACACAGACTTAATTTGAGGTTGTTTTAACTTGTATAGTTTCTTCAATTAACTGGGCAATATTTACACTTGGTATAATTCTATCTTTTAGTGGAAGATATGAACATTTTTGAAAAATTATTCCTCTAATGAAACCATAAACAATAGAAAGTCCATTATATAGAAGTAATCTTGCCTTTTTTTCTTCATTTAATTCTTCAGTAAATTTAAAAACGGCAAGAATTTCTGCTTTTGCCTTTAGTTTTACATTTCTTGCTCTATCGTTAATTTTAACATTGACTAAAAGCCCATCAAACTTTTCATTATCTGTTTCAACGATAACTGGGTCAAAATCTATATCTATCTTAAACCTATTTTGTCCTTCTAAATTTTCCTCTAAACTAAAATTTTCAATCTGGATATCTTCAAGCTGCAGTTGTGAAAACTTCACTTTCATTTAGTTTTTCCCTGTTATTTTTTATTAGTTTAAATAAATTCCTATTTGGTGCAGTTTTGTAGTTTAGTTTTTCTCTATCTATTATCTGTATTTCTGCATCTACTTCAAGGGCTGATAAGATTTTTGCTACAGTTTTTAAGGATATGTTTTCTCCGCTGAATATTTTCGTGATATAAGCAGGTGAAACACCCATTCTTTCTGCAAGCTTTTTTTATATTCAGCTTTTTACAAAAATACATAACTAAACTAAGGAAGAAGTTGCCTATTACTTTCTCAAGGCTGAAATTGATTTAGTTCCAATTCCAATAGATACTTCTAATAATTTTATTCTAACAATTGGCTTAATATTTTATTCGTAATGTACATGTAAAATTTGTTTTTCATTTTCCGTTATTGTTTCTTGGAAGTTGATATCTTTTTTGAATTCATCTATTATATTCCAAAATTTATCTCCTTTATTAGAATAGAAATTCATAATAATAAACTTTATAAAACGGTAAGGAGAAATAGGTTTAGAAACAGGAATCCGGCAAGAACTATAATTTCCTAGTGTTAGATGGGCTTTAGGATGTATAACATCATTATGAACTTGAGAATAATCAAAACGTATAGGAAAAGTTATTATTTTTCCTTCTTGGATATTTCCAAAAAGTTCTTCTCCATAGAGAAAACTTTCGTATTGATCGGGCATATCTTGATATTTCACAAAAGATGGATGAGGATAAAAAGATAGAATATGTTCCTCTAATATTTTACTTTTACTAAATTTATAAAGCATTTGTATAATACCACCATCAATCATTAAAATATTAAAATCCTTATTTCTAAGAATTTCTCTATATATACTGTCATAAGATTGACTTTTCAATATAAAAGAAATATTTTTGAATCCTATCCACGAAATTTCCCCATCTTTTTCTTTTGGATAGTTCTGTGCTACACATATACCATTTTGGATAAAAATTTCGGTAATGTGTTTAATTTGGTGAAATGTATCTTTAACCATTTTGGCTAACCTTATGACTCTAATAATTTTCTGAGAATTTTTTGATATTCTTCTGGATAATCTTCCAAAAAGCTATTTCCCTGTTTTATATCTTTAACTATTTCATATAGAGCTTCTAAAGTTTTAACATTCTTTCTAAACCTCTTCTGTTCTTTCTCTGAAATGTCTCTATGAATTATATTTAGGCGTTGAATTTCCTCATTATCAGGATACTTAAATTTAAGTTTAAAGTCATTATTTTTAACCTCTTCATATTCTTTTATCAATCTATTCATTTTTTCTCCTATTCCTACTACTCTGACCCAAGCCTTACTTCTAGTAATAGCAGTGAACAGCACATTTCTTCTTTTTATAAGATCACGATTTCCTAATATTCCTGAGTATGTTTCATGAGCATTAATAATATATACCATAGGAACTTCGTTTCCTTTTGCTCTATAAATACCAGTAAAAGTAATTGAATCTTTTTGGAAAAATATATTAGCATCAAATTCACCAGCTATATGAGAATTTATTCCTTTTTCCCATAGTTTTTTTCTAATTAGAGAAACATCTTCTTTTGTAGTTAAAGAAATAGGATTTATTACAATAATATCGCTAAACAATAATTCATCTTCTCTAAGATTCTTTTCTATTTCAGATGCCACCCATTCCGCCTGTTCTTTTATAGTTTCAAAAGATTTAAATACTATTAAGTCATCCAGAGATGAATGTTCTTCCAAATATCGGGGACTTGTTTCTTCTGGCCTAAAAAGAACTACTTCGCTATTAGCCTCTAATTTTCCTGACATAATTTCATAACCAACATCTCTCCATAGTTCAGGTTGATCAAAAAATTGAACAAGTTCCCTTTCTCCTAACTCATTAACTCTATATATGCCAAAACCTAATGCATGAGCTGTAACAAGAACTGGACGTGGATTTCTATAGCACACTTTTAAAATTTGATCATCAAAAGATCCATTACTTGAATTTGAAACTATAAACTCTTCAAGAAATTCTTTTGGATTTCCAAGAGGAGAACCTTCATTAAGCTTTTGAAGTTCATCATAGGCATAAATTAATCTCTTTTTCTCCCCTTTGAGAAAAAGGCAGCATAACTTTAAAAAAGATTCAGATAAGTCTTGTGCTTCATCGACTAAGATGGCATCGTATTTTTGAACTGGTTTTTCAACTTCAGAAATGGCTTTCTGACAAGCCACATCAAAGGGATTTTGTTCAGAAGTTGCTAATTTTTTAGCACTACGGAAATCAAAATATTCAACTTTATTTGTTATACAAAAGTCATAATAAATACCTCTTTCTTGTTCATTATCACCTGGGCTACCCCATGCATTAACTACTTTCAATTTGTTCCAATCAGGCTCTTCCCCTGTTTTTTCAACACAAAATCGTGTAATTAAGTCCTTAAATTGTTGCTTAAGGGAACGGGTATTAAAAGTTACAGCTATATCCCAATTTGGATATAAGGTGTGTAAATATGCAGCTTTCAGTGCTAATACTATAGTCTTTCCTGAACCAGCAAGTCCTCTTATCCTTTGAATACCATCAAAATATTCAACAATAGCCCTTTCTTGGTTTCTGTCGAGAACAGCCATAGTTTTTTCTAATGTCTTTAATCTTGATCCTTTAGAGTTTTCTTTTTCTACATTTGTACGTTTTGATTTCTTCTTTAGCCTCAAAACAGATTGTAAGATTGATAAAACTGTTTCATAAAGTTCAGGGTGTTCCCATTCCTCAAGGTTATTAACAAATTCTCTGAATTCTGATTCATTAGTTATTATATCAGGCTCATTTATTGGCAAATTTGGAGCAAAACCTTTAGTTTCTAAATTTACTAAAAACTCACGTTTACCTTTTCTCAATTCTGTGTATTGGCGAAGCTTTGAATCCAAAGAGCTAAATAATTCATTAAGATATCTTTCATAATTTTCAGATTCTTCCACATTTTCTATAAACTTGAAAGCAATTATTCCGTATTTTTTTGATAGCCATAAAGCATCAACTACTATAGTATCATGTCCTATAGATAAAATAGGATAACCTATATAGAGTGTACCTTCTATCTCAGGTAATGAAGAGAAGTAGTTTAAAAGAATGTCTCTTGTTGCAGGTTTGTCAGTAGCTCCTTTTATTATTTCTATCATTTATCATTTCCTCCACAAAACTACAAAAATCTATCACACGCTCCTTGCCTTTTTAAGGCGGTTTTGGACGAGTTCGGCGACTGCCCAGTAAACTTCTTTCCTTTCTTCACTGCTTAAGCCTAAAGCGTCAAAGACTATATCGTCAAGAGCTTTTCTGTCTGGTAGAGGATTAGGTTCTTGCTGTCTAATCGGTTTATCAGGGTCAAAGCCAAGTTCAGTGAAGATGGATTTAATTTCCCTTTTAGATAAAATATTAATAACTTTTATTGATACATCTTTTTTTCCTATTAATAGCGGATTAAAAATTAAGTTTTTCTTAAAGTAAATTGGGTTTTGTTTAATTGCACCTTCTCCAAGATTAGAAATACCATTTAGCTCCCAAAATATCATACAAAATGAGTTATTTAATGATATACATAAAGATATTATTTTATTGGCAATTTCTAAATTTGGATATATACCAACTAAATTAGCATCATTATAAAACATATCATTTAAAGAGACTATTAATCTATCATAGTTAACCATAGGATAATCCAATGCAGAAATATCCTGTTCAAACAACCTCCACCATTCCCTTCTGCTTGCACAGGTTGGTCTTTTGTGAAAGCCTTGCTTTTCTCCCCATTTAATATAATCAAGGGCGGAGGTATCTTTTAGCTCTTTTTTTGATTTATTACACATAAAAACTTTGTATTTTAAATCTTCTTCCCTGACTACAATAGTTTTTAACTCTCTTGGGCTTTTTATCACTGGTTTTATAAATTCTTCTTCTATTAGAAACAGTTTGTAATCTCTTGCATTGCTTCCCCATTTACTTGGTTTTATTACTTTTAAGCCTCTTTCTTTTATATCATCAATACTGCTTATATCTTTTAGATTTAGATTTTCAATTTTTTCAAGCTCTTTTTCTGTTATTTTATCTGTCCAGTCTTCTACATAGAAAAACTCATTGGCTCCTGTAGTAAAACCTCTTTTAACCTCTGCTATATCCCCAAGCCTCACTAATTTATCCTTTCCTTTTTTCAAAATAGTGAAGAATATGTCTGGTGCTCTTAGGAATTTCCCTCCCCATTTGTTTCCTTCATAGGTTAGCTGGGTGCAGTCTGTTGAGATGGATTTTTGTTTTTCTTTTTCTACACTTACTCCATCGCAGTATAAATCTTTTTGCTTTATTGGGAAAACTCTATAATCCTGTGTGTTTACGATGTTTTCAACGAGCTGTGTTAATAGTCTGTTTTCTACTTTTGTATCAATGCTGTCTATTTTTATTAAATTTTCTTTGGTTATCACATCTTCAAATGGTTTTTTCCACATAACAAATTTTGCTGTGTTTTCAAGGTTTTCTTTTTCATTGTTAGAAACTGAAGATGTAAAGATTATTACTGTGTTTACGTCAGCTTCTTTGAAACTTCTTTTGGACTGGTTATCATTTATTGAGTATAATTTTACTTTTCTTAATAAAAATTCCTGTAGAGCTTTACCAAATCCTACATCAAGCCAAGAATTAGATGTTATAAATGCAAAACTGCCGTTTTTATTCAGCAGTGAAAGTGATTTAAAATAAAAATAAACATAAAGGTCTGCTTTCCCATCAGGTTTAAACTGTTTACCGTAAAGATTTTCTACCATTTTTTGGAGTTTTTCTTTATATGACTTCTTTAGGTTTCTCCATTGGGAAGGTGTGAAATCTCTTTCATTTAATAAAGGTGGTGCTATCTTTTCCTGTCTGACATAAGGTGGATTTCCTATAACAATATCAAAGCCTTTCTTGGTTTCGTCTAAAAATACTTCTGCAAAATCTATGTCCCATATAAAAGGTTTGTTTTCTTCAAGCTTACTCCTTGCTTCTTTTAGTATTTCAATCTCTTTTTCTAACTGTTTTATCTTTCTTTCTATTTCTTTTTTCTGTTTTTCAAACAGTTTTTTCTGTTTTTCTGTTATATCTCCAAAAAGTCCTTTAGTCTGGATAGGTTCATATATTGAGTTTCTTAATCTTTTTATTTCATTTTCTATTGAGTGAATTTTTTCTTCTATTAACTGTCTATAAATATCAAGTTCTAATTTTTCAATATCTGCTTTTGATAAATGTCCTTTTTCGTTTTTCGTGTATTTTAGTTTTTCTTTTTTAAGCTTTGTTATTTTGCCTTTTATTTTACCTGGAATTTCTCTTAAATCTTTTCTTAAAGCAGACATATCAATGTTTCCGATTTCTTCTATTAAACTGTCCCCCTGTCTAACTTTGAAAGATAGATTTGGTAGAAGTGGTTCAAACAGTATCTCTTCTCTTTTTAAGTCGCTTTCAACTATTAAGAACAACCACAATCTGAGCTCTGCAATTTTTACTGCCCAGTCCTGAACATCTACTCCATAAACATTTTCTTCAATAATATGTTTTCTTATTGCATATTCTTTTGGATTTTCTTCTGGTGAATATTTGAGGAGTTTTTTGTGTAAATCGTGGAGGAGGTTAACAGCTCCGATTAAAAAAGAGCCACTACCACAGGCAGGGTCAACTATTTTTACATTTTCAACAAGATTTTTTAATATTTCATACTCCTCAGGAGATTTTATCTCAAAATTTTCTATATCATCAAAAACAAAGCTGTAAATTCTGTCTAAAGGTAAGTTAGAGTTATTCTGCAGATAATGAACAAAAGCCTTTTTTACCATAAATTCTATTTCTGTTTCTTGTGTGTAGATTATGCCTTTTGTTTTTCCTTCTGTTTCGTATTTTTCTTTAAGTTCTGGTGTTGTTTCAAGGTTTACAAATTTTTCATAAATTGTTCCTATTAGTTCTGGATTAACGGCAACTTCTTTATCAAGTCCAAGACTTTCTATAATTGTAAAGTTATATCTGTTTAAAAACTCTAATATTTCTTCAATAAGAGTATCTGGAACATTAAAATCTAATTTATCTAAATCGTTTTCTGCAAACAAACCACCATTTAGATATGGTAGCTGAGCAAAGAGAGTTTTTATATTTTCTGGCAGTATTCTTAATTCTGGTCGTCCTTCAATTTCTGAATATCTCCTGTTAAATCCGAACAGAAATAAAGTTTTAAGCCATTTTGTAAAGAATGTGTCTTTTTCGGAAAGATTTTGCTGGACAAATTTCTTGTATTCTTTCCATAGATAGTCTATTAGAAGATTGTTGCTGAGTATATCTGGAAACCATTCTTTTTTTCTCTGGATAAAATATATAAAAATCAGTCTGTTTAAAATCTGATGGGCTGTTTCTTTGGATAGGAAAAGGTAATCTTCTTTTTCTTCTAACTGTTTTGATATTTCTTTCCACAGTTTATTGAATGTTTTTATATATTCATCAAAGAATTCCTCTCTTAACGGTTCTACACTGAAGGCTTCTTTAATTTCTTTTATAGATTTAAGTTTAACTAAATTTAACCGTTCTATAAAGGTTCTGTTTGGCTGGTCTTTGCTGACGTAATAGGTGTATCTTTTGTAATGGCTGAATTCTCTTTTTGTTCCCTTATACTCTGCATAAACAAAGGAAAGCCTAAAATTCCCTTCTCGGTCATAAAAAATAAATATTCCTGCATCAGAGTTTATCAGTTTTAATAAATCCTTTGCTATCTCATACTGCTGTCTCTTACTGCTTCTTTCTGTAAGGTTTTCTTTTACTTTAATTGTGAAAAAATCAAGTCTGTTAAAATCATCTAACTCAAGCTCTCCAATTAAAACAGGCTGTTTAAATTTATCTTTAAACTTTTCTAATGGATAGGGCTCTTCTTCTGGTATAAAGTTTTGATTTTTGTCTTCAAAGTATTCTGTGAAAATTTCATTTATATTCTCTGGATAGGTGAAAATTTCTTTAACTAAAGTTTCTGTTTGCATTTTATCCTTTCTTTACCTTAATGTTTTTTTCTTCTAAATAGTCCTGTATAAACTGAAAAGCTATTATTCCTCCACCTACAATTAAAATTGCTAAAGCTATTATTGTTAATAATATTATTAAAAGTTCCATCTTATAGCTCCTTTTATTAAGCTAACTAATATAATTTCATACCAAATCTCTGGGGTAATTCTATAACTCTGGATATAGTTCCAATTCCAGCTTCAACTGTTAGAATTAGTATTAAAAAAGTCCTTGCCAATCATTCTTTTATCTTTAATTTCTCTATTTCTAACTTTTTAAGCTCTATCTGTTTTTGTTCTTTATCCATTTTTTAGAATATACTACACAAAAGTTTACCTGTCTATACAATAGCTTTGTTTTTAAACTTTCTGCTTGGTTTGTGATATGCTTTCCACAAGTCATAATCCATCTGTAGTCCAAGCCAGAATTCCGCAGTTGTTCCAAATTTTTTGGAAAGTCTTATAGCCATTTCTGGAGTTATTCCTCTTTTTTTGTTTACTATTTCATTAATAGCCCTTACGCTAACTCCAAGTTCTTTAGCAAGTTTAGACTGGGAAAGTCCTAAAGGTTTCATAAATTCCTCTTCAAGAATTTCTCCCGGATGTGTAGGCTCTCTTTTGAGCTGTGCAATAGGAACCGCTTCTATTCGTTGCTTATTTTTTAAAGTTTCTTTGAATTCTTTTATATCCATTGCAAAAACCTCCTTAATGGTAATCTACAATAGCAACATCGTATGCATCACCATTTTCAAATCTAAATATAATTCTATACTGCTCATTTATCCTTATACTATAAAAACCTTCTAAATCTCCTTTAAGTGCTTCCAATCTATTAGAGGGAGGAATTTTCAAATCTTCCAAAGTTTTAGCTCTTCTTATCATATCTAACTTCCTCACAGCCCTTTTCCAGATGTTAGGAGGAAATTTTTTATTCTTTCCTGTTCTATATAACTTTTCTGTGTCCTTATCAATAAAATTTTTTATCATTTTTACCTTTTACACTAATAGTAAATCTATATTAAATTTATCATAAATGCAAATTAATCACTAACATTTTCTACTGCTATTAAAACCTCTGTTTTATGCTCATTTATTTTATATTTTTCTAAAAAGTATGCTCCTCCAAGTTCCTCCATAAGTTTGTTTAGATAATCAATACATTTATCTACTTTATTTAAATCTAACTGGGAAATCTCTTTTAAAGTGTATAAAGGTATAGTCCCGTAATCTTCTATATCTTTTATAAGATTTTTTATAAAGGTTTGAAGCTCTTCATTATTTTGTATCTGTGGTTCTTGTAATAAACTCTTTAGCATATTTCTTGCTTTTACTTCAGGGTCGTTTGTGGTTGTTCTGTAATGTTCACTATTACGATAGTTTTTTAGCTCTTCATACACTTTCCAGAAGTTTTCAGATTTTTCTAATGGCTTTTCTTCTTTATCTGCTTTTAATTTTTCATATATCTCTTCATAGGAAACAGTTATTGGCTTTTCATCCGAATACTTTTTGTAGTTTATAAACAGGTTTTTCCCTTTTTTTATAAGTAGTATAAGCTCATTTTCTTTTCCTTTTTTTGGAACTTTTACTCTGTAAGGTAGTTTTGTTATCTGATAAATAATATCTAGGTCTTTTTCTTTTATCTCCTGAAACTCTTTTACAGCCTTTGTAAAAAAGCTCTCTTCTTCTGTTTCATCAGGGTTTTTGGTTAATCTCTGATAAAGTTGTGATGGTGTTGGTTCTTCGTCAGGAGAAAATATTTTTGAATCTTCTCCAATGCTGTTGTGTATTAAAAATAGCTTGTTTTCTGCAATCTCCCTTTGTTTTGTTAAACTTTCTCCTTTTTCCGTTGGAAAGAAGTTAACAACATACAGTTTATCAAAAACTTTTTGACCTATTCTGTTTATCCTTCCAACTCTCTGTATTACCCTAACAGGGTTCCACGGTATGTCGTAATTGATTATCATTCCAGCTCTTGCAAGGTTAAAACCTTCTGAAATCTTATCGGTACTTAAAAGAACATCGTATTCATCTTTTTGATGTTTATAACTTGCATCAAAATTTTCCTTTATCTGTTCAATTTTTGACTGGGATAAATGTCCATCAACTGTTAGCACTCTAAAATGTTTTTCTAATAGCGGTTTTAAATACTTTACTGTATCTCTAAATTCTGAAAATACAATAATCTTTCTTTTGGGCTGGTTCTCTTCTGATAGAGTTTCTTCTATAAGTTTAATAAGCTCCTGTGTTTTTGGGTCGTTTTCTATTAACTTTAGTCTGTTTATCTCCTTTAAAATCTTGTTAAACAGGTCTATGTCTGCTTGTATATCTTTTAAAAATTTATCTTTTTTCTTAAATTCGTTTATGTCATAGATGTAATACTCCCTACCAAGGTTTCTTTTTTCTTTTTCTATGTTGATTGCAGTTTTCAGTATCTCTGTTCTTCGTTGTAGCTCTTCAAGTATTTCATCATCATCTAAATTGAAACTTTCTTCTATAAATTTTCTGTCTAAAACATAATATCCTGTTCTTTCTATAAACTCTTGAGCTTTGGAGTAAATTTTTATAAAGTTTTCTATACTCTGTCTGAATGCTCCAAAAGAGCTTTCAAATCTTCTGACAAGCAGTCTTCTCATAAAATCCCTTAAATTTTCCTGCTGGTAAAACTCAAATGTTTCTTTATCTTCCTCATCTTGAAGCTCTTTAGTTTTTATTCCTTTTTCGTATATATAAGGCACATATATTGCCCCTTTAAATTTTCCGTTATCTTTTGAGAAGTATTCATTTAATACCCTGTCATAAAATCTTGACTGCTCTTTTGTCAGCTCATAAAACTTTCCTATAGGGTCTTCTAACTTCGGAAGCTGTTTAATCTCTTTTTTGTAAAGTGGATTTTTTACAAGGTCAAGTCTGTTTCTTCTTATTATTACTGGCTGGATAAATCTTTTTATCTCTTTAGATAAAGATTTAATTTCCTTTTCTACTGTTTTTATGTCTACATTTTTACTGCCAAAGTATTCTTTAAAAAGTTTTACAGCTTTTTCTCTTTTTTCTGGGTCAGATGAGTTGTGATATTTTTTTATGTTAATAAGGTTTTTAAACTGGTTTTCATATCTTTTGAATTTTATTAAAACATTTTCTTCAAGGGTTATAGTTGATTTTTTAGGGGCTTGAAAAAGTTTTATTAAAGAAAAAATATCTGAAGGTCTGTTGTTAAATGGCGTTGCAGTTAGAAGTATAACCTTTTTACCCCTTACTATTTTGCTTAATAGGTCGTAGCTTTTTGTTTTTTCATTTCTAAATCTATGGGCTTCATCAACTATAACAACCTCTACATCTGGGTCTTCATTAACTTTCTTTAACACATTTTCTAATTTTCCAATGGAGTAAACTTCCCAATCTAATCTATTTAGCTCAAAATCTTTTATATACCCTTTCCAGTTTTCAACCAATCCCGGTGGAGATATTACTATTCCCTTTTTTCCAAGTACATAACCTATTGAAGAAGCTATTATAGATTTCCCAAGCCCTACAACATCAGCTATAATTACACCGTTGTTTTCTTCAATAATAGAAACAGCCTGATTTACTGCATCCATCTGATAGCTAAATCTTTTGTAGTTTTTCTTTTCCAATAGTTTTTCTAATCTTTTAAGGGGTTTATCTGTGTGGAAGCTGTCTATGTATGTTTTTAAGGACAGAACGTAAGCCTGATATGGGGTTATCTCCTTTAGAGGAGTTTCATTTTTTATAATCTCAATAATCTTAACTTTTTTTTCTTCATCTTCTGTTATTTTTATTGAATTTTCCCACAGTTTATCAAAATATCTGTTTACTTCTTCCAATCCAAAGTCTGATATTTCTATATTAAACTCATTTTGACCTGACAAACCTGATTTTGTTAAATTACTACTTCCTGTTATAAAAAGTCCATCTCTAATTATCTGATTTTCTTTTAGTTTTATTATGTATAACTTAGCGTGGTTTGGTTTCTTTGTTTTTCTTATTATAAGCCTACCTTCTTCTATAAGATTTATAAAAAATTTTGATTTATTGTAAAACTCTTCATTGTCAAAATTATCATTGTTAAAAACATTCTTTATAGATTTAATGAAATTATTTACTCTATCTTCTATGCTTAATCTTTTTTGCTCTAAACCATACTCATAAAGTGAATAATTTCCTTTATCAACATCTAAACCTACAAGAACCTTTAAGGTAAGGTCTTTATTATTTTTCAAAGCTTTATATATAGCATTTAAACCGGAAAAATAGAAAAATCCTACTAATATTTTTATTTCTTTTGCTGAAGGAATTATCTTGTTAAGTCTGTTTTCAAGGTTTAAATTACCCTCATTTTTTACAATGTACACTTAAAGCTCTCTCCCAATATTTAAGAAATTTAAACTAAATTTCAAAGACTATTGTGAATTATTTTTATAGCAATGGCAAGTTTAATCAAAACTCATACTTAAAAGTTTTAAAATCCACATTAAAATGATGATTATAAGCCAGAACACAATAATAAAAACTATTCCAAATTTTAAAGTAATAAAAAACACCTTAAAAATAAGGAAGATGAGATAAGGAACAGAAATCAAAATTACTAAAAATGCAATAAATACTAAAAACAGAACAAAAAATGCTATCAGGTAATTTTTTAAGCCAAGCTCTTTTGTTTCATACAGTCTCATCTTCTCCATAAACTTTTAAGTGGTTATAAATGGTATC
>Ga0256841_1002501_pt1 | contig 14558 bp, 9 predicted proteins | sample 356308metaG_FD_185971 | JGI IMG/M metagenome (GOLD analysis project Ga0256841, IMG submission 185971) | Hydrothermal vent microbial communities from Mid Atlantic Ridge, Atlantic Ocean - 356-308 | ecosystem: Environmental > Aquatic > Marine > Hydrothermal vents | place: Atlantic Ocean: Mid...
AGTTGGTGGCAAGAGCGGCGGGGGTACACCCGGCTCCATCTCGAACCCGGCAGTTAAGCCCGCCAGCGCCGATGGTAGTGCAGGGGCGACCCTGTGTGAGAGTAGGCCGCTGCCAACTCCCCCTTTTAATTTGCCCCAGCTGTCTTCGGACCGTTTCGATCTCAGCTCGATCTGAGCGCACACTTCAAAATTGATGGAAGATAACCCTCCGATACGTCCATTCCATGCGCAGCGGAGCTGGCCGAGCGACTGCCTCGGCGCTGTTGCGGACCCCTGTTTCCTTCCCTGTTCTGCACAAAATCAGCCCCTGGATCCACCAGACTTGTTGACGTCAACCGTCGACACCGGTCTGGTCTTTTTTGTTGCACTAAACCCCCTTCTTCTTTCCCCTGGGCCTTTCCCTGCCATGTGATCTTCTGATGTGACCCGGCCTGAGGCGTCCCTGCGCACGGCTCCCCGCCCGGCATGCCCCATCCCACTTTAGCGATGAACCAGAGAGAACTGCCATGAAACTTGCCACTGTGATCCTGGCCGCCGGCTACGGCACCCGCATGAAGTCGAAACTGCCCAAGGTCCTGCACCCCCTGGCTGGACGCGCCCTGGTGGAGTGGAGTGTGGACGCGGTGAAAGGGATCAGCCATGGCCTGCCCCTGGTGGTGATCGGCCACGGCGGCGAGCAGGTGCGAGCCCTTCTGGGCCCTCGGGTGCGCTATGCGGTGCAGGAGGAGCGCCTGGGCACTGGCCACGCCGTCCTCCAGGCCCGAGACCAGCTCCAGGGAAAGGCGGACGCGGTGCTGGTCATCTACGCGGACATGCCCTTGCTTCAGGAAGCCACGTTACGACATTTCGTGGACTTCTTCAAGGAAAATCGGGAGCAAGGCGACCTGGCCATGGCCATGCTCACTGTGGAACGCGAGGATCCCCAAGGTTTTGGGCGGGTGGTGCGCAACGCGGCCGGTGATGTCCAAGCCATCGTGGAGGAGGTGGACTGCACGCCGGAACAGCGCCAGATCCGGGAGCTCAACAGCGGTATCTACTGCTTCGACGCGGCCTGGCTGTGGGCGAACCTGCCCCACGTGCCCTTGAGCGCCAAAGGAGAGTACTACCTGACAGACCTGGCCGGCATGGCGGTGCAACAGGGGCGGCGGGTGGTGGCTGCCCAGGCTCCTCTGGAGGATGTCTACGGCGTCAACACTCGGAGCCACCTGGCCATGGCAGGGGAGGTGCTGCGGCGTCGCATCGCGGAGCGCCACATGGCCGCCGGCGTCACCATCGTGGACCCCAACGCCACCTACATCGACGCCCAGGTGACCATCGGGCCAGACACGGTGATCCTGCCCGGCACGCTCCTGCAGGGGGCCACCCAGATCGGCGAGGATTGCCTGATCGGCCCCCACAGCCAGATCCGGGACAGCCAGATCGGCAACGAATGCCGGGTGGTTCACTCGGTGGTGGAGCAGGCCCGCATGGAGGACGGGAGCGAGATCGGCCCCTTCGGCCACCTGCGCAAGGGCGCCCACCTGGGCCCTGGGGTCCACATGGGGAACTTCGGCGAGGTGAAGAACAGCTACCTGGGGCCAGGCACCAAAATGGGACACTTTAGCTATGTCGGTGACGCCACCATCGGTGCCAATGTCAATATAGGCGCAGGGGTCATCACCTGCAACTACGACGGCTCCCGCAAGCACCCCACGGTCATCGAGGACGAGGTCTTCCTGGGCAGCGACACCATGCTGGTGGCGCCGGTGCGTCTGGGCCAGGGAGCCCGGACCGGGGCCGGTTCTGTGGTCACCCGGGATGTGGCGACAGGCGACCTGGTCTACGGCGTGCCTGCCCGTTCGGCATCACGTCCAGGGCAGGAGGACGAGAAGGAAGCGTGAGTCGAAGGCTCGGAAAGAGCATCTTCGGAAAGAGCATCTGTGGAGAAGCATCTGTGTTGAATCTTGAAATTCGAACGCAAGGAGAGTTTCGTGGACGTTGAACCTGCTCTAGCAGGGGCCCTGTTGCTGGTGCTGGCCGCCCTCGTCGCCCTGGCCGCCGGCGCGGAGGTGGCCCTGGCCTCGGTGAGTCGCAGCCAGGTCCGCCAGTGGCAGGAACGGGGCGTGCCCCGTTCTGCCCTCCTCAGCGCCCTCCTGGACAATCCCACCCGTTTTCTCAGCGCCTTGACCATGGCCAAGAGCGCCGGATTCGTGGGCGCGGGCGTGTTGGTGGCCTGGTTCGCCCTGGCCCAGGAGTGGACCCTGCTCCTGCTGGTGACAGTTTGGATCCTGACCTGGGCCGCTCTGATGGGCTTTCAGGTCCTGGGCCGGGCCCTGAGCCTGCGCCAGGGAGCCCGGGCGGCCCTGAATTTCGCCCCGCTGATCCACGGCCTCACCACCCTGCTGGCCCCCCTGGCCGGCCTCTGGCAAGCCCTGGGCGGGCGTGTAGGCGGCGAGCTGGGCGGACTGGGCCAGGAGAGCCTCTTCCTGGACGAAGAGGGGCTGCGTTTTCTGCGCCACATCGCCGACCGAGAGGTGACCATCGACGAGGACGAGAAGCAGATGATCGCCGGCATCTTCGAGCTGGGGGAGACCGCGGTGCGGGAGGTGATGGTTCCTCGCATCGACATGGTGGCCATCCCAAGCCACGCCACCCTGTCCGAGGCCATCCAGGTGATCCTGGAGAAGGGCCATAGCCGCATCCCAGTCTACACGGAGAACGTGGATCGCATCGTGGGGCTGCTCTACGCCAAGGATCTCCTCCGTTGCTTTCAGGCGGACTGCGGCCACGCCACCGTGGAAGGGCTCCTGCGCCCCGTCTACTACGTGCCCGAGAGCAAGAAGATCGACGAGCTCTTCAACGAAATGCGCCGCCGCCAGGTCCACATCGCCATTGTGGTGGACGAGTACGGGGGCACTGCTGGCCTGGTGACCATCGAGGATCTGCTGGAGGAGATCGTGGGTGAGATCCAGGACGAGTACGACACGGAGGAGCCGATCCTGCAGCAGATCGGGCCGGACCGCTTCATCTTCAACGCCCGCATGCCCCTGGACGATGTGGCGGGGCTGCTTCGGGTGGAGCTGGAAGCGGAGAACGTGGACACCCTGGGCGGCTTCATCTACAGCCAGCTGGGGCGCGTGCCCGAAGCCGGGGAGACGGTGGAGTGGGCGGGCTGGCGCTTCACCGTGCTTTCCGTCCTCTCCCGGCGCATCGAGAAGGTGCGGGTGGAGCGTCTGGAGACGCCTGCTTCCACGAACGCCGCGGGAGCGGACGTCCAGGCTCCCTCCACCTCGGAGGGGGAACAGCGCTCCAAAGGTTGGTCGATCCTGAGCCTGCTCTTCTGAGCACCCGATAGCCGCCCCGTCCCGCCCCATTCAACCAGAAGGAGGCCCACGGTGACCGAGTTTTCCCCGGAGACGTTGATCCAGCAGGCTCTGGAGGCCCGCAAGCAGGCCTACGCCCCCTACAGCCGTTATCACGTGGGGGCCGCGGTCCTCTGCGAGGACGGCGCCATCGTCACTGGCTGCAACGTGGAGAACGCCTCCTATCCGGCCACCATCTGCGCGGAGCGGGTGGCCTTGACCAGCGCAGTGGCCCAGGGCAAACGCAAGTTCCTGGCCCTGGCCGTGGCCACCGCCACCGGTGGATCCCCCTGCGGCGTCTGTCGTCAGGTGATGGCCGAGCTGGGGCCGGACATGGTGGTCTACATCAGCGACGCGGTGGGGAACTTCCGCTCCACCACCGTGGCCGAACTGCTGCCCGATTCCTTCACCGGGGAACAGCTCCTCTGACGCTTCTCTCCCCGCATTTTTTCCGGCCAGAACAGTCGCCAGATCACCCCTTTCTGCCCCTGACCCAGGTGGAAGACCACGTGTCTCGCACCTGGGTCATTTCATTGACTTTTCCCCACCTCTTTGATATCTTTCCCCCATGAACGTACCGGCTCTGGTCACTGCCCACCAGCTGCGCCAACGGGAGTACCTCCTGCGGATCACCCGGGCCATGACCTCGCGCCTGGACCTCCCGAGCCTGCTGCGGCTGATCCTGGCCAGCGCCGCGGAGATGGTCCGTTGCCCGGCCGGCATGATCGTTCTGCGGGAGGACCCCACCCTGCTGGGGCGGCCCATGCGCCCCCCCGAGAACCAGGCCCGCTTCCAGGTTCGAGCCATCTACGGCATCCCAACCAAGTTGCTGCCCGCCTTCCAGCCCCTGCTGGAGGACATCCACCTGACCAAGCCGGACGTGGCCACTGACTACGACGAAGTGGCAGTGAGCTCTTCTGGGGAGCTCTACATCCGGGATCTCCAGGCCCGGGTGCGCCTGGTGGAGCAACGGCTGGGGGGAGTTCAGTTGGGTTCGGTCATCGCTCTGCCGCTCCTCTTCGAGGACGAACTCCTGGGGGTGATCTACCTTTTCGGCGGGGACACCTCGTTCTCCCAGCTGGACTGGGAGTTCCTACAGGGGTTCGCGGACCAGGCGGCCATCGCCGTGCGCAACGCCCGGCTCTACCAGCAACTGGCCCAGGAGCGGAGCGTCCTGGCCACCATCATCGAGCACACCGCGGACGGCATCATGATCCTGGACCCGGACCGGCGGGTGCAGGTGATCAACCAGGCCATGGCCGCCCTCATCGGCATGGCCCCCTACGAGGCGGTGGGCAAACCCTGCCACCAGATCCTGCCCTTGCAGAACGTGGAGGGAACCAACCTCTGCCAGGAGGACGCGTCCCTGGAGCCCGGCTCCGGCCAGAGCTTCCGCTGCGAAGGGGACCTGGAGCGGCCTGGCGGCGGGCACATCTCCCTGGCGGTGACCTTCACGCCCATTTTCGACGAGAACGGCCAGCTGGTCTACATCATCGTCAACGTGATGGACATCACCCGCTTCCGGGAAGAGGAGGAGACCAAGTCCACCTTCGTCTCCATCATCAGCCACGAGCTGAAGACCCCGGTGGCCATCATCAAGGGCTATGCCCAGACCCTGGCCCGGCCCGACGCAGAGTGGGACCCGGAGACAGCCCGCCAGGGCCTGCAGATCATCGAGGAGGAGGCGGACCGGCTGGAGTCCCTCATCGACACCCTGCTGGACGTGAGCCGCATCCAGGCCGGTGGTCTGCGCCTGGACATCGCGGATGTGGACCTGCGCCGGCTCCTGGAGCGCCTGGTCCGGGACTACGCCACCCAGACGGACAAGCACCGCATCGAGCTGGACCTGCCCGAGGATCTGCCCATCATCTCCGGGGACGAAGAGCGGCTGCGCCAGGTCTTCACCAACCTGCTGAACAATGCCCTGAAATACTCGCCCGAGGGCGGGGTGATCCGCATCGGGGCCTGGGTGGAAGAGAAGCCCCGGGACGGCAAGAGCCGGCGCCGGGTGGTGGTCTACGTGGCCGACCAGGGCGTGGGCATCCCAGAGAGCGAGCTGCCCAACATCTTCGAGCGCTTCTACCGGGTGGACAGCAGCCTGCGGCGCACCACCGCCGGCGCGGGGCTGGGGCTCTTCCTGGTCCGGGCCATTGTGGAGGCCCACAACGGCGAGATCTGGGTGCGCAGCGAGCTGGGCAAGGGCACCACGGTCTTTGTGGCCCTGCCCGTGGAGGAAGCGAGCCCGTAGACGCCGGAACCGCCCCCCAACTGGCATCCCAGCGACCTTCCCCCGTCGCTTTCTGAGCAACCATCTTCCCATCTCATCCCTGCCATCCCACTCTTCATGAAAGCTGGGCTCTATGCGACTGGTTCTTGAAAAACGCCTGGAACGTTCTCGAACGGCCGAGTTCCTCGTCCCCGTGCTCTCCATTCTCCTGGCCCTGGTCTTCAGCGGCATCCTGCTGGCCATTTTCGGGGCCAACCCCTGGGAGACCTACGTGGCCATGGCCGAGGGCGCCTTCGGCAGCCGCTACGGCCTGAGCGAGACCATGGTCAAGGCCATTCCCCTCATGCTGACCGGCCTGGCGGTGAGCATCGCCTTCCGCATGCTCTTCTGGAACATCGGCGCGGAGGGGCAGCTGGCCTGGGGGGCCATCGCCGCCACCTGGGTGGCCCTCTTCCTGCCGGCGCGCGTGGGCGGCCTGCCCGACTGGGCCTTCCTGCCCCTCATGTTCCTCCTGGCCTTCGCCGCGGGGGCCATCTGGGGGCTGATCCCGGGCATCCTCAAGGCCTACCTGAACGTGAATGAGATCATCACCACCTTGATGTTGAACTACGTGGCCTTGCTCTGGATGCAGTACCTCTACACCGGCCCTTGGAAGGACCCCCAGGGCTTCGGCTTCCCGGGCACGGCCCAGTTCCCCGAAGCGGCCTGGCTGCCTCGACTGCCCCTGGACTTCGGCCGGGTCCACTACGGCCTGGTCATCGCCGTGGTGGCGGCCTTCCTGCTCTGGATCGTCCTGGACCGGACCAAGTGGGGGTACGAGATCCGGGTCATCGGTCAGAACCCCCAGGCGGCTCGCTACGCTGGCATGGACATCGCCCGCAACATCGTGCTGGTGATGATCATCAGCGGTGGCCTGGCTGGCCTGGCCGGTTTCGGGCAGGTGGCCGGGGTGGCCCATCGTCTCCAGAACGGCATCGCGGTGGGGGATGGCTTCACCGCCATCATCGTGGCCTGGCTGGCCAAGCTGAATCCCTGGGCCGTCCTCCTGGTGAGTGTTCTGCTGGGCGGGCTGAGCACCGGCGGCGATCAGCTCCAGATCACCATGGGGTTGCCGGCGGCGGTGGCTGGCGTCCTCCAGGGATCCATCCTCTTCTTCGTGCTGGGTGGGGACGTCTTCGTCCACTATCGGCTGCGGTTGGTCCGCCCTTACGCGGAGGAGCTGGCCCTGGAGGAGTCCCTGCCGGTGGAGGAAGCGGAGCCCACTGGCTAGCCTGCCTGGCTGAACGGCTGGCTGGCTGGATGGATGGTGTCACCTGGCCTCTTCCTGTTCGCGCTCGTCCTGTTCCGGCCCCGCAATCTCGTTCACGCATATCGCATCTGCACTCGGTTTCATCTGCACTCAGTCTCGTCTTCACTCAGTTTCATTCGCATTCAGGAGTCGCTTCCCATGTCCCTTGCCCTGCTCGTCTCCATCCTGGCCGTGACCATCCAGGCCGGCACCTCCCTGGTCTTCGCCTCGGTGGGTGAGATCTTCACGGAGCGCTCCGGCGTCCTGAACCTGGGCCTGGAAGGCATCATGATCATGGGCGCGGTGACTGCTTTCGCCACCGCCTTCCACACGGGCAGCCTCCTCCTGGCGGTGATCGTGGCCATGCTGGTGGGGGGCGCTCTGGCCACCATCCACGCCTTCCTCTCTGTCACCCTCCGGGCCGATCAGGTGGTGAGCGGCCTGGCCCTCACCCTCTTCGGCATCGGCCTGAGCAGCTTCCTGGGCCAGCGCCTGGGGCCGGAGGGCAAGCCCCTGGTGGGGTTGGTGGGCCCCAAGTTCACCGAGACCCCCATCCCGGTCCTCAGCCAGATCCCGGTGGTGGGGGAGGCCCTCTTCAGCCAGGATCTCCTGGTCTACCTCATGTACATCCTGGTGCCCGTGGCCAGCTACCTCCTCTACCGGACTCGGCTGGGGCTGCATCTGCGGGCTGTGGGGGAGAGCCCGGACACGGCCGACGCCATGGGCGTCTCGGTAACCCGGGTGCGCTACCTGGCCACCATCGGCGGGGGGATGCTCATGGGGCTGGGAGGGGCCCACCTGAGCCTGGCCTACACCCCAGGTTGGACGGAGAACCTGACTGGCGGCCGGGGCTGGATCGCCATCGCCCTGGTCATCTTCGCCACCTGGGACCCGTTCCGGGCTGTGCTGGGGGCCATCCTCTTCGGCGGGGTGAACGCCATCCAGTTTCGACTCCAGGCCGCGGGGGGGAGCGTCATCCCTGCGGCGGTGCTGGCCATGATGCCCTACATCCTCACCGTCATCGTGCTCACCGTCATCACCGTCTACGAGAACGTGAGCCGGCGGCTGGGCGCGCCGGCCGCCCTGGGCATCCCCTATGTGCGGGGCGAGCGCTAGGGCCTTCCCAGAGGGCGATCCGGGCCTCACGGACATCCATCCGCCTCCGCTGCGCGAGGCGGATTTTTCATTGGGACGGACCGTTTCGGGGGCAGCGAGACGTGCGCCCCTTTGTGAAAAGTGCTACAATTGTTGTAGTGAGGATTTGCCCTGCCGAGACGGACCATCATTGGCCCACCGGCCAATTGCAGCACTGTTCTGATCAGAGGAACGTACGCACAAACATCCAGACACGAGGAGGTGTTGGAATGAGCGAGCAGGGTTATCGCATTGAGCGGGACAGCCTGGGCGAGGTGAAGGTCCCCGCGGACGCCCTCTACGGCGCCCAGACCCAGCGGGCGGTGGAGAACTTCCCGGTCAGCGGCCTGCGTTTTCCCCGGCAGTTCATCCGGGCCCTGGGGATGATCAAGGGCGTGGCGGCCGCGGTCAACCAGGACCTGGGGCTGATGGAGCCGGAGATGGCCGCGGCCATCCAGGAGGCGGCCAGGGAAGTGGAAGAAGGGAAGTGGGACGACCAGTTCCCCATCGACATCTTCCAGACCGGCTCCGGCACCAGCACCAACATGAACGCCAACGAGGTCATCGCCACCCTGGCCAGCCGCAAGCTGGGGCGGAAGGTCCACCCCAACGACCATGTGAACATGAGCCAGAGCAGCAACGACGTGATCCCCACGGCCATCCACATCTCCGCCTATCTCTCCGTGGAAGAGACCCTGCTGCCGGCCTTGGCGCACCTGAAGGAGACCATCGACAAGAAGGCGGCCGAGACGGATCACGTGGTCAAGACGGGCCGCACCCATCTCATGGACGCCATGCCCGTGCGCATGAGCCAGGAGATGAGCGGCTGGAGCAGCCAGATCGCCCACGGCATGGACCGGGTGCGGGCGGTCCTGCCTCGTCTGGCCCTGCTGGCCCAGGGCGGCACCGCGGTGGGCACGGGCATCAACGCTCATCCGGAGTTCGGTCGTCGCTTCGCGGCCAAGATGGCTGAACGGACCGGCCTCCCCTTCGAGACCAGCCCCAACTACTTTGAGAGCCTGAGCAGCCAGGACACCGCGGTGGAGTTGAGCGGCCAGCTGAAGGTGATCGCCGCCAGCTTGATGAAGATCGCCAACGATCTGCGCTGGATGAACAGCGGCCCCATCGCTGGCCTGGCGGAGATCGCTCTGCCGGCCCTGCAGCCCGGCAGCAGCATCATGCCCGGCAAGATCAACCCGGTCATCCCCGAGGCGGTGACCATGGTCTGCGCCCAGGTCTTCGGCAACGACGTTTCCATCACCGTGGGCGGGCAGGCTGGGAACTTCCAGCTGAACGTCATGCTGCCGGTCATCGCTCACAACCTGCTGGAGAGCATCAAGATCCTGGGCAACGTGAGCCGCATCCTGGCGGACAAGGCCATCGCTGGCTTCACGGTGAACGAGGAGCGCATCGCCTCCTTCGTGGATCGGAACCCCATCCTGGTGACGGCCTTGAATCCGGTCATCGGCTACGAGCTGGGGGCCAAGATCGCCAAGCGGGCCTACGCGGAGGGGCGCACGGTCAAGGAGGTGGCCCTGGAGATGACCGACCTCACGCCGGAGGAGCTGGACGAGATCCTGGATCCCCGCAAGCTCACCGAGGGGGGGATCCACAAGGCCTAGCCCTGGGGGCGGGGCAGACTCAGCTCCGTCCTTTCCGCTCATGAGAAGAGCCCCGGTCAACATGGACCGGGGCTCTTTTTGATTTCCTGGGTTTCCCTGGTGGGCTCCTGGCGTGGAGTCAGCGGAGCCAGAAGGGCCTTTGTGGGAGATGTGCCCAGAGATGTCTACGGTAGATAGTTGAAGGGGTTGCGAGGCACACCCTGGTAGCGGATCTCGAAGTGGAGATGGGGGCCTGTGCTGCGCCCTGTGTTGCCCACGGTGCCGATCTGCTGCCCCTTGGCCACGCTCTCCCCCTGGCGCACGTAGATGCTGTTCATGTGGCCGTAGAGGGTTACGAAGCCATTGCCGTGGTCGATCATCACCATGGTGCCGTAGCCGCTGTTCCAGCCCCCGGCCCTGGCGGCGATGACGTAGCCACTGTCCGCCGCCTTCACCGGGGTGCCCGTCCAGGCGCCGATGTCCAGTGCCCGATGGCCGCCCCAGAAAGGCTGGGTGATGGTGCCACTGGTGGGCCAGACGAAGACGCCACTGCCTTTGGTGGCCCCTTGTGGGGCCGGGCCGTTGTAGGCCACCACCCGGCGAGGGATATAGGGCTTGATGCCGTGAGGGATCACCAGCTGCGTCCCTACAGAGAGGGGGGTGTTGACGCTCTCCAAGCCGTTCAGCGGGTACTCGGCGATGGTCTGGACATCCACCTTGTACTTGGTGGCGATGGAGGAGAGCGTGTCCCCGGGTTGAACCACGTGTAGGGCGCCGTCCACTGGCAGGATGACCAGCCGATCCCCCACCCGCAGCAGATCCGGGTTGGACTCCAGGGTGGGATTGGCCCACTGGATGGTCTCTGGGCGCAGGCCGAACTTGGCGGCGATGCCCAGCACCGTGTCACCGGGGCGAACCTGGTAGGTGCGGATCTCTGGGGCCTGGGGGGCGGTGATCTCGTCCACCGCCTCGGGGATCGCGGGGGAAGTCTGGGGCGCTTCCTGGACGGAGGAGGGGAGCACCACTTCCCCCTGGATGGCCACTTCCCCGCTGTGATCCTGGGCCCGGCTCACAGGGTCAGGGAGCGCGGTCTGGGCTTCCTCTCCTTGAGCTGGCAGGCCTGGCAGGCCCCGCAGGGAGATCTGCCAGGTGGAAAGGTCCATCTGGCTCAGCACCAACACCAGGGCCACCACCACCAGCACGGCCAGATGGCTGGCCAACCGCACCGGCGTGACCTGATCGCCGATGAAACGGTTGAGCTGGCTGCGGAGTTTGGGGGGGATGGAAAGGCCGGGCGGCGGGGCGGGTATGGTGTCGGCGGGGCTGGCCGGTTCGGGGCTGGGGCCTGTTCCGTGAGCGCCCTGGTAGAGCTGCTTCGGGCTGAAGTGGTGGGCCGTGGCTCGTGCGGTCTCCTCGATGCCGGGGGTGCTGCTGCCGGTGGCGCCTGCGGCCAGGGGAGCGAGACGTTTCGAGTGGCCTAGGTTGTAGATGTCGTCACGGTGAAATGGGCTTCGTTGCCCTGAACGGTGATCGGCGCCTTGGGGGGGGACAGCTTGCCTCGATCCACTATGGTCAGACGACTTGTCTGCATCTGATGGCATAGTCTGCCTCTCCGTATTGGTTGGCCGGGCTGTGGAGGGTGAGATGCATCGCTACTTCGGACCCAGAAAGCCAGAATCACGTACTGCCGACAGCCCTGGGAACAGATACGCACAGGGGGGCGGATCCGCAAGGGAAACGGAGCGGAAACGCTCCTCAGGTTGTCTGACATTTTGCCCTGGGGGTACCTGTTCTGGCCTCGCATTATAGCAAACGGGTCAAGCGTTACACAAATTTGAGAGCCAGATTCTCTGCCGCAACAAGCGTTGCAAACCGCACCGTCGGGGAATCGTACAGGAAACGTAGGCTGTCCATATTTTACAGGCCCGGCATGGGCGAAGCTGGGGGCTCTTTGGGGCTTTCGGTGGGCTTTCTTGGGGCGTGAGGTTGGCTCGAAAACTGGCTTGAAAGGCCGCGAACATTACGGAGAAAGCCCGGCTGGACACGGTGTCGGCCTGGTAAATCTGTGCAAATCTATGGGCAAGCTGGCCAATCCATAGGGGGCTTCTGTCAGGGGAAGCTTACGTTGCCGCCGCAACAAAAGAGGCCGGTTCAGCTGCCAGGTGACAGCCGTTCCGACCTCTCGGTCTTCGGGAAGAGTGGTGCTCGAGGGGCGCTAGCGGGTCAAAGTGTCCAGGAATTCCTGGTTGTTGCGGGTGCGGCTCAACCGTTCCAGGATGGGGACGATGGCCTCGTAGCCGCCGCCCATGGCGTCGATCATGCGCCGCAGGGTGTAGACCTTGGCCAGGGTCTCCGGGTCCAGGAGCTTCTCCTCCGCCCGGGTGCCGCTGCGTTCGATGTCGAAGGCGGGGAAGATGCGCCGTTCGGCCAGGCGGCGGCTCAGGTGGAGCTCCATGTTGCCGGTGCCCTTGAACTCCTCGTAGATCACATCGTCCATGCGGCTGCCCGTGTCCACCAGAGTGGTGGCGATGATGGTCAAGCTGCCACCCTCCTCCAGGTTCCGGGCGGCGCCGAAGAAGCGTTTGGGCGGGTAGAGGGCGGCGGGGTCGATGCCGCCGGAAAGGGTTCGCCCGGAAGGGGGCACGGTCAGGTTGTAGGCCCGGGTGAGCCGGGTGATGCTGTCCAGGAGGATGACCACATCCCGGCCCAGCTCCACCAGGCGCTTGGCTCGCTCCAGGGCCATCTCCGCCACCCGGACGTGGTTCTGCACCGGCTCGTCGAAGGTGCTGCTGACCACCTCCGCCTCCACGGAGCGGTCCATGTCCGTCACCTCTTCTGGCCGCTCACCGATGAGCACCACCATGAGGTGCAGATCGTCGTAGTTTTCCGTCATGCCATTGGCGATCCGCTTGAGCACGGTGGTCTTCCCGGCCTTGGGGGGGCTGACGATGAGACCCCGCTGGCCCCGTCCGATGGGCGCCAGCATGTCGATGAGGCGCGTGGCCAGGATGCTGGGCTTGGTTTCCAGGATGATCTGCTCGTTGGGGAAGATGGGGGTGAGCTTGTCGAAATGGGGCCGGTGCTTGGCCTGCTCTGGGTCCAGTCCATTGACCGCCTCCACCTTCAGCAGCCCGTAGTACTTCTCCGTCTCCTTGGGGGGGCGCACCTGCCCCACCACCAGGTCCCCGGTGCGCAGGCTGAAGCGCCGGATCTGGCTCTGGCTGACGTAGACATCTTCCGGGCCGGGTAGGAGGTGATCGCTCCGGAGGAAGCCGATGCCGTCGGAGACGATCTCCAGGATGCCGCCACCGAAGATGTAGCCTTGTTTCTCCGCGTTGGCGCGCAGCAGGCGCATGATGAGATCGTATTTCTTCAACCGAGTGTAGCCCGTCACCCCCATGGTGCGGGCTAGCTCTCGGAGCTCATCCAACGTCAGCTCCTCCAGTTGAGCGATGGTCATGGAAAGCACTTCCATTGGTTTTTCCTCTGAGGTCGTTGTCTCTATCTCGATCATTTTTCTCTGCTCTGGGTTCTAGGCCTGGCCCATCAGACCAGACAGTTTGGATCAAAGAACGCTCTCCCGCCCCTTCTGGATGGTGACGTCAGAGCTGCCAGAAGGGTGGCGGGCTGTGTTCTGTACGTGCCTTGTGGGGGCGATTTCTCTCTGGAGCTCTGCGGCCCCAAGGATGGACCGCCACAGGCTCTCTGCCCACGCCAAAGCGATCTTTCGCCTCGGCGCATACCCAACGATTTCCCACAGATTGGATCGTCAGCGCGGGGTCCACACGAAAGGGTGGTCTATGGTGGTGGGAAGAGCGGTGGACGCAGTCTGGGGTGTGGCAGTCGATCAGTTTCCTGGTTGTTCGAGTCGGTCCACGGGTTGATCAGGACAAATGGGATGGTGGGGACCGTTGGCCGTCAGGGGCAGATCCAGCTCAGGCTGCTGTGCGTCTCCAGGTTCGTGACAGGGGACGGAAACACACTCGGACGAACAACTGTCTTGAACGCGGCTACCAGGAAGCTCGAACACCTTTGGTCGGCTCTTCCGTCGGCCCTGGCTGGGGACCAGTTCGCTCAATGAGGTTTGCCGCGGTATCCCTAGGCTGGGTTTGGGTGAAGGCTCGAAACAAGATTGCCTTCACGGCCAACCTCGGTTTCGATGTCCGCTTTCGGTTGTTCGATTGGAAGAGAAGCTGGTTCGGGAGAAATGCCTCAGCGAGGTAATACAATGGCAAAGCCATTATAGCAGCAGTTCTAGGGCCCGTCAACCGCTGTGATTTGCGAAAATCATACGAAACCACTACAGTTCCAGCCGGTTTTGCCTCGTTTGGCTCCCCTTTTCGCCTCCCACCCCCTGACTGGCTCCCCTGACCGGGCCCGCACCCTGGCCTCCGACAGCCATCGGCAAGCCAGGGCGTGGGCCCTTCTTTTACTCGGCGATGACCGGCACGATCATGGGACGACGCTTGGTCTTTTCGTACAGATAGCGAGTCAGCGTCTCCTTGACCTTCTCCTCGGCCTCCCGCCGACTCATGCGCCGCCCGTTGGACAGGGTCTTCTCCAGGCGTCGGACCGCGCTCTCCATCAGGTCGCTGCTTTCCCGCAGATAGACGAAACCCCGGCTGTTCAGGCGAATTGGGCCCCGAGGCGCTCCTTTGGACCGATCCCAGGGGACGACCGCCACCACGAAGCCGTGGTCCGCCAGGATCTCCCGCTCCCGCAGGACGGCTGGGCCGATGTCGCCCACGCCGCTGCCGTCCACCAGCACCGGGTCCGCCGGCGCATACTCCCGGACGACCCGGGCTCGCCCATCCTCGCTGAACTCCACCGCGTCCCCGTTGTTCAGGATGAAGATCCGCTCGGATGGGAAGCCCATCTCCATAGCGGTCTTCTTGTGTCGGTGGAGCATGCGAGGCTCCCCGTGCACCGGGATGAAGTACTTGGGCTTCACCAGGCTGAGCAGGAGC